>Ga0155108_101_pt1 | contig 38673 bp, 30 predicted proteins | sample RifCSPhighO2_01_FD_106076 | JGI IMG/M metagenome (GOLD analysis project Ga0155108, IMG submission 106076) | Candidatus Nomurabacteria bacterium RIFCSPHIGHO2_01_FULL_40_12
AAGTTTCCCTTCCAGCACACTGTCTTGTCTAGAAAAATAAACATATTCAAAAACATCATGTTTTGGGTTTGCTTCTGCCAATCTAATGCTTTTTAATCCATTTTTATTTATAACAATCATTTCACCTGGTTTCACCTCTCGGACGAAGTTCGCGGCTATGGTGTAAAGCGCGCACGTCTCTGATGCCACGATGTAGCCCCCACCTCTTTTTCCTAAGCAAAGCGGCCGCATTCCGTATTCATCTCGTACTGCTACTAGCGTATCTTTATCCATCATCACAAGGGAAAAAGCTCCAGTTAAAAGCGGAAAAACTTCGGCAACTGCTTTTGGCAGAGACTCGCCTTCTTTTATATAAAAACCAATAGCATCGGCTATTAATTCCGAATCAGTTCTATTTTTTTGCAAAATTTTATGCGCAGAAAGAAAATTTTGTAGAGCTTTTACGCTAGGTAAATTGCCATTGTGCGCTAGAGCGAAAGTATTATCCTTGTTTATGACTGGTTGAGCATGGTCAAGGGCTTTTCCACCTGATGTTGAATATCTATTATGCCCTATACCCACATATCCTTTCAGGTCTTTTATGTTTTTTTCTGTATAAGCTTGCGCTACCAGCCCGGCACCTTTATGAGTATACATGTTTTTTCCGTCGCTTGTGGTGATACCGGAAGCTTCCTGTCCGCGGTGCTGGAGCGCGAATAAAGAGAAAAAGCACAGTTTTGAGACCGGCAAATCATGTCCGTATATTCCTACGATTCCGCACTTTTCTTTTAATTCGTTCATAAGTATTTAATTGCGTTTTTAAAAATTTGTAATCCTTCACCTGATTTTTCTATTTTTTTATTTTTATACTTGCCCCGTAGGAAGCTTGCTTTCCTTTGGGGCCACATAGGATTTTGGTGAGCGAACATCCCTCTTTCCGGATGAGGCATCAATCCTAGTACGCGCCCATTATAAGCTAAAACTCCAGCAATGTCATGTTCTGAACCATTTGGATTTTTCTCAAGATTTTGGAATTTACAAATTTCTCCTTTTGCATAAGTAAAAGCGATTTGTCTGTTCTTCTTTAAATTTTCATATTCTTTTTTATTTATTACATACTTTCCTTCCCCGTGCGCTATCGGAAGTGATATTTTTTTAATTCCCTTGAGCCATGGACTTTGTCCGACAACCTCCAAGTCTACCCAGCGGTCTATGTATTTGCCCTTTTTATTATAGGTCAATGCACCGGGCAGGATTCCTAAGTTAGTAATGATTTGAAATCCATTACAAATGCCTATGACGAGAGTGTCACGCGACAAAAATGCTTTAAGTTCTTTAGCTAAGTGATTCTTAAACTTATTGGCATAAGCTTTGCCGCTGCCGGTATCGTCACCATAAGAAAATCCTCCCGGGAAAGCCAGGATTTGATATTCCGAGAGCATTTTCGGTTTTTTTATTAAGTCATTGATGTGCACAATATCTGCTTTTCCTCCCGCCCACTCAAAAGCAAATTTTGTTTCTTCTTCGCAATTAAGTCCGTATCCGGACATTATTATTATTTTTGGTTTGTTTTTCATGTTTAATATATTTCTTGCTGATAACATTTTTCGCAGTAAATAATTTCTGGTCGGTCCGGTGCGTAAGTTGTTTTAAATTCTACTACACATTTCTCTTTTCCATGAAAATGATTTGTCTTACCGCGCCCGTTGAAGCTTTGCGAAGTCGGGTTGCACATACATCTACGATGCCAGAGCTTCATCGGATTTCTCATTGAAACTCTGTCGTAGTGCCTATAGTTATGATGTTTCCGCGGCAATGGAACATTTAATCGTCTGAGAATAGAAAGCTCTTGCGGTACTATTTTATAAGGTCTTTGATTTACTTCATCCTCAATGATTTTATCTAGGATAGAATCAGTCACATCTTTAATATTATCAGGAAGCTCTGACGATTTTTTTGTTGTTTCATATTTATTTATTTTTATTTCTGTCCAATTAAAACCCTTCTCTTTTGCTTCTTCTTTGGACAACGGGAAATAACTATAGGCTAATGTTTCATTATATCCGAAAAATGACAATTCGCTTGGGAAAAATTCTCCATATTTATACACCCTTCCCTTCTTGTCAATATAGGGCATAGCATTCATATGCTTTTTAATTTTAGGAATTAATTTCTCGTATTCTTCTTTAGTATATTGTTTGTTTAGAATACAATAACGTTTGTGTTTAAGTCCAATACAGCCGAACAAATCATCATTAGGCGAAACAATATGGTAAGAATATTCTATATTAGAACCCTGCGCCCAGCAGTCAATAGAAAATTTAACCATTGTCTCGTTGTCTCCCGCCCCCATGCAATCATAGACAAACCTGGCATTTCCGCCCCATTGGGTCATGTCGTACGAATCACGTGTTGGTTTTAAGAAACAAAACTGACAATATTTACAATCTTCTAGGCCAGTAGATTCAAAACATCCAAAAGCGTTCTTGGATTCGTATAAATAATTACCGGAAACATTTACGTTTTTTATTCCTTCCATAAATTTCCTTGGATATTTCAAGCTCTCTTTTTCGAACCTATCAAGTAATTCTTTTACAACCCTCTCGGAGCCGGTATCACATTCTTTCAGTTTATTTTTATATTCCTCTTTGGATAATTGTTCGTTAAAGAAGCAATAAGATTTTTTGTGCAGATTAAAACAACCAAAACAACTATTGCACCCTCGAAGATTTTTAGAAAAAGCGATGTCAAAACAATCTTCACAATCCATGGAAAAAACAACTCGGCTACACCTGCGCACATTGATACATTGATAGCAGAGCTCGGAATTATGGCACATATAAACATCTAAACAATTATTACCATACGAAGTAAAAGTGGTATATACACACTCTGTAGAATACTCTGTATTTGTAACCATAAAACAATTGCGGTTGTAGGTACCCATCATAGTGTACTCACTATTTATCAGAGTCGTATATTGACTTTGCATAGCAAACTGGGGAACCCTATCCATTAATTCTTTAAACTGCTTGAAGAACGGTTTAGAGAAATCATATTCTTGGCCGTATTCCGTGGCGTCCCAATCATCCGCCCACCAAGCCTTCGGTGAATATACAGGAGTTTTGAAATCTTGAGGAAATAAAGATACACACATTTCGCCTGTTTTGCCGCATTTTCTTTTATGGAAATTACGGTCATTTAAGAAACTCATCCTGCGAACGATGCGACATTCCGGGCAAAAGGTTGGGGGTGGTACTTCGACTCTTTCATAAAAATTGAAATCTTCGCTTTCGATAGTAAAATCCTTTTTACAATTTTGGCATATCGAAGATACTGAACCTGTCGAACGTGTTCTTTTTTCGCTTTGATTTTTCATTCCAATGTTCTATAGAATGTTAGAATGATTAATACACTTCCTGCTGGTAACATTTCTCGCAGTATAGCTGATAAATTTTCTGGTCTTCCGGTTTGTAAGAAGTTTTTATATTTATACCGCACTTTGCACAAGTGGAATCCCAGAGCGTTCTAGGATTTCTCTTCTTCATCCTGTTCTCATGTCGGCAATTAAAGCATTTGGAAGGGAGCGCTAGTTTGTTTCTTTTGTAAAAATTAATCTCGCGATTAATCAATCTGTAATTTTTTTCGCAGCTCGCGCAGGTCAGAACTTCATTCAGTAAATCATCGCTATAATCTTGCGGATTTCGCGGTAAATCGGAATATTTTATCGTTCCCAGTCCCTTTGTGCCGGGTATATCGTCTCTCCATTTGAAGCCTTGACGTAGGGCTTCCCCTTGGGTAAGCGGCATGTATTCGTTCACTATTGCTTCGTTATAACCGAACGGGCTTATTTCCTTTGCGAAAAATTCTCCCCATTCCTTGTTTTTTTTCATATGTTCGACTAATTTCGGGAAAAGCGTATTATATTCTTCCTTCGTATACTGTTTATTTAATATGCAGTATGATTTTTTTCGCAGGCCGTAGCAGCCGAAAACATCATTGCAGTTATAACAATGGTCAGAGTAAAAAACGTCATGAGAATCCACTATCTGCTGAGACCCGATTGTCCTGCTGGTATTGCCAAGCATAGTTAAGATTTGATAGCACTCTGTCGCTTCGCCAGTGAATGATGCGTCATAGGAATCCATAGCCTGTCTTACCGTAAAGCAGAACTTAGAATTTTCTCCGCTTTTTACATCAAAAGAATAATGGACGTTGTGGGCGTTGTATATATGATTTCCCGAAACATTATTGTTATGCGAGCCAAAAAAAGAGCGCTGAGGAAGATTATGGCGCAATGAATCCCTTTCTTTTAAAATATATTGAATGGCAGCTGGGTCGCTTAAAGGGTGGTCTTGTAAAAATTTCTTATATTCTTCTTTACTTACCTGTTTATTAAAAATGCAATATGACTTACCGACTTGCCCAACGCAGCCTATGCAATTTAGGCAATTCCGGCAGTCAAAAAGACCAACGCTTTCTATGCAGGCTTCGCATTCCTCTGAATAAAAAAGTTTAGTAGACTTTAAACAATCGAGGCATTCATAGCAAGACTCGGATTTGAATAAATAAAGATTATCCACGGAATCCCGGCAATTCCAGATAATATGCCCATAATCGCAATCCTCATCGTCCAGGCCCCCAAAAACCAGATAACAGTTTTTGCTTTGATTGATCTGGTTAGAGTATTCGCAGTTCTCAGTCTGGGAATTCATTATCGAAACTCGCGGAACTTTGTTAAATAATTCACCGAGTCGGTCAAAAAAAGGCCGGTTCCAATCTATATCCACTCCATATTCCATAGGATCCCAACCATCACTCCACCACTCAGAAATATCATAAACTGGAAAAGGCACATCTGGGTTGTAAACCGAGACGATCATTTTTCCCGACATGCTCGATGGCCTTTTGTAGAGAGTTTTGAAATTACGAAAGAGCGTACGGAGTTGCTGTCTGCACTCGGGACATTTCTCCGGCACCGGCACTTTCATCTTCTCATAAAACCCGAAATCATCCGGCTCAATGACGAAGTCCTTTTTACAGTTTTGGCATATTTTTGTTTCTGTTTTATTTTCCATTTTTACTTTACTCAACTAAAGTACTTTAGTGCACTAAAGTATCTAATACACCTCTTGTTTATAACAACTTTCGCAATACACTATTTCTGGTCGGTCAGGGGCATAGGAAGTCTCAATAGCGATATCGCACTTATCACATTTGCGGTCATAAGTTTGCATCGGGTTTAATTGTTTAATGCGGGCTCTATCCCGACAAAGCGGACAATGGTTTGGAATTGGAAAATTAAAACGGCGCAAAAATACCAATTCTTTAGGGATAATTTGATAATTTTTTCCACAGGCTTCGCACTTTAAAATAGCTTTCAGAATATCATCGGTGACATCTTTAATATGGTCGGGTATTGTCATAGTGGCATCAAGATATTCCCGCTGGTCAGGGTCGCGCCAAGTGAAGCCTTTAGCGAGAGCTTCCTCCTTAGTAAGTGGGAAAAATTCATAAGCGGTGGATTCATTGTATGCCCAAGGGCAAAGGTCAACCGGAATTTGCCCACCATATTTATGCGATAGTCCCCTTTTGTCAATGAAAGGCATATCATCCATTTGCTTTTTTATTTTCTCAACCAAAGGGAAATATTCCTCTTTAGAATATTGCTTGTTGAAAATACAATAGGATGCTTTATTCAAGCCGACACAACCGAAAACATATTCGCAACCGTGGCAGGCGAAAGTATATTCCGTATTGTGGCCACGATAATTCCACACGGCAAAGCGAACATTGTTGGCCAGATGTCCACACCAGCTATCTTCGTACATTAATTCTGAATTTGAGCCAAAATAAGTGAAATCATAACTATTTTTTACCCCTCCTTTAACAAAAAGATGCGAGTATTTTACATTTTCCGAATCTGAAACGTAGTAGACCTTGCGGGCATTTCTAGAATTGTATATGTATTCGCCCGAAATATTTACATTATTTTTCCCCTTTAGTGCTCGGCGCGGATATTTCAAGGAAAATTCGTGCGCCTGCCGTTTGAATTTTTCTAGGTTTACCCTAGACCTCAAATCAAATTCTTTTAATTTTTTCTCATACTCCTCTTTAGTAAATTGCTCGTTAAAAATGCAATTATTCTTGTTTCTTAAATTAACGCACCCGAAACAATTACTGCAATTTGTCAGATCAAGAGAAAAGTAAACATTCTGGCTATTCTCGCAATCTTGGGAGAAAAAGGTTTGAAAACAATGACGAACATCAACTGTGTCATAGCACATATCCGAATCAAATGAAAATGCTACATCAAGGCAATTGGTGATACGTAGGACAAAATTTGTGTAAGCATTATCTTCACCAGTAATATGGCGGAAGCACAAGTAGCCATTTTTAAGGAAGCTTACCGCATTACAGTATTCGCTGTTGGTGAGCGTTGTATACTCCGTGTGCAGTGCGGCTCTCGGTACTTCCTCCAGCAATTCTTTGTATTGTTCAAAAAAGGGCTTAGAAAAATCATAATCGCGTCCATAGCTCTTTGGATCCCATTTATCGCTCCACCAAATATCTTGTTTATAAACCTTGCAAGGCACATCTGGATGGTAAAAAGTAATGATATTTTCTCCAGTAAAGTCGCATTTTCTTTTGTACAGTATTCTGTAGGAAATCCAATTCATGCGTCGAAGTAAGCGACATTGTGGACACCACACAGGCGGTGGAACCTTTATCATTTCATAAAACCCAAAATCATCCGGATCGATGACGAAATCTTTTTTACAGTTTTGGCAATTTTTTGTTTCGCTTTCCATAATTTATCTATTCTACAATTCTATAGAATTATAGAATACTTCTTACTTCATCTTGTTTGAAAAATTATGATAAATGGTGTGCAACTTTTTGACATTTGTATTTATTATTTTGTTTTTACCCTCTATAATTATGATTTTACCATTTTTTTCTACTTTCCCTAGTTTAGCGTAAGAAATATTTTTTATTGTTCTTTCAAATACCTTAACATTTTTGGGTGAAACAGATACTAAAATTCTGCCTTGGCTTTCAGAGAAAAGTTTGGCATCTATGGATGTTGCATTTCCGGACAAGTTTTCCATAGAAACTTTACATCCGAGCATCCCGCCGAGGGAGGCTTTGGCAAGCGCAATCCCCAAGCCTCCCGAAGTTACAGAAATTGAAGAAGCTAGGAGCTCTTTTTGAATAACTTTCTCTAGGGCTTTATAAATTTTTAGGTTTTTTTCTATATTAACTTTCGGAACACTTGCTCCGTACCGAGCTTGCTCTGGTGCGGGGTTATTTCCAATTGAGCCCAACATTTTGAAGTATTCTCCTCCGCCCATTTCATCATTAGTTTCTCCTAATAAATAAATCACATCTCCAGTATTTTTAAACTCAGGCGAAACAGCTTTATAAAAATCAGGTATTACGCCTATCGTGGAGATGAGGAGAGTCGGCGGAATAGAGATAGCCACAGGATTACCTTGGATATCATAGCCCTTAAAATCATTAAACATACTGTCTTTGCCGGAGATAAACGGCGTACCATAGCCAACAGCGTAGTCATAGCAGGCTTTTACGGCTTCTACAAGCTGTGCCAAGCGTGTTTTGTCATAAGAAGAGCACCAACAGAAATTATCCAGTAATGCTAGGTGGGTCATGGTGCCGCCGCAGGCGATGGAGTTTCTGATAGCCGTATCAATAGCGCAGGCGGCCATGTGATAAGTGCTAATATCTCCATATGAGGGATAAAGGGCGGATGCTAAAACAACTCCCCTATTTGAGTCTAAAACAGGGCGAAAAACTTGTGCATCGGTATTTATGCGCCCAGCACCAGAGAGAGGTTTCAGCACAGAAGAGGCCTGCACCTCATGGTCGTATTGTTGTGAGATAAAAGCAAAACTTCCAAGGTTAAGACTTGCTAATAAATCTTCCAGAATTTTTGTGTGGGAAAATTCTTTGGGTATTTTTGCCTCGCCCGTAGGGCTACGGCCGAGGGGTTCAGGGTAAGTGAAAAGATAAGGCGTTGTTTCTAGGTGAGTTTTTGGCAAGCCATTATGCAGAAATTCCATATCCATATCCATGACTTTATTTCCCTTGTAATGAACAACACACTTTCCAGAGTCAGTGAATTTTCCTATTACCGTCGCTTCTACTCCGCGACTTTGCATCAGGTTATAAAATCTTTTCCATTTTTTAGGGGGCACAGAGAGCGTCATACGTTCCTGTGATTCGGAAATCCAGATTTCCCAAGGACGCAGTCCGGGATATTTTAACGGGACTTTTTCCAACAGCACTTTTATACCGCCCTGCCTATTTGTGGGTAAAATCATATCTCTTGCCATTTCCGATACCGAAGAAGAAAAGCCTCCGGCGCCGTTGTCGGTAATGCTGTTATATAAGCCCATATCTCTCGCTTCTTTGACTATTGCATCGCTTAATTTTTTTTGAGTTATCGGATCGCCGATCTGCACCGCCGTCGCAGGGGAATCGGAATCCGTTGCCACTGAAGAAAAAGTCGCCCCATGAACTCCGTCTAGTCCCACTCTTCCACCAACAAATACAATATAATCCCCTACCCTCGCGTTCTTTTTGTGGGCAGGCTTGTTATTTATTTTTTGGGGAATCAATCCCACTGTGCCGGCAAACACCAAAGGCTTGCCCCTGTACCGGTCGTCAAATTTTATAAAGCCGGAGATAGTCGGAATTCCAGAAGTATTGCCTCCTACGTTGATGCCTTTGATCACTCCTTTCATAATACGTTTAGGAGGAAGCATTTTTTGCTTTTTTTCTTTATCAAGATATAACGGTCTTTTGTCACTCGGTTCACCAAAACAAAATCCATAAGTATTAGCCACAGGCTTGGCGCCTAGTCCGAAGCCGATCGTATCACGATTTACTCCCACAATACCCGTGATAGCTCCTCCGAAAGGGTCAAGGGCGGAAGGACTGTTGTGCGTTTCAACTTTATGGGTTATTAGAAAATCTTTATCAAAAGCTATTCCACCGGCATTGTCAGAAAAAACAGAAACACAGAAATCATTTTTTCCCTTATTTTTTCTGATTAAATTTGTTGCTCCCTTGATGTAAGTTTTATATAAACCGTTTTCAATGTCATCTATTGGGTTGGCAAAAATTGTATGTTTGCAGTGCTCGGACCAAGTTTGGGCCAGAGATTCCAGTTCAATATCTGTCGGAGATCTTTTTAATTTACTAAAATATGTTTTTATGGCCTGCATAGAAGATAAATCAAGAGCCAGTGGCCCCCTATGTTTACCGGCTTCTAATATCCCCTCTTTTCCGATTTTGGTAAGTTCTTCATTGGAAACATTAAGTGATACTTTGATTACTGGTGTACGCTTTTTCAAAACTACCTTTGGAATTTTGAGAGGTAAAAAGATTTTTTGGTTTTTGATTTTACTTATGTATGCAGATTCAATTAATGGGTTATATAAAGTTGCCGCAAATTCTTTTATTTTAGTTTCTTTTTTTTCTTTTATTAAATAAATTTTGGAAGTATAAACTTCAAATTCTGAACCCCATTTTAATTTGAGTAAATCTCTTGCGACTTCTTTGACTGTGTGGCTGACATTATCTGTAACTCCGGGCAAAAATCCTACCTCAATGACATAAGAAAAATTCCCCACCTGTGGGGACTTATTTATAAAGTATTTTTCTAGTATTGGATTAGTAAGCGCACCAGCGAGTTTCACAAGCTCAATTTTCCTAAATTTAGAGTCAATAAGATAAGAGTCTGCCCTAGCGCCTCCATTTTTGGGCATCACATATATCCGTGAAATCATAAGGGTATAATACAATATCTATAGGTTAAAGACAAATGTAAGACAAGTAACCTTTTTTTTGCTAGTATTATCTCCATGAAACACATTGTAACTATAGGCGGAGGTACTGGAAGCTACACTGTTCTTTCTGGTCTAAAAAATTTGGAAAATGTGTCTTTGACGGCGCTTGTCTCTATGGCGGACGATGGAGGTTCTACGGGTGTATTGCGGAAAAAATGGAAAGTAATGCCGGCAGGCGATGTGCGACAGTGTTTGGTTGCCCTTAGCAACCAAGAGTTTCTTAACCATAGAATAATCTATGGTTTTTGGGGATTTTTTAAGGGACACAAGGTAGGTAATATTTTTTTAGCTTTACTAGAAAAAATCACAGGAGATTTTACCAGGGGGTTAAAAATCCTTTCTTTTGTCTTTAATGCTAAAGGAAAAATCGTACCGATGACCAAGGATGAAGCTGTACTTCAAGTTACTTTCAGGGGAGGAAAGCAAATTGTCGGAGAAAACAATATCGATACAGCCAGTTTCCCAGATGAAGTGGAGGAAATTTCTTATACAAGCAGTGTAAAAATAAATCCAGAAGCGCATAAAGCGATTTTAAATGCCGATTATATCATTTTAGGACCAGGAAATTTATATTGTTCTTTAATTCCTAATTTTATCGTTAGTGGATTCAAAGAATCTCTAAAAGAAAGCAGAGCCAAGATTATTTTTATTATGAATTTGGTAAATAAACAAGGGCATACAATGAATTGGAGTACTAAAAAATACATAGATTTTATAGAAAAATATTTAGGAAAAAATGTAGATTTTTACTTGATTAATAAAGAAGAATTTTTAAAAGAGCAAAGAGAGCGGTACTCGGCCGATGCCGGAGAAGAGATATTTATCAAGGAGGATTACGAGGATCCAAGAATAATTAAAGGGGATTTATTGTTAAATAAAATTTTTATCCAAAATACTGATGATAATGTTAAACGGAGTTTAATCCGGCATGATTCCATTAAATTAGCCAAAGCTATAGCAAAAATAATCTCATGAAATACATTTTTGATTTTGATGATGTTTTGTTTAATACAACTCAACATTTTAAAGAACAAATGTGTCTCATTTTAGAGAAAAATGGTATATCACGTATTTTAATAGAAGAATACACTAAAAAAGAGCGATGGAATTTATTTACACTTAAAAAAATGTTTGTACACTTTTCCGTAAAAGAGGACGTTTACGAAGAAATAATGAAAGAAAGTAAAAATTCTATAAATCAAGAGTTGCTTAAATTAATAAAAAAACTTGGAAAATTAAATTGCTATTTAGTATCTTATGGTGATGAAGAGTTTCAATTAGAAAAAATTAAAAGGAGTGAGGTTGGGACTTTATTTTCTGAAATTATAATAGTACAAGGTAGTAAAAAAGAAGCGATAGAAAAAATATGCACTAAACATAAAGATGAAGAGGTAATATTTATTGACGATAAAGCTAAACATTTTGAGGATCTGGATTTTGTCAAATATCCAAATTTAAAAACAATTCTTTATACAGAACAAAATATAGAACCTTATCTCCAATAACGTTCTACGACATGATGCTCCTCCGGGCCTGTGCCGACGTAGAGGATTTTAGCATTGAGAGTTTTTTCCAGGAATTTCACATAGTCGAGAGCTTCTTTTGGGAGCTTACCGCCGTAATCCGATAATTTTCCCTTCCACCCCGGAAAAGTCTTATATACGCATTTTATTTCCGAACGGGACAGGTCAAATGGAATCTCTTTAATTTTTTGGCCGTTAATTATATAATCCATACACACTTTTATTTCCTTAAATCCACTTAACACATCCAGCTTGGTCAAAACCAATTGCGTAGCATTGTTTATTTTCATCGCATAATGCAAAAGCGGGATATCCATCCAGCCGGTGCGGCGCAGGCGTCCTGTGACTGCTCCAATTTCAAACCCAAGCCTGCGCAGGGCTATGCCCTGCTCAAATTCATCCCGGCTATTTTGGTCAGGATTTAGAAATTTTTCTTTTTCATAAACAAATTTTTTGTCCCGGCACCAAATGGCTGACCTTTTACCTCCAAGCTCCGTCGGGAAAGGGCCTTCCCCGACTTTTGTCACATAAGCTTTTAAAATTCCAATTGCTCCGCCGACAAAAGACGGTGGTATGCCGAGTCCGGTGGAGACGCCGCCGGCAATGGTATGCGAAGATGTAACATATGGGTAATTTCCAAATCGGACATCAAGCAGTGTCCCTTGCGCGCCTTCAGCTATGACCTTATGTCTGCCGGATAAAGCTCGCGACACTATTTCGGCTGAATTTACGATGGTAAGCGAACGCAAAAATTTTATCCCATCCCAGAAATTCTTCTCATATTCTTTTGTGTCTTTTTTATTTACTTTATAGTTAAAAACTTTTTGCAAAGTATCTTTATGTTCTCGCGACAGAGCGATATATCTTTTTTTAAAATCCGGCTCAAAAATATCCCCCACTCGGAGCGCCCGACGCAGGGTCAGGTCGGTATAGGATGGCGATATTCCCCTACCGGTTGAGCCGATTTTTTTCTTGCCTTTTGCTTTTTCCGAAATAGAGTCTAGAAGAATATGCGTAGGTAAAGTTAAAACAGCGTGAGGAGAAATAGAAAGCCGATTTAGAAAAGATACGCCTTTGGGAATGACACCCGTTTCTTGTTTTAATGCCCCAGGATTTATAACCATTCCGGCGCCCAAATGAATCTGCGCTCGGCCAAAAACTCCTGAAGGAATTAATTTAAAAACATAACTTTTACCTTTATACCAGATGGTGTGTCCAGCATTATTTCCACCCTGGAATCGGACAATCAAATCTGACGCTTTTAACTTTGAGGCAATACGAGCCACACCTTTCCCCTTACCTTCGTCGCCCCATTGCAGGCCGATAATCGGTGTAATTTGAGATTGATTTTTCAAGCTTGTCATCCCAGTACTAAAATTTTAAGTTTTTATTTATAATGGTCATTTATTTTAATCAAAAATTTAGTACGGGACAGGTTTTTTATTTTTTGTAATTGGGTGCGGGACTGACCATAAAAATATCGTGCACATGGCTTTCATTCAGTCCAGCTGAAGTAATAGTGTAATATGAAGCATCCCGCAATTTATCAATGTCACGCGTTCCGAGATATCCCATTCCGGCGCGCAGCCCTCCGACATATTGATGGATAACTTCTGAGAGAGCGCCTTTATAGGCAACATGTCCAGAAACTCCTTCCGGTACCAATTTCGTCAAATCATATTGATCATCCTGAAAATACCTGTCTTTAGACCCCCTCTGCATGGCTCCGAGTGAGCCCATACCACGGTATTTTTTAAATTTTTGGTCATTGATTACGATGGTATCTCCGGGAGATTCATCGGTACCGGCAAACATACTCCCACCCATAACGACATCCGCTCCAAAAGCAAGCGCCTTGACGACATCTCCGCTGTGCTTGATGCCGCCATCGGCGATAACCGGTATATTTGATTTTTTACAAACTTCAAAGACGGATGAAATTGCCGATAATTGCGGCACTCCCACACCTGAAACAATTCGTGTCGTACAGATAGAACCGGGCCCGATGCCCACTTTTACGGCATTTGCTCCGGCTTTTATAAGGGCCAAAGCCCCATCTCCGGTCGCGACATTACCGGCAATAATATCAAGTTTCGGATACGCTTGGTGTATTTTTTTTACGGCTTCAAGTACGCCTTTTGAATGTCCATGAGCAGTGTCAACACAAACGGCGTCTACACCGGCTTTCACCAGAGTTTCTACCTGATTTAGAACGTCATTGCCTACGCCGACAGCGGCCCCGACACAAAGTCGGCCTTCCTTGTCCTTGGTTGCATTTGGATATTCTTTGGATTTCGCAATATCGCGGTAAGTGATTAACCCGACCAATTTATTATTTTTATCAACTAAGGGAAGTTTTTCTATAGCATGCTTGTTGAATAAATTGTGCGCTTCTTCAATCGTTGTATTCGGCTCGCCGGTGATTAATTTTGTAGTCATTACCTTTTCTATGGGAGTCGATTCGTCTTTCTGGAAACGCAAGTCGCGATTGGTCACAATACCCACTAAATATCCTTTTTCATCCAAAACGGGAAAACCGCCAAAATGATATTTTTTCTGTACGGCAAATGCGTCACCTACTGTCCTGCCGACCTGCAGCGTAATCGGGTCTTTGATGCGGCCGGACTCATATCGTTTCACCCGTTCTACTTCTTTAGCTTGGTCTGAAACAGATAAATTTTTATGGATAATACCGATACCTCCGTGCTGCGCCATGGCAATTGCCATATTGCTTTCCGTGACCGTATCCATCGCGGCGGAGATAAATGGAATTTGCAGAGTTATATTTTTAGTTAAAACAGTTTTAGTATTTACTTCTTTAGGCAGAACTTCACTATAATTTGGCACCAGGAGCACGTCATCAAAAGTAAGCCCCGTCCCCAAATTTTTTAATTTTTTCCGCTTGGAATTTATTTCCTTCATTACCTACATTATACATAAAAATTTCTCTAAGTCAAAGACAATTAGATTTTTACCCCCTCTTTTCTTAAAAGAGCTTGCTTGGTTTTTATGCCGCCTTTTCCGGAATACCCGCCGAGAGTGCCGTTGGTACGCACTACTCTATGGCACGGTATGATGATAGTCATCGGATTTGCCCCAACGGCATTTGCCACAGCCCGCGCAGAGCGAGGCCTGCCTATCTTTTTTGCGAGCTCTTTATAAGTAATAGTTTTTCCTTTGGGTATGTCACAGAGAGCCCTCCAGACCTTTTTCTGAAAAATAGTGCCTTTTAAATTGTTTATTTTAATTATTTTCATTTTAAACCTAAATACCATTAGGATTGTAATTTCTCGGAGCAGATTTTGCAATTATTACACAAACTCTTCCCACTCCTAAATACTATTATCGCTTTTTTAACGGATAGAATTGAGAAAAAGTATCTTAGATCCGCCATTTTACGTAGTAACCAGCCAATTCTTCCATATATAGCTATGGGACCGATTAATGTTGCCGCCCAGAATGGACCTATGGGAAATGAGTAATAAGGTTGTTTGGGCTTATAAATACTTAGAGGTTTTGCATTCAACCCATTTACAATATTTCTGGCAGTTAGTTTTCCTTCATAAATGGCTGTCTGCGCCATACCGGAATACCGTGTAGATGCGCCATCGCCGACTATAAATACGGAATCCGAATTACCCGCCCGTAGATATTCATCTGTCAGTATTTTGCCTTTTTTATCAAAAGAGAGTCCTAATATTTTTGAATAAAGAGCATTTGGTTCTATGCCCGCAGTCCAGATGACGGTGTCAGTTTTTACGGTCATGCCTTTTAAATACACTTTTTCCACTTCTTCTTTTTCCAGTTGCCGGTTGGTAAAAATATTTACCCGGAGCTTACGTAATCTTTTCTCTATTTTTGATGTGAAAATTTCAGGAAATGAAGGCAAAATATGGGCAGCAGCTTCAATAAGGTCAATAGTGATAATTGTGCTTGGAATCTTATGCTTTTTTGCGAGCTTTTTCGTATAGCCCGCCAGTTCTCCTGAGAGCTCAATACCACTTGCTCCGGCTCCCACGATAACAAAATGCATTTTTGTATCGGCATTCGGCTGGGAAGCTTTATAGTTTGCGAAAAGTTTATGAATATGCGTATTAAGCCGCAGTGCTTCAGTAATAGATTTAAAACCGAAGGAAAAAGTATCTAAGCCAGGAAGATTAAAATACGTGGTTTGCGACCCTAAAGCAATTACAACATAATCAAACTGGTAGAAATTTCCGGAACTGCCTATAGCTTTTTTACCCAGTAAATCAATATTCTTGATTGTGTCTGTGATGCAAACGACGTTTTGACCGGAAAAAATTTCCGAGAGAGGGATACATACTTCAAGGGGTGAACGGCCGGCCACCACCCTATAGAGCGCCGGAGTATATTCCAAATGTGGTTTATCGGAAACAAGCGTAATTTTAGCCGGGATATGATTATGTCTGGCGAGTGCAAGAGCGCAAGCGACGCCACCAAAGCCACCACCTATAATTAAAATGTTTTTCTCGTTCATTCTTTCTATAGAATCTCAGATTCGTAATGGACTACGCGGTAAAGCCATATATAAACAAGAATGGCTTGCACAAAGAACATTATTAAATTAATCCCACTCGTGCTTGGGCTAGTCCATCCGGCGGCAAAATAAAAATTAGCATTCATCAGCATTCCGCCAACTAATGCCAAGGCTGATAATTTAAGGGCAATTTTTTTAATAGCTATTTTTTCAGAGTAAAGATATGCTAGTCCGGCAATAACGAGAGTAATTGCGATAATTACTTGAGCCCATTCCACTAAGTATGCAAAAAGAGTGGCATTGCTGGTAGTGAATCCCAGAAGAAAATTTTTATACCATAGGTACGGATTTTGGCTGGCAAAATAACCAAAGGTTTCAGCTATCCCGTTCACGAATTTTGAACTAGACATCTTTCCCCATCCTGCAGACCCCCATTCATAAGCTAAGACCATTTGCACAGCAACCAGCCCAACCAGAGGGAGCATCTTCTCACTATTGAAATACTTTATATTTTTTTCCATATACCTTTATCATATCTTTTTAGTATTCAATTGTAAACGGAAAAGAGATGGACTTCATCATGTTCCGGTAATCCGGCAGCATTGTCTTTTTTGAGTACCAGTGTGGCGGGACCGATGTAAGTTTCCGGTATTTTTATTAATTGGATATATTATACCATCTTTTTAAAATACAAAACGCCAACGCACGAAAGTACTATTGGCGCATATGATGTTACAACCCTACGCCCGCGAGCGACTATTCGCCCGCGGTTATATCTTCCCTCTGCTCTATCTAGCCCCTCTGTACATACTCCTTTCCCTTTTCGTTGTGAGAAGCCACCAGACCCCCACTACTACTATCCAAAAGGCGACGGTGACGACCGCGAACATCGTCCTCACCATTGCCACGACTTTGTTGTCGCGGCAGTGTTGGTGTATCTTGTGCATGTTTTCTCCCTTTATTTACTATATCAAATTAATCCAAAATCCGCATTTAGTAGACTCGCCTTATACTTTTCGAAGTATCTTATTTAAATTAAAGCTGTGGACAGAGGCGTTTTCGATTGCCCCCATTGGCTCATTAAACTCAAGCCAATGCATCATTCGAATAATTCCTCCGTGCGCCACAATCAATGCTTCTTCACTTTTGTTTTCTCTTTCTATAATTTCCAGAATTTTCAAGACTCTTTTCTTTACGTTCTCTACAGATTCTCCTGATGGACGCCAATCATAATCCATGTTTATGTGCTTTGTTCTATATTCTTTTAGATATGGTGTTCCCTGTAAGTCTCCAAAATTAACTTCTTGAAGTTCATCATGAAAAGTTAGTAAGACTTTCAACTTTTCGTTAAAGATTTCAGCAGTTTGCTTAGCTCTAAGAAATGAAGACGAGTAAATACGCTTTATAGTGTTTGGTAAAAGTAACGCAGTCGCTCGCGCTTGCTCTTTTCCCTCTGGAACTAAAAAGTCTTTATTAGCACCGTTTATCAGATTCTTCTTATTAAATTCAGTCAGCCCATGTCTGACAACATAGATTTTCATTTACACAGTATACCAAAATGTAGTTTTTTATAGTAATTTATGTTATAAATTAAGTGTTTTTGAAGATATTGGGAGATCGTCTAACGGTAGGACAGCGGCCTTTGAAGCCGTGAATCTTGGTTCGATTCCAAGTCTCCCAGCACTTTGGCTTCAGTGTTTTCATGTTATTATTATAAGGCATGAAATTTTTTTTATTATCTATTTTTATTTTAAGTATTATTTTGCCAAAATTAGCTCTGGCTTCTTTTGATGTAAACTTAAAATACGGATCTCGGGGTGCTGCAGTTATAGATCTCCAAAAATTTTTACAAAATCAAGGTTTTTTTAAGAGTAAAGCCACCGGCAGATATGGTCCAATAACCTTAAATGCGGTGAAAGCATTTCAATATGCATATGGTTTAACTTCTGATGGATACTTTGGCAAAGCTAGCCGGGCTAAAGCATCTATTTTAGCAAATGTAGGGACAACACCCACCATTAGTACCAATGTTAATTCTAAAATCATCAATACTCCTTTTGCTGGAACGCTGGATTTGATAAAAAATATTTCCTACGCGAACCAGCCTGCTACCGCCCCTAAAATAAAATTTAAGCTGGCCAGTTTTTCTCTGACTAATAATACAACAGAGATGATAAATTTAAATAACATAGAGGCTGTTTTGACTGTAAACAACGATTCTTCTTTTATTTCTTTTTATATCAAGAATCTATACGCAGTCTATGGGGACAATACCACATTTGTAAACTCGGCATACGGCAATAATTATTGGGCAGTGAATTCTCAACTGGGAATAGGCCAGACTATTATTTTATCATTATATGGAGATATAAGTCCTTCAATTCCCTTGAATGCGGTAATTAATTCAAAAATATTGGTATCAGGCGTATCTGCAATGTCACTGACTAATGTTTATACTAATTCAAATGCGGTTTTATCCGGTCAAGACATCACTATCGGGACAAGTTCTTTGGCTGTGAAGGAGGACAGTTCGACTCCTCCGCCCGGAAGCTTTGTGCCCAGCCAAAAAATAACTGCCGGAAAATTTCAATTTACTTCCACAGCAGATGCTTATAATGTATCTGAATTAAAATTTATTGTTCCCGGTTTAAATAATACTTTATCAATTAAGGAAGTTGTTTTAACAGATAATGCGACAGGCCTTGTGCTGGCGACAGGCTTGATAAAAACCGACTACACTAACAATTATTCCACATTTGATTTTAATGTTAATATTCCAATTCCCATAAATTCATCAAAGTCGGTGACACTTGTGTATCATTTTAATAAAATTATTAATTCAAATATCACCAACATAAATATCGCGCCAATACTGATATACACTAAGGCTCTAAATAGCACCGGTGCTGCAGTAGACGGAGTAGCCGGTAATTATAAAAATCTTTTTATTTCTTCCGGTGGCATCAGCTTGCCTGCCGGCGGAATCACAGTTAATAGTTTGCGCATTTTTAAAAGTCTGCCGATGCTGACACATATACCTTTAAATAATCTAAAAATTTCTAATGGCTCGAGCGCTCCTTTCTATAAATTTAGCATTAAAGCTGATCCAAACGGAGATATTTCAATCAAGCAATTAACATTATTAGTTACAATCAGTGATATGGATAAAAATAATTTTCATTTGAATAATTTTACATTCTGGAAAGAAAATACCGACTATACGGGATCGGTTGCTATTGGACAGGTTTTTTATAATAATTTTTTAGGACTAGGTGGGGCTAGGGGGATTTCATCCGGAATAACAAATACTGTGGCCATAAATTTTGTCCTGGAAGAAATAATCCCTGCCGGCCAAACAGAGACGTATACTTTAAAAGCTTTTTTTAATAATTTTATCTCCCCTTCTAATTCCGTATCAGTTTCTTTTCCGTCAGATACAGAAATGTTAGATAGTGGCAGATATCTAAAAACAGTGTTTTCTAAATTTTATCATGGTTTGGCGCAGACCAATATGGATCTGGCGACGACTAATTATTACAATTTCTTGTGGTCAGATATGTCGGAATTGTATCCTAACCCTCACAATATTTTTAATGGTTCTTACACAAATGACTGGTATAATGGTTTTGGAATTTTAAATTTACCCCTAACGAGTCAGACTGTAACTGCGCAGTAATCTAAACTGATAAAACTAACTAGGTATTTATTCTTTTCCTAGTATCTTCACTAATGCAAGCTCAAGCGGAAGCTCAGCTATGAAGGTATTATCCATATTTTGATACGCTTCAAGCAGTATCGTGAGCGCGGGCGAGCGGAGTAGGCCATCTTTATCTTTGGCGACTAGTCCTTTCAAGAATTCTAAATCAGTTTCTCCTAAATCCCTCGCCATTTCATCTTCTAATTTAGGCGCATAGCGTATGATTATCGCCACCCGGAATTTCTCTATAATCAGCTTGAAATATAATTTCATATCAAGATTCTCCCCGGAAGCTTTTTTCACCGCCATAATCCCCTTTTCAACATTTTTCTCCGCAATTGCAGAAATAAAATCATTTACTAATGTCGTTTTCGGTGCGCCGGTAATTTTCTCTACATCTTCTCTTTTTATTTTTTTGCTTTTAGCCTCGCCCGTACGGCTATGGCCAAGGGAGAAATTTAAAACCTTCTGAAGCTCACCTAGAGCGTCCCGGAAGCTCCCGTCACCTAAAATAGCTAAAAGTTCGGCGCTTCCTCCATCTAATTCAAAATCCTCTTTCTTGGCAATATCTACCAGCATTTTTTTAAGTATCACATCAGAAGCTTTTTTAAAAACAAAAACTTGGCAGCGGGAAATTATCGTCTCCGGTACTTTATGGAATTCGGTTGTAGCCAAGATAAAAATGACATGCTTTGGCGGTTCTTCCAGTATTTTTAACAATGCGCCCCAAGCGTCTTTAGAGAGCATATGCACTTCGTCTATGATGTAGACTTTATATTTTGAATCAAAAGGCAGGACTCTGGCGCCGTCCCGGAGCTCTCTGATGTCTTCGATTCCCCTGTTTGAAGCGGCGTCTATCTCATAGAGGTCATTAGCAGATACGCCGATACTTGTGGCGAAAATCCTAGCAACTGAAGTCTTGCCGGTGCCTCTAGAACCTACAAAAAGATAAGCATGTGAGACTTTGTTTGTGTCTACCGAGCTTTCCAAAACGTCCACAATATGGTCTTGTCCTAAAACTTCTTTGAAGTTTTTTGGTCTATATTTGCGATATAACGCTAAGTCATGCATGGTAAAATTGTATCATAAAATTCTTATTCAGCACAAACATTTTCTAGGGTACAGATTTTTTGAAGCTTAAAAAATCCTGAAGTTGGCTCGCCGTCGCTCGCCAAACCCCCTACAAAAGTTGTGCTTCAACGAATTTCTTTACGATATTTTCCACCTTCTCAGCGTTATCAGTCTCCATTAATTTCACCCGCAGTTCTTTGGCACCGTCAAAACCATTTACATAAGCCTTGTAGTGCTTTTTCATAATGGCAAAATTTTTATACTTGCCTAATATTCCCTCAAAAAGTTTCGTATGTTCAACCATTACTTGCAATTTTTCCCTGATACTAATTTCGGAGCTTTTTTCTGTTTTTTGACCCCGAGGGTCCCACTCCGTAGGAGAAGGGCGCAGGGGCAAAAAATGGGAAGAAGCGGAGAAAAGCCAAGGGTTCCCAAAAATCGCCCTACCCAACATTATTCCATCACAATTCGTTTCTTTTATTTTTTGTTTTGCCTCTTCTAAATTTAAAACGTCTCCATTGCCCAAAATTAAAGTCCCCACTTTCATTTCATCACGAATTTCCACTATTCTTTTCATTAATTCCCAATGCGCCGGCACGTTAGACATTTCTTTTACAGTACGAAGATGAACTGTCAGTGCTGCAGGTTCAACCTCTAGAATCTTAGGAATCCAAGTTTCTAATTCTATCTTATTAAATCCAATACGAGTTTTAACTGAAACAGGAAGTTTTCCTGCACCCCTCTTGGTGGCTAGAATTATTTCTTGAGCTAATTCCGGTGTTCTAATTAAAGCTGAACAAGAAGATTGGTTAATTACTTTTTTCACAGGACAACCCATATTGATATCTATCCCATCAAAACCCATCCCTACCAACATCCGAGCAACTTTCTCAAAGTTCTCTGGTTTACTACCAAATATCTGTGCTACTATCGGATGCTCGTTTTCTCCGTATTTTAAATCAATCAGAAGCTTTTCTTTCCCAGTGGAACATAATCCATCAACTGACACAAACTCAGTAAAGAAAATATCGGGCTTGCCATATTTTGCAATTATCTGCCTGAAGGCGACATCTGTGACATCAGCCATCGGAGCCAGACATAAAATCGGTTTTTTTAATTTACCCCAAAATCCGTTATTACTCATCCCGTTAGAAATAGGAAATGCTTTGCATTTCCGTAGTTATATTACTTTTTATAAAAATTTTAACCATAGGATTTCTAACGGGATTCATTTGAATTTGAAATAGACTTTATTGCCGTACCGCAAGTCAATATATAAAAGGGAAAAATATTTATTTTTCATGTTTGATTGCAGAGGCTCGGTGGTCAGTGCAGCTTGCAAATTCTCGGCCAGAATATCCGCGCTAGAATCAATGTTGAATATTATCTCCGGTCTTTTTTGTGATTTTCCGGCGGAGAGAAACATTTTAACATCTCCATTAGAAAGTATATATAATGCTGCGGGTTTTAAGCCCATTTGTTCCGTCATTTCTTTAAAGGCAACTATTTTTTGAAAATTTAGCTCTGAAAAAAAAGAACCGATGGGTGCGTCGGAGGCCAAATCAGTTAAACCCTCGGCCGTAGCTTTATGGACGAAGCCGTAAAACTTAAAATAAACTTCTCCGGAAAAATAGGGTGCTTCATCAAAAATATAACCGTCTTTATCTAAAAAATAGCAAGTCGTCTTGTTTTCTTGTTCTATTTCCGGAGGAATAGCTCCGCACCAAATATACAATGCTTTTCGTTCTGTGACGGAAATTTCCAGGATTGCTTCCTCCCTAGACGGAGTAGTGGGCGTGACAGACACATTGATATTTTCAAGTCTTTTGAACTTATTCTGTAATTCTTTTTCTATATTTTTTGCGGGATAATATAGTATATTGGTTTTGGGAAAGAAATAGAAATAATTCCCGGTAATTGTTTTGTCCACAATTCTTTTAATTGCTTCAGTATTTACAATTTTATTGCCCCCAACTTCTATTTTGCCAAAATTCAAGCCATTTAAACGGGATAAATAAGCCAAGAGTGCAAAAACTGCCAAAAATGCCAAAATAGAAAAAAGAATTTTACTTAGAAAAATCCTACGCCTGCGCTTTTTTAATTCCAAAAGACGCGGAGAATGTAAAACGTTTCTTTTCTGCATCCCAGTACTAAAATTTTAAATTTTTATTAATATTGACCATTTATTACACTCAAAAATTTAGTACGGGACAAGTATATTACTTTATATATTCTTTGCCTCCCATGTATTTTTGCAAAACTCCTGGAATTTTGACCGTGCCATCTGCCTGCTGGCAATTTTCAATCATAGATACGAGAATTCGCGGAGTTGGTATCGCGGTACAATTAAGTGAATGGGCGTAATGCATTTTTCCTTCTTCATCTTTATAGCGGATGCCAAAGCGTCTGGTTTGAAAATCATGAAAATAAGAAGCCGAAGATATTTCCCTATATTTATTTTCTTTTGGAACCCAAAGCTCAATGTCGTATTTTTTAACTTGGCCCAACCCTAAATCCCCCCCGCAGTTTATAACCGTATGGTATGGTATACCTAAAGATTCTATAAATTCTTCCGCATTCCTGTTTATTTCTTCATGGAATTTTACGGAAGTTTCGTGGTTAGCTTCACATAATACAACCTGCTCTAACTTGAAAAATTCATTTACCCGAATGAGGCCTTTTACGTCTTTGCCATGACTACCGGCTTCGCGCCTGTAGCATGGAGAAAATCCCAAATTTTTTATCGGCAATATCTTTTTATCCAATATTTCATTTGCGTACATTCCCATCAATGGAACTTCAGCTGTGCCGGAGAGCGTATCACCGTCTTGAGTCATATAATAATCTTCAACATCACCGGGCAAATGCCCAGTACCATACAAATTCTGTTTTTTTACGATAGTTGGCGCAATGATAGGAGAAAAATTACGGGAAGAAAAAAAGTCCATTGCATAATTCCAAATAGCAAAAGACAAGAGCGCTCCATCATTAACCAAAAAGTAACCCCTAAAGCCGTGTACCTTCGTCCCCCGCTCAAAGTCAGCCATCTTAAGTGTAGTCATTATTTCAATGTGGTCTTTTGGCTCAAAGTTAAACATGGTTTTATCTCCCCAAACTTTTATCTCTTTGTTTTCTTCGTCGGTAGAACCGTCTGGTACGGAAATATCCGGGACATTTGGCACTTGAAGCATTAAAAATTGCCATTTTTCCATGATTTTTTTTAATTTTTCTTCTTTTACCTTAATCTCATCTTTAACAATGCGCATTTCTTCTATCAGCTGAATTTTTAGAGCAGAATCTTGATCACGGGCAATGTCGTTGGAGACTCTATTTACTTCCGCCCGCAAATCTTCGACTTCTTTGAGCTCTTTTAAACGTTCATCATCAAGAGTAATCAATGCTTCTATATCAACGTCCACACGCTTTTTCTTGGCGCCCGCCTGTACTATTTCTTTATTTTCACGAATGAATTTTATATCCAGCATGTTATAATCATATCATGGAAATTAAAAAACTGCCAAAAGCAAAATTCCCAAAGGCACTTTTGGAAATACCCCAGCCACCGGAAAATCTTTGGATTATAGGTGAGTTGCCTCCGCCCGATTTAATATATCTTTGTGTCGTTGGCTCACGTAAAAATACAACCTATGGGCGAGAGTGTTGTGAAAAAATAATTGCCGGCCTAAAAAATTACCCGATAGTCATCGTTTCCGGTTTTGCCATGGGTATAGACACCATCGCGCATAAAAAAGCGATGCAAGTAGGACTTAAAACTTTAGTATTCCCCGGCTCAGGACTTTCCTCCGAAGCCATGTATCCAAAAACTAATATCCGATTAATGAAAGAAATTGTGGAAAATGGCGGATGTCTAATCTCAGAATTTGAACCAGACTTCAAGGCGACACAGTGGAGTTTCCCGATGCGCAATCGTCTAATGGCGGGCATCTCCAAGGCAACCTTAATAATAGAAGCAGAAGAAAGATCTGGTACGCTTATTACCGCTCGTCTGACCACAGAATACAATAGAGATTTATTGGTTGTCCCCGGATCAATTTTCTCTCCGAATTCAAAAGGCACAAATAAATTATTACATCAAGGCGCAACACCTGTCACTTCTCCCGAAGATGTTTTAGAGGCCCTGGGTTTTGAAAAAGAAAAAGATGTAGAATTGCAGACAAAATTATTTTTAGATTTATCGCCTGAAGAAAAAAGAGTGGTAGAGATGTTGCGTGACCCGATGCCCCGTGATGATTTAATCCGCGCATTAAAATTTCCAATCCCGACGGCGAATGCCATACTTTCTGTCATGGAAATAAAAGAATTAATAAAAGAAGAACTCGGAGAAATCAGGCTGGTTTAAGGTTTTGGAAGTTTTTTATTCCACTGTCACACTCTTGGCTAGATTACGGGGACGATCTATATCACGCCCCAGTCCGGCCGCAACGTAATAAGCAAAAAGCTGGAGCGGTATAGTATTGAGAAGAGGCTCAAGCAATTCCATAGTCTTTGGAATAAAAATTACATCATCACCCAGTTCTTTCGCCTCTTCATCGCCAATGTTGGCTATTAACAGTACTTTAGAATTTCTCGCGCGTACTTCCATAACATTACTTTTCATTTTCTCGTATAACTGATTCTTGGTCAGAATCGCGAGGACTGGAAAGTCAGGAGATAAAAGCGCATTTGCCCCATGCTTCATTTCCCCCGCCGGATAAGCTTCGCTGTGGATATAACTTATTTCTTTTAATTTTTGCGAACCTTCCAAGGCTACAGGATAATTGACGCCCCTGCCAAGAAATAAAAAATTGGGATAATTTTTATATTTTTCCGCAATCATTTTAATTTTGGGCGCTTCCGCTAAAATCTGGTTCATCTTTACTGGGATCTCCAATAAGCTTTGTAAAATCTCTTCTCCTATTACAGCGGTAGTATGATGTAGGCGTCCAAATTGTAAAGCATATAATAAAAGAACCGCTACCATATTGGTATAGGCTTTTGTTGAAGCCACTGACAACTCCGGTCCGGCATGAATGTATGTTCCGGCTCCTGTTTCCCTGGCGATGGTAGAGCCAATAACGCTGACGACTCCCCTCACCACTCCTCCTTTACGTTTTGCTTCACGGAGTGCCATTAAAGTATCCAGTGTTTCACCTGACTGCGATACGGCAAATACTAGAGTATGTTCGTCAATAATAGGGTCACGATAACGAAATTCGCTTGATACATCCACTTCGGTGGGAATACCAGCCAGCCTTTCAAAAGCATATTTTGCAATCATGCAGGCGTAAGATGCCGTGCCGCAGGCAAGTAAAACAATTCGCTTTATTTTTCGCATCTCGGGATCCGTCATATTTAAGCCGCCCAGATGAGCATTTCCTTCTTTCATGTCTATGCGGCCACGGATTGCATCTTCAAAAACCGCCGGCTGTTCAAAAATTTCTTTCAGCATGAAATCGGCATAGCCATTTTTCTGCGCTTTTTCCCGATCCCAGTCTATTTGAGTAACACCTTTGGTGATGACTTCGTCTTTGATATTAAAAATTTTCAAGCCCAAGTGACTTAAGAGATTTATATCCGCTACTTCTCCATCATCTAAAAATATTACCTTCTTTGTAAAAGGCAGCATGGGCGTAACATCACTCGCAATATAGTATTCGTCTTTGCCTATTCCTATCACGAGCGGGCTGCCCAGGCGCGCGGCCACCAGCTCCTGCGGATGATCGGCATGCATTATCAAAAGTCCGTATGTGCCGCGCACTTTGGGTAAAGTTTTTTTAACCGCTTTAAGCAGGCTGTCTTTCTCTGTGGCATCATAATTCTGGTAAATTAATTTGGCTAAAATTTCCGAATCCGTTTCGGATTCAAAATTTTGATCTTTAAGCTCCCGCTTTAATTCACGATAATTTTCTATAATGCCGTTATGAACCAGCATCAATCTGCCTTCGCCCGCCGTATGCGGATGCGCATTTTTTTCAGTCACGCCGCCATGCGTCGCCCAGCGGGTATGTGCAATGCCGATATGGCCTTGAAAACTCTGCTCTGAATTTTTTTGAATTTTTTTAACCAAAAAGTCCACCTTGCCGACTTCTCTGATTCGCTTTATTTTACCGCCGTCAAGCACAGCAATACCCGCAGAATCATAGCCACGATATTCCAAATCACGCAATCCCCCCAAGAGAATGGGGAGCGCCTGCTCACTTCCGATGTAACCAACGATTCCGCACATAGGCGAAATATAGCATAGAAATAAAATAAATTAAAATAACAAATTTGCCAAAATAAAGTCTTTCATGTAATACTAACAATTCCAATGAATCCCGTTAGAAGTTAAACTAACGGACAATCATTTTTATAAGTTAATTTTTTAGACTTCTAACGGGATGAAATTATTAATTGTTGAATCACCGTCAAAAGCAAAAACTATTGAGAAGTATCTGGAGGGGGCATTTACCGTGCGCGCATCAGTCGGGCATATCCGTGATCTGCCAAAATCAAACAAGACAGCCATAGATATAAAAGCCGGTTTCGTACCACATTATGAAATATCCAAAGGCAAAGAGCGTATTGTGCATGAACTGCAAGGCCTTGCTGAAAAAGCAAAGGAAATAATTCTCGCGACAGATCCCGACCGCGAAGGAGAAGCTATCGCCTGGCACATAGAGAGTCTTTTAAATTTAGATGTGAAAATAAAAGCGCCGATTGAACGGGTGACTTTTCATGAAATTACCAAAGAAGCGATAGAAGAGGCATTACTGCATCCACGCAAAATTGATACAGCTTTGCGTAAAGCGCAGGAAGCGCGCCGAGTTTTAGACCGCCTAGTCGGCTATGACCTCTCGGGGCTGATTTGGAAAAAAGTGCGTTACGGGCTTTCCGCCGGACGGGTACAATCTCCGGCACTGCGCATAGTCATGGAACGAGAGCGTGAAATACGCAGTTTTATTCCGGAAAAGTTCTGGAAAATTTCAGGCCTTTTTGAAACATTAAAAAATGATAAAATCATATTCACTTGCTCAAAAGAACCAAGAGAGGAAAAATTGGTTCAGCAAATAATGGAAGCAGGTAAAGGCAACAATTGGCTCGTTAGTGAAGTAAAAGAATCGGAACAAAAACGCTCTCCCCGCGCTCCTTTTACTACTTCCACACTACAACAGACTGCGAGTTCGCGCCTCGGCTACTCCCCTTCACGCACGATGCAAATAGCGCAAAAGCTATACGAAGCTGGACATATTACCTATATGCGTACAGACAGCACAAATTTGAGCGCAGCCACGCAAAATGCCATTCTCTCATTTATAAAAAAAGAATACGGAGACCTTTATGCATATGGAAGAATTTATAAAACCAAGTCAAAAAATGCCCAGGAAGCCCATGAAGCTATCCGTCCGACTCACATAGAAAAACTTCAGGCTGGTACCGACGAACAGAGCAGACTTTATAAATTGATTTGGGAACGCGCAGTTTCTTCGCAGATGAGCGATGCTCAATTATTGAAAACAAAAGTTACTGCGGTCATTGAAGGCCACGAAGATTTGCCTTCTTTTGGGGCTAACGGCTCCCGTCTGCTTTTCCCCGGCTGGCTCAAAGTAGATACGAACGCGCGCGGAGATGATGTGGAACTACCTATATGCATAGCCGGGGAAGAATTAAAATTATTAAATCTGGTAAATGAGGAGAAATTCACCGAACCAGCCGGCCGATATACCGAAGCCGGGCTAATTAAAGAACTGGAGCAAAGGGGTATCGGCCGGCCATCCACTTATGCCTCTATTATGAGAACCATAGAAGAGCGAGGCTATGTGAATAAAACCGGCAAAACATTATTCCCTACCGATACCGGAGAAGTCGTGTCAGATTTCCTGGAAAAACATTTTATGAATTATATCTCTGACAGCTTTACCGCGGAAATGGAAGACAAATTAGACGAAATTTCCCGTGGTGAGCGCGAATATGAAAAAACATTAAAGGATTTTTACGGGCCATTTTTAAAAGACGTGAAGTCAAAAGAAAAATTAGAAAAAGCCACCAACTTAGGTGATGCTCCGGAGGGTATCTTGTGTCCAAAATGCGGAGAAAAAATGATTATCAAGCTTTCACGCGGAGGGAAATTTTATTCTTGTTCTAAATATCCCGACTGTGACGGAGCTTTGATGCTGGATGGCACAGAATTAAAAGGACCAAAAGAAACTGGAGAAATGTGTCCACTGTGTGGTAAGAAAAAAGGGAAAAGTAGCGGAGGAAAATTGGTTGTCAAAGAAAGGCGCGATGGCACAGGCAGTTTTATTTCCTGTTCACGTTATCCGAAATGCAAATTTATCAAAAAAGACGAAGCCGAAGAAGCCAAAAAGCGTACCGGGGTGATTTGTCCCACTTGTAAAGTTGGCGACATCAGCGAGCGGCGCGGAAGATTCGGGATTTTTTATTCTTGCTCAAATTATCCGGACTGTAAATTTGCCATCAAAGCCAAGCCGACCGGAAATGTCTGTAAATTTTGCGGAAGCCTGATGATGGAAGGCACAAAGACTATTCCTGAAAGATGCTCTGATAAAATCTGTAAAATGCATAACCCGCATAAAATACCTAAAATTGAAGCCTAGTTAAATAAGTGCTAGAATCATTAAATGGAAAAAGGCATCAAAGAAATTCTCGATTTGATGGGAGAAATCAAACCAAAAGAGCGTGAACTCATAGAAAAAGCCTATGCTGTTGCGGAACGCGCCCATAAGGATCAAAAAAGATTTTCCGGAGAACCGTATTTTATCCATATTATTGAAACGGCGAAAATTCTGGCCAAGTTCGGTATGGATACGCAGACGATTGCCGCCGGCATGCTGCACGATGTCCTGGAAGACACAAAAATAAAAGAAGAAGAAATAGAGCGTGAATTCGGCCCTGACATTGTTTTTCTGATTAAGGGTGTGACTAAATTGGGAACTTTGAAATACCGGGGTCATGAAAGGCATGTGGAGAGTTTGCGAAAATTCTTTGTGGCAATGGCAAATGACTTACGTGTCGTTATCATAAAATTTGCTGACCGCCTGCACAATCTGCGTACCTTGCAGTATATACGGGAAGACAAAAGGAAAAGAATAGCGATAGAATCTATAGAAGTTTACGCTCCTTTGGCCAATCGCCTCGGAATGGGTAAATTAAAAGGCGACCTAGAAGATGCGGCTTTTCCTTATGCCTATCCGGAGGAATATAAACAAATTGAGGAAATTATCAAGGAAAAAAGGGGTCTTTACGAGAAATACCTGAATGAAGTAAGTGAACAATTAAAAAAAGAATTAAAGAAAAATAAAATAAAAGTTGTAGAAATTGATTACCGCATAAAGCATAAATACAGTTTATATAAAAAACTGCTCCGTTATGAAATGGATATAGAAAAAGTCTATGATGTCGTGGCGTTACGGGTCGTCGTTGACACGGTGGAAGAATGTTACCGGGTTTTAGGATTGGTGCATTCCATCTGGAATCCCCTGCCCGGCCGGATCAAAGATTATATCGCTGTTCCTAAGCACAATGGCTATCGTTCGATTCATACCACTATTTTCACCGGAAGTGGCGGAATAGCGGAAATTCAAATCCGTACCAAAGACATGCACGCTGAAGCGGCTTATGGTGTGGCGGCTCATTTTGCCTACAAAGAACAGAAAAACCATAAAATAAAAAATGACAAATCGAAATTTCAATGGATAGAAGAATTGAAAAATTTAAATTATTCGCCCGATGAACCGAAGAATTTTATTGAGCATCTCAAGATGGATTTTTTTAACGACCGTATTTTTATTTTTACTCCCAAAGGGGACGTGATAGATATGCCGGAAGATTCATGTCCGGTTGACTTCGCTTATTCCATCCATTCGGATATCGGAGAACATACTTTTGGCGCAAAGGTAAATGGCAAGATGGTTCAGCTTTTTACCAAATTAAAAAATGGCGATATTGTGGAAATAATAACCAAAAAGGACGCGCATCCGTCGGGCAAATGGCTGGAATATGTGAAGACCAGCATCGCCAAGAAACATATTAAATCTTATATGGAAAAACACACCTTATTAGCCAAGCTTAAATCTTTCGGGCGGTCTTAATAGACTCTAAACGCTGAAGTTAGAAATGTTATATAAATCGGCATCGTCTTTTTTTACTTCGTCTTTACTCCTGTCGTCAATTGGAGTTTCAGGAGGAATACTTCCCATCTCATCAGCAGGCAAACTGGCAATATGTTTTTCCAGCATTTCGTCCGGTTTTTTTTCATTACTTGATTTATTTATCAAATCCAGAATTCCGCGCAAATCTTCGGTAGAAAAAAAATCTATTTTAATCTGCCCACCTAGCTCTTTTCTATCTATATGCACGCGGGTTCCCAATTTTTCCTGAAATTCAACTTCCAGTTCCACTATTTCCGGATCCGGTATAAATTCTTTCTTGCGCACCCGGTCGTATGCAATCTTTCGCGCCAATCTCTCTGCTTCACGCACAGTAATCTTCTTATATACAATTTCCTTAAACAATACTAATTGTTCTTCTATATGGTCGGCCAGCATAAGTAGTGGACGAGTATGACCTTCGGTGATTTTTCCCTCAGATAAACCATTTATAATTTCTTCCGGTAAGGAAAGAATACGGAGAGTATTGGAAACATATTCCCTGCTACGGCCCATTTTTTTTGCCACTTCATTATGGGTGAATTTAAATTCAGTAACCAATCGGAAAAATGCTCGAGCTCGGTCTACCACATTCAAATCTTCACGCTGTAAATTTTCAATAATAGCCAACTCCAATTTCATTAAAGCCGTATCGCCGGAGCGTATAATGACCGGTATCTGCGTCACATTAGCCAATTTAGCCGCCCGGAGCCTGCGTTCACCCGCGATTAACTCGTATTCAGTTGTAAGACCATCCCCTTTTTCCACTTCCACTCTGGAAACTATCAGCGGCTGAAGCACTCCGTATTGCTTGATGGAGTCAGCCAAGTCTCCTAGGCGCGCCTCATCAAAATCCCGCCTCGGCTGGTAAGGGTTCGGTTTGACTTTATCGGTATCAATCCAGAAAATTGAATTGGAATATAAATTGGACATAATTGTATTTTATCATAAATTAAAGTAGAATAAAAATTAATGCCCCCGATCGTCTGCTCGCTGTGCTCGCATCGACGATTCCGAAGCGGATTGGGGGCAAAGCAAAGCAGTTTGCTTTGCCCAGGTGGCGGAATTGGTAGACGCGATAGACTCAAAATCTATTGATGGCAACATCATGAGAGTTCGATTCTCTCCCTGGGCACATGAATAAAACAATGAAGAAAATAAAAATACCATTAAGTCACTCTATTGATTTTCAGGTAAATGGAGGAAAGAAATTAAGCGGAATTATTAAAACCAATTTTTCCAAAAACGGTTCTGTTGGGCTTTTATGCGCCTCGCTTGTAAATAGCGGAGTGACAACTTTGCACGGCATTGCCCGGATTGAAGAAGTTTACAGAGTCATCGAAATACTGGAGAGCATTGGAGTCGCGGTAAAATGGCTCGGTCACAACTCCTTAAGTATCACTCCTCTAAAAAAGTTTAATTTAGAAAATATTAACGTTGAATCAGCCATAAAAACGCGCTCTGTCGTAATGCTAATCGGACCACTGATTCATAAATTATCCTCTTTTTCTATCCCCCATGCATATGGATGCAATCTGGGCAAAAGGACAATAGCTGCGCATATTTACGCATTGGAAAAACTCGGAGTAAAAATAAAAACCACCGCCCAAAATTACGAAGTATATGCAAAAAAACTGAAACCCGCGGAAATAGTCATGTACGAGTCTGGAGATACGGCTTGTGAAAATGTTTTAACAGCTGCTTCGTTGATAAATGGTGTTACGCAAATAAATTTCGCCAGCGCGAACTATATGGTACAAGAAGTCTGTTTTTTTCTGGAAGCATTAGGGGTAGAAATTGACGGTATAGGCACTTCCAGCCTGACCGTGCACGGCGTCAAAGAAATAAATAAAAATATTGAATACTGGAACAGTGAAGACCCGATTGAATCCATGATGTTTATTTCCGCCGGTATCATTACCGATTCTAAACTCGCAATTACCCGGGCCCCGATAGATTTCTTGGCTCTGGAGCTGGAAAAATTAAAAAGGATGAATTTAAAATATAAAATTTCCAAAACATATTATTCTTATAATGGTCGCACCAAGCTTGTTGATATAGAAATATTCCCAAGCAAATTGCATACGCTCCATGACAAACTGCATTCCAATCCTTATCCGGGAATCAATATTGATAATCTGCCGTTTTTCGTGCCGATAGCCATAAAGGCCATTGGAACTACCATGATCCATGATTGGGTTTATGAAAACCGAGCAATATATCTCACCGAGTTGAACCGCTTGGGCGCGGATATAACTTTGGCCGACCCGCACCGCCTCTATATCAACGGCGGAACACCCTTAAAAGCGGCTCAAATCGTCTGCCCGCCCGCTTTGCGTCCATCAATGGTCATCCTCATCTCCATGCTGGGAGCCAGTGGTACTTCAATCTTACGCAATGTCTATATGATAAACCGCGGTTATGAAGAGATTGCAGAGCGTTTAAATTCTATCGGCGCGGATATTAAAATAATAAAAGGAAACTGAAATGTTGAGACATCAACTTTTCTTCGGTACGAATTTTTTGAAGCTTAAAAAATTCTGAAGTTTCCTCGCCGTCGCTCGGAAAACCCCTTCGAAAAGCTATGTCTCAACATTTTAAAAAAATTATTGTAATCTTAGGCCAAACCGCCACAGGTAAAAGTGATTTGGCTGTAAAAATTGCCCGAAAAATTGGAGGAGAAATAATCTCGGCTGACTCTAGACAAATTTATAAAAATCTTGATATCGGCACGGGTAAAATTACAGAAAAAGAAATGAGGAACGTACCGCATCACCTACTTGATGTGGTAAAACCAAAAAACAGATTTACCGTGGCAGAATATAAAAAACTCGCGGAAGAAAAAATAAAAGAAATTATCGCTAAAGGCAAAATTCCGATTATGTGCGGAGGTACAGGATTTTATATTGACGCAGTGACAAAAGGCGTGATTCTCCCGCAGGTACCGCCAAATGTTAAATTGCGAAAAAGTCTACAAAAAAAAGACTCAGGCCAACTTTTTAAAATACTAAAGAAATTTGACGGTAGACGCGCAAAAAATATAGACAAAAAAAATAAAGTCAGGCTCATCAGAGCTATTGAAATAGCTAAAACTTTGGGTAAAGTCCCGAAAATTACAGAGGTTAAACCTATGTATAAATTTATAAAAATAGGTCTTTATCTTCCGCCGGATAAATTAAGAAAAAAAGTGGAAAAAAGAGTGAAAGGGATGTTCAAAAATGGGCTTTTAAAAGAAATAGAGAAATTAAAAAATTCCGGGATATCAGCTAAGAGATTAAAAGAGCTAGGTTTTGAATACGATAATCCTAATTATGAAAAAGTGGTGAAACAAACTCTTAAATATGCCAAACGTCAGATGACATGGTTTAAACGAGATAAAGAAATAAAATGGCTTAACGCGTCAAAGAAAATCAATATTAAAAAATTATTTTAACCGATCCAGATATTTTTTATATTCACGAATTCTTTAATACCGTAATCGGAGAGTTCACGTCCATAACCGGAGCGTTTGATGCCGCCAAAAGGCGCCCTAGGGTCGGAACGGACAAAACCATTTATAAACACACTCCCGGCTTCTATTTTTGAGGCCATTTTTTTTGCTTTTTCTATATCTTTGGTAAAAATAGTGGCGCCTAAACCAAAAGGAGTATCATTGGCAATTTCTATGGCTTCCTTTTCGCTCTTGACGACAATAATAGGCGCGACCGGACCAAATACCTCTTCATCATAGACCGGCATCCCTTTCGTAACATTGCTTAAAATTGTTGGAGTATAGAAATATCCGATCTTTCCTATTCTTTGCCCCCCGCACAGTATTTTTGCGCCCTTTACCACAGAAGTGTTCACTTGTCTTTCAATCTCCATCAATCCTTGCTCGGTCGCAAGCGGTCCAACATTGGTCTCCGGCAAAAGCGGATCACCGACGACGAGCTTTTTAAAACGACTAACTAATGCATCAGTAAATTTATCCGCCACGGAATCAAGGACGATAAATCTCTTGGCGGAAATACAGCTCTGCCCGGCATTATTTTGCATTCTGCTAAGCATAGCATTTTCTGCCGCAGCCTCTATGTCGGCATCGGAAAACACAATAAAAGGGTCACTGCCACCCAATTCCAGAACAGTCTTTTTAACTTCATCTCCGGCAATCTTTGCCACGCTCCGGCCCGCATTTTCGCTCCCGGTCAGCGTCACTGCCATCACGCGCTTGTCACGGATGATACTTTCCACTAAAGGTATGCTGATGAATAAGTTTTGAAAAACATCTTTGGGAAATCCTGATTGCAGAAATGCTTTTTCTATAGCCTCTGCGCAACCCGGTACGTTGGACGCATGTTTCAAAAGGCCAACATTCCCCGCCATCAAAGCTGGCGCCGCAAAACGATAAACTTGCCAATAAGGGAAATTCCAAGGCATCACAGCCAACACTACACCAAGCGGTTCAAAAGATATATAATTTTCTTTGGCTCCTGCATCAAATTTTTGGTTAGACAGCATCCTCTCTGCATTATCAGCGTAATAATCGCAGGTAAAAGCACATTTTTCCAATTCACCGAGCGCGGCGGTTTTTGTTTTACCCATCTCTGTGCTTGCGCACATTGCTAATTCTTCACAATGGGCCCGGATATAATCCGCATGCGCATGCATTAATTTGGCACGCTCCGCAAAAGTGGTGTTTCTCCACGATAAATACGCCTGGTGCGCATTGGCAATTTTATTTTCCAGAGCTTCTTTTGAAAGTTCTTCAAAAATTTTTATAATTTCAAGGGTAGCTGGATTTTTTGATTGGATGACCATAATGATTAGACTTTTTTATTTTTAATAGACCCTAAAATGGCATTCGCTTTATCATAATTAATCGGACAAGCGATAATATGCACGCCTTTAGCATTGAGAGTTTGTGCCAGGATTTTCGCTAAATTTTCGGCTGTACGAACCTTGTATCCCGTCGCTCCGAAGCTTTTGGCCAGCATTACGAAATCCGGATTATTGAAAGAAAGTCCGAAAGAAGCCAACTTCATATTTTTCTGCTTCCACTCTATCATCCCATAACATTTATCGTCCAATATCAGCACCACCAGGTTGATTTTCAGGCGCACAGCAGTCTCTAAGTCACCAAGACTCATCATGATTCCCCCGTCACCAGCGACAACTATAACTTGTTTATTGGGATAAAGAATTTTAAGAGCAATACCGGCAGGCAAACCCGCACCCATAGTTGCCAGTGCATTGTCGAGAAGAATGCTGTTTTGTGCTCTGCTTTTAAAGTTGCGGGCAATCCAGAGTTTATACATGCCGTTATCAAGCGTAAGCATGCCATCTTTGGGCAGAACTTTGCCTAAATCGGCAATGATGCGTTCCGGCCGAAGCGGAAATTCGGCAGACTGAGTAAAATTGGCAATATCTTTTTTCAGCACATCCCGCACCTTTAAAAAATAATTAAAATCCCAGGCAGGATTAATTTTGATTTTTCTTGTAAAGACCTGAAGGGTATTTATGATATCTCCTATGACCTCATGGGTCGGAACATAGATATCTTTAAAACTGGAGGGATAAAAATGAACGTGAATAACTTTACAACTTTTGCCGTTCAAGATTATTGGTGGTTTCTCTATGACGTCGTGCCCGATGACAATCACAACATCCGCATGATGGAGCGCCTGATGCACATAGTCCCCTCCCGAGAGAGCGGTCGTGCCAATATAAAGTGGAGAATTTTCATTTGCACTTCCTTTACCCATTTGAGTAGAAACAAAAGGGATGCCTGTCTTTTTCAAAAAGGCATGGAAAGTGTGGCGGATGGGTTGCCTGTTGGCGCCTGCGCCTAAAATAATCAAAGGATGTTTGGATTTTTCGATTTCCCCGAGAGCTAGGGCTATAGCTTTTGGGGAAGCGAGAGTCTTCGTACTTTGAGGATTAGAAAAAGGCTTAGCATGGCAAATTTCTTCCGCAATATCCTCGGGTAACTCCAGATGAACAGCACCCGGACGCTCGGTCTCGGCGAGCCTGATAGCATCATGAGCCATAGTGGCTACACGGTTAGCCGAAACAATAGATGCGGAATACTTCGTAATCGGCTTCATCACCGACACAATGTCAACAATCTGGAATTTTCCCTGTTTGCTTTTTTTGATTGCTTTCTGTCCGGTAATAAGAAGCAGGGGAAAGCCTCCAAGCTGCGCATAAGCTACACCAGTCAGGAGGTTCGTTGCCCCAGGGCCCAAAGTAGAAAGCGCTACGCCGATTTTGCCCGTCATCCGGCCGAATGTGGAGGCCATAAATGCTGCCGCTTGCTCATGGCGGGTGGTGATAAAAATGATTTTAGAATTCCTGACTGCCTCCAAAAAAGTCAGATTTTCCTCACCGGGCACGCCAAAAATATATTTCACGCCGTGTTTTCCCAAACACTCCACCAGTATTTCTGATGTATTTTTTTCTTTCTTTTTTATTTGCTCTTTAGGCATATTTTTATATTAACATAAACAAACTAGAAAAATAACAACTTAATTCCAGCCACAATAACCATAATTGCAAACAAACCCTTTACCCACGCATTACCTTTCTTTAGTGCAACATGCGCGCCAATATATCCGCCGATAGCCATACCTAAAAGTAAAATAATTCCTACTTTATAATCAATAATTCCATGGAGGGCAAATACTATAACGGAAGAAATTGCCATAATAATTAAAGGAATGATTCTAGTAGCAGAAGCCTCAATCATAGAAAGCCCAAAAGCAATCACAAGTGTATAAAAAAAGAAAGGTCCAGTACCTACTCCGAAGAATGAATTGAAGATTTGAAGAAAAAAATATACGATATAACCAATAGTTTTTTTAAACTTACTAGTTTCGGTGTGTTGTACTCCAATATTTTTATTAAAAATCACGAAAGGCAAGAATACAAGTAAAAGAAATCCTGTAAGCTTCTGTAATATTTCTGGATTAACACTCAATAAAATATTTGCGCCAATTACTGAACCGATTACGCTAACAACTGCGAGCAACGGAATATATTTCCAAACTATTTTATCCGCCTTCCAAAATTTAAATAAGGACGTCGCCTGCGAGCCAAAACCTCCTAGTCTATCAGTCGCTATAGCTATTTGTGGCGGAAGACCAAGAAAAATTAGCGCCGGTATGGAAATCATCGCGCTGCCGCCAACGGTGGAACTAAAAAAACTAGCGACTATGCCTACCAGGAATACGAGTATTAAATTAATTATTTCAGGCATATTATTTGTTATGATTTTTTATCCACCACTTTTTGATAAATGGCAAGGATTGCACAGAGATGAAAAAGCCTATAGCCGGGACAAAAGCATTTAAGAAAAAACTATCTGATCCGATATAGTATCTCAACTCAATTACATAAATAATCAGAGTAATAAGAATTATGCGGAAATAACTCACCTCCCAAGCTTTATCCGCTTCCACCCTTAAATTCCTCTCTTTTATAAGTTCGATTTCTTTTTCTAGTTTTTGAATTCTTTCTTCCATGTGCGGGCTTTCAAATCCTGGAGTGGAACACTATACAAACAATGATTCTTAAGTGGAATAGTGTTTTCCAGGGTTTTAATCTTATTACTTAAACTATTAAACAAGCCTTAATTTTAGCACATTGTAGTTGTTTTTGGGTTTTCTGGTATTACCTGTTGAGTTATAGAACTATGGGAGAAGATTTGCTATTATCAATACAACACCAGCCCCCAAAAGGCATCCAGCCATCTTGCCAACTGCTGAACCAAGCATTGTTCTTTCTTCTGATATTTTTCTTTCTCGCAATTTTTCTGCAATTTCACCCTCAAAGATTCCAGCAATTCCATCAGTAATAGCATTACCTACAACGCCACCGATTATTGCACCTGCGACACCTGCTATTT
>Ga0155108_116_pt1 | contig 28485 bp, 29 predicted proteins | sample RifCSPhighO2_01_FD_106076 | JGI IMG/M metagenome (GOLD analysis project Ga0155108, IMG submission 106076) | Candidatus Nomurabacteria bacterium RIFCSPHIGHO2_01_FULL_40_12
CTCAAGAAACTGCAAAAATCGCGCCGAATCTTAAAAGAAGAGATTACCGCCGAAGACATTGCCGAAGTGGTCGCCCGTTGGACCGGCATACAGCTTACCAAGATGCTGGAAGAAGAGCGCGCGAAGCTTGAGACAATGGAGGTAGAATTGAAGAAGAGGGTAATCGGTCAGAGTGAGGCTATAAAGCGCGTCTCCGACGTCATACGGCGCTCCCGCGCGGGAATTTCTGATCCTAACAGGCCTATCGGCTCTTTCATTTTTTTAGGCCCGACCGGAGTCGGCAAGACCGAACTGACCAAAGCCCTCGGGCAATTTATGTTTAATGATGAGAAAGCGATTATCCGCGTGGATATGTCTGAATATATGGAGCGCCATTCAATGTCTAAATTGATTGGTTCACCGCCTGGTTATGTCGGCTACGATGAAGCAGGCCAGCTGACGGAGTCCGTCCGGCACAGGCCTTATGCCGTGATTCTTTTTGATGAAATTGAAAAAGCTCATCCGGAAGTTTTCAATATTCTTCTACAAGTTATTGATGAAGGAAGATTGACTGACGGCAAAGGCCGGGTAGTGAATTTTAAAAATACGATTATTATTCTTACTTCCAATATCGGAAGCCAATTTGTCGAAAAAATGGAATCAATCGGGTTTTCCAACAATTCTCAAAATCAAGACTACAGCAGTATGAAAGAAAAAGTGATGGAGTCGCTAAAAGATAATTTTCGTCCGGAATTTTTGAATCGCCTTGATGAAATTATAGTTTTTGATGTTTTGTCTCCGGAAGCTATCTTGGAGATAGTCAGCTTAAGGATAAAAGTAGTGAGAGATCGTCTGGCTAGCAAAGGCATCAATTTTGAAATTACCGAAGAAGCTTTGGCTCATTTGGCAAAAGAAGGCTACGACCCGCACTTTGGTGCTAGACCCTTAAACCGTCTGATTCAAAATAAAATTCTTAATCCTGTTGCTTCCTATATTATTTCAAATGGAGTAAAGAAAGGAAACACGATCTATGTTTCGGTAAAAAATAAAGAACTTGTAATTGAGAATAAAAAGGGTAAAATCAAAAGCCCCATCCGTGTGCCTTCTCGTTCTGAGGTGTAAAGTTGATTATTGAAATTTATCTTGTGTTATACTTTTCTTATGAAGGAGGGATTATATAAACGTTTTGGGGCTGTAAGAGTACCTGGGAGAATTCTTAAAGGGAAATCAACCAAAGGAGATGGTTTTCCTTTTAAAGGAGAAATTGATGATATGCCTACTTTTTCAGTTGTATCATCAGAGGCAAAAGATACTTCTTTACATTTAGTAAAACCAACAAAAGTTCACGGTAGAGATTTTGAAGTTGCAAATGTAATACATTCAGGTGAGTACAGTGATTTATACGGTGCGGTTAATATCAAAGGAAATAATGTTCAAAATGTTCACTTAGAAAGAAATAATTCCAATACTTTGGGATATAGATTAATTGGTATGTTTTTTCAAGATGACGAAGAAAGAGTTCTTAAGGCATCCGATTTACTTAGAAGAAATGGGATAGAGACAGAAAAGATTGAACAAGTTATTGAGCCTGCAGAAGTTATTGTAAATGGAGAAAGAATTTCCATTACAGAATTAAAAAAAAGAATTATAGATTACGCTAAACAATGTGTAAGTGTAGGTGTTATTCCCTTGTCTATGTCTAGATATTCAGCTCATCCAATCCCATTTACTTTAGATGAGATATCTTTAATTGAAAAAGATTTGGAACTCAAAAGATTTTTGTTTTTAGTGAGATCTTTCCAAGTAACCGAGAGAATTATGGATTTAGCGCAGACTAAAACAAAAGAAGAATTTGAAGAAATGATGAGCAAAGTTTTTAAATTTATAAACACAAGAGAAGGATTAGAAGCAAAAAGAGAAGGTAGAGAAGCACAGTATTTTGATGTTCAAAATCCACAAGATGTTGATAGGTTTTTTAGAGATTTTTTACCCAGCAGGTGTGCCAAAAACTTGGCAAGAATACACAATTTAGGTTTAGCGCATCATTTTCCTACCGTTCACAATTTTTCTTTAGTTGGAAGTATATATGATTTAGATACCGTGACAGGTAAAGTACTTTTTGACTCTGATGAGCCGGTTGGGAGTAGCGAAATAAGAGAAGACTTAAACATTGCCACGGAGTCATTCGTAAGTTACTTACGAATGACTCCGGAAGATGAGGATCAGATCGCAGATAAGAATACACATTTTTATTTCAAAGAACAAATAGGAGAAAAAGTGTTCATTGATTTCCTTCGAACTTTTTATTTGGAATACCTGCGTTCCAGGAATTTACCTGAACTGAATATTGATTATAATCAATTTGAAAATAGTTGGATAACCAAAGAAGTTGCAAAGCAAAGACAGAAAATAAAATCTCCTGACGGTAGTGTAGAAGAATTAACCGCTAGCTTTAGAGAAGATATGGGAACAGGAGATTTAGCTGAAGTCTTAGTTCAAGACCTAAAGAGTGTCATAAAAGATAAAATAAAAGTTTTTCAGCCTAATTCTGAAGTATCTATTCATGATGAGTTCGAGATAGAAGTTCGTGATGCAGTGGATCATTATGCTGGTGAGTTTGCTGACGAAGTAGTTGTCCAACTATTGTCGGGTGTTAAGAGAAAAACCTCTGTTGAAATTTTAGAGATTATTATAAAAAGATTAAAAGGTTAATCTTTAATAAATAAAAGATGCAAAAAAGTTTTTTTTGTGTTATTTTGTCTGCATGCGTCGGTGGTAGAGTGGTCAATTACAACAGACTGTAAATCTGTCGCCTTCGGGCTACGAAGGTTCGAATCCTTCCCGACGCACATTATTATTAATAAAAAATATATGAGTCAGTCAAAATCGGAAATAGAAGACAAAATAGAGGCAAAAGCGTATGAACTAAAAAAAGCCGAGGGTGAGGTTGAAGAAGCGGAAGCAGAAGTTGAGAAATTAAAAAAAGTCGTTGATGCTATTCTTGGCGAGCTGAAAGCTTTTAAAAAAGAATTAGATAAAATCGAAGAACGTGATTGGTCTAAAGACGTAGAATAGTTTTTTAAAATGTATCAAAAAATAATCAATAAAATAATTGAACTTGGCGACTCACTTCCGGCAATTTCTGGTCATATTACTGATATAGGAAAAGATAAAGAATGGCTGACTGAAAAAGATGCAGAAATAGAAGCAGAACTTTCAAACGTGATAATACATTCTTTTCCAAAAGGCCATTCAATTTATGGAGAAGAATTACATGGTACTTTTATACCCGATGATAATATTTGGATTATTGACCCTATTAGCAATACAATGAACTTTATTCGTGGTATGCCGCATTATTCGGTTGTTTTAAGCCATTTATATAAAGGGGAAGTGTGTTTTGCGGTGGTCTATGATCCCTCCAATAAAGAATTATTTACCGCGGAAAAAGGAAAAGGCACATTTTTAAACAATAAAAGAGTTCATGTTTCTACTCGTAAACAAAACGTTTTTTTTATGATTGGTCCATACTTGACTCCACCGAGAACTTACCGGGAAAAAGCTTTAAAAGTGATAGGAGCAATGTCTGAAAATAGTGGTACAATGAGAAATCTTGGGTCTCTGGGAGTGCATTATGCCTATGTCGCATGCGGTAGAGTTGATGCTGCTATTTCTTTTAATGAAGATACATTCCCGGAGTTTGCGGGAAAACTTCTCGTTGAGGAAGCTGGGGGAAAGTTTACTGATTTTAATGGTAATGTTTTAAATATTAAGCCAAATGGTATTATTGCGAGTAACAACTTAATTCATAATCAGGTTCAGACTCTTATTGCTGGTATAATAGTATAGTAAGACTTATGCAAAATAAAATAAGCAAAATAAAAATAGCTTTGATTGGTTACGGTAAAATGGGCCGGGAGATTGACGCATTATGCCGCGAATCAAAAAATTTTGAAGTTGTTTCAATTAGTTTTAAAAATAAAGACAAGAATAAAAATAAAGGACTGGATCTAAAGGGTATAGTTAAAGCCGATGTAGCCATAGATTTTACGTCTAAAGATGCGGTGCTCAAAAATATACGCAAGGTCGCGAAATTGGGCGTCAATTTGGTTATTGGTACGACGGGATGGTATGATGATATAAAGGAGGTTGAAGCTTTAGTTCGTAAATATAAAATAGGTTTGATCTATAGTCCGAATTTTTCAATCGGGGCCAATATATTTTTCAAGATGACAGCCTTTTCTTCCAAGCTTTTTGGTAAATTTTCTGATTATGACGTTTATGGGCTGGAAATTCATCATAAAATGAAATTAGACAGCCCTTCAGGCACGGCTTTAAAAATTGCAAGTAAAATCAATGGGCTCAATTTTACTTCAATCAGAGCCGGACGAAATCCTGGTTTTCACCAAGTTGTATTTGATAGTAATGCGGACGGCATCACTCTTTCCCATCAGGCTTATAATAGAACCGGTTTTGGGAAGGGGGCGCTCCTTGCGGCAAGTTTTATTAAAAATAAAAAAGGAGTTCATTCTTTTGAGGATATGTTTAAGGAATGAATCCCGTTAGAGACCGCGGTCACGACGTAGTATAATAAGTAAATCAATAATATTATGACGATTAACTATATTAAAAATAATTCACAGGAAGCGAAGATCGCGACCTGTCTCTAACGGGATGAAAAAAGTAAAAATTTTTGGTTCCATCTCCGCGATAGTCACACCCTTTAAAAAAAATGGAGATTTGGATTTGTTGGCCTTAGAGAGATTGGTTGCTTATCAATTGAAAGGCGGAGTGGACGGTATAGTTGCTTGTGGTTCTACCGGGGAAGCGGCCACATTAAATGACGAGGAGTATGTAGCTGTTATTAAAACTGTTGTTAAAAAAGTCGCAGGAAAAGTTTTAGTATTTGCCGGGGCCGGCTCAAATGACACTAAAAAAGCAATTCATTTTTCACGTCTTGCAAAATCCGCTGGTGCTAATGCCTTGCTTCATGTCACTCCTTATTATAATAAACCGACTCCAAATGGGCTTATTCTTCACTACAAAGCAATTGCCAAAGCCGTAAATATGCCGATTATTATTTACAATGTTCCGGGGCGGACAGGATCTAATGTCTCACCCGAGACTATTGTGCGTATTGCCCGAGAGGTGCCGGCAGTCCTTGCGGTCAAAGAGGCCTCGGGAAATATAAATCAGATGATGGAGATTATGAGTAGAGTGGCAAAGAACGGCACCAAAGGTCTTAAGAATTTTGTGGTGTTATCTGGGGATGATGCGCTAGCCTTGCCCGCTATCGCCCTGGGGGCCCAAGGTTGTATTTCAGTTGTTTGCAATGTTGCTCCTAAATTATTTTCCAATATGATTCATTTAGCTCTCCATGGCAAATTAAAAGAAGCGGGCAAACTGCACTACGCTCTTTTTAATTTGATGAATGTTAATTTCATTGAATCCAATCCGATTCCAGTCAAAACTGGGCTGTCCCTGATGGGAATAATTACGGAGAGTTTCAGATTGCCTCTAACTTTTATTGAAAATAAGAACAAGGCTTTAGTGAGGCAGGCGCTGAAAGATTTAAAATTACTGTAAAATAGACAAGAAGCATGGCTACGATAAATAAAAATTTCAATAAACTGCACGGCGGACATTTATTTGAAGAGGTGGCGAAACGGGTGAAGGATTTTATAAAGAAAAATCCCGGTGTGGAAATTATCCGGCTCGGCATAGGCGATACGACACAGCCTCTGACTCCGGCTGTTATTGGGGGTTTGCAAGAGGGGGTCAGAAAGCTTGCTCATAAGAAAACATATACGGGTTATGGAGACACGCAAGGCAACATGAAACTGCGCAAAGCTTTGTGCGATTTTTATAAAAAAAGAAATGTTTTTTTGGATATGCGGGAGATTTTTATCAGTGATGGGGCGAAATCGGATTCGGCCAATATTGCTTCAATCTTTAGTCTGGATAATATCGTGGCAATTACTGACCCGGTCTACCCGGTTTATTTAGATAGTAATGTCATAGCCGGCAGGACAGGAAGCTTTGTGGATGGAAAATATAAAGGTGTGGTATATATGGCGTGTAATGAAAAAAATGGCTTTATGCCGATTCCTCCCAAACAAAAAACGGACATTATTTATCTTTGTAGTCCGAATAATCCGACCGGAGTTGTGGCTACAAAAAAACAATTAAAAGCTTTCGTTGATTACGCTCTTGCCAATAAAGCAGTAATAATCTTTGACGCTACTTATGCGGAATATATATCTGATAAATCTTTGCCAAAAAGTATTTATGAAATAGTGGGGGCTAAAAAATGCGCCATAGAAATCAATAGTTTCTCCAAATGGGCGGGATTTACAGGTGTGCGTCTTGGCTGGAATGTTGTCCCAATGGATTTAGTGATTGAAGAGACAAAGAAAAGCGAAGTTCATAGTCTTTGGAAAAGACGCCAGAATACAATGTTTAACGGCGCATCCAACATCGCTCAAGAAGGTGGTTTGGCTGTGTTATCAACTGCTGGGCAAAAAGAAAGTAAAAAGTTAGTTGCTTATTATATGGACAATGCGAGAATAATGAAGCAAAGTCTTTCTAGACTTGGCTTACAAGTTTTTGGCGGGAAGCATGCCCCGTATATTTGGCTCAAGGCTCCCAATAATTTAAGTTCTTGGAAATTTTTTGACAAGCTCTTGAAGGAGGCGCACGTCGTCGCTACTCCCGGTTCCGGTTTTGGGTCGCAGGGAGAAGGATACATACGTTTAAGCGCATTCGGAGACAGGCAAAACATAAAAAAAGCGCTCAAAAGTATAGAAGAGAATTTGAAATTGTAAATTCATTTTTTCTATTCTCTGTGCTACAATCCACTTGTTTATGAATACCTTTCTTCACAATCTTCGCATTCGTGCTACCGATGGATATATCCGGAAAATAATTCTTCCGGAAACTCAAGATGAGCGAGTGCTTGAAGCCGCAAAAATTCTCGTGAAAGAAAAAATTGCTACGCCTATTTTTATTTGTAGTGCCGAGGATATTCCCAAGATGGAGGCGCTTGGATTTGCCTATATTGAGATTAAGGAGGAGCGAGCAGATACTCTTGCTAAATTACTCCTTGAGTTGCGGTCATCAAAGGTTGGCACAAAAGATGAATTGACTCCTGAGATAGCGCACGGTCTTGCGCGTGACCCTTTGATGTACGGTATGTATTTATTGCGTCTCGGGGAAGGCGATGGTTTGGTGGCTGGTGCGGTACGTACAAGCGCGGATGTGTTGCGGGCCGGGCTCTGGCTTGTCGGAAAAGCTCCTGGGATACAGACAGTTTCAAGCTCGTTTTATATGATTGTCCCGGCTTTTCGCGGCGGAGATGAGCAAGAGGTTTTGACTTTTTCTGATTGCGCCGTTGTACCACAACCAACTTCCGAGCAGCTTGCTGACATTGCCATTGCGGCTTCGGATGCGCGTTCTCGTATTGTCGGGGATGAGCCCAAGGTCGCGCTTCTTTCATACAGTACAAAGGGTTCCGGCGGTAATGGCCAGTCAATAGCCATTATTAGAGAAGCGCTCGAATTGGTACGCACCAGGAGGCCAGGGCTCGTTATTGACGGCGAAATTCAAGCGGATGTAGCGCTTGTCAAATCTATTTCAGAGCGGAAGGCTCCGGGAAATTTGATTGACGGCAAGGCAAATGTATTGATTTTTCCTTCGCTTGACGCGGCAAATATTGCCTATAAGCTCGTGGCAACTCTCTCGCCAGGAACACAAGCGCTAGGTCCGGTTTTGCAGGGAATGAAAAAACCGATTAGTGACTTATCCCGCGGAGTGCGGGTCGATGATATCGTCAATATCGTAAGCATTGTTGCATCTCAAGCTCATGAAAAAGAATAATTATTTATCCGAAGAGTTTGTTGCAAAAATCAATGCTTACTGGCGCGCAACCAACTACCTCTCCATCGGGCAAATTTATCTTTACGATAACCCCCTTCTCAAGCGTCCGCTTTCTCAAGACGATATCAAGCCCTTCTTAATGGGTCATTGGGGGACGTCACCGGGCCAGAATTTTATCTATGTACACTTAAATAGAATAATAAAAAAGTATGATCTCGATATGCTCTATATCTCAGGTCCTGGCCACGGTGGCCCTGCCTTGCTTGCCAATACCTATCTTGAGGGCACCTACAGCGAAGTGTACCCTAACATCAGCCAGGACGAAGAAGGAATGAAAAAATTGTTTACGCAATTTTCCTTTCCTGGCGGTGTACCCAGTCACGTCTCCCCTGAATGTCCCGGATCTATTCACGAAGGAGGTGAGTTAGGTTACTCACTTTCCCATGCATTTGGAGCAGTATTTGATAATCCTGATTTAATTACTGCATGTGTTGTAGGGGATGGGGAAGCGGAGACGGGACCGCTCGCGACCTCATGGCATTCGAATAAATTCCTCAATCCGAAGACCGATGGCGCGGTGTTGCCCATTCTCCATTTAAATGGATATAAAATATCAAACCCGACGATTTTTGCGCGTATTTCAAAAGAAGAATTAGAACAATTGTTTCGCGGGTATGGCTGGACACCGCACATTATTGAAGGAGAAGATCCAGAGATGATGCATCAAGCCATGGCAAAAAAACTAGATGAGGTAGTTGTTGAAATAAAGCGCATACAAACAGATGCCCGGCAGCGTAATGTGACCACTCGACCACGCTGGCCAATGATAATTTTAATAACACCGAAAGGCTGGACCGGACCAAAGGTGATTGATGGCAAACCAAATGAAGGCACCTTCCGTTCGCACCAAGTCATATTTGCGGATCTTAAAACAAACAAACAACATTTTACAGAGTTTACCAAGTGGTTCTCGAGTTATAAACCCGAAGAACTATTCGATAGTACGGGCAGATTAAGACCGGAGCTCGCGGAACTCGCGCCGGAAGGTAAGCGCCGTATGGGATCCAATCCGCATGCAAACGGTGGTTTATTATTGCGTGAACTTCATATGCCGGACCTAAAAAAGTATGCAGTAGATATTAAAGAGCGTGGAGAAGAGGGCGAGGGGGCGACGAGGGTCTTTGCTCGTTTTCTCCGTGATGTAATCAAGATGAATGAAAAGGAGCAAAATTTTCGCTTATTCAGTCCGGATGAGACTATGTCTAATGGTCTCGGTGCTGTCTTTGAGGTTACGGATCGGCAAATGATGACGGATAGAGCGGGTGATGATGAGTTTACATCGCCGTCTGGGCGCGTGATGGAGATTTTGAGTGAGCATACCTGCCAAGGATGGCTTGAGGGATATCTCTTGACCGGCCGACACGGGTTGTTCAACAGCTACGAAGCTTTTATTCATATTGTGAGCTCAATGTTCAATCAGCACGCTAAGTGGCTGAATGTTACCGCGCGTATTCTCTGGAGAAAAAAAATCGCATCTTTGAATTATCTTATTTCTTCTCACGTATGGAGACAGGGCCATAATGGTTTTACTCATCAAGATCCTGGTTTTATTGATCACGTATATCAAAAGAAAGCCGATATTGTCCAGGTCTATTTACCGCCTGATGCGAATTGTCTATTGACTGTTATGGATAAATGCCTCAAGAGCATGCATCAAATTAACGTCGTCGTGGCTGGTAAACATGCTATGCCTCAATGGTTCTCTATAGAGGAGGCAGTTCGTCACTGTGAGAGGGGAATAGGCATTCTCCCTTGGGCAAGCAATGACAAAGACGGAGTGGATGCCGTTATTGCATGTGCCGGAGACGTGCCGACCTTGGAGGTACTCGCAGCAGTATCCATCATCAGAGAACACATTCCGGAGCTGAAGCTTCGGGTTATTAATGTGCTAGACCTTATGACTCTTCGACCACGCAAAAATCATCCTCATGGTATTGATGATAAGGAATTCGAGGCGCTTTTTACAAAAGATAAACCGGTCACGTTCATCTTTCACGGATATTCATCGCTCATTCATCGTCTTACTTATAGTCGCCCCAACCACGATAATATGCATGTGTATGGATATAAGGAGGAAGGGACGACTACCACTCCTTTCGACATGACAGTCTTGAATTCAATAGATCGCTATCATATTGTAAAATACGTCATTGATTCTCTGCCCAATAAGGGCAATAAGGAAATTCATTTACTCAAATTGATGGAAGAAAAACTTGACGAACATCGTCGATACGTCGTCATGCATGGCGCTGATATGCCTGAAGTGCTAAACTGGAGATGGTCTTAAAAACAAAAACATTAAAATAATCTTTAAAATTAGTAAATAACTATGCAAATTAATCCAAAGCCAAATATAATTTTCTCTCTACTACTGCCAGTTTATAAATCTATTTACATCGCTGATGCTATTTCTAAAGACGAAGAGAATTTTTCTATTTTCATCGGGCTAGATGAAAAAATGGCGGCAGAACTCAAAAAGTTGTCTTTAGATAAAAGTGATACAGATATTCAACAGAATACTTCCGACCTGAAACGTTTCGGCGAGGGCTCCTATGAAAATTGGTATAAAAAAAACAGAACTCCGTTTATTCTGGTTCATAGAGCCACAAATGCTTTAGCCGGACTAATCTGGTTTGGGCCGGAACCTTTGCATGATGGGTGCAAATGTCACACCGCAGGATGGCGCTCGTATAACCCCTGGAGAGGCAAAGGTCTTATGAAAGATTTTACAAAGTTTGCCATGGATATTTATATGTCAAAATTTCCCGATATCAAGTTTTGGATAAATGCTAAAAAAGAAAATACCGGCAGCATCCGCCTGGCGGAGTATTTGGGCTTTAAAGTTTCGGAAAAATATTCCGATAGCATTTCTATTGTTATGGTAAAGGACTGATTTTGCTTTATTGTTTTTTCTGTGTTATTATGAAATCAAGCTCAGAAGTTTGTTCGAGCTTTTTTTATGGAAATCAGAAACATAGCAATAATAGCGCACGTGGACCATGGCAAGACCACACTGACTGATGCTCTGATGAAGCAAAATGGCGGGCTTCAGGATGAGGGAGTTTCAATGGATTCAAACGATCTTGAAAAAGAGCGCGGTATTACTATTTATTCTAAAAATACTTCTATTTACTACAAAGATACGAAGATAAATATCGTAGATACTCCTGGCCACGCGGACTTTGGCTCCGAGGTGGAGAGAGTGCTAAGAGCGATTGATTCGGTGCTTCTCTTAGTGGACGCAGTTGAAGGACCAATGCCTCAGACGAGATTTGTTCTTAAAAAATCTTTAGAATTAGGGTTGAAACCGATTGTGGTCATAAATAAAATAGATAAGCCGGCCGCAGATGCACATAGGGTGCATGATGAAATTTTGGGCCTATTTTTTGAGTTGGGAGCAAATGAAGAACAAGCTAATTTCGAAACAATCTATGCAATTGGTAGGGAAGGTAAAGCTTTTAAAAATATAGGGGATAAATCATTAAACCTTTCTCCTTTACTTGATTTAATTTTAGAGAAAGTGCCCAAAGCTTCGGTCGATGAAGACAAATTGATGTCTGCGCAAGTTTTTAATTTAGGCTACGATAATTTCTTGGGCAGGCTCGCGTTGGCGCGCATTTATTCCGGTAAAATTTCTTCCCCCGGCCCGGTTTTCATTAAAGGAGAAAATGGTACGCGTAAAGGCAAAATCACAAAACTTTTTTCTTTTGAAGGTATAAATCGCAAGGAGATTTCTTCAGCCCCTTCCGGCGATATTGTTCTTTTGGCCGGAATTCCGGATATATATATCGGGGAGACATTGTGTGAAAATGAATCTGTGGAAATCCTGCCCCATATTGCCATCGATGAGCCGACTTTGTCGCTTAATTTTTTAGTCAATGATTCTCCTTTTGCGGGGCGTGAAGGAAAGTTTGTCACGTCCAGGCAAATAAAAGAAAGACTGGAAAAAGAACTCGAAATCAATGTGGGACTCAAAGTTGATTTTTCTCCGCCTGCCCCTGGTTTGTCAGGTCCCTCTTTTTTTAAAGTATATGGCCGGGGAGAGCTTCATATTGCCATACTCCTGGAGAATATGCGCCGGGAAGGTTTTGAAATGCAGGTTTCTCAACCGGAAGTTATTATCAAAGAGACTAATGGAATCAAAACAGAACCATATGAAGAACTGGTCATTGATGTCCCGATGGAATTCTCTGGCAGTATTATTGAAAAGATTGGCAAACGACGCGGAATTATGAAGGATATGATGGAAAAGCAAAATATTGGGAGAATCATTTTTGACATACCGACCCGTGGCCTGCTCGGTTATCGCGGTGAATTTATCATTGATACAAAAGGGGAAGGGATCATGAGTTCGAGAGTTATGGGCTTTAGAGAATATGCGGGAGAAATAAAAAAGCGGGAATATGGTTCTATGACTTCTATGACCTCTGGCAAGGCAGTGGCCTTTTCTCTTGCAAATTTACAGGAACGTGGTATATTGTATATTGAGCACGGAGCCGAAGTGTATGAAGGGATGGTTATCGGTAATGTCTTGAAAGGGGAGGATATGTCGGTGAACCCTACTAAAGGAAAACAGCTTACCAATATGCGGGCATCCGGCACCGATGAAGCCATAGTTCTAAACCCTGCTTTTACTTTAAGCATAGAAAGAGCTTTGGAAGTTATGAATGGAGATGAATATTTGGAAGTTACCCCGCAGTCCGTCAGACTTCGTAAGAAATATTTAACCGAGATTGAAAGGGCTAAGGCGAAAAGAGTATAAAAAATTAAAAATTATAGATAATATGTCAACAATATCTTTTAAACCGAAAAAAGTCACAAAGAAAATAACTTCACATCTTGCCGACCGCGCATCCGATGTTATTATGAATCGTTTTGGTTTGAATATCGGTGGAGAGAAGAAGACTCTGGAAGAAATAGGCAAAAAATATAACATTACCAGAGAGCGTGTCCGTCAAGTTGAAGATGCGGCCCTTTCTTCCATCAAAAAGTCCGATGCTTACAAGGGAGAACAGGCGGCTTTTGAAGAGCTCAGGCAATTGGTGCGCCGTTTGGGTGCAATCGTGGCCGAACATGAGTTATTGCCTTTTATCTCAAAAGATAAAGCCACCCAGAACCATATTCATTTTTTTCTTGTATTATCCGACGCTTTCAAGAAACACCGTGAGGATGATCATTTCCACACCCGCTGGAGCGTGGATAATGAAATGACTGATAAAGTGCATGATTCTTTGAAAAAACTTTATGCGAATTTGAATGATGAGGACTTGATTCCAGAAACAGAAATGATAAAAAAGTTTTTTGACCAAATGAAAGATGTAGCTCTGGAGTACCGAGATGAAGAAATAGCCCGACGCTGGCTCTCTATGTCTAAAGCTGTCGCAAAAAATGGCTTAGGTGAATGGGGGAAAGCTTCTTCTCCGAATATCCGTACCCGCGGGGTCAAAGATTATGCCTATTTGGTAATGAGGCGCCACGGTACGCCGCTTCATTTTAAGGAAGTTGCGGACTCTATCTCTAAAACTTTCAACAAAAAAATCCACTATGCTACATGCCACAATGAGCTTATTAAAGACCCCCGGTTTGTCTTAGTCGGCAGGGGAATGTACGCTCTCGCTGAATGGGGTTATAAAGCGGGTATTGCCCGCGAGGTTATCCGGGATATTTTAAAAAGAGAAGGTCCATTGTCCAAAGACGATGTGGTAGAGCGGGTCATGAAAGAGAGATATTTCAAGAAAAATACTATTCTGGTAAACCTTGTGAATCCTAAGTATTTCAAGAAGACTAAAAATGGGTTGTATACTTTAGTTTAATATATTAAAATAAAGGTAATGATTGAGGCGGCCTTTTCTTCATTATTTCATTTCATTTATCAATTCATATTTGTGGGTTTCTTTCCTTTGTTTGGGACAGTTGGCTTGGGCTATATAGCCTGGAAGCTTTGGGTTCATTATGTACAGCAGGATTTTATTTCCGGCATTGATTTTGTTTTACTTGAAATTACCCCTCCAAGAGATGTTGTACGTAGTCCAAAAGCTATGGAACTTTTTATTTCCAACGCTCTTTATCATTGGAGTATGAAAGGCGGACTTGAAGAATATTGGCAGGGAGCAGTGTGGTTTTGGTTTTCTCTGGAAATTGCTTCCATTGACGGACAAGTGCATTTTTATGTGCGGACACCTTCGCGCGTGCGGGGTCTGATAGAGACGCAGATGTATGCCCAGTATCCCCAGTCGCAAATAAGAGAAGTAAAGGATTATACTTTAGGGGTTGATGAGATAACTCCGAAGAGCGCCTGGAATGGCTGGGGATGCGAGTTTCAGTTATTCGATCACCAGGCCTTTCCGCTTAAAACGTACGTTGATTTCGGGCTGGATAAAGACCCCGATGAAGAATATAAAGTTGATCCCATATCTTCTGTGATCGAGCTTTTCGGTTCGCTCAAAAAAGGAGAGCAAATGTGGATGCAGATTATCATTACGCCAATGAAGAAAGAATATCATACCAAGGGAACATGGTTTGGACGCCATGATTGGCCTGCGGAGTCTTTAATACAACTAAGAAAAAAATTGGAGCCCTATACTAATACTCGCACTAATGTGCTTACAGGCCATGAGGGATTAGAAATCCGCGCTCCTAAATTTATGGATAATGTCATAGTGGCAACGAGCGCTAAAACCGGAAAATTGGGTTTTGAGACCGGTATCCGGGTAATGTACGTGGCGAAAAAGGAAGTATTTGATATGAATAATAGAAGGAATCTTCGTATGATTTTTCGCCAATATGCCAGACCGGACTGCAATCGTTTGGAGCGAAAAAACAGCACTCAGGCGGATGCTTATGGAGGTATATTCTTGATCGGAAAGAAGAAAATCATGCTTTTAGCCAATCGGATGCTGACAGAATACAGGGAACGTTGTTTTTTCCACGAACCTCTTCGACAGAGGCTTTTAAACCAAAGCACTATCCGCTGGCCTCTGTCTTCTATGTTTCCGTGGCCCGCATATTTTCATTCTAAAACTTTTGTTTTGAATACCGAAGAGCTTGCGACCCTGTGGCACTTCCCGGGCCAGATATTAAAAGTTCCTACCTTAGAGCGCATTGAATCCAAAGAAGCTTCTCCCCCGACAAACTTGCCTATATAGCATATGCCAAATAGATCTCCATTATATATATTCTTAGTAGCGACGTTTCTTTTATTTTTTATTTTTTTTCTTATCAGCCCGCCGGGGAATTTCCCCACAGGGATAATTTTCAATATAGAAGAAGGTTCCAGCTTGCGAAGTGTGTCCTTTGATTTGGAAAAACAAAATATCATACGCTCCCGCTTTTTATTTGAAGTTTTTGTCATTATTTATGGCGGAGATAAGCATGTTATTTCTGCGGATTATTTGTTTGAAAATAGAATATCCTCCCCCGAATTGGCCAGACGGATATCCAGGGGGGAGCGGCATTTGGCTCCCGTCAAGGTAACAATTCCCGAGGGTTTTTCCCTTTTTGAAATGGCGGACACCTTCGTCCCGAGACTCGCTTATTTCAATAAGGATAAATTTCTATATGCCGCCAGAGATAAAGAAGGCTATCTTTTTCCCGATACTTATTTTTTCTTTACTAATGCCAACGAAGAAGATGTGCTTAAAGCCCTGGCCGATAATTTTAAAAAAAAAATTTCCAAATTTGAACCAGTCATTGCTCGTATTGGCAGAACCGAAGGGGATATAATAAAAATAGCATCTCTGATAGAGGCCGAATCAAAGGGAAATGCCGACCGAGCCGTGATTTCCGGAATTTTATGGAAAAGACTTTCTATCGGCATGCCACTTCAGGCTGACGCTGCTCCAGAGACTTATAAAAATAAAGGTTTGCCGAAAAATCCAATCAATAACCCTGGTCTGCTTGCCATAGAAGCCGCAATTTTCCCAAAATTGTCTCCTTATCTTTATTATTTACATGACAAAACGGGCAATATCCATTATGCAAAATCCTTCGCTGAACATAGGCAAAATATAACAGAGTATTTGAAGTAGGAAGATAATGCGCAAACATAATTTAGCTTTTTTAGACATAGAAACCACCGGACTTGATGTGATAGATCATGAAATTATTGAAATTGGATGCGTACTTGTCACTTATGAACTCAAAGTAATAGAAGAATTTGAATTAAAAATCAAGCCAGAGCATATTTCAAACGCTGATCCTGTTTCGCTAAAAATCAGCCACTATAACCCCCTTCTTTGGGAGGATGCCCTTAGCTTAAAAGACGGAATGGAAATATTATCCGGGAAAGTTCAAGATGCCATTCTAGTAGGACAGAATGTCGCTTTTGATTCAAGCTTCTTAGAGCATGCATTTTCTAAAAATGGTATTAAAAACAGTATGCATTACCACAAATTGGATACCATTTCCATCGCTTGGGCGAAGTTCCATAAAGATATTGATTTTGAACATTTCTCGCTCCGGGAGATGTGTTTGTATTTTGGTATAAAAAACGAGGGTATTCACACCGGGCTCGGAGATGCGCGCGCGACATACGAGCTTTACAAAAAGCTGATGGAGCTCTAAACTTGTTGAAACATACCTTTTCGCAGGGGTTTTGAGGCTGGCGAGCCGAGAATTTCAGGATTTTTTAAGCTTCAAAAAATCCGTACCGGAGAAAAGTGTATGTTTCAATAAGTATTTATGAAAAAGAAAATTGTATTTGTGGGGCTTTCAGGCGGAGTAGATAGTGCTGTTTCGGCGGCATTATTAAAAAAGACCGGTTACGAAGTCATTGGGGTTTTTATAAAAACCTGGCACCCGGATTTTTTAGAATGCAATGAGGAAGAAGAGCGAAGGGACGCCATGCGTGTGGCCGCGCATTTGAATATTCCATTCCTTACTTTTGACCTGGAAGATGTTTATAAAAAAGAAGTGGCTGATTATATGATTACCGAATACAGAGCGGGTAGGACGCCGAATCCGGATGTAATGTGCAACAAGGAAGTAAAGTTTGGCGCATTTCTCAAAAAATCATTTGCTATGGGCGCGGATTATGTGGCGACAGGACACTACGCAAAAAATGAAAAATCTGCTTTTTTTCAGGTCCTCGGTTCTCCGGGGCCCCACACCCCGGCCAGACCATTCAAAAAAGCAATTTTTAATTTTTTGCGTAAGGGTAGAGATCTCAGCAAAGACCAAAGTTATTTTCTTTGGACACTTACACAAGAACAACTAAAGAAGATTTTATTTCCAGTTGGGCATTTAAAGAAGACCGAAGTCCGCAAATTGGCGAAGAAATTCAATTTGCCGGTTGCCGAAAAGAAAGACAGCCAGGGCATTTGCTTTTTGGGCGCGGTAGATTTAAAAGCATTTTTGAAGCATTACATTAAGCCGAAAAGAGGAAAAGTTGTTAATGAAAAGAGGGAAGTCATAGGCCATCACGATGGGGTGGTATTTCATACACTCGGCGAGCGTCATGGTTTTACTGTTACTGTAAAAAGTCCAAATGATAAGCCGTATTATATAGTTGGTAAAGATATAAAAAAAAATATTTTAATAGTTTCACAAGATAAAAAAGTGAAAAATTTTGGCGCCTTCGCCCTCGGAGACAAAAGAGGACAGGGGACCCACGACGCTGAAAATTCTTCACTTTTTTATCTTGAATTAGCAAGTATAAATTGGATATCTAAAGCCCCAGAAATAAATAAAAATTACACTGCCCAAATCCGTTATCATGGGGAATTGTTACCATGCAAAATAAATTGTCAAACATCGGGTGTTGCACAAGTAATTTTCAAAAAGCCGATATTAGTCGCTTCAGGCCAATCTTGCGTCATATATGATAAAGATATTTGTCTCGGCGGGGGTGTGGTAAAATAAAGTGTTTATGATAGCCGAAGAATTTATTAAGCGAAAACTGAATGAATTAAAATCTGTTGAAAAAACAGCAGTGAATTTCGCGTCCACAAAAGAGCTAGCTGATTTTACCTTCAAAACAGTTATGTCTAAAAAGTTTAGGAAGTTCAGCGTCAGTCCGGAATATATACTGCATATTCGTGAAGCCATAGATAGCAACCTCAACAATAATCAACCGATAAAATTTATTTTTCCTTTTGGTGGATATAAATTATGGCGTTTAGAGGAAGCTCCTGAGGCCGATTGGGCCGAGCTATTTTCTATAATGTATTACGCGAAATGGCTGAAACCCATCACCGAAGTTTACAAACCTGGAATTTATTTTGATTTCAGTTCCGATGATATAATTGTCGAACGTATGAATAATATTCCCAAAAGTGACACGGAAAGTTATGCAAAAAGTTTTCAGACGACTTTAGATTTTCTTAAAGATTATTTGCCGGAAAATATGAAATTGACCTTAACCCAGGTAAGTTCACTTTATACACAGGAAGAGTTTGAAGAAGATTTAAAAGATAAAATAAATGCAATGCAAGAAGAACTTGGCGGATTGCCGGTTTTGAATGAACGTGATAAGCGTATGGTAGAGTTGAACGTTCGGTTAAAGCCGGGTCAAGATAGTGACTCTCTTTGGAGAGAGAAAATTGAATTAATACATCAGGCATACTATGGTGTTAGTCGCAGGCGTCCATACACCCGCGCCCCAGATAAAATTTTGGCTTTTTGCACACAAATCAACAACTGTGTTCCGGTGGGTACAACCAAAACCTCTATCGCCAAGTTCTGGGTTGGAGTCGGAGCTTTGAAAAAAATCAGTGATAGTTTTATGGAGTATGTGCTTTCACCATCACAACTGGAAACAGCAAAATTTAATTGGGAGCCAATTGCAATTAATGGCTTGTCCGGTAAAAATTTTAACAAGATAAGAATTATAGATGACGAATAAACCTTTTCTTTTTTAAATTTTTATTATATAATGCAGATTATGACTCAATTTTTAGTTGAAAATAGTGAAATTATTTTAAGGCTGGTGATGGCGGTGGGGCTGGGGATGCTAATCGGAGCGGAGAGGCTTCTGGTGCATAAGCAGGCCGGCATGAAGACGCACGCTCTTGTTTCTCTGGGCGCGGCGGTCTTTATCATTATTTCGGAAATAGTGGCTCTCAAATACACATCTATTGCAGGTTTTGATCCGACCCGAATTGCTTCCCAAGTAATAGTCGGCATCGGATTTTTAGGCGCCGGCTCGATCATGCTTCAGGGTTCGCATTTGCTCGGTCTGACCACAGCCGGCGGATTGTGGGTGACGGCGGGCATAGGCATGGCTGCCGGCTTCGGATTTTTTAGCATTGCTTTTATTGCCACCACTTTAGTGCTTATGATTTTTATCCTTATGAATATTCTTGAAAAACCGATCAGGAAAATCTCCGGAGACATAGATTTGCCACGAAGCTAACTTATTATGGATTCACACACCATTAGATCAAGGTTTTTAAAATTTTTTGAAGGCAAAGGACATAAAATAGTTCCTTCTTCTTCGCTCGTGCCGGAGAATGACTCTTCTGTTCTTTTCACGACTGCAGGCATGCAACAGTTTAAACAGTATTATATTCATCCCGAAGCTGCAGATAAGGATTTTGGTGGTAGGAATATTGTAACAGTACAAAAATGTGTCCGTACTGGTGACATTGACGAGGTTGGTGATGCCACTCATTTAACATTTCTTGAAATGCTTGGCAACTTTTCTTTCGGGGGATATGGCAGACGAGAGGCCATTACCTATGCCCATGATTTTATAATAAAAGAATTGGATTTAGAAATTTCTTATGTAACTGTCTACAAAGGTGAAGGAATAGTGCCTCAGGATGATGAATCAAGGGCTATTTGGAATGAGCTTGGGATAAAAGATATACGTTTGGATGGCAGTGATGTTTTCTGGGGACCCACAGGGGGGTCAGGTCCTTGTGGTCCAACCACAGAAATTTATTGCAAAAATAGCGCAGGTGATGATGTAGAAATTTGGAATATAGTATTTAACGAATATTTTTGCAATCATTCACGTGAAAAGCTTGATAAAGGAGAAGCAACTTTACAAAAATTGGATATTTTAGGTATTGATACAGGTATGGGTCTCGAGAGATTGCTCGCAATAGCACAGAAAGAAAAAAGTGTTTATGAGACTGATTTATTTAATCCAGCACTTGAGAAAATTAATTTTGAGAGAGAAAATCTAATGTCTGCCACATTTAAAGATGCACCCATAAATGCTGAAACTTTTAAAAAAAGAACTAGAATAATAGCTGATCATTTAAGGACAATTATTTTTCTTGTATCTGAGGGCATAAGACCTGGCAGCAATAAAAGAGAATACATATTGCGTCGTTTAATGCGCAGAATAATGGGAGCGACAAGTATTGAAAAATTTGTTGATGAAGTTTTTTTTATATATACAAAAATATATAAAGATGTATATGAATTGGATTTGGAAAATACTAAACTTGTTTTTTGGAAAGAATTTCAAGATTTTAAATCTAATTCAGACCCCGGTTTTAAGGAAATTTTTAAAAAATATATTGAAGGCACTGGCACTTTTCCTGCGAGTGTTATAACTGGTGGCGAAGCGTTTTATTATTTATCCACATATAGCATTACGAAAGAAGCTTTTCTTGATAATATTGAGCAAGTACTTAAAATGGGTATGTGGATTTTGAGTAAAAATTTCAATGAAGAGTATGAGCAAGCATTAAAAAAACATCAAGCATTATCTCGTACTTCTTCGGCTGGAATGTTTAAAGGCGGACTTGCTAATATTAATGAAAAAACAACTAAATTACATACTGTACATCATTTACTTCTTGCAGGATTACAGGCAAATATAAACCCCCACATAAAACAGGAGGGAAGCAATATTACCGAAGAGCGTTTGCGCTTGGATTTTTTGTGTGATCACAAACTTACCGATGAAGAAAAACAGAAAGTAGAAAATTGGGTCAATGATAAAATTAAAGCAGATCTTGATGTCACTCGTCGCGAAATGCCGCTTGCAAAAGCCCGGAAAATTGGCGCGGAAATGGAGTTTGGCACCAAGTACCCTGAAATTGTGTCTGTTTACTTTATAGAAGATAAAGACGGCAATATCATATCTAAAGAATTTTGTGGCGGACCGCATGTTGTCAACACGGGAGAATTGGGAACCTTTAAGATTTTAAAAGAAGAAGCAATTTCAGCCGGCGTTAGGCGCATCAAGGCTGTACTTATATAAATTTTCTTGTAGTATTTACAAATTTATTTTGGTATAATTGGTTGGATGGGAATTTTCAGGGCGGATAAAGAAAAGAATAAGCTGGCATTAGTTTTTGATATCGGATCTTCTTCTGTTGGAGGGGCGCTTTTTTATATGCAGGACTCCGGGTTCCCGAACATAATTTTTTCTATTCGCCAGCCGATAACCTTGGAAGCGGATATTAATGTTGATCGATTTTTCATTTTAACCATCAAAGCCCTGGAGATTGTTGCAAACCGTATTTGTATGGCAGGCATGGGCGCCCCCCATATGATTTTCTGTGTTCTTTCGTCTCCCTGGTATGTTTCGCAAAACCGGATAATGAGGCTCAAAAAGAACGCACCTTTTATCTTTACCTCTAAATTAGCTGATGAGTTAATTCAAAAAGAGCTGGCTCTTTTTAAAGAAGAGCATTTACAAAAATATACCAATATTGCCCACTCAATTCGCCCGATTGAATTTAAAAATATCAAGACGAGTTTGAATGGCTATGAAACCCTCAGTCCTTTAAACCAAAAAGCCAAAGAGCTTGAAATGAGTATTTTTGTCTCAATGAGCGAAGAGCAGGTTCTGGGGAAGATAGAGGAGACAATAAAAAAGAATTTCCAGTCCAAAGAAATCAAGTTTTCTTCTTTTGTCATGGCCTCTTTTGCCGTGGTGCGGGATATGTATATCAACCAAGAAAATTTTTTATTAATTGATATCGGCGGAGAAGTAACAGACATTTCTATGGTAAAGAAGAATGTACTGCGTGAGGCAACTTCCTTTCCTTTAGGTAGTAATTTTTTAATACGCGGAGTCGCGTCCGCTTTTGCCTGTTCGCTGGGCGAAGCTAAATCCTACCTCTCTCTTTTTAAAGATGAACATGCTGAAAAGTCGGTATTGGAAAAACTTGAGGCAATTATAAATAAGTTAAGAACAGAGTGGTTGCTGAAGTTTCAAGATTCTTTAGCGCGCCTGACGAGCGATATTTCTGTTCCGGCGACTATTTATATGGCTGTAGACAAAGAATTTGCGGAGTTTTTTTCTGAAATAATTAAAAATGAACAGTTTAATCAATATACTTTAACCGAATCAAAATTTAAAATTATTTTTTTGAGCACAGAAATTTTCCACGGTATGGCAGTATTCAAGGAAGATGTAATTCGCGACTCTTTTCTGATTATTGATTCTGTTTATATTAATCGTTTTTTAAAATAATGCCCCGCAATAGAACTTTGCAAAAGCTACACTAAAGAGTAAAATACAAGTATGCCAAAAAATTTATTACAAGATATGGTCAAAGTAAAATCTTCTCCGACGGGCAGGGGGCCGGAGGCGCAGTTAAAGCCAAGAGAGGCTCTCCTTGAGCTACCGGGGCGTGAAGCAGACTCAATTTCACAGGCAAAAAAAGAAGGCAAGCATAGGTCTCGCTACATGCTTTGGCTAGTGGCATTTTTTTCACTCGTGTTTTTATTTTTCGCCCTTTCATATAATTTTTTCTCCAAAGCCACAGTTACGGTAAATCCTAAAATACAGGACTTAATTTTGAATGAAAGTTTGTCTGCCAGCATTGGCGGAAAAGATGTATTGCCTTTTGATTTAATAGTCATTTCCGGGGAAGAGAATAAAAATGTAAAAAGCGGGGGAGAGAAAGATGTTTCTTTGAAGGCTGAAGGTCTTGCCGTGCTTTATAATGCTTTTAGTCCCGCCCCTCAAATGCTTTCCATAGACACAAGACTTGAAGGTTCAAATGGCAAAATCTATAAAACAAGAACAAAAACAATAGTACCCGGCACAAATAAGGATGGCCAGCCGGGGTCGGTTGAAGTTGAAATTTACGGTGCAGAAGCAGGCGAAGGATATAACAGCTCGCCGCTTGATTTTACGATTTTTGGTTTTAAGGGAACACCCAAATATTCTAAATTTTACGCCAGGTCAAAAGGCGACCTTGAAGGGGGGTTTATAGGTAAGTCTTCGGTTATTTCTGACGCTGACAAAGCCAATGCTGTAAATGAAATCAAAACAACACTCAAAGAAACACTTTTACAAAAAGCCACCGACCAGATTCCGGGCGGATTTATTTTATTTAAAGACGCAATTTTTCTTGATACGGATGGCGACAATATCGCATTGAGCTCTTTAGAGGATAATATGCTATCCATAAAGCTAAAGGGCACGCTCTACGGCATTCTTTTTGAAGAAAAGAAGCTGACCAAAAAAATCGCTGAAACTAATATTGACCAATATGATGAAAGTGTTATTTTCATACCAAATATCCGAGATCTGGTTTTTTCTCTTTCCAATAAGGACAGTAGTTCATTTGCGGATATAAAAAATATAAATTTTAATTTATCAGGCGCTGTAAAAATTGTTTGGCAATTTGATGCGGACAAGCTGGCCAATAGTCTGCTCAATAAACCCAAAAGCAGTTTCAATCAGATATTGTCGGAATATCCGAATATTGATTCCGCCGATTTAATAGTGAGCCCTATCTGGAAAAGGTCTATTCCGAATAACCTTAAAGATATAAAAGTGATCGTGAATTATCCGAAGTGATTTTTATTCTTTACGCTTAATGCAAATTTGACATAAGTCCTTTATTTTATTATAGTTATTGTCTATACATGAGTGACATAAAAAATGAGAAATTACTGACGGCTAGGGGGGTTGTCACTGAAGCATTGCCCTCTACTTTATTTAGAGTTAAGATGGCGGATCAAACAGAAGATAAGAAAGAAATTCTGGCATATCTTTCGGGGAAAATGCGCATGCATCGGATTAAAGTTTTAATAGGGGATTCGGTTGAAATTGTCCTTGACCCCTACGGAGGCAAAGGGAGGATAGTCAAGAGGCTTTAAAAGCTTGTTATTTTAAAAGATATGGTGTATCATAGTGTCTACGGTTTGTTTGCATTTTTTAAAAAATAAAAGTATTGAAAAATAAGGGTTTTTTCCTTGTTTTTTGTTTTTTTGCGTCAAATATCGTTTTGTGCGCCATTTATTTTAAGATTTTATGAAAATTAAATCATCATTAAGAAAAATTTGCGATAATTGCAAAATGGTTCTAAGAGCCAGGCATTTGCGTATAATTTGCTCTAATCCTAAACATAAGCAAAAACAGTAATTTATGAGTCCCGTTAGAAGCTGCGGTCGCAGTTTTATATATAAATCATGTTTATAAAAAATATAAAAATTAATAGCATAACCAAGTACAGTCACGGTTTTACGACCGCGACCTGCTTCTAAACGGGATGAGAATTCTTGGAATAACAGTACCAAACGAAAAAAGACTTGAAATCGGATTAACCTGCCTTTACGGTGTTGGTATTCCTAAGGCTCGTAAAATTTTGGACCAGGTAGGTATTGAACGCGGCAAATGCGCTAAAGATCTGACTCCCGACGAAGAAAATAAGATTCGTGTTGTCATTGAAAGTATTTTAATAGAAGGAAATTTAAAGAGAGAAATCGGAGCGAATATTAAAAGGCTGAAAGATATAAAAAGTTATCGGGGAATTCGCCACATGAAAAGATTGCCGGTTCGAGGACAGCGGACAAAAACGAATTCCAGAACTGTCAGAGGCAATGTCAGGAAGACAATGGCATCAGGCAAGAGAAAAGAAACCAAAACATAATAGTAATTAAGTTAACGTTCAAAAGTGTAAAATTCAAATGGGAAAGACAAAAATTACAACAGAAATAAATGAAGAGATCAATAAAGAGATAAAAGAAAAAGTTCCCTCTGAAGTGGGTGAGCCAAAAAAATCTCTTAAAACACCGAAGAAAAAAGTAACCTCAGGTGTTTTGCATATTGATGCCACCTTCAATAATACCAAAGTGCTTTTTGCGGATAAGTCAGGAAACACATTGTTTTGGTCAAGCGCCGGGTCTTTGGGGTTTAGGGGGGCAAAAAAAGGAACTCCTTTTGCGGCTTCCAAGGTAGGTGATGTTATCGGTAGCCGTGCGTCTGCGCTCGGAGTCAAAGATTCTGATGTAGTGGTCTTAGGAGTCGGGTCCGGCAGAGAACCTGCAATTAGGGCATTTATGGCTCATGGCATAGAAATTACTGCCATTCAAGATGCGACGCCGGTACCCCATAACGGACCCAAAGCTAAAAAACCAAGACGAGTGTAAAAATATTAGAGTCGCGCTTTAAGGACGGTTGCGCGACATGATTTCGTTAAATCAAAATTTATGATATCCAAACCAAAATTTAAAATTTGCAGAAGGCTCGGTCCAGGTGTTTATGACAAATGTCAGACTCCTAAATTCAGAGCCACGTCCGTTAAAGGTGTTTTGCCCGGGGCTCGTCGTCCGAAAGCGCCCTCTGAATACGGAGCACAGCTTATTGAAAAGCAGAAAATACGCTTTTCTTACGGCATATCCGAACGCCAGCTTTCAAATTATGTTAAAAAGGCTTCTCATATAAGGGGCGCAGGCACTGCAGAAAAACTTTTCGAAGGACTTGAATTTCGTCTTGATAATGCAATCTACAGAATGGGTCTCGGGGCTAGTCGTCGCGCGTCGCGGCAAATGGTTTCTCACGGACATTTTATGGTTAATGATAAAAAAGTTACCATTCCCTCATATGAATTAAAGTCCGGAGACATTATAAAAATTCGCGAGGGGTCAAAGAGTAAGAAAATTTTCAACAACATAGCCGAAAAAATCAAAGATTACAGTCCTCCGGAGTGGGTAACTTTTGATTCAAGCAGTATGGAAGGGCGCATTTTAGACAAGCCTAAAAATACAGAAAGTTTCCTAGATTTGAATGCTGTGCTTGAATTTTATAGTCGTTAAATGTTGTTTTATTTTTATTATCAATTTTTAAAGTTAAATTATAAAAAATATGCCTGAATATAAAATAATTCTGCCTTCTAAGCCTCGCGTGGTTCTAGAAGAAGGCAATAAGGGGGTGTTTGAAATAGACGGTTTATATCCCGGCTATGGCCACACTCTGGGAAATAGTTTAAGAAGAATTATTCTTTCTTCTCTACCCGGCGCAAGCATTACATCCATCAAGATAGATGGTGTTTCCCATGAATTTCAGACCATAGGTGGCATTAAAGAAGATGTCATTGTAATGATCTTAAATTTAAAAAGGGCTCGTTTCAAAATGCTTTCTGATGAAGCTCAGACAGTCACGCTTGCCATTAAGGGCCCCAAAGAAGTTACGGCGGGTGATATCAAGACCGGTGGCCAAGTGGAAATCTTAAATCCGGAGCTCCATATTGCGGAAGTTACCGGAAAAATAAATTTGAATATAGAAATGAAAATTGAAAAGGGGCTTGGATTTATTTCTAAAGAAGTTTTTCAAAAAAATAAAGTTGAAGTCGGCACTATCGCCGTTGATGCTATTTTTACTCCGATTCGTCGGGTTTCTTATGAAGTGGAAAACATGCGCGTTGGCGACAGGACTAATCACAATCGTTTAAGGATTGCAATCGAAACGGACGGCACTCTCTCTCCTCGTCTCGCTCTTGCTCAATCAATCGAAATTATGATTACTCAATTGAAGGCTATTATTGATTTTAAGGAAATAGAAATTCCGGCGATCGAAGGGGCCAGCATCATGCCTAAAAATAAGGACAAAAATGAGGATGAGGAAGAGAAAAAAAGCGACCTTTTTTCGGATGTTTTGAAGACAAGAACTGACAGCCTGGATCTTTCTACTAGGACTTTAAATGCTCTCACTTCTGCCAATATCAGAACCTTGGGCGGATTAGCCAGGAAGAAAAGAGAAGATTTACTAGAAGTTGAAGGTATTGGCGAGAAAGGAATTTCTGAAATTAAAAAAGTGCTTGGCAAATTCGGCCTGAACCTTAAGGAATAATTTACTTTATGCGGCACCACAACATTAACAGAAAATTTGGAAGAGGAAAAACACAGAGGCGCTCTCTCCTTAATTCTTTAGTGTGCAATTTGATTGTACGCGGGAAAATAAAGACCACTCTGCCTAAAGCAAAAGAGCTAAGGCCTGTCATCGAAAAGCTGATAACCCGAGCCAAAAGCGACAACATGGCAAATCGCAGATTGATAATTTCAAAATTAGGAGGCCGTAGCAAAGAAGTTAAAAAACTTTTTGAGGTCATTGCGCTGAAATATAAGGATACCAAAGGAGGCTACACCCGGGTGTTGAAACTGGGAGCGAGAAAAGCCGATGGGGCTCCTATGGCAATCATCGAGTTTGTGTAATTTTTGATAACAGTATGAAAAACACCATGATAATAAAAGACAAAGAAAATAAAATGATAGATGCGTCCGGAAGAACTCTGGGCAGAGTGGCTTCAGAGGTGGCTATGTCCTTGATGGGCAAGACTAAGGCAACTTTTGAGAGAAATAAATATTCCGGTCTGTCTGTCACCGTTATGAATGCATCCAAACTCCGTATTACTCCTAAAAAGTTAGCGAAAATTTATCACACTAGATATTCAGGAATTCCCGGGGGACTACGTATCTTAAAAGGCACAGAAACAGCCCAAAAATTAGGGTACAGAGAATTAATAAAACTTGCAATTTATCAAATGCTGCCTGCGAATAAACTTCGCAGGAGAATGATGAAAAATTTAAAGATAGAAAATTAAAAATATATGGACAAAGATACAAAAAAATCCCTCGGCCGTAGCCCTATGGGCGAGGCAAAAGGAAAATATATTGAGGCAATAGGAAGGCGTAAAACTTCGACTGCCAGGGTACGCATTTTTTCTGCTAGCAAGGCTACATTCATAGTGAACGGTATCGATAGCAAGGAGTATTTTAAAACTGAAGGGGAACGCCGCCTAGTTTTAGACCCGATGGTAGAGGTTGCGGGAGCCGGTAAAACAGGCTTAAAATGGAATGTGGAAGCAAGGGTGTCAGGCGGGGGAACCCATTCCCAGGCCGAAGCCATCCGCCATGGCCTATCCCGAGCTCTTGTATTGTCAGACGGAGAGCTTCGTAAGAATTTGAAAAGTTTGGGATATTTGAAGCGTGACCCGAGGGCCAAAGAACGCCGAAAGTTCGGCTTAAAAAAGGCCCGCAAAGCTCCGCAATGGTCGAAACGATAATTATAAAAATTCTTGCGCCTTCGCCCTCGGAGTCAAAAGGACAGGGAACCCACGACGCTTAAATTTTTTCAATTATCGTTTCTTGCAATTCGTGTTAAAATAAAATTATGTCCGATGAAGAAAATAAAAAGGATGTTGAAAATACAAAACCTGAAGAAGAGGTTGTGGAGTTTGAATTTAATGATGACGGCGAAGAAGATTTGAAAAAGACCCTGAAAAAATTCAGAGCCGATTTGAAGGCGAGCCAAAAAGAAAAAGAAGAGTATCTCCTCGGCTGGCAGAAAGAGCGGGCGGATTTCGCTAACTACAAGAAGCAGGAAGATGACCGCAAAGCTATGTTTTCAGAATCAATGAGGGAGCGGATATTAAG
>Ga0155108_120_pt1 | contig 25708 bp, 22 predicted proteins | sample RifCSPhighO2_01_FD_106076 | JGI IMG/M metagenome (GOLD analysis project Ga0155108, IMG submission 106076) | Candidatus Nomurabacteria bacterium RIFCSPHIGHO2_01_FULL_40_12
TTTCCTGTCGTCATTTATTTTAGACAAATGGTCTGCCAGAACTCCGGCCTCGGACACATCATCTGTAGAGAGCAATTCAAAGGCCCGCATTGGGTCATCCATACGAGACGCAGCATTAAGACGGGGAGTAACCATAAAACCGATGTCGTCTTCTGATAAATATCTCTGGTCTATGTTCATTTTGGCAAATAACTTTTGTAAACCGGGACGCGGAGATTTTCTTAATACTTTCATCCCAAAATATGCGATGGCCCTGTTCTCCCCCGCAAGCGGAACCATATCAGAGAGCGTGGCAAGCCCCGCCATATCAAGCATCCATTTCTCCGCGCCTTCTCTGATTTTAAAATACTCTCCATATTTTTTGATAAAACCTTGCGCCAATTTAAATACTACGCCTGCGCCGCAAAGCATTTTCTCGGGATAACTATCTGTTTTCGGATTTAAAATCGCATAAGCGCGCGGTAAAACTAAGGAGGAATACCCGCCTTGACTTGCGTCAACGCGAGGCAGGTGGTGATCCGTAATTATAATATCAATACCATCCACCTCGGCTTGCGCAACTTCCGCTACCGCTGTAATGCCAAGGTCCACAGTAAGTAAAAGCTTCACGCTTTTATCAGCAAAAATTTCTATCGCTTCCAGATTAAGACCATAGCCCTCAGAATTTCTCTGTGGAATATAAACTTCATAATTTTTATAATTAATTATTTTAAACAAATCGGTTAAGATTACCGCCCCGGGTATGCCGTCGCAATCATAGTCTGCATAAATAACTATTTTCTCCTCTGCCTCTATGGCCTCAAAAATCCGCACGCAAGCACGCTCCATATCACGCATTAAAAAAGGATCATGTAAATCACGCTTATAGTCCGGATTTAAAAAAATATCAGCCTGCGCTCCATCATTAATGCCCCTTTTCTCTAAAAGCGTCCGTAGCAACTCGCCATACTTTTGCATACAGCAAATTTTAGCATATTTTGATATAATGTATCGCATAGTCAGTTAAATTTTTTCAGGTCCTCGGTTCTCTGGGTCCCTATCCCAGCCAGACCATTCAAAAACTTATCTGCCTATGCTCAATATGGAAAATTGTATTTTCTGCAAAATTATAAAAAAAGAGATTCCGGCAAACATAGTTTACGAAGATGAAAATTTCTTAGCTTTTTTAGATATAAAACCAATGGGTCCGGGGCATACTCAGATAATAACGAAAAAACATTACAGGTGGGTCTGGGATGTGCCCTCCGCCGCCGAGGCTAAGGCGGGCGAGCCAAATGTTGGAGAATTTTTTGAAGTTGCAAAGAAAATAGCTTTAGCACAAAAGAAAGCATTTAATGCAGACATGGTACGCTCTCAAATTTACGGCGAAGAAATAGAGCATGCCCACATCTGGGTCTGGCCGGAAATTGTGGGGAATGAAAAAGACTTAGCCGAGAACGCAAAAAAAATAAAAAATGCTTTAGTCTAATTAAATACTTAAACATCGGATGTCTAAGTGAAGAATTTCCCTTTAAAAAATCTCTAAAATTTAGAAAACTTTTGAAGAGAGAAGATGTATGAACAATCAAGCAGGAACATCTTCTTCTGTGGTCCACTACGCGTGTGGACATACGTCCCCGTTATTCAGAAAACAAGGAAAAAATTACCACCCCACCAGAGATGTTGCGATGGCCCTGGCATAGGCCTCACGTGTGACGGGATTCCTGACCCGCCACACGTCAGTGGTGTTGTTGAAGTTCCCCAACTCAATGAGCACCTTCTCGCGGAACCGGTTGCCTCCGTTCAGAATGTGGAGACTCCGAATTCCATAGGCATCGTCGCCATTCTCTACAACGGGCGCGAACTCCCGCAGCCAGTTGTAGGCACCGAAGGAGCGGCGCAAAGCCTCGGCGAGCTTGGTGCTCGTCCTGCTCTTGATTACACGAACCCCTTCGATTTGCCTGTTTCTCCCGACCACGTCGAAATGGATGGAAATCCAAGCTCGGTTGTGTTTGGGATATTTCCGGTTAAGCATATTCCCATACGCCAACCGCTGGTTGAGCCCCCAGGTTCCCGCCCTGACGACAGAAGTTCGACCTGTGTAGGTTTCACCCCTGTAGTCTGGAAAAACCTCCTGAGCCCTGGGTGACCGCTCGCCAGTCCTCCTGTCCTGGATGGTCAGCAGAGCCAATCCACCCATGGACTTGATAATCCGTTGCGCGCGGAGGGCGACGTCGTATACGTACTCGTCTTCTACGACGCGCTTGCCAGCGAAGTTGCCCGACGACCCGGGATCCGTGCCACCATGACCTGGATCCAAGACCACCATCCAACCGTAGAGCGGGGGCTTTTTCTGTGCGGCAGTCAGCGGAATTGCTGCTGCCAGAATCAAAACGAACAGCAAACGCATGACTGTCTCCTTCAGTGTTGATGAACTTCATTAAATTTCTTGGACGAATTAGTAAATATTCAAAATATTTAAATTCTTACTATTTCGCCCAAGAGTTCTCAAAGAACAAAGATACAACATTAGAGTATAGCACATTAAACACCAAAAGTCAATGATTAAAGACTTTATAAATAAAGACTTATTGGTGATATTCTAAAAATTTATTCCATCAGCGCCTTCAGCGCCGGAAGTTCTTTGCCGGCCAGAAATTCCAAAGTCGCTCCGCCGGCTAGGCTGACATGCGAATAGTCTTCCAGACTGCCGTATCTGCGCGCAACGTCAATGGTATCCCCGCCTGCGATAATCGTTTCTCCTGCTGTTTTCTTCATGGCATTTAAAATCTCTTTTGACCCATCGGTAAATCTCTCATCTTCAAATTTACCCATTGGACCGCCCAGAAAAACAGTGCCGGATTTTAAAATAATATTGGAGAAATCTTTTATAGTTTCAGGCCCGATATCAAGCGCTGCCCATCCTTTCGGCACTTCTTCTTTATTTATATCTATCACCTTGACTAAAACACCATCGGAAATGACGAGATCTGTCGGACACACGATTTTATCTTTATATTTTTCCAATATTTCTTGCGCATATATTACCCAATCCTTTTTTTCGCGCCTTTTTTCGTCCACAAACACATCCTCAATAAAAGAATCCCCGAGCATTTTCCCCTGGGCTTTTAAAAAAACATTGGCAACCGCTCCCCCCACCAAAACCTTGTCGGCTATCTGGAGCAGATTATTTACGGCATCCACTTTATCGGAAATTTTTGCTCCTCCGATAATCACCGTAAAAGGCCGCTTTGGATTCTGAAGCAAGCCGGAGAGCATATTTACCTCATCTCTCAAGTAAAACCCGGCCACAGCCGGCAAAATACGTAAAATGCCGGTAGTGGAAGAATGTTCCCGCATGGCCTGCGGAAAACCGTCAAAAACAATCAGGTCTTTGCCTTCACATAATTTTTGGGCAAATTCATCATTATCTTCATTTTCCTCTTTATAGAAACGCACATTTTCAAGCATTAAAATATCTCTAGCTCGCATATTTTTTATTTTTTCCAAAGCCACCGGACCGATGCAGTCGTCCACTTTATCTACCCTCTGGCCGAGCAATCCAGAGAGCGCTTGAGCATGGGGGGTAGTACGAAGCTTTTCCACAACTTGCCCGTCGGGACGCTTTACATAAGTTAAAATAACTATTTTGCAATTTTGTCTTAAAAGATATTTCAGGGTGGGAAGGGTTGCCCTAATGCGAAGATCGTCCGTTACTTGGAGGACGCCCCGCACTTCTTTGACTCCGATATCATACGGAGCGCGGTAAAGAACAGTCTTTTCTTTTAAATTTATGCTTTCTAAAGTTTTAAGTTTCATATGTTTAAATGAAAAGCATAGCAGGATAAATTTTTTTCAGGTCCTCGGTTCTCCGGGTCCCTCCCCCGGCCAGACCATTCAAAAACTTTATCCTGCCACGCTTTCTGCAATCTTAATAATTTCTATAAACTTCTTTGCGTCCAAGCTGGCCCGGCCGGGAAGCAGACCATCCACCCCGCCGTTTTGTAAAAAGTCCAAAGCATCTTTTTCATTAGCCGAACCGCCGTAAATAACTCGGGTCTTGGATGCTTCCGAACTAAATTTATCTGCAAGTATTTTACGGATAAAAATAGCCATTTCCCGGGAATCAGCGGAAGTGGCATCTTTACGGTTGGCGGTGCTGGAAATAGCCCAGATCGGTTCATAAGCAATAATAATTTTTGAAATTGAAGTTTTTTGTATGCCCTCCAAACATTCTACTAATTGTGTTTTGACTAAGTTAAAATAACTATGACTGTCATCGCGGACAGACTCCCCGACGCAAAGTATCGGCCGGAGCCCGGCGGAAAGCGATGCTTTAATTTTTTTATTTACTTCACTATTATTCTCCCCCAGCGCGCGCCTCTCTGAATGACCTAAAATCACATATCTAACGCCAAGATTGTATAGCATGTCGGGAGACACTTCGCCGGTATAAGCGCCTACATCTTGCCAAAAAGCATCCTGCGCGCCCAGACTTACTTTACTGGTTCTAATTTTTTTTAATTTTTCCAAATAAAGAAAAGGCGGACAAATGACGACTTCTGTTTTTTTAATACCAGAAACAGATTTAGCCACATCACTAAACAATTTCTCCGCGTCTTTCAGAGATATAGGATTCATTTTCCAGTTGCCGATAATTATCTTTTTCAACATAAATGCCATTATACACTATTCCGTTTCCTTCCAGCTTTCTATGGAATAGCCGCCGGATGGACCGCTTGAAAAATTTACATTAGCCAGTCCGGATTCATAAGTGATGGTGGCACTATTACTTATCTTAAGCTTAGCGGCAGTAATTTCTTTAAATGCTCCACTATTATTAATATCAATCAACCCGTATCCGGCATAAAGAATGGCCGCTGATCCAGTATTACCGGCATCAATAGAGGTGGAAGCAGTGTTGACCATTTGTGAAAGCAACATTATATAACTCCCGGCAGTTCCCGAACCTTGTATCTGGGCGCTATTTTTCAAGGTGATTAGTCCAGCGGTGGTTGAACCAGAAACTCCTGCCACAATAACACCACTGGCGCTACCATAACCCGAATCCAAACGCACAATTGCACTATTTTCAAATGTAACTTTTCCGGTAACCCAGAGAGTGCCTGTCACATTTAAAGTGGCTGTATTTTTAACCGTTAAATCACCATTAATTTTTTTAGGTCCAAGATTTGTCGTACCGCTATCATAAGTCTGGCTATTTATGGTTCCCCAGATTGCCGCATCATTCTCCCAAGCCAAAACCTGTTCATCTGTAATAGGTAAAGGGGTCACTTCCGGGTCAACAAAGTCAACAGGATTTGGAGTGGTCTGCGTACCTGCTATGGTGCAGCTAGCTTTTGTGTCAAAAGTAGCATTCCCTCCAACCGTACCGGTACAACTTGTAATTGTAGTGGCAACAACATTGCCGGTAACCCGAGTGGTTTTTAAATCATAGCTATTAGTACTACCACCGATAGTTGAGCCTTCAATAAAATGGGCAGTGGCATCTCCATCAACCTGAATAGTTTCAATCTTACCAGAGGTCCCTGAAACTACTGCCGTGCCAGTGATGCTCGCGCTATTCTCCCCTTCAATCTCACCCCCGGAATATACATTCCCGACAATTTTAGAAGTATTGCTCATTTCCAGTCCACCCTGCCCGACCTGAACGCCATAATTAAAAGAAGTCCCCACGCCGGTGGTAAGTGAAATACTTGTTTTTCGCTGATAGCTTTTTACATCTCCGAGCGAAGTAATCTGTTTACTACTACCATTGGTAGTAATAGTTGTCGTGACAGAATTGGAGTCTAGGGTAATTATCTCACTATCTGGATTCTCTGAAATCGCTATGCCATTTATTAGCCGATATAACGCATCTTCACTACCCGACTCGGCCAGAAAATATGATTTTTTTGAATTTAAATTCACACTGGCATTTTTAAACTCACGAACAGTCGGCGACACAAGCCCGGAAATTATAGAAAGAGATATAAAAAGAAAGAAAACTACCGATATCAGCATCGCTGCACCACCATTTGTTTTTATTTTTTTCATATTTTTTAATAGTCTCCCCGGAGAACAACCGTATTATAAAAAGTCTTATCTCTGTCTAATTTATCGTTATTAGAGCGTACAGTCAAAGATATCTTGACAGCCTTGCCTTTAGTGGTAATGATTTGAGTAAAAGCAAGACCGGTTACTGTTATATTCGGCGTATTGAGATTCCCCGTCAATACGCTATTTTCCAGCATTTGCAAATTAGAACTGGAAAGCAAAAACTCCACAGTTTTATTTGCGCCACCGGAATCTTTCGTATTTAAAACTAAATCAGTGGCACCGATAGAAGCGATATCGTAAGATGCCCTTACTTCTCTAGAAATTCTTTCCATTAAATTACCGCTTTGAAGCAATTCGGATTGGATAGTCGTCTCCCGGAATGCTCTGGTCATTGTAATCATTGCGTTAATGACCGCGAGAGTTAATATAACAAAAAGAGCGATATAAAACACAAGCTCAACGACAGTGTAGCCAGAGGTATATGCTATTATTTTCTTTTTTTTATTATTTTTAATCATGAAAAAATATCAATAATATAAAACGGCAGTGTTTTGGAAAGAGCGGCGCTTCCTTCACTCCAGGATACAGTCACGGTCACCAGTTTGGTCTTGGGATCGTCGGTGCCGGAAACAGAAATATCTTTCGTGACATCGTCGCGTTTAACACTCGCAATAGTAACTTTGCGGGTAAAAATTCCCACAGTACTTAGAGTAGAAGACAAGGTCCAAGTTCCTCCCGTAAATGTCGGATAATAATTCGTGCCTGCGATCAAAACAGAAATATTGGTCCAATTATTATCCCGCAAAATACGTAATGCTTCAGCGCCCTCTTCCAGTAAAAATGCGGCCTCGGTAGTGTGTACCGCTTGCCTGGAAACATATATGGATTTTTGAGCCACAGCCATAGATGCAATGGTTGATGCGGTAATAATAGAAATAACCACAATCACCTCAACCATCATAAACCCGCACACCAACTTTGGCATTGTTTTTTGTTGCAACGTTATGTTTCGATGTAATGGATTTTTTGTGATCAAATTATGTTTCATAATTCATTATTTAAAAACAATTGCAAGGATGCCAAAGTTGGTGTGCAGGTAAACCCTCCTAATTTGAGCTTGCTACCCCTGTTGAGGAAATGGTAATAATTTTAGAAAAAGACGGGGATGAAATAGTAATGGTGCCTGTCTTGCTCGGCATACCGGTCAGACGATTAAAATACATTTCTCCGGAACTTCCGCTTACGCTGTTTAATGTGACATTAGTGATACTCGCAGGACTTATAATATTTATATCTTCATTGTCAGAAGCAGGAGCGGAAAAAGCAGTACCTGAGAAAATTATAGCCTTATCGGATTGAAAATGCACACCGTAACTGGAAGAATTAAAAGAAGCAAGTGTTTTCCCGCGCGCTTTATTGAGCGCGGAGAGAGTATCATTGACTGCGGTCTTCAAGACTTGATTCTCCCGAAGTTTAGAAAATTGGGGCAGGATTATGAGGACCAAGAGAATGATGCCGGCGAATACTACCAGAAGTTCAATGATACTTATGCCTTTTTGATAAAAATTATTCATCCCGGTACTAAAATTTTAAGTTTTTGTTAATAATGGTCATTTGTTTTAATCAAAAATTTAGTACGGGACAAGTTATTCTATATTACCCAGAATTGAATAAAGCGGCGAAATCATGGAAATGGCAAAGAACCCGACTCCGGAGCCGATGACAATCATGAGAAAAGGTTCAATAATGGTGGAAAGGTTTTTGGTTTTATTTTCAATCTCTTCTTCATAAAATGAGGCTATCTGGAGCAACATATCGGATAATTTCCCGGTTTCTTCCCCGACTTGTATCATCTCCGACATCATGACGGGATAAAGATCAATATGAGCCGCGAAAGCTTGAGAAAAGGGAGCCCCTTTCTCTACCGCATTTTTGGCTTCATCTAAAACGTTTTTATAATAAATATTCTGTACCACGTCTTCCGTGATTTCAACCGCTCTTATAATGGATACCCCGGAAGACAAGAGCGAAGACATAGTGCGAGCAGTGCGAGCAGTGTTTAATTCTTTTGCCAAGTCCCCGATAAATGGAATCCGGACGACAAAAAAATCAATATATTTTGCCATAAATTTGGCGCGAAAAAGAAAAAAAGATCCAAGGGCCATGCCTATGATAATGATAAAAGTCAGTATTAGATTGTTTGAGAAAAAATTACCAAAAAAAATCAGAACGCGGGTGGAAGCAGGTAAGACAATGCCGAGCTCTTTAAAGGTACTGGCCAATGTCGGCACTACAAAAGCAAACATCAAAACCCCGATAACAACCATAGCTCCCATAATGACTCCCGGATAAATAAGCGCTCCTTTTATTTTCTTGGTCAAAGAACTGCTTTTCTCCAGATGCATGCCGATATCGGAAAGCGCGCCGGCCAAATTGCCGGACTCTTCGCCGGCTTTTATCATAGAAACAAAAAGTTTGGAAAAAGTCTCTGGGAATTTCGCCAATCCGGAAGAAAATGTGTCTCCGGAATTTATATCGTTGGCCAGAGAAATTAAAATTTTACTAAGGGTGGGATTTCTGGTCTGTTTTTTTAAAACCGACAATGCCCGGTAAAGCGATAGCCCGGCTTTTATCATCCCGCTTAAATTTTTTGTCAGGATAATCAGCTCGCTGGCATTTACTTTTGAAAACATCTCGGTAAATACCGATAGTTGGTCGGTAAAACTTCCGCCTTTCTCTATGATGGAAAGAGGAACGAATCCACGGCTCCGCAGGTCACGGGCGAGCGCCAGGCGGTCTCCCGCTTCCAATACGCCTTCTGTTATCTCCCCTGTTTTTGATTTTGCTTTGTATGTAAAAAGCATGGCTAGTTTTAAAGGAGTGAAGCGACTATTAAAACAGACACCCCTCCCCACTTTTAATAATTAATTTTTTGATAATTGAAAGTTCATCGCTTGTAAAATTTTAATTGTTTTTATAGTAAATAATGTTAAAAGTGGGGAGGGGTAAGGAAAATCATATTCATTTCACTCATTGATTTTCACTCACTCCGAAACAACACGAAACACTTCTTCCAGGGTGGTTATACCCAGGACTGCCTGATAAACTCCGTCCTCCAGCATCGTCATCATCCCCTCTTTTTTCGCCTGTGCTTCTATATCATCCTGAGAGCTCCCTTTTAAAATCATTTCCTTGATAGTATTGGTGACTTTCAGCACTTCATGCATACCGGTACGACTCGAATATCCATCTTCAAGCTCATTGGTCCTTTTGGCTTTATAAAAAGGGATTTTATCCCAATTATCGTTCGCGCCGATTATTTTTTCATCTTTTAAAAAGACGAGCATTCTGTCCAAATCAACGATTTTGGACAAATTTTTTAATTCAACCCCTGATAAAAAGTATTTTTCTTTACTGTCAGTCAGCCTGCGCACCAATCTTTGCGCGATAATGGTCTTGACTGTGGCGGTTATTAAAAAAGGCTCCGCGCCCATATCAATCAACCGGGGTATCGCGCCAGCCGCGGAATTGGTATGGATTGTAGAGAGAACCAGATGTCCGGTTAAGGACGCATTTATTGCTAGCCCCGCTGTCTCCTTGTCCCTAATCTCTCCGACCATCACTATGTCCGGGTCCTGACGCAAAAGTGACCGCAAGCCACTCCCAAAAGTGAGGCCTATTTCCGGCTTGACCTGTGTTTGATTAACCCGGGGCATCTGATATTCAATCGGGTCTTCCACGGTGGAAATATTCACATCCGGTTTATTCAAAATATCAAGCATCGTATAGAGCGTGGTGGTTTTTCCACTTCCGGTCGGGCCGGTAGCGAGCACCATTCCCGTCTTTTGCTTTAGAGAAGCATGAATACGCTCCAGCCCCTCTCCGTGAAAACCGAGAGTTTCCAAAGAAAATCCATGTGTATTTTCTTTTAAAATTCTCATGACTGTTTTTTCTCCAAAGAAAGTAGGCAAAGTGGAAACACGGAATGATATTTTCTCTCCATCCTGCTCTTTTTTAAATCTGCCGTCCTGAGGCAGCCTTTTTTCATCTAATTTCAAATTCGCAAGCACCTTGATGCGGGCAGTTATCCCGGCTCCGGCATTTTTATCCAGCACCATGGCATCATGTAAAATGCCGTCTATCCGATAGCGTACCGTGAGCTCCTTTTCCCCGGGTTCAATATGGATATCGGACGCATTTTGCAAAACAGCATGCACAATCAGAGAATCAACGATTTTTATCACCGGCAAATCTTCCGCCATCGCCTGCAATTCTTTTTCAGATTTTTCGGCGGGCTTCTCCCCTTCCGCGTCCTGGAGTTTTCCAAGAGTGGTTGATTCTTTTTGTATAATATCCTGAAACTCGGCTTCCAGACTCTGCCGGTACTGTGTAAGTATGGACTTGATGGAGCTTGTGTCAGTGAGCCTGGGCAGGATTTTAAGCCCGGAACGTTTTTTGATAAAATCAATGACAGGCAGATCGTCCACATCCAGCATCGCCACTTCTAAACTATTCTCATTTTTCTTATAGGCTACTATATTGTAATTGCGAGCAATCGGCTCCGGAATAAGGGATAGTATGGAAAAATCTATTTTTTGGCCAGCTAAACTAATAAAGGGTATACCCAAAACAAAAGCCTCCATCCGCTTTAAATCAGCCTCCGATATTTTTCCCTCAGTTAATAAAATATTGCCGAATTTCTGTTTTTTGGCCTCGGCCACCTTGAGCGCGTCATCAAGATCGCTCTTTGAGATGAGCCCTGATTCTAAAATAAATTTCTTCAGCTGTTCTTCATCAATTTGCATTCTTTCTATTATAGCAAAAAATCAACCAAAAAGGACGGTCCTTAAGAAAGTTTCCCCAAGAACCGTTCTTTAAAAAAATCGTGATAAGAAAACCTTTATTTTAATTTTTTAGTTCTCTATAAAGAATGGCTTCTTCTTGACTGTAACTGTCCACTGACCTGTCGTCTCTCCTGCTCCGCTACCGCAGGATATCGTATAAGTTGTAGTTGAAATTGGACTGACTACCACAGAACCGGACGGGGCTCCGCCAGTATTAAAGTTTGTGCCGGTGCAAGAAGAAGCGTCTGAAGACCATTCAAGTGTCACCGAGCCGCCGGTGTATATTGTCGTTGAACCTCCTCCACCTCCACCAGCGCCAGCATCCCCGGAAGGACCGAAACTGACGGAACATGCTCCTGTACTACAAGCTTGGCTGGATGGCCCGGAACAAGGAGCTCCTCCTCCGGAAGGAGGCGGATTAGTGCAAGTGCGAGATTGTGTACCAGTGCTACCGCAAGCCGTCACACTACAACTGCTCCAAGTGCTCCATCCGCCGTTGATAACGGGCGCAGCAGGAGTTGGGTACGGATATTGGTAGCCATAGGGGCTTGGATATTGGTACTGATATTCATAGGGGTATGAGGGAGGTGAATTATTATCATCGCTATCTCCTCCGCCAAATCCACAACCACAACCACTGCATGTGCGATATCCATTAGAACCTCCCCTATTTTCACAGCTTGGCTGGCAAGTTCCACAATAACGACCTGTAGAATCAGATAATCCCGAACCAGAGCCTCCACAGTCGGAACTGGAACTGCATTCATCGGCACTTTGATTTGGAGTCGGGTATGGGTAGTCATAGGAAGTCTGTGGACTGGAATAGTAGCTACCCTGGTAACCTCCTTGATAGCCACCTTGGTAGCTTCCTTGGTAACCGCCTTGGTAACCGCCTTGGTAACCGCCTTGGTAACCGCCTTGGTAACCGCCTTCGCCGTAGTAACCTCCCTCTCCATAATATCCCCCTTCGCCGTAATAGCCGCCTTGACCGTAGTAGCCGCCTTGACCGTAGTAGCCTCCCTCTCCATAATATCCCCCTTCGCCGTAGTAGCCGCCTTGACCGTAGTAGCCGCCTTGACCGTAGTAGCCGCCTTGACCGTAGTAGCCGCCTTCTTCATAATCTTCGCTCCGAGCAAAAAGCGATCCGGAAAAGCTGGAACTGAAAGACGCTAAAACAACCAAAGACAGAGTGAAAATAAAAACGACGGACTTTATTAATTTATTTCTTGAGTTTACTTTTTGTTCCATAAATATTTATTTAATATTTTAAACACCGACTTATTGTAACACATTATAGTATATTACAGTATATTATTCTATTCAACCCTTACCAGCCCCCGACGATTTGGCTTTAAATGGTCATGAAATTGCCATGCCCCAGCTTTGTCAAAGGTAAACACCCAAGCTTGTCCATCTGGAATAGGCTCTAGCGAGTCAAACTCTGGATAAATCCCGTGGGTAGGGTGGAGGTCGGACGCGGGCCAAGCATAAACACCGCTCTCGTTTAGCCAAACAACCTTTTCCCCTTGTTTGATAGTAACTTCAAAAGGAACAAATCCATTTGGGGTTATTGTAACAACTATGCCTCCTTTAGCAACTATATCCTTCGCAATAAATAATGTTTCATCTTTAACACTAGGTGTTTTAGAAGGAAAGTAAAATAAATATAGCCCAAAGAATAATAGAATTGAAACAAGAACCAGCAGGCTAGTTTTGAATTCCTTGACTAACACCATACATATATAATACTATAGAATCATGTCAAACACCAAACTTTTTTTTGTAATTATTCTTGCGCTTGCAGTCATTGTATTTGTGTTTATCTCTTTGGGTTCTTTGAAGCCTCCAGCGCCTGAATCGTTGCAGTCTTCCAACTACGCCGATGAACAAAAGCTAATGCAAGATATCGGGCCAAATGCCACTCCGGAAAAACAGCAGGAATATTTCCTTTTGGCGAAACGTTTAGCGAAAGAGGGAGATAGTATAACGATTAAAGACTGCAAAGGCAGCCCCACGGTTCTCAAGGCCACTCCCGGGAAAATGGTAACGGTCACAAACCAGGATGGAGAGGATCACCAAGTGATACTGGAATCCGGAAAATACAAGTATGCTGTGGCGGCAAACAGCACGGCAGAAGTTAAATTTGATTTGTTTAGAGGAAAAGGATTTTATAGTTACGGCTGCGATCGGGTAGCCGGTCCGGCTGGCATTCTTTTTGTGGAAGAGTAATCCTTTTGTGGCAAGCAACTAATTCATAGAAGATGATACATCATGACCAAAGCCGATCTTGCAACCATTGTTAGATATACGCTGGGGGGTGTAATTGTATTTGCCGTCGGATATAGCGTCTTTTCTACCGAACATAATGTGCCACTGACTCTTCAAGAGAGCGGCGCGGTATCAAAGGTCTCCGATTTTGATGTTCCAAAGATGCGGGAGGAGTGGACAGAGTATATCAACTCTGCCGGGGCGAATGAGGCCTATAAAGAATTTAAGACAGCTTACGGCGATAAAGACTTTCGCATCCGCCATCTTGCTTCCCATCTTTTTGGGGAAATACTTTACCAAAATGAGGGTATGAAAAGCGTGACTTTATGTGATTTTGCATTTAACCCGGGCTGCTTTCATGGTTTTGTAAGCGCTGCGATCGTGGAGGAAGGTCTTGGCGCGCTTTCTGACCTAGACGCTGTTTGCCATCAAGTAGTCGGCTCTGAGGCAATCAGTTGCCAGCACGGCACCGGACACGGAGTCTATGACTATATGGGTCCCAAGCGTTTTATGGAAGCGCTTGAAGCCTGTGACAGGTTAAAACCCATTCATCCTATCGTCAATTGCACACTCGGTGTTTTTATGGAATCAAGCATACCGACCGCATCGGAGGAATTTCTGCAAATCCGGCCTCTAGAAACAGAAAATCCTTACGCGCCCTGTCCGGCAATGCCAAAGAAATATCACCAATCCTGCTATTATCATCTTGGCCCTTGGTGGCAAATTGTGTTTAAGAGCGATTTTACGCGAATGGGAAAGCTTTGCGAAGCTGTCGGTAATATGGATGACAGGCGCGCATGCTTTTTGGGAATTGGAACAAGCTCCGCTGCTTCAAGTAATTATGAGGTAGTTTTAGCGATACAACAATGTGAAAAAATGCCAAATAAAGAAGGAAAACTATTTTGCCGGATGTCCGCCGCCGAGCAATTCTACGGACTTTTGCCTGTGCGAACATTTGCGCCAAGTCTCTGCGAAGAGCTGGATAAGGAAGATAAAAAACGGTGTCTCGAAAGGACCGGGCCTAGCAAGGTTATTGACTTTGCTCAATCTAACTTTAAAGGCAAATCAAATGGCGCCGCTAAAGAATTCAGAGTTGTTTTTAGTGATAATGGATTTGAGCCGGAGAATTTGACCATAAACAAAGGCAGTACGGTCATATTTGAAACCATTGGAGATAGATCGTTTTGGCCGGCTTCTAATCTGCACCCTTCTCATATGATGTATCCAGAATTTGACCCGCAAATTCCGGTGGATAAAAATGACTCTTGGAGCTTTAAATTTGATAAAATAGGAACTTGGAATTATCATAACCACCTTTCCCCGTTATATACGGGCGTAATAACTGTAAAAGAATAAAAACTGCATTAATTTCATGAGGTTTTCAATTTGAATTAATTTTTTGATTTAGCTGTTTGGTCCTGCATGTTTCCTTCCAGGCATCCGGCACAAGTTTTGTTTCGCATATTTCCATTACTTTAGTATATGAGTAATAAAAGGAGAGCCGCGGAATAATCTCCAGAAAACAAGCGTGCCTCTCTTCCGACAGCAAAGTGTCAAGAGCGCAAAAATTAAGCGCGCCTTTATATTCCTCTTCCGGAGTGGCATACCACAAGAAACCAGTGGCCAGCCCCCTGATGCAAGGAAAATATAAATCAGAGGGAGCGGAGCGGCAGATGGCAATATCGGAAGAATAATCTTTAAGGTAAAGCTTGGTATTCATATTATATCCTGCCAGATACCACATCGTCACCTCCGCGTTATGTATATCGGGAATTTTTGAGACAATAGCGGTGACCTTTTTGAAATCTCCACCAGTTACTGTTGATACGACGCTTTTCATATTACCGTAACAAGGCTCTTGATACTCTTTAGACTGCTCACTGCAAATTTTTAATGGATCTTCCATATCAATCATATCCATAGAAAAACCAAATTCTCCCTTCGTATGAAAATCAGAAATCGCATTGTAAACTCCGGAAGCACAGCGATAGAGACGGTCTTTCGTATCCGCAACAAATTTGCATATCTTCAATCCCTGCGTAATTATGGCATCGGCATTTCCCCAGAGGCGCTTGTCGTGCACCCCTGCATTACCGTGCCCTATGCCGTGATAACATTGTTCCGGAGACTCCGGATTTTTTCCAGCTAGCTTCTCGTCAATATACGCGCAGAATTTGCGCGCCTCTTCAATATTCCCGCCAGTCGTCAGTAACGCTTCCATAAAACCGTGGTAGAATCCGTAGTTGCAAAATGAGACAACAGCCGGTACGGAAAAATCTTTATTGTTTTTAAAAAGATTATACGCTTCGGTACCAATCAAGTGCGTAAATGCGTGGCATTCGCCGGCAAAATCCTGGTCGGCATTATAAAGCTCTTTAAATAAAAGAAAAGAGGCTTCAAGTCCACGCTCTTTGAGTTCATCGGTTAACGCTTTCTCCCAACACTTAATTTTTTCATTACGCTCTCTGAAGATTTGGCATTGATCATTGTGTAATAAAGATTGTACTGATGTCTTTTTATGTGTTTTAAAAAAATCCCAGGCAACGTCGGTGGCATTGATAATGTCGTTTGCGGGATTATCGGCGCCCTCTTCCCAAAGTTCAGTGCGGGCTCCGGGATAGACATGCCCCATACCCTCTATCGTATATGTGACAACTTCAGAATTCCCCCGGCAAGGAGCATAGGCTATTGTTCTTACATTTCTGTCTTTTAGGCTAGCTTTGGACGGGCCGGGGCAACCGAGCATTTGCGCCCACAGTGCGACAGGGTTTTGGGAGAAAGAGGAAAATTCTTTAGGTGAAGCTTGGGGACGTTTGTCTTCTAAAATGCTGGTATTAAAAGGATTTTTTGAGGTTGAAATTTCAGGACGCTTGTCTTCCGAGCCACTGATATAAAAGAGCGACACGGGAGAGTTTAGCGCGGAAGGAGGATTGGAAAATACGCCGGCAACAGGCGCAATGGCCGCAATCCTGCCTGAAAGCTCCACCCCGAGGCGGAAAGCCATAGAAGCGCCGTTGGAAAACCCAGTCACAAAAATACGCTCTTTGTCCGCGGGAAATTTTACAAATAAGTCGTCAATCAGCATGTTAATAAATGCAACATCGTCAACTCCATTTTGTTCGGCGTACGAACGCCCTGATCCATCACTCCATTCTTGGATGTTGCCTTTTAGTTCAACCGGCTTCCCGGGGTCACGAAGGGTGCCGTTGGGGAAAACTGCCAGAAACTTTTCTCTCTCCGATTTTTGCGCCCAGCCACTTGTCTCCATCATCATCTCTGCGTTTCCCATAGGGCCGCCGCCGCCATGCAACACTATTACCACAGGAAATGCACTTTGTGCGTCGGCAAAATTCTTGGGTACGTACGCAAGATAATTGCGTTCTCTGCCATCTATAGTAAATGAAAAAGACTGCACACTCTCTGGCCTAATTTTTTGAAACGATGCCGCCACCGACAAATAAGCTATTGTTAAAGCAACCAACATTAAACTTAAAAGATTAAAATTTTTATTTTTATTAAACATATTTAATTTTAAAAATTCTTAAAATAAAACCGACAATCGGCAAGTCATACAATATCTCCCGCCACGAGACTACTCTTGGCGCCAAAGGCGAAGCCAAGAAAAGAAGTGAAAGAAGAAAAATATGGGCGCTAAAACCTATGTTGATGAAGAGATAATTGCCGATATGAAAAAGAATAAGCCCAAAACCCCATATTCTGTGAGTACTCGGACGAAAAACAGCAATAAACGAGAAAAGGAGCAAATAAATCGTGCCAATAAAAAATGGCCAAAGAATCATATAATGTTCCATCGTCCAAGGACCTAAAAGGCTTGTGCTGTTGGTCGTAAGGAGGCGATCAGCCACTTGTAAAGCCGCCGCTTTTGGCTCAAGGATAAAAGACTCTCCCGCAAGGAATTGATTTACTCCCCCCACCAACTTGCCAAGGCCGGCCATAGAATAAGTAAGAGCGACAATAGCCTGGCACCCCCAAAATACCAAAAGAAATTTCTGGCGGGCAATTATCGGAAACAAATCAATTTTATCCCATTTGTTAGGCAGAAAAATCAGCATAAATGATGTAAGTAACATAGTATACCAATCAACATCAAGCTGAAGGACGGAAAAATAAAGCGAGACAAATTCAAGAAGCGCGATAAAGGAAAGTATCCTAACTAGGCGAAATTGAGGCGCGATAGAAGCCAAAAGGCTGGTAAAAATAAAAAATAGACGAATAAAAATCATTCCCAATGGGAAACTCACATAATTCAGCCATCCTATAGGTGCAATAAAAGCAATTCCTGTTTGCGGACCAAGCGAGAAATCCCACGATGCAATTAAAGCCATAGAAGCATACAAAAGAAAAAAATAATACACCCGCACTAAAAGCTGTGCCGAGAAAAACAGCTCAGGCTTTTGGGCATAGCCCTCTATCCTTGCCATCAAAGAATCGTAATGAAAATATTTTTTTGTAAAATTTAATAAATTCATTGGCTATTCTTAGTGAACTCTCCAAGTTTTTTTATGCTTATAAATTCTCCTGTTTTAAAACGCTGTATTGGGTCATAAGTAATAAATAAAAGTTCATAACGAATAGGAGCCGGCAAATATACTTGCTCAAAAAGCTTCCTAAGCTGCTCACTTTCTCTACCGGTGCCCATCATCGTGACAGGGCCAAGCTTCCTGATAAGAGCGCGTGCTTTTGGAGAGCCTGGATTATCTACAATACCATAAGCTTCATTAAATAAAATCGGGGGGTTCAGCGTCTTGTCGTTAAATTCAAGAATTCTTACGGCATATTGCGAAGACGATTTTTCGTCAGGCGTATGGCTAAATAAAAACCACGAAAAAAACATCGGTATATCTTTTTCCCTACCGGGAAGAAATACTTCGGTTGACAAACCGGCAATAAAATAAAATATCAGAAAGCCAATGATAAATTTTTGAAGCTGTTTATATTCTTTCATCCCGTTAGAGATAGGAAATCTTTAGATTTCCGTCCCATTTATCACTATTAATAATTTATTTAAGCTTATCATTATATTTTTACTTATTCTATATTCCTAACTGATTAATCTCTAACGGGATTCATTATTGTTTTTATCTCCTAAGCATTTGGTTTTCCAATTCTCTGGTAAACTTGCGCAAAGCTTATAGAATCCCTCTGACTTAGGATGGTAATTATAAGTGGAAAAGGTGAGCAACTCCCCAAAACATCCATCGCGATAGGCTTCGGTTGCTGCATTGCAAATTGACACAGCTCTCTCGGCTAGACTATAATCAGTTTCAATCATCCGGCTTGCGGCGCTGGCAAAGCATCGGCCCTGCCAAACCGAAGGCATTTGAGAACAATAATCTATAACCCGGAGAGTGTCTAGGTGAAACTGCGCCGTAAGAACATAAAGAAGGGAACTTACACAGCGTTCCGGTTCCGGAGTATTTTCTAGGGAACAGTATTGCGCCAATCCTTCCGGTTTCAAAATTTCCACCCGATAAAGGGGCCAGCCCTCGCTCCAACAGGAACTTTTTTGTTTTCCTTGGTAATTTGAGCAGAAATCCTTTAATTTTTCTTTTCGCACTTCTTTGCCGACAATTAAAGCAAAATCTTCCGGCTCAAGTGGCTGGAAAATCTGCATAAAAGCCCCATCATAACAAAGCTGTAAAAACCGTGTTGATACTCTTCCACAAATCCGGAGCGCTGCGTTGATGTCGGCAGAAGTCAAATACATGGTTAAATGCCCTAAAGCATGATAACAAGACCCTTGCTCAAGCCCGGTCGGCTTCCACTTTTCTCTTGGTTCGCATAACGTCTTTAAGTCCGAAATCAAGGTCTCAATCTGCTCTTCCGTGAACGATTCAGCCCGAAAACGTTCCTGAAATCCGCCATGAATACAGCCATTAGAGCACATGCCCGAGGGACACCTGGAGACAACCTCCTTCCAGTCGTCGGGATTTTTGGCAACTTCCCGGGCACTTAAATTATGGGCTAAAACATGGCAGTATAAATATTCCGCATCCTGTTTCTGCACCAATTTGGTAACTTTAAATGCATCCTCCATGGAAATATAATCCATTAATTTTGGAATTTCTTTATCATAACAAGCAGGCCGATAATTTTCATTCCTGCAAGATGCGAAAATCTGGTCGACGTATTTAATAAAAGAAGAGTCCTGTTCTTGTTTATTCGTTAAATAAATCCCAGCCCAAATCGCGGTCATAATAGCGATGATTAATAATAAATTTTTTTCTTTTTGCTTTAATTTTAAAATCATAAAAACATATACTTAATTATTTTTCCTAAAACATTGTCTCTGCCAATCACTAGGGAAACTTTCGCACAATTGTTTGAAAACTTTTGTGCCAACAGGTAAATTATATGGGGCAAATTCCAAGATTGTTTCCAGGCAAATATCTTTTTTCCCATCAGAAGCCAAAGAACAATAAGCTACAGCCTGGCTGATTAAGTGCGACCCCCCGTGGATTATAGCATTCGCAATCTGACCGAAACATCTGCCCTTGATTTTATCCGGCATGCCGTTGCAGAGATCGGCAAGTTTTTGAACATTGTAATTGGTTCTCTGCGCCTGTACATAAAAAAGCATATTTTGACATTTCTCTGTGGCTAATCCGGGAGACGACTGCGCGCAATACTCAATGAGACCATCTGATGTTTCAATTTCTTGAAAATACAAAGGGTAAGCTTGCCGTATGCAGGCATTTACTTTATTAAGATCTGGAAATTGCCGGCAAAATTTCTGCGTTTCTTCTTTGGTTTTAGGTTTTATTTTCTCTACCAACGATATGTCGTCCGGATCTTGCGGCTGAAAAATCTGCATAAAAGCGCCATCGTAACATAAGTCCAACTCTTCCCTTCTCAGATTGATATCATTGCAGACGCGCAAAGATTTATCAACATCAGCTCCGGTAAGATAAACAGAGAGATGCCCTAACCCATGTATACATTCTGATTTTTCCAATCCGGTCCAGTCTTTCTTTAAATTACAAACATCAACCAACTCTATTTTAGCAGCAATTAATTGATCCTGAGTCAAAACTTCATTCCGGAAGCGTTCCTGGGCCGCGCCATGCTGGCAACCGTTTGAACAAATCCCCCGCGGGCATCTTGATATTACTTCTTTCCATTCCCTTGGATTTTTAGACACTTCACTTGCGCTAAGTTTATGACCTAAATCATGGCAATAACTATACGATACATCGGACACTTGGACAATTCCAGCTATCTTAAAAACTCTCTCCATTGATATTTCACTCAACAGCTTGGGAATTTCTTCATCATAACAGGTAGGCTTATAAGAATGACCGGCACATACGCTATATATTTTTTGTACTATTTCTTCGTTACTTAAATTGGCAATCGAATCTGTATAACTTGTATTGAACTTGAAAACAATTAAATATAAACTTAGTATGATGATAAATAGTGTTGTAAATTTTTTCTTCATTTAATTAAAAATAATTGCATGCCGCAAACGGTCAGCTTGCTCAAAGCACATGTTGCTTTTATTCTGCGGCAAATCTTCACACACCCTATTGGTGGCTATTTGATAACCATCATTGTCAGAAAAGGTCCAAGATGCGCCGGAACGACACATTATTTCATATTCTAAACTGGGCATGCTCCTACAAGCTTTAATTACAGAAGATAGGTCAAAGTTGGTGGTGCTAACAGCACCGGTTCCAACCCCCCTAAAACACAATTCTCGCCTTACTTTCTCTTCAATCCTAAGACATAATTGTCCAAGCTGCGCATAACTTAAATCGGTCGCCTGATCCCACCATTCCGGTTGAAGATAAAAACAAGAGTATTGAAATCTCTTTTCAACGTCAAAACAAGGTTCGTATGGTGCTTGCTGATTAAATTGCCGCATAGGTTTACTCTCACCATTTTCATTCAAAACTATGGGAAAGTTATTTTCCATAAAAACACCGCTTTGGCAGCCAAATAAAGGCTTTTGCCATTGCATAGTGGCGCACATCGCCAACGCTTTATCTAAAGAATAGCCATAATAATCTAAAAGACCATGCCCAATCCCATGCTGACAACCTAACCCCCTTTCCCCAAATTTTTTAATACAAGCTTGATCGAGTTCATGAACTACTGATAACCCCTGTTCGGCAATTGCTGTGAGCAATAATTGGTGGTAACATCCGTATCCGAAACTACTGTCACAAACTGCGACCCCCTTCATACCTACTTTTTCATAAAGTGCTATACCAAATTCATGAGCATTAAGATGCTGGCTTTCTTGGTCCTGACCAGAATTTTCCTGCTTAAATTTTTGATAAGCTGCTTCTGCTCCAATTTTATCAATCATGGAAACCCACTTATTTGTAATTGATTTATCCTTCGCTGTTAATCCTAGTCTTAAATTGCATTGTTGACGGTAGCTCTCCGGAATTTCCAAACAGAATTCCGCGCGATAGTTGGAATCGTCAATGTAATATGATACTGCCTTTATCAAACTCTGAAAACAAAAAGATTCTTTTTGCTTATCAGTCATAATGGTGCAAAAATGGATTGCCACATCTCTCTTGTTTTCCCCGCCCCAAAACAAAGACTGCAGAGCCGAGTAAAGACACGACTCCACACCCTCATTTATAGCCAAATTGCACCATTCGTAGATTTTAGTCAATTTCCCGCTATCCATATCTTCCACGCTCTGCACATTCCTTTCATTCGCCAAGACCACGAACTCCTTGCCAAAACCGCCGAAGCAAGATTCTCTATTACGATTTTCACCCACAAGAATTTTTTCACAAAAAGTGAAAGCCTTTTTAAGGTGCATAGGAAGGGGGCGCTCTCTTGGATCTACCCCGGCGCTCTCAAATAAATGAGGAGTTAAGAAAGTGTAGCAGATATAAACCGCTTTTTCCGGGATAAATCCTAAATTACAAGGAGCGAGCGGGTCATAAACTTTGAAATAATTAACTTTCTCCCTTTCCCAAGCCTGCTTATCGTTCACTCCGGCCATCATCTCCATAGTGATGCCGCCGATGCACTCCACAAATTCCATATTTGAATAATCCGGAAGAGTGGCGACTGGCTTGCAAAGCTCAACCGCCTTGCGCATATCATAATCGGTAAAAGCTAAAACACCATGGCCAAGCCCGTGCACGCACATACGATAAGCCCCTTTGCCGCCGGGCGCTGTCTTGCAAACCTTCACCATTTTATTTATCGCACTTACTCCTTCGGACAGTAGTCCACCCACCACGATAGAATGAGAGCAGGCATTGCGCAGGTCATCAGTGCAAAATTGCATACCGGAAAGACCTTTTTGTTTGAATAATTCATCCCCCACCACATGACCCAGTAAGTGAGTATCAATATTCGGCGGGAAAATAGACTGTGTTGTCGTGTAAGCGAGCGCTCTGTAAGCATAGTCTCCGCCTTTGTCTTTAGCCAACTTCGCAAAAAACTTGGACAGCTCGGCAAAATTAAAATTTTTATTTTGCAAAAATGCAATTTCTGCATAGGTGTTGCGTGAAACAGATTTATTTATTGGACTGTCTTTAAGCAAAAAAGTTCCTAAAATTAGAATTATCCCGAAAAACAAAAATAAGTCCTTTTGATTAGAAATGATATTTTTAAGTTTATTACTCACAAATTGATAGTACAATAATTTACGGAAATTAAAAAGCCGCCAGTGCTCCCTAAGGGTCTTAACGACGTTTTGATATTATCTTTTATACTCACAATGCCTCCTTGGGCCGGGGACGACACTGTCGCCCCCGACCCTTGTTCCTCTACCGCTTGAAGTCAAGCAGAAAGTTGATATCGTCGCGGACGGTACCAGCCGGAAGCCGGAACCGATAGGTTCCCCCCTGGTACACCCCTCGGTCGTCCCGGACGATTACCCCGTAATCTCCGTCCGGTGTCAATCGGATCGTCACGGGGCCGTATCGCCCGTTGACGTCCGTTACTCGCAGATTGCCGTCGGGGATGACGACAATCCCCTCGATGGGAAGCGGTGGTCCACTCGCCTGTCTCCCGTACACGATTCCGCTGATCCGCGCTGTCGGGGACACCGACTCAATTGTCACCGAGACGGTAGCGGAATTGCTGTCCCCTGCCGACGACTTGATCACATACCGGAACCGGAGCACGCCCGTCGCGCCTCCGAAGTCCAGCCGGAACCCGCCGCCGCCCGTGTTGGAAAAAGTCCCCGGTGGAAATGGCGGCAGAAACTCCACCGTCGCTCCCGCCGGATAGGTGTCATTCGCCAGCACTCCGGGTGCCGGCACGTTGAGCACCTCTCCGGCTTTCACGAAGTAGGGGTCATCCACAGCCCTCGGGGGCTGTGTCGGTGTCGGCTCCGCAACCGTGAAGCTGACCGCAGTACTGGTCCGGCCCTCGTAAACGCCGGTAACTTGCGCGCTACCGACACTAGCGGGGCAAGACATGCCACGCGTATCAACGTCCACGATGTTGGAGTCGGACGAAGTCCAGTCCTTACCCTCCCTCGTGACATCTTTCTGGCTCGTATTTCCGTCGCCGTCTGAGTAGACGGCGGTCAGACTCGTCTGGCGGCACTGCCCACCCATGACCATCCGATTTACCGTGGCAGAAGCCTCCACCCGCATGAGTGTCGGCCCAGACGACACAACGACGGACGGGTTCTGAGTTGGCGCGGTGGGGTTGCTACTCTCACCGCAAGCGCTGGCAACCATTGCCAGCATGACGACGAACGAAAGCGTTCTGGTCATGGCTGCCTCCTAATCTTACTATTAAGTTGTCAAGGGATATTGACCACCACGGCCAAACCCTGACCACCACAACCACCATTATACTCCTAAAAGGCCCATTTGTCAATCAAGAAGAGTTATCCCCCATACCTATTTGGGTATTATTCTGCTTTTTCAATAAAAGTACTGTGTTATTTATATATTCTTGGAAAAACGAACTCATTTGGGTAATTTGATTATCAGAACAAAAAGCGATACCAAAATAGGTGTGGGGGTTATCCACAGTTACGTCTGAAAAAAATAAAAATATGCATTATTATATACACTATATGGAAAATAAAAATATAATAAGCGCTTTTGTGATAGTTTTAGTGTTTATCGGGGGAGCAGTGTTATATGTAAATAGAGCACCGAAAGTTGTTGAAAACACCGGCTCGGTCCCAGCCGTAGATGAAACCGCTAGCCTGAATTTTGTCGCTGGTCCTGTGGTTGGTTCCGTAAAATCAGAAACACTTGGGGAATATCTGACAGACACAAAAGGAAAAACATTATATGTTTTTGCGGACGATAAAAAGCTAAAGAGCGCCTGCGTAGATGAGTGCCTAAAAAAATGGCCGCCATTTGCGTATGATGGTAAAGATTTGCCGTCTTTTACTGATACCTTATCCAAAAGAATGAATATAATGAAAGAAACAGACGACCGTTGGGCCACATATGCCTATGGTGAAAAGCCGTTGTATTATTATATCGGAGACAAAAAACCGGGAGAAGTAAACGGCAACGGCTTAAATGGAGGCAAATGGAGCATTGTGCCGGTAGTTAAATAATTTTCAATTTCTAATTTCTAAAACTGCTCGCGCATTTTTTGCGCCATTCTGTTTCAGTAATTTCTGAGCATAGTTTTTTTATGTCTTCCTCCGGCTTGGCATATGTCTTCATGGTGGAAAATAGCCGGTTATAACAATCCTGTTTTCCGCCACTATTAATATTGGCGCATATTTCAAACGGGGTATTCCTGTCCCCCACCGAATAGCTTGACTGGGCATTTATAGATATACAATAATTATTCCATTCCAAACTTGGCATCAGGCTACAGAGCTCTAGGGTTTTAGCGGCACTCCCTTTTGTAAGGGGATGAATCTGCCGAGCAAGGCCGTTAAAACATGTTTCCTGAAATCCGGAGTTTTCTATTTTACTGCAAACATCCGCTACCTTTTTGACATCGCCATTGGAGAATTGAAAGACTAAAGAAGGCTGATTAGACCAGCAGCCATGGAGATATTTATCATTTATACGTTTGTCATTGCAAGGATAATTAAAATCCCGCTCTTTAATCCATCTGTCAGGGGAAGGTTCACCGTCATGAACTGCCCAAATATTTTCCATAAACACTCCGTCATAACAATTAAAAGCCGGAAAGTTTGGTATGGTGCTGACCGCTTCATCGCAAGTCTTGAGAGCTTGCACTAAATTTTTATAACCAGCATTTGCCAAAAAGCCGTGGCCTATAGCATGAGCGCATTGAGAAAAGACGGTCGGACTTTTTTTGTAACAAAAACCAAAAGCCTCAGCTACTTTAGGCATACCGCCATCCGCTATCGCATGTAAAATAAAACCATGATAGCAGGAAGACAGGAAATAATCTCTGCATTGTGTCAATCCCGCAGAACCGTATTTCAAATATAAATAATCCCCCACGGTATGATTGAGTAGATGGGTCTGCCCATCAAAAGGCAGTCCGGAATTAAGGAGGTCAACTTGAGCCTGCTCTGGTCCGACTCTTTCAATCAATTTTGTATATAATTTAACTTGTTCATCTTGGTTTTGCGTGGCTTTAATTCCCGCAATTTC
>Ga0155108_106_pt2 | contig 25042 bp, 20 predicted proteins | sample RifCSPhighO2_01_FD_106076 | JGI IMG/M metagenome (GOLD analysis project Ga0155108, IMG submission 106076) | Candidatus Nomurabacteria bacterium RIFCSPHIGHO2_01_FULL_40_12
AAAAAACGGATGCGAGTTTTATATAGTGGATATGCGCAATACCTATGAGCACAAAGTGGGGTACTTTCAGAATTCAATCTTACCTAAGATAGAGAATTTTCGCGACTTACCGCAAGTGGTAGAGCAGATTAAGTATTTGAAAAATAAAACAGTGCTCACGGTCTGCACTGGGGGAGTACGATGTGAAAAGGCCTCTGGATTTTTAATTACGCAAGGGTTTACGGATGTATATCAGTTAGACGGAGGAATCGTGAGCTATATGGAGAAATATCCGAATGAAGATTTTCAGGGGAAGCTTTACGTTTTTGACGGGCGCGTAACTATGGGTTTTTACACGGATGATAAAAAGCACACGGTAATAGGTAAATGCGATGCCTGTGGAGAGCAGTCTGAGAATTATGTAAATTGCGCAAATCCCGTTTGTCATAGGCATTTCATTACTTGCGTTGATTGTCTTGCAAAAACTGACGGAAAAGCCTTTTGTCCCGGAGGATGCGTCCTTTCGCGCCATGGACGGAAAATTAGCCCAGTTGAGGCGGATTTGGTATAATTATTTATTATAATTAGTTTTTAATATATATTATGTTGCAACAGCATACACATACAAACGATGAACATAAACATGGAGAAGGACATGGAAATAGTAGTGATAATCAACATGTAATCAGCCATCACGATCATGAGTTTAATTTAGGGCATCATTCTGTCCATCAAGGACAGCTTCATCATATACAAGAGGCTATAAAGGCTATGTCAGGTGAGCAAGTTAGGCAATTAAAGACACATTCTCATTCCACAGAAGGCGGGAAGCTTTCGTATCATCAGGGAGGTGTCGATCATCACTATAAAGTGTTTTCTCATCATGGACAGTTGGAAGTTCACAAGGATCACGTTCATTAAATGAAAATGAATGAAGAAAAAAAACAAGGCACAATACATCCGCTTAGTCTTTTAGCGCAGGAGGCTTATCAGGCTTTTTCCGAACTTGGTTTTGAAATAGCTCTTGGCCCGGAGCTGGAAAGTGAGTGGTACAACTTTGATGTGTTAAATGTACCGAAAGATCATCCAGCGCGAGACATGCAGGACACTTTTTGGATTAAAGGTGAGAAAGAAAAAGTATTAAGGACTCATACAACTGGTGTAACAGCCTGGGCAACTGAACAAGCGGCCAAAGCTGTCCGAATACCTTCGGCCTTTATTTCTGTTGGTAAAGTTTTTCGTAATGAAGCAACAGATGCTACACACGAAATGCAATTTTTTCAGATAGACGGATCAATGTTGGGTACTATTGAAGATGGAATTTCTCTAGCTAACATGAAAGGAGTGCTCACTAATTTTTATAAAAAAATGCTTGGAGATGACATAGAGATTGAATTTCGTCCAAGTTTTTTCCCTTTTACCGAACCATCCATTGAAGTTCATGCCAAGTTTAATGGCAAGTGGCTCGAGATGATGGGTGGTGGAATGACTAATCCTGCCGTTATTCGCAATATGGGTTTAGACCCTGCAAAGGTGCAAGGTTTTTGTTTTGGTGGTGGGCTTGACCGTATTGCGATGATTAAATGGGGCATACCCGATGTCCGACTTTTTTATCAGGGAGATTTAAGGCTTAATCAATTCTAAGATGAATCCCGAACGAAATCGCAGACGCATGAAATAAATAAAATTATGAAATTTATTAAAGATATTATAAATAATAAAAAGGACAACGAAGCGTAAGTGTACGCGTCCTATTTCGTACGGGATGAAGATTTCTTTTAATTGGCTTAAATGGTATATACCTGATGCTCCTGAAGCTGATAAGCTTACTGATGTTTTTAATTATCATCTTTGTGAAGTTGAAAGTGTTGAAAAAAAAGCTGATGACTACATTTTTGATTTGAATATATTACCAAATCGCGCGCATGATTTACTCTCCCACCTTGGCGTGGCGCGCGAGCTGGCATCATTGCTCAACATTCCATTTGTTGACCCGAGGCCTAAATATAAAATTCCGGAGTCAAAACTGACTAATTTGAAAATTGAAATACAAACTCCAAAATGTCGCAGACATGTGGGACGCATTGTACGGAACATAAAAGTTGGTCCAAGTCCAGACTGGGTGGTGAAACATTTAGAATCAGTTGGCCAGAGGTCTATAAATAATATCGTGGATGCAACGAACATTGTTACTTTTGATTGTGGTCAGCCAACACATGCTTTTGATATGGATAAAGTTAAAGGATTAAAATTAGTAATTCGTCAGGCAAAGAAGGGAGAAAAAATTACTCCGCTTGGTGGTAAAGAAAAAATACTTGATGAGACAATGATGGTAATAGCTGATGGCGAAGGTAACCCGCTTGATGTTGCGGGCATAAAAGGCGGAAAGAATGCAGAACTTACTGAGTCGACCACTAATATTATTCTGGAATCGGACAATTTTAACCCAGTTTCTATCAGGAAAACAGCGCAGGCCTTGAATATCGTTACTGATGCGAAAAAGAGATTTGAAAATGATTTATCCCCCGAATTAGGACCATACGGGATGCTGGAACTTTCTGCTCTCATTTTTGAAATGTGCCCGGAAGCCGTTTTTGAAGATATTGTGGATGTTTATCCTACCAAGCAGGCAGAACGCAAACTTTCTTTTTCAGTCGCCAGAATTTCAAGTATTTTGGGAGTTAAAGTTTTTGTGGAAGATATTAAAGATATTTTACAAAGGTATAATTTTCAATATACAGAAAATGCTGGAAAGTTTGAAATAGTTGTTCCGCCCATGCGTCTGGATTTAGTTATAGAAGAAGATATGGCGGAAGAAATTGGTAGGATTATGGGCTATGACAAAGTGAAAGGGGAGCTGCCGAAGATAAGCTTTCAACCGAAGCCGAATGAAATATATAATAAAATTCTTTACGCAAGACATAAATTGCTCGCTGACGGTTATTCTGAGGTGATGACTTACACTTTTTGTGATAAGGGCGAAGTGGAAGTTTTACAAAATGCTTCGGATAAAAAGTTTCTGCGAACTAATTTAAGTGATGGGTTACGGGAAAGTTTAAAACTAAATAAAATCAATGCTCCGCTTTTAGGAGTTGAAGATGTAAAGATTTTTGAAATTGGGACAATATTTTTAAAATCTGGCGAGGAAATTCATGTCGCATATAATGAAGGTGTAATAGATAATATGAAAATAATTGAGAAAAATTTAAATGAATACTAATTTTAAAATGTGGTCACTTTATCCTTTTATCCTTCGAGATATTTCTATCTGGGCAGGAGAAGAAGATAAAGAAAAATTAAAAAAAATAATTAAAGATAATGCCGGTGAGCTTTTGGTTAAAGAGCCGTATGTGTTTGACTCTTTCAAAAAAGACGGTAAAATTTCATACGCTTTCAGATTAGTTTTTCAGTCATTTGAACGCACGCTTACGGACGAAGAAATAAATGTTATTATGACTAAAATAGCCAATAAAATCAAGGATAAAAATGGTTGGCAAGTGAGATAAAATTTGCTATAATATACTATATTATGGCAAAGGAAAAGGAGAAAAAATCCGGTAATGGGCATCATTATGACGCTTCCGATATCTCTGTTTTAGAGGGTTTGGAACCTGTCAGGCGCCGTCCAGGCATGTATATTGGCACCACAGGTCCGGAAGGGCTTCATCATTTGGTGTGGGAGATTTTTGACAATTCGCGCGATGAGGCCATGGGAGGATTCTGCAATGATATTGAGGTAGTGCTTTTACCGGACAACCGCATACGTGTAGCGGACAATGGCCGGGGTATACCTGTGGATATGCACAAGAAGACAAAAGTCTCTGCGCTGGAAACGGTAATGACGACTCTTCATGCAGGAGGAAAATTCGGCGGAGAAGATAGCGGATATAAAGTCTCCGGCGGCTTGCATGGGGTTGGTGCGTCCGTTGTAAACGCGCTTTCTATTTATTGCAAGGCGGAAGTACATCGGGACGGGGGTAAACATGTTCAGGAATATTCAAAAGGCAAGAGAAAATTGGCTGTAAAAAAAGTTAGTGCTTCAAAGCTCCATGGCACTATTATCACTTTTGAGCCGGATCAAGAAATTTTCAAGGATATTAAATTTGATTGGCATACTATAATTAATCATATTCGTCAGCAGGCCTATTTGGTCAAGGGATTGAGAATTTTAATAATTGATGCACGAGACTGGAACAATAAAAAAGGCTTGGATGACTCCGACGTATTTTATTTTAGAGACCTTGGCTTAGAGCTTCCCTCAACTTCTTTTTATTTTGAAGGCGGGCTAATTTCTCTTATCAAGTATTACAATAAGTTTCAAAAACCGATTCAGGACAATATTTTTTATGTTGATAAAGAATTGGATGGCGTCGGTGTAGAAATCGCCCTTCAGTACGTGGATGATATCGTAGACCGCATTATTCCTTTTGCCAACAATATTCACACACCCGAGGGCGGTACACATGTGACCGGTTTCAAAACCGCGCTTACCCGGACTTTAAATACTTACTGCAAAAAAAGAGAAATGATGAAGGACTCCGAAGGAGGTTTTACGGGAGAGGATGTTTTAGAAGGTTTGACGGTTGCTATTTCCGTTAAACTCCGCGAGATTCAGTTTGAAGGCCAGACTAAAGCAAAATTGGGAAGCATGGAAGCTCAGGGAGCCGTGGCTACGGTCTTTGGCGAGGCATTTAATAATTTTTTGGAAGAAAATCCTGATGAGGCAAAGGCCATTATAAATAAGTCCATTTTGGCCCTGAAGGCCCGTAAAGCCGCCAAAGCCGCCAAGGATTCTATCTTGCGAAAAGGTGCTCTTGAGGGCATGACTCTTCCCGGGAAATTGGCGGATTGCCAGAGTAAGGACGCTTCGGAATCAGAATTATTCTTGGTGGAGGGCGACTCTGCAGGGGGTAGCGCTAAACAGGGGCGCGACCGCCGTACTCAAGCGATACTGCCCTTGCGCGGTAAAATTTTGAATGTAGAGCGTGCGCGCATTGACAAGATGCTTGCTTCTAAGGAAGTAAAGTCACTCGTCATTGCCATGGGTACTTCTATCGGTGATACTTTTGACCTGTCCAAAATTCGTTATCATAAAATAATCATCGCGACCGATGCGGACGTTGACGGAAGTCATATTCGCACCCTTCTTCTTACTTTATTTTACAGATATTTCAGGCAGGTTATTGATGCCGGATATATTTACATTGCCCAGCCGCCTTTATATAAAATAAAAAAAGGCAAAGAAATATCTTATGCTTATACGGATGACGAGAAATTAAAAATTATCGGAAAAGGCGCAGAGATAAGCGAGATACAAGAGGTGGAAACAGATATGCCTGAAGAAGTAAAAGAAGAAGAGAAGGAAGAGGAAGAAAAGAAAAAATCAAATAAAATCCACATTCAGCGCTTTAAAGGTTTGGGTGAAATGAATCCGGAAGAGCTCTGGGAGACGACGATGGATCCGGCGCATCGCGTATTGAAAAAGGTAAACATAGATGATGCCGAAGAGGCAAATAAAATTTTTGATATCCTAATGGGTTCCGAAGTCCCTCCCCGCAAATCTTTCATCCAATCTAACGCTAAATTAGCTGAGATAGATATATAAACAATACAAAAACTATATCAATAGTTCTAATTCCTTAATGTATCATATATGATACATTAACACATTAGGTTTTGTAAAAGGGTTCTACTCATATAAAAATTTCCATCTACCTCTTCCAGCGATAGGTGGTAATCCGGCTCTCAAAATTTTCTCTAAAATTTCCCAGATATTTTCGTCCTCTTTTTTGATTGTCTTTAAAAGGGAAAAATATTTACCAATTTCGTATTTAAGCGACATTCTAGAAATAGTTGCCGGGCTCATACATAGAGCTTCGGCGATATATGAAGATGGAACATCTTTTGACAAAAGATAAATAACTGCAAATCTTTTAGCGAGCATTATTTTTTCCGTATGGGTCAGGAAATCATTTAAGAAAAATTTTATCCAGGACTTCTTGGCGGATTTTTCCAGCGCAGAGCTGAATTCGTTGTAAAGTTTCTGTAGGTGTTCTTTCTTTAATTTTTTTGATGATACGTGCGGCATAGAATCTATTTATTAGTATATCATATATGATAGGTTAAGAAAGTAGAGATTTCTAGAGTGCAAATCGATATATAATTATTTTTTCTGCTTGATTTCCTCAGTGAATTTTCTTACGAGTTCTTCTTTTGACATTTGGCCGAGCTGGCCACTATCGCGGGATTCTAGGGTTACTTTTCCCGCTTCTATTTCTTTGTCCCCGATGACAATCCAGTAAGGAATTTTATTTGTTTTTGTATCACGAACTTTTGAGCCAAGATTTTCATCTTTATCATCTAATTCCGCGCGGATATTGTTTTCTTTCAACAATTCAAAAATTTCTTTTGCATAATCATTATGATTTGTGCGCACGGGGATGACTTTAACCTGTACAGGTGAGAGCCAGAGAGGGAAAGCGCCTAGATATTTTTCTATCAAGAATGCCATTATTCTTTCAATTGCGCCGATTGAAGAGCGATGTACTACGAAAGCCAGATGTTCTTTACCGTCTTCACCGATATAGTTTAAATTAAAGCGTCCCGGCATACAGAAGTCGTATTGAACGGTAAAAGCAGTGTCTTCTTTGCCATTTGCATTTTTTATCTGTATGTCAATTTTAGGTCCATAAAAAGCCGCCTCATCCTTTGCTTCTTCAAATTTTGAAGCTCGTTTTTGCATTAGTTTGCGTAGTAAATCTTCTCCCTTTTCCCAGGCTTCATCGTTTTTATAATATTTCTCGGTATTTTTTCTATCACCTAAAGATAGCCGATACCTATAATCAACATCAAGTTTCAAATTAAAAACTGAAGTGACGTATTCAATCAGATCTAAAGCCTTGCCTATTTCTTCTACTGCCTGTTCTTCGTTGGCGCATATAATGTGCGCATCAGCCAGACAGAAAGCCCGTACCCTTTGTAAGCCCATAAGCTCTCCAGATTGTTCATATCTATACAATTGGGCAAGCTCCGCTATACGCATTGGTAGCTCTCGATAGCTGTGAGGCTTAGATAAGTAAAGTTCAAAATGGTGCGGGCAGGTCATTGGGCGTAGCATAAATTCTTCGTCGTCAATGGTGATAGGGGCATACATTGAATCTTTATAGTGCGGATAGTGGCCGGACTTTTTATATAGATCAAGCTTGGCAATGTCCGGTGTACGGACATGCAGGTATCCTAGGCGGAGTTCTGTGTCGATTATAAAACGTTCTAATTCCCGGCGGACGGTTGCTCCCTTCGGTAGCCATAAAGGCAGGCCTTTCCCCACGGTGTCGCTAAAGGTAAATAGTTCCATTTCTCTGCCAATCTTTTTATGATCCCGACTATCATCATTTTCCATCATTTTAGCATAACACATTTTTTTATTTTTCAAAATTGCTTTTAAGTCATAATATGCTAGGATAGGACATTATGGTAGTACGAATGAGGCATACAAAATCGCATACGAAAAACAGGCGTTCCCATCATGCCCTGGTTTCTACAAGCTTTGCCAAGTGTGAGAACTGCCAGGCTTTAAAGAGGCGCCATACGGTGTGTTCGTCTTGCGGATTTTATCGCGGGAAAAAAGTTTTGGATTTGGTCAAAAAGACGGAAAAGAAGCAAAAGAAAATAAAAGCAAAACAGGCACAAAGTTAGTTACTAGGTGCTAGTGGCTAGGGACGAGAACCTAAAAGCTAGAACTTAATTTTTATGGCAAATAGGCACCTTTCCAGATCACTAGTTCTTCAGACGCTTTTCGAGTGGGATTTCCTGCCTGCAGAAAAAAAAAGTTCTGTCTCCATAAATGAAGAAATAAAAAAAATACTTAACAGAAATTTAAAAGAATTTGCGCCGGGACTGGAGGATGATAATTTTGTCTTTTCGCTCGCGGAGGAAGTGTTAAAAAAACGCGCAGTAATTGATGAAATCATAGAAATATCCGCGCCGGACTGGCCGATAGACAAAATTTCTGTTGTTGACAGAAATATCCTCCGGATAGGGCTGACGGAACTTTTATTCAGCGACAGAAGCCAGGTGCCTCCCAAAGTGGCTATCAATGAAGCGATAGAGTTGGCGAAAACTTTTGGCGGAGAGAATTCCGGCAAATTTGTAAATGGGGTGCTGGGGGCGGTTTATAAAGAGCTGGGCGAGCCCGGTAAAGAGCAGGCGAGCAAAAAGAGGAATTACAATGGGTTCAAAGAATCAAAAGAACCCCAAGAATTAACGGATATTGCAAAATTGCCGGTTGAAAATTTGGGGGGCGCGCTGGTGTATACAAAAAAGGATGGTAATATCTTATTTGCCTTGGTGCACGATGTTTTCGGCTATTGGACTTTTTCCAAAGGTAAAGTTGAAATAAATGAAAATATAGAAGAAGGCACAATAAGGGAAATTAAGGAAGAAATCGGGCTTGATATTGTGATAAAAGATAAGCTTGGAGAGAATGAATATGTGGCGACGCATCCAGAGAGGGGGAAGAGTCTAAAAAAAGTCGTGTACTTTCTGGCTTATAGTGAATACCAAGATCTACAGCTTGAGAAATCCGGTGGACTCGATGGCGCCAGGTGGTTTGAGCTCTCTCTTATTCCAGGGCTTCGCATTTATAACGATATTATACCGCTTATTACAAAGGCGATTGAGATTATTAGTAATAAAAAGAGCATCGCGCCTTAATGGACAGTTACGCGATGTGATTTCGCTAAATCAATGATTAATTTTTCAAATTTTGAGAAAAAAACGGGTTTGATTTTTAAAGATAAAGATTTACTCAAACAGGCTTTTGTGCACCGTTCTTACATAAATGAAAATCCGTCGGCTTCTCTCTCGCACAATGAACGCTTGGAGTTCTTGGGTGATGCCGTGCTGGAACTTGTTGTCACGGATTTTCTTTATAAAAAATATCGGAGTTATACCGAAGGGGAATTGACCGCTCTGCGTTCGGCTCTGGTGAATGCCGTTATTATATCCGACGTGGCTCTTCAAATAGGTATGAATGATTATTTGCTTTTATCTAAAGGCGAGGCTAAAGATAACGGCAAAGCTAGGGTTTATATCCTGGCTAACACATATGAAGCGTATATCGGGGCTTTGTATCTGGACCAGGGGATAGATGCTGTTGATAAATTTATAAATAAAACTCTTTTGCCTCAGACCGAAGAAATAGTCAATAAAAAACTTTGGCGCGATGCGAAGTCCTTGGTGCAGGAAAAAGCGCAGGAATTTGTGAATGTTACGCCTGCGTACAAGGTCCTCTCCGAGAGTGGTCCCGATCACAATAAACATTTTACGGTTGGTATTTATTTCGGATCCGACTTGATTGCCGAAGGTAAAGGTAAGAGCAAACAGGAAGCGGAACAAAAAGCGGCGGAGAATGCATTAAAAGTAAAAAATTGGCTTGATTAAAATGTGCTAAGATAACAGTATGCGGCTCAAAACACTTGTTTTAAACGGATTTAAATCTTTTGCTCAAAAAACTGTTTTAGAGTTCGAAAGTTCTATTGTCTGTATCGTGGGTCCGAACGGTTCCGGCAAATCCAATGTGGTGGAGGCTATCCGCTATGTCTTGGGAGAACAGTCAATGAAATCGCTTCGCGGTAAAGCTGGTTCCGACCTTATATTTAAAGGGTCCAAAGGCTTACCAAAGGGCACACGCGCGAGTGTGTCTATGTATCTGGACAATACCGATAAAGTTTTTAAACTGACAAATGACGCAGGTGAGGAGGTAAATTTGAATTACGATACTATCAGTCTTTCTCGGGAGGTTTTTTCCGATGGGCTCCATAAATACCTTTTAAATGGAACGGAAGTGCGTTTGAAAGATATCCATAATCTTTTAGCCTCGGTTAACATCGGGTCTTCCGGGCATCATATTATTTCTCAAGGTGAAGCCGACAGGATTTTGAATGCAAGCTCGAAAGACAGGAGAGAGATGGTAGAAGACGCGCTTGGGCTTAAAATCTACCAATTGAAAATAAAAGAGAGCGAACGGAAACTTCTGCGGACGAATGAAAATATGAAAGAAGTGGCGATGTTGCGCCGAGAAAATGCTCCGCATTTAGTTTTTTTGCGCAAGCAAGTGGAGAAATTCGAGAAAATACAAGAAATGCAGATTGAGCTCCTGATTTTGTATAAAGAATATTTGAAAAAGGAAAATATTTATTTGGATACGGAGAAAAAGAATTTATCAATTGAGAGAAATAAAATTTCACATGAACTTGAGGATCTTGCCTCAAAAATTGCCGATAATGAGGAAATGGATTCCGTTCGAGGCAATAAAAAAATTGAAGAATTAAAAATAGTTGAGCAAAAACTCAATGAGAATCGCGCGGCAAAAAGTGAAATAGAACGCAAGCTGGGGCGGATAGAAGGGATGTTGGAGGCCAAAGAAAACAAAGTGAAACTTGCGGGCAGATGCCCATTGTGTGGCAATGTTGTTAAAGAAATGCATGCGGAGCAGATATCCAAGCGGGAAAATGAAGAAAAAGAATTGGAGGAATTAAAAAATTCCCAGACCAGTATTCTCTCCGAAATGAAAAATCTGGAAATAGAGGAAATAAAGCTGTCAAAGTCGGCTGAAGTCTTAAAGGAGGATATAAACAAAGAGATGGAGGCTCTGCGCGATAAAGAAAAAGAAAAATTTAAATTTAAAGTGAGGCACGGGGAACTGGCATCATCTTTAGAACTAATTGCCATAAAAGAGGGGAATTTGAGGAGCCGGGGAGAAGCTTGGGAAAATGAGATAAAAGAAGGCATGGCATTGATTGGACAGGATGTTTTGTCTTATAAAGATTTTCAAATTAGAGAAAATGAAATAGAAGTTAATCAAGAAGAATTAAAGAAAAAAATTGAGCGTATAAAAATAAAATTGGAAGACGCGGGTCTTGGAAATGGGGCGGAAGTCACGAAAGAATATAAGGAGGTTTCGGACAGAGATGCTTTTCTCTCGAAAGAACTCGAAGATCTGACGAAGAGCCTTGAATCTCTGCAAAAGCTTATTGCCGACTTGAAAGAAAAAATAGATATAGAATTTAAAGAAGGTGTAAAAAAAATAAACGTGGAATTTGAAGATTTTTTCCATCTTATGTTTGGCGGTGGAAATGCCTCTTTGTCTATTGTCGTCGCGAATAAAAGAAAAAGAGCTAGTGAAGATGATGAAGAAATAGAATCAGAAGAAGAGGAAGAGATAATTTTTGAACAGGGGATAGAGATTAACGTAACACTGCCGCATAAAAAAGTAAAAGAGCTTCACGCGCTCTCTGGTGGGGAGAGATCGCTAACTTCTATCGCTTTGCTCTTTGCCATGTCTCAGGTCAATCCTCCGCCATTTTTGGTCTTGGACGAGACGGATGCCGCGCTGGATGAATCAAATTCACGCAAATATGGCGATATGCTGGAGAAACTTTCCAAACATTCGGAGCTTATCGTCGTCACTCACAATAGGGAGACGATGTCCCGCGCCGGAGTCCTTTACGGGGTGACGATAGGGCAAAACGGCGCTTCCAAGCTTCTTTCCGTGAAATTTGAAGAAGCCACCCAAATTGCGAAATGAAATTATACTAAAACATAGTCTATAGTTTTCTTTTCCAAATCCGCACTTTTTACTTTTATTTTAACCCGGTCGCCGAGCTTATATTTCTTTTTCTTTTTTTGCCCCATTAACTCCAGCTTCTTTTCATTAAAGACATAAAAGTCGTCATTCATGTCCCGCACCCGTACCAGGCCTTCGCATTTTGTTTCTATTTCTTCTACATACATACCCCACTCGGTAATCCCGCTGATGATTCCGTCAAATTTCTGCCCTGTACGTTTACTCATATATTCAACTTGTTTGTATTTGATGGAAACCCGCTCCGCGTCACTTGCGCGTTTTTCCTGTTCGGAGGAAATTCTGGCGATTTTTTCATATTCATGAAATTTGTCTTTGCCTACTTTTTTATTTACCAGAAAGCCAAAGAGCAGTCTGTGCACCATAATGTCCGGGTATCTCCTGATCGGGGAAGTAAAATGGGTATAATGTTCAAATGCCAAGCCATAATGCCCGATATTTTTAGTGGAATAAACTGCTTTAGCCATAGAGCGGATAACCGCGCGATGCACCGTATCAGCTTCGTTTTTCCCGGCTAAATTTTCCAGGAGCCTATTTATTTCATGAGTCGGTATGACTCCGTTCTGGAGAGATACTTTATGTCCCAGACTCCGCAGGAAGAATGCCAGGTCAGCCATTTTTTCTTTGCTGGGCAGATCATGCACGCGGTAGACGAAAACTTCGCCCGACTTTGAAGTGGCAAACTTGCCATTTTTGACGCCACCGGACATTTTTTCTGCCACTTTTTTGTTAGCCAAAAGCATCAATTCTTCAATCAACCTATTTGAGTCGCCCCGCTGTTTTTTTATTACTTTTATTGGCACCCCGTTTTTATCCAAGACAAATTTTACTTCTTCTTGGTCGAGAGATATGGCGCCTTGAGCGAACCTCTCTTTTTTTAATTTTTTTGCCAAGTTATTCAAGACAGACAATTCTTTATGAAGCGGAGCAGTTGTTTTTTTGATTATTTCTTCAGCTTCTTCATAAGTGAATCTTTTTTGTGAATGTATCACAGTCTTTCCAAACCATTCATTTTTTACTTTTGCATTTTTATCTATGGTAAACACTGCGCTCATCGTCAGCCGGTCTTTATGGGGAACCAGAGAGCATAAGTCGTTTGACAATATCTCCGGTAGCATGGGTATCGTCCTGTCTACTAAATAGACCGATGTTCCTCTTTCCCGCGCCTCTTCATCTAAAGAACTGCCCACTTTCACATAATGCGAGACGTCCGCAATATGTACGCCTATTTCGTATTCATTATTAGCAATTTCCTGAAAAGATATTGCATCGTCAAAATCTTTTGCATCCGAAGGGTCTATGGTGAAAGTCAGAATTTTCCTGAAATCCCGGCGCCCACCATAATCACTTTCTTTTATACCATCGTGCTTTATTTTTTTCGCTTCATTGTAAACTTTTTCCGGTAATTCCGAGTCAAAGCCTTTCTCCATCGCGATGGAATGCATTTCCGTGTCATTGTCTCCCGGAGTACCCAGAATTTTCACCACTTTTCCAATAGGGGCTTTTTTCGCGTCTTTCCATGACACTATTTCCACGAAAACTTTCTCTCCCATTTTGGCGCCTTTTAAAGATTCCGCCGGTATCAGAATATCCGTATACATTTTGTTATCATCAGGTTTTAGAAATAACAGATTTTGTTCTTTTTCCAAGACGCCGGCAAAATGCATTTTGGCGCGCGAGATTATTTTTATTACTTCGGCTGTTTGCCTACCACGCCCCAAAGAAGACCTAAGAGGATGCAATATTATTTCTACCATATCTCCATGCATCGCTGTATTCAAATGCTTGAAGTCTATTTCTGGATCTTGCTCTTTATTTTTATCAGCTCCGATTGCTACATATCCTGTGCCTTTAGAGGAAATGGATATAATGCCTTGTAGTTTATTTATAGGTTGTTTCATTATTTTAACTATAACATATAAGGCTTAATTACCCAATTTTACCTTGACAATTAAGGTATAATATGCTATACTTATGTTGGTTTCTGTCAGGTTCGGTTTTCTGGGCGCTCAACGCCCGCGTAACAACAACGCGGGGGTGCGCGCGAAGCCGCCCCCTTCACAACAAGAGGAGAAAAAATCTTGGGATATGCATTGCTCATAGGGTTCGTTGGCCTCTTGAGCCTGGGCTATGCCCGGGACCACGGGTGGTTACCAACCCCGGGGGCGGCTAACGCCGCCACCGCGTCGGTGATATCGGCGTCTGCGCAGGCGACGCCGAGCGTGGTCTCGACATCGGCACCCGCGCAAGCGGCGCTGCCGACTACCGAAACCCCGATGTGTCAGCTCGGCACGGGGTTTGCGGTGAACCCTGGGCGCGAGCTTGCGCCTGGGGAGCGTGTGATCACGGTCCCCGGTGGGGTCGTGAAGATCAATCAGCGGGAGGCCATCGGGTCTTCTCGTATCGTTTTCCGGCGTTGCGTTTTGCCGGAGACGGAAGTAGTCGTCGGGGGAGTCATTCCGTGGGTGAAAGCCTGCGGGAACGACATCATCCCCGAGGGGTGGACGCTGCCGGGCATCGAGCCCGTCGCAACGACCTCTGTGGTGTCACGTCCAACCTCGACCGAAGCTGTGCAGCGCGTCGCAGACCTCGAGGACGAGGTGCTGATCGCAAACGCGGAGGCGCGTTTGGACACGGCTCTCGCCGTGCCGCCAGCCGTACCGACCTCACCTGAGGCGGCGAAGAAGCTCGCGGAACTCAACGACCGTAGGCTGCTTGCCGAGGCCGAAGCCCGTTTGGCCACGGCCAAAGCAGCACGTAAGGTAATCGAAGCGACGGCCGATGCAACCGCCGATCGCATCGAACACGCTCGGGAGGACGAGCGTGAGGCGGCTGACCGTGTCTTCGAGCTGCAGAAGAAGCAGATCGAGGCTCAGCAGCCGAGGGTGGTAGTCGCCGCGCGTCGCTATTACCGTCGTTCGGTTTACCCGGATAGCGGCATCATCGGCCGCATCCGTTAGTCACGGCCACATCGTGTGGCCAACACCGAGCTCATCGCAGCTCGGGTCGATCAAATACGACGTCGTCGCGCAGACCTTCTGCCACGACGTCGTACTCATTTATGTTGCTTTTTTTCATAAATTATAATAGACTTTTCTAATGTTAAAAATCAGACTTCAAAGAATAGGCAGAAAGAATGACCCGTCGTTTAGGGTGGTTTTGACTGATTCAAAAAATAGCACTAAGAGCGGAAGATTTTTGGAAATACTCGGTACTTATAATCCAAAGGCAGGGGAGAAGATTTTAATTGCCGATAGAATAAAGTACTGGATGAGCAAAGGCGCGAAATGTTCCGATACGATGCACAATTTTTTAGTGCATGATAAGGTTATAGAAGGTAAGAAAGTCAATGTTCTGCCAAAGAAAAAGCCCACGGTAAAGAGAAAGGAATTGAAAGCGAAGAAATAATCAGGTATACTTATTTACAGCAATAGCAGTCTTGGGTCGCAATACTGCACGATTATAAAGATTAATATTTATTAAAAATATGGAAGAAGCTGACAAGATATTTCTGGAGTATGTGGTAAAGGCCTTGGTTGATAATCCGAACGACATAAAGATAGATCGTACGGTAGATGAAATGGGAGTACTCATCACGCTCACCGTGAACCCAGCCGACATGGGCAAGATTATAGGAAGGATGGGCAACACAGCCAAAGCTATCCGCACACTTCTACGCATCATTGGTATGAAGAACAACGCTCGTGTAAACTTGAAGATAAACGAACCGGAAGGTAGCACCAGACCTGCGCAGGATTCTGTGGGAGGGCATATAGCTCCGAGAACTAACGCTCCAAGTTCGCTGAAGACAGTAGACCAGGCAATGGAGGACTTGAAGGGGATTTAATGCGTTTTCATGTAATCACAATTTTTCCGGAGATGTTTATTTCTTATTTAAAAGAGTCTATTATTGGGCGGGCGGTAAAGGATAAATTGATTACGGTAAAATTTTATAATCCACGGGATTTTGTAAAAGCTCCAAAGAATAATTACCGTCCGGTAGATGACAAGCCTTATGGGGGTGGACCGGGGATGGTGATGCGAGCCGAGCCTGTTTTACAAGCTGTTGAGAAAGCACTTGCCAATATCAGAAAAAGTAAAAAAACGAAGCCGAAGGCGAAGTCCCGTAGCGAGCTTCGCTCTGCTACTGGGATTATTTTATTTTCCACTTCCGGTAAAAAGTTTGATACAGTTTATGCGAAAAGTGCTGCAAAAAAATATACTGATATTATTTTAATTTCCGGCCGTTATGAAGGCATAGATGCGCGGGTGCAGAAAATTCTGAAAGCGCAGGAGATTTCAATCGGGGATTATGTATTGACTGGCGGAGAATTACCGGCGATGGTTTTGATTGATTCCATTTCCCGGCAGATTCCCGGAGTCTTGGGGACATATGAATCATTAGAAGAAGAAAGAGTTTCAAGTAGTGTTGTTTACACCCGTCCGAAAGTCTTAAAATATAAAAATAAAAATTACAGAGTACCGAAAGTACTTTTATCCGGGAATCATGCTAAAATAGAAAAATGGAAAGAAGAGAACAAATGAGACAAATCCCAGCATCTATCCTTGCCCGGACCTTGGCTCACCATACAGCTATTGGAAGTCAACCAGGTGAAGTGTGGGGTAGGAAGTTGTCAGAAAATCCGGGTCAAACTCTTGCTGAAACGATGAGTGATGAGGAACTTAAAGATTATATTATGAAGTCAGTAACTTCTGTACGAGAATGCTATCAGCTTGCTTTACAGGGTGATGCAATAGCAATAAAAACTTTAAGAATTATTCTTGCAATGCTCGCGCCGGATATTGAATATCTCAAAAAAATAAGGAGGCTGCCTGTGGAACTTGCGGACCTGGATCCCGAAAAAGATTTTTCTTTACCGGGGACAAAATAAACAATCCCCAGATTACATTTGACAAAAAAGCAGAGATAGAGTAGGCTGTTTGGGATTCATTGATTGAGTATCGGATGCAATCCTGTGTATATTACTAGGACTAAACTCAATCAAGCTATGTCTCATATAGAAAAAGCGCGTCCGAAGAAATATTTTTCAAGATATAAAAAACCTCTCGCCCCTTTTCCCAATTTGATTGAAGCTCAGGTCAAGAGCTTTAAGTGGCTGATAGAGACCGGCATCGCCGAGGTCTTTAAAGAATTTTCTCCGATTGCCGATTACTCCACCAAAAAGTTTCAGCTTGATTTTACCTCATTTTCGTTGGGCGAGTCCAAGTATGATGAAAATAATTCTAAAATAAACAAGCTCTCATACCAGGGGTCCCTGAAAGCCCGTGTCAAGCTTACCAATAAGATTCTCGGCACCGTGAAAGAGCAGGAGATTTTTATGTCGGAGCTTCCTTTAATGACCCCGCATGGAACTTTTATTATTAACGGCGTGGAGCGCGTTATTGTGCCGCAGCTCGCACGCAGCTTTGGAGTTTTCTTTACCGAAAGTGAAACTAAAGGCAGCAGATATTTCGGCGCGAAAATTATCCCTGCCCGTGGGGTTTGGATTGAAATAGAGTCGGAGGCGGATGGGGCAATTTACATCAGAATAGATAAAAAGAGAAAATTCCCCGCCACGGCGCTTCTACGCGCGATGGGCTACGTTGACAACGAGACTATATTAAAGGCCTTTTCCAATAAAGATCCTATTTTTGAAGAAACGATCAAAGTTTGCTTGACTAAGGACGGAATCAAAAGCCTGAATGATTCGTATATTGAAATTTATAAGCGTCTTCGCGACGGGGATATGGCTACAGCCGAGAATGCCAAAGAATTCATCAATTCTTTATTTACTCCGGAGAGGTATGATATTTCTCCGGTTGGCCGCTTCAGATTTAATCAGCGTTTTGAAAAAGGAATGGACGAGGCCGCCTTGGCCCGCCGGACTATTTCCAAAGAAGATTTGGTGACCGTGATAATGCATATCGTTACTTTAAATAATACTCCGGGAGCCAAAAGCGATGATATAGACCATTTAGGTCAGAGGCGCGTGCGTTTTGTCGGAGAAATACTCCAGCAAAAAATCCGCACCGGTATGATGCAAATTAAAAGAAATGTCCAAGACAGGATGTCTATTATTGATGTAGATACCGCTCTGCCGATACATATTATCAATCAGCGTCCGCTCCAGGCCCGTATAAAGGAATTTTTCACCACTAACCAGCTTTCGCAATTTATGGCGCAGGAGAATGTGCTGTATGAAATAGAGCATCTTCGCACGCTTTCGGCGCTCGGACCCGGAGGGCTTACCCGTGAACGCGCCGGTCTTGAAGTGCGGGACGTGCATCCTTCCCATTACGGACGTGTGTGCCCGATTCATACCCCAGAAGGACCCAACATCGGACTTATTTTGCACCTCTCCACTTACGCGAAGATAAATGAGTTTGGAATTATTGAGGCGCCTTACGTTAAAGTAAAAAAGGGCGTTATCACGGGTGAAGTAGTTTATCTAAATGCATTAGAAGAAGAAAAATACAATATTGCGCACGCCGGAATTCCTTATGATGAAAACGGCAAAATTACGGAAGAGAGGGTAGAAGCCAGAATCAAGACAGAACCAGGCACGGTCTCCAGAAGTGATGTTGATTTCATTGATGTAGCGACCAATCAAGGTTTCTCCATAGCGACTTCCATGATTCCTTTCTTGGAGCATAACAATGCCAACCGGGCCTTGATGGGATCTAATATGCAGAAACAGGCCGTGCCTTGCGTGCTTCCAGAAGCGCCACTGGTTGCGACTGGCATAGAGGAATTGGCATCGCGGGATTCGGGTAGATTGCTCATAGCATCCGAGAGCGGAGTAGTGTCATATCTAGATGCGAAAAAAATAGTGATCAAAACAAGCAGTAAGTCTTCTTTGGAGAAAAATTCCGAAAAGACAAAAGAAGTGACTTACGACCTTATTAATTTTATGCGGAATAACAATTTTGCCGTCTTTCATCAGCGTCCACTTGTCAATGTCGGCGATAAAGTAAAAAAAGGCGATGTATTGGCGGATACCAGCAGTACGGTCGCGGGCCAGATTTCATTGGGGCAGAATATTTTTGTGGCTTTCTTGTCCTGGTCCGGAGCAAACTACGAAGATGCCGTCATTGTTTCCGAGCGTCTGGTGAAAAAAAGTAAATTTACCAGTGTTTACGTTGAGGAATTTACTTGTATCGTCCGTGATACAAAATTGGGCCCGGAAATTACTACCCGCGATATACCGAATGTAGGTGAGCTTAAGCTTAAAGATTTGGACGAAGACGGCATTGTCCGTATCGGGGCGGAAGTCAGAGAAAATGACATTTTAGTCGGTAAAATTACACCAAAAGGCGAAACTGAATTGACTCCGGAAGAGCGTCTTTTGCGTTCAATCTTTGCTGAGAAAGCGCGCGATGTGAAGGATACAAGCTTGAGGATGGAACACGGCAAGCGCGGGCGCATTATAGGGGTAAAGATTTTTTCCCGTGACTTAGGACATACGCTGGAAGCGGGGATTATCAAGAAAATTGTGATTGAAGTCGCGCAAATTAGAAATATTTCGGTCGGAGACAAGCTCTCCGGCCGGCACGGTAATAAAGGGGTTATTTCAACAATTTTGCCGGAAGAGGATATGCCTTATATGGCGGACGGTACGCCGATTGATATCATTCTGACTCCTCTTGGTGTTCCTTCCCGCATGAATTTGGGGCAGATTTTGGAAATGCATCTCGGCATGGCCGCGAATAGCCTCGGTTATCAAGCTATTGTGCCGCCATTTTTGGGAGCGAAAAATGAAGAAATAAGGGAAGAATTAAAAAAAGCCGGACTTCCGGAGAATGGTAAATTGAAGCTTTTTGACGGACGCACCGGAGAAGCTTTTCAGCAGGATGTGGCTGTAGGCTATATGTATATGCTGAAGCTCCATCATATGGTGGAAGATAAAATCCATATGCGTTCTATCGGGCCTTATTCTCTTATTACCCAGCAGCCTCTTGGCGGAAAAGCCCAGGGCGGAGGGCAGAGATTCGGGGAAATGGAAGTCTGGGCGCTTGAGGGTTATGGCGCGGCTTACACTTTGCGTGAAATGCTGACCATAAAATCCGACGATATCTTGGGCCGTTCCGCTACTTTTGATTCCATTATTAAAAATGAAAAAATCAGGCCGCCGAATTCTCCGGCATCCTTTAACGTGCTTTTAAATTATTTGCGGGGGCTGGCGCTTGATGTGGATTTAAAGAAGACGGGAGATAAAAATAAATAAAAATATGAAAACTTTAAATACAACTGAATTTGACCACATCACGCTTAGGCTCGCTTCTCCCGAGCAGATAAAAGAATGGTCATATGGAGAAATTACCAAGCCAGAGACGATAAATTACCGCACCGGGCGGTCCGAGCGCGGTGGCCTTTTTGATGAGAAAATTTTCGGGCCAGAGAAGGATTATGAATGTTATTGCGGAAAATACCGACGTATCCGCTATAAGGATATTATTTGCGAGAAATGCGGCGTTGAAGTTACGCGTTCTATCGTGCGGCGCGAGCGAATGGGGCATATAGAGCTTTCAACCCCCGTATCGCATATTTGGTTCCTGCGCGGAGTGCCTTCCAGAATGAGCATTCTCCTGAATATCTCCGTTTCGGATCTTGAAAAAGTGATATATTTTGCCGGATATATAGTTACTAAAGTTCACATGGATGAAAAAGAAGCGATTTTATCCGGTTTGGATAAAGAATATAAAACTAAATTAAAAAATGCGGCTGATGACGATACGAAAGAAAAACTGAAGAATTTGCTTTCTATTACTAAAAAAGAAATCGGGGAAATTTATGAAGGGAAAGTGCTGAATGAAATTTCTTTTCACCACTATTCTTTGAAATACGGCACTTGTTTTGAAGCCAATATCGGGGCTGAAGCCATTTATTCTATTTTTAAAAATCTTGATTTAAACAAGTTGAAGGTTCATACCGAAGCTATGCTGGAAAAATCAAGCGTGGCTGAAAAAGAGAAACTGCAAAAACGGCTTTCACTTATCCGCGCCATGACTTATGCCGGCATACGGCCCGAGTGGATGTTCCTGACCATTATTCCGGTTATTCCGCCAGTTTTGCGTCCGATGGTGGCGCTGGACGGAGGCAGGCACGCGACTTCCGATTTGAATGATCTTTATCGCCGGGTGATAAATAGAAATAATCGCCTGAAGAAGCTGAAAGAAATTAACGCTCCGGATGTTATCTTGCGGAATGAAAAAAGAATAATTCAGGAAGCAGTCGATGCATTGATTGATAATTCTATCGCCAAGCAGAATGATTCCGCCGCCATGAGCCAGTCTCAAAAGCGCCCGCTTAAATCTTTGTCGGACAATTTAAAATCCAAACAAGGACTTTTTCGCCAAAACCTGCTCGGCAAACGCGTGGATTATTCGGGCCGTAGCGTTATCGTAGTAGGTCCGGAGCTTAAGCTCAATCAATGCGGACTACCGAAACACATGGCCTTGGAACTTTTCAGGCCTTTCGTCATTTCTAAAATACTGCAGGCAGAACTCGCATTCAATATTCGCGGAGCCAATAAGCTTATTGAGGAACGCGAGGCATCTGTCTGGGCGATGCTGGAAGAGGTCATAGAAGGAAAGTATGTTCTTTTAAACCGCGCGCCGACTCTGCACCGTCTAGGCATCCAGGCTTTTAATCCGATTCTGATTGAAGGCAACGCTATTCAGGTGCATCCTCTTGTTTGTCAGGCTTTTAACGCCGACTTTGACGGAGACCAAATGGCTGTTTATGTTCCACTTCTGGAAGAAGCGCAGAGCGAGGCGAAAGAATTAATGGCCGCGAATAAAAATCTACTTAAACCGCAGAATGGCGACCCTATCGTGCATCCTCGTAATGATATGGTCTTGGGAAGCTATTGGATGACTAAAGCGGTGGACGGGGAGTTTGGCGAGGGAAAATATTTTCCTAATCCCAATACCGCCATCACCGCTTATGAATATGGAGTTGTATCCCTGCGCGCAAAAATTAAAGTTTTGGCCACTGATTCTCATAAATACCGTAAATTCGATGAAGGCATTTTTGATACTTCCGTCGGCCGGCTTCTTTTCAACAGCATACTGCCCCATGACTTTTCTTATGTTAATGATGAGATGACGCAGAAAAGATTGTCCGCGCTCGTGGATGAGCTTATTATGCATTACGGCGTGGATGAAACTCCCGTCATTCTGGATAAGATTAAGGCTTTCGGTTTCAAATATTCAACAATTTCAGGCACCACCTGGGGTCTTGATAATGTGTCTGTCTCTCCGGAGAAGCCTAAAATTATAGGACATAATAGAAAATTAGAAGAACAGATAGTGAAAGAGTGGAGCGAAGGCCTGCTTTCCGATGAAGAAAAATATCAGAAAATTATTGAAGTTTGGACGCATGCAAAGAAGGATTTGGAAAAAGTCACGCCCAATACGCTTGACAAGAACGGTTCCACTTATGACATCATTACTTCCGGAGCCAGAGGCACAATGTCTTCACTGGTACAAATGACGGGCATGATCGGGCTGATTCAAAATAATCAAGGCAAGACGCTGGAATTTCCGATTGTTCCTTGCTATCAGGAAGGACTTTCACCGATTGAATATTTCGTTATTACCCACGGCGCGCGCAAAGGCGCGTCGGACACTGCTTTAAATACTGCCAAGGCTGGATATTTGACCCGCCGATTGGTTGACGTCGCGCAGGACGTGGTTATCACCGAAGAGGATTGCGGGACAAAAGAAGGGAAAATAGTTACACGCGAAAATATCTCCGGAATTGAAATTCCGCTTTCTAAAAATATCCGCGGACGGGTTCTGGCTGCCGACCTGAAAGATGAAAATGGCAAGGTGCTTTACAAAAAAGGATTTTTAGTCACCAAAGAAGAAGCTTACAATATTGAGGGCGCGGGTATAACTGAGGTATTTGTCCGCTCTCCTCTCTCTTGCCGAACTGTTCACGGTCTTTGTGTTAATTGTTATGGGCTTGATTTAGGGCGCAATCATTTGGTAGAGCTCGGAGAAGCGGTGGGTATTATCGCGGCTCAGGCAATCGGTGAACCCGGCACTCAGCTGACTCTCCGCACATTTCACGCCGGAGGCGTGGCCGGCACCGACATTACCACCGGATTACCGCGTATTGAAGAAATATTTGAAAGAAGAATTCCAAAGAATCCGGCAATTATTGCCGAAACCGACGGAGTGGTGCTGGAAGTCCGAGCCAAAGACGGCAAAGAAAAAATAATCAAAGTCCTCTCCGATACCAAGATTGACGGCAAGCCTAATGAAATGGAATATATTGTGGCTTTTCGCAGAATACCGATGGTGAAAGCGGGTGATACTGTCAAAAAGGGAGAACTTTTAACTGACGGTTCAGCCGATATTGCCGAAATCTTCAAATTTGGCGGAAAAGAATTAGTTGAAGAATACATTATCCGCGAAATAAACAAAGTTTACGAGCTTCAGAGCGCGTCAATTTCCAGAAAGCATACCGAAATCATTATCCGCCAGATGTTCTCGCGCAGAAAAATAAAAGACGCGGGTGAAACTAATTTTTCTACTGGCGATATTGTTGAAAATACCACATTTATAGAAGAAAATGCCAGAGTTGCGGAATTAAATGGCAAAGAAGCTAAAGCGGAAACAGTTGTGCTCGGTATTACTGAAGTATCGCTTCGCACCAAAAGCTGGCTGTCTGCTGCCTCGTTCCAGAATACCAATCGTGTTCTTATTGAAAATGCCATTAAAGGGGGAGTTGATTCTCTCCGGGGACTCAAAGAGAATGTTATAATCGGTCGGTTAATCCCGGCCGGCACAGGATTTAAGAAATAAGTTTATGAACTCTCCCGTAAATAAAATAAAGGAGAGACTTTCAATCGAAGAAGTAGTCTCTTCTTATATAAAACTGGACAGAGCCGGCGCGAACCTAAAGGCCAAATGCCCGTTCCATAATGAAAAAACCCCATCCTTTTTCGTCTCGCCTGACCGGGGGAGCTATTACTGTTTCGGCTGCGGGGCTTCAGGAGATATCTTTACTTTTGTGGAAGAATTTGAGGGTCTTGACTTCAAGGGCGCGCTCCGACTTTTAGCTGACCGGGCCGGAGTTCTTCTTGAGCACTATAGCAAAGAGGAAGAAAGTGAAAAGGAAAGATTATATAGAGCCATGGAAGAGGCGACAACTTTCTTTAGCGGCAATCTTAAAGATAATCCGGAAGTTTTGGAATATTTGCAATCTCGCGGATTAAATGAAAAAAGCATTGTTGATTTTAGAATCGGCTACGTGAAGCCCGACTGGCGAGAATTATATGCTCATTTACAAAAAAAAGGATTTTCCGACACAGATATGGAAAAAGCCGGCTTGATAAAGAAAACAGAAAAGGGCTATTACGACAGATTTCGCGGGCGCATAATGTTTCCCATTTCGGACTCAAGCGGGCGCATTATTGCGTTTTCTGGAAGATTATTTGTGGATGATGGAAAATCTGCGAAGTATTTAAACAGTCCGGATACTATAATTTTCAGCAAGTCCGCGGTGCTTTATGGATTAGACAAAGCCAAAGAGTCAATTCGCAAGAATAATTTTTCTATTTTAGTTGAAGGTCAAATGGATTTGGTTTTATCGCATCAAGCGGGGTACAAGAATACCGTGGCGACAAGCGGCACCGCCTTATCCGATTCCACGGTTTCAAAAGAAAATGTCAAAGAAAAAATTGTGACCAGCTTAGGGCTCATTCGCCGCCTAGCGCCAAACATCGTACTGGCATTTGACGGAGACAGAGCTGGATTTAATGCCTCGCTTCGGGCCGGCCGTATTGCCTTGTTTTTAGGCATGGATGTAAAAGTGGCATCTATGCCGGAAACGGTTGACCCAGCGGATCTCATCTCAAAAGAAGGTTCCGATGCTTGGCGCGTAGCCATCAAAAACTCCACTCATATTATAGAATTCCTTTTAGGTAGAGTCCTTAAAGATTCAGGAGGCGATATGCGCAAAGCTGGCCGGGCTATAAAAGAGATAGTATTGCCTTATGTGGATATGCTCTCTAGTTCAATAGAAAAAATTCATTTTTTAAAGAAAATAAGCGATGAATCAGGCATTCCTCAAAATGCCCTGCAAGATGACCTTAAAAAAATTGAACAAGAGCTCAAATACGAAAAGGAAGAAATAGAAGAGGCGGAAGAATCTCTTGCGAAGATGTATCGAAAAGACTATATTGAAAGAAGGCTAGCAGGAATTGCTTTCTGGAAACATGATAATGAATTAGAGAAAATACTGGGGGCAGTTTTAGAAAAATACCAAGAAGCAAAAAATGACTTAATTTTTGAAGCGGAAGTGTTCTATCAGAACAATGAAGACCTCTCAAAGGAAATTGACCATCTACTCGGGAGCCTGGAAATAGAAAAAATAAACGAAGAGTTACTCCAAAAAATGCAAGAACT
>Ga0155108_104_pt1 | contig 20328 bp, 24 predicted proteins | sample RifCSPhighO2_01_FD_106076 | JGI IMG/M metagenome (GOLD analysis project Ga0155108, IMG submission 106076) | Candidatus Nomurabacteria bacterium RIFCSPHIGHO2_01_FULL_40_12
CCATGAAGGAAAACTGCAAAGACCGCGACAAAGATGCCAAAATCACGAACACCGATTTCGTTGTAGCCGACGGTCAATACTATGCCAAGCATATGAAGAGAGAGCAAAAAGGAGACAATTCTTGTCTGAAATCCCAGAATTAAAAGTGCGCCGAAAATTAGCTCAAAATAGCCGTTTAAATAAACAAAATTTATATCACTGACAGGCAAGTTTTCTATCCATCTTGGCAAATATGCAGTCCAGGCGGACGGGTCGGAGATTTGCTGTAAGCCAAAATAAATAATTACTAAACCGATGCCGATTCGCAGAATTATGGGAGACAATAACTGCATATTGATTTTCATGTCATAAGTATAGTACAAGAGCATAATTATTACCAGAATGATTCAGTACTTGACAATACCCCCTAGGGGGTATATACTTGCCATATGCAAGCAAATAAATTAAAACTCACAAGAAGATTAAAGATTTTAGAGGGTCAAGTCCGGGGTATACAGAATATGGTTGATAAAAATGCATATTGCATTGATATCATTACCCAAACTTCCGCCATCAAGCAAGGACTTTCTAATATAGAAGACGCTCTTTTAGAGGGGCATCTGGGACATTGTGTAGTGAACCAGATAAAGAGTGGTCAAAATGATAAAGCTATCCATGAGATTTTAAAAGTTTACAAGCTTAAAAGAAAATAATATGCATATCTCTCAAACTTATCGAGTAAAAGGAATGCATTGCGCATCTTGCGCGAGTATTATTGAGAAAACTGTTAAGAAAATTGACGGAGTGGAAGATATCTCGGTAAATAATGGCACAGAAAATGCCAAAATTTCTTTTGATGAAAATAAGACAAATCCGGAGCAATTTAATAAAAAACTGGAACCCTTTGGATATTCATTTGTTATAAATCAAGGTGATCACAGCATGCACTCCGGTGGTCCGACAGCAAGCGAAATGGGTATGAGTGAGGATGAACATAAAGCTCATCTTGGGCTTAACCAAACAAAGACTGAAAAATTAGCTGAAATTAAAGATATGAAAATAAAAGTAATATCCGCTATTCCATTTTCTATCATTAGCGCTATCATTTTGGGCTGGGAAATATTGATAGAATATAAAATACTTCCCGAAATGAATCTTATTTTAATGGAATTTTTCCACCATCTTTTGCCTTTGATGGCGACATACGTTCTTTTTGTGGTGGGTAAGCCGTATTTGCTTGGATTTTACAGATTTCTTCGTTATGGCAAGGCGAATATGGACACTTTGATTGGTATTGGTACTGTTGCTGCATATTTATACAGCTTTGCGGTCACGGCTTTTGAAGATGTTCTCCGGCCTTTCATAAATGTTGATGCCTCATATTATGATGTGACTATCATTGTCATCACTTTCATAGCGTTAGGAAAATATTTGGAAGCTCAATCAAAATTGAAAACAGGCGACGCAATAGAAAAACTTTTAAATTTGCAGGCAAAAACTGCCTTAGTCATGCGTGGTGGGAAAGAACTAGAAATATCTGTGAATGATGTAGTGCATGGAGATTTGATTATTATCAAGCCGGGTGCAAAAATCCCTGTGGACGGAATAATTACTGATGGCTCTTCTTTTATTGATGAATCAATGGTTACCGGTGAGCCGATGCCGGCGCAAAAGAAAAATGGGGACAGTGTTGTTTCCGGTACGATTAACACCAGCGGGTCTTTCACTTTTAAAGCTACTAAAGTCGGTTCGGAGACATTGCTCGCTCATATTATCAAGATGGTGGAAGAAGCGCAGGGTAGCAAGGCGCCGATACAAGCTTTGGCTGATAAAATCTCAAGTGTTTTTGTGCCAATAGTACTTGTAATTTCATTTTTATCCTTGGGAATATGGCTTCTTTTTGGCACCCCATATTTAGGTTTCTCTCAGGCTCTTTCATATGGCCTTGTTTCTTTTGTGGGAGTGTTGGTAATTGCTTGTCCCTGCGCGCTGGGGCTCGCCACTCCGACTGCTATTATTGTAGGTGTTGGTAAGGGCGCAAAAGAGGGGATTTTAATCAAAGATGCAGCTACTTTGGAAAAATTACACAAGGTTGATACGGTGATTGTAGATAAAACCGGTACAATTACAAAGGGCTTTCCGACTCTGGTTAATATAGAGAATTTTTCTAATCTGAAAGATAGTGAACTTATATCCATATTTGCATCCCTTGAGAAGAAATCTGAGCATCCCATTGCTCATGCGATTGTGAATTATGCCGAAGAGAATCAGAAGAAAAATATAAAGATAGTAGATGTGATAAATTTTGAGAGTATTGCTGGTAAGGGGCTGAAGGGGTCTATAAATAATACAGAGTATTTTGTCGGAAACGTAAAACTCATGCAAGATCTTGGGCTTGCATTTGATAATTCAAAATTAGAGCAATATACGACGCAAGGCAAAACCCCGGTTATTCTGGCATTGAGAGAAAAAGTGCTGGGTTTTGTAATGGTAGCAGATGAAATAAAATCTGAATCAAAGAAAGCAGTCTCTGATTTACACAAGTTAGGAATAAAAGTGGTGATGTTGACCGGAGATGACGAAAAAGCGGCCAAATATATGGCATCTCTTGTCGGTATTGATGATGTTGTAGCGCATGTATTACCTGCAGATAAACTATTGAGGATTAAAAAATTACAGGAAGATGGACGAATTGTGGCGATGACAGGCGATGGTGTAAATGATGCCCCGGCATTGGCTCAAGCGGATGTGGGTATTGCGATGGGTACAGGCACCGATGTGGCTATTGAGTCTGCTGGCATTACTCTTTTAGGTGGAGATATTTCAAAACTGGTGAAAGCAATTAAACTCTCAAAGATAACAATGCGCGGTATTAAGCAAAACCTTTTTTGGGCATTTATTTACAATATTGTGGGTATACCGCTGGCGGCTGGGATGTTTTATCCGATATTCGGATGGCTCCTTTCGCCGGTCTTTGCCGGATTCGCAATGGCAATGTCTTCAGTATCCGTGGTCGGCAATTCACTTCGGATTAAAAGCAAAAGATTGTAAAGGTTGTATTTAGCAGTTTTAATTATTAGTAAATTAACAAAAAAATCATATGAATAAAGAAATATCGTTTGGAATTGTAGGAATAGTATTGGGAGCGTTGATTATTTTATTGATGAGTCCTGTGGCACCATTTAGGTCTATGATGTGGGAAGGGAATAATTCAGGTAGTCCCGTATCAGGCAAGACAGCTGGAATGATGAATAATATTGATGAACATTTTATTGAGCAGATGATTCCGCATCATGATGGAGCTATCGCGATGGCAGATATGGCACTTACAAAAGCGACTCATCCGGAAATTAAAATTCTAGCCAGTACGATTATTGAAGCTCAAAATAAAGAGATTGTGGATATGAGAGCTTGGTATAAGAGTTGGTTTGGAAAAGATGTTTCTAAAGCAAATGTGTCAATAATGGGGGGCGGCATGATGTCGGGAGGTGGAATGCATATGGGAGGGCTGGAAGACATGCAAGTACTGGAAAATGCAACTGACTTTGATAAAGCATTTATCGAGGCGATGATTCCTCACCATCAATTGGCTATCATGATGGCGCAGATGCTTTTGTCCGGCACCAATAGACCAGAAATGTTGTCTCTTGCCAACAATATTATTGAATCTCAATCAAAAGAGATAAAAGAAATGCAAAGCTGGTATCAAAGTTGGTATAAATAAAATTGTAAAATGGTCGAAATTATTAGATTAATTTAAAAATTTTATGGCAAATCAAAATTTAGGACAATTAGACAGAATATTCCGGTTCGCTTTAGCCTTTTGGTTGCTCGGACCATGGGCGCCGTCTTTTGACGCGGGTTCAACGAATATAATTATCGTAGTTATAGGATGGATTGCTTTGATTGAGAGCTTCTGGGGTTATTGTTGGATTCATAAAGTATTGGGCATTGACAACAAGAACCAATAGTATGAAGTTGGTCGAAAATTATTAAAATAATAAGTTAAAATAATTTTATGATGGGATATGGATACGGGTATAGCGGGATGATGGGAGGAGGATTTGGTTCTATCGTTGCCTTATTGATTTTGATTAACCTCGTCCTTCTTGGTATTTGGCTTTACAAACAGATTAATAAGTAATTAGGGGAGCTTTTTATTGGAAAATGTTTGCAAGAACGGTTCTTGTAAGTTGTTTTATTTAATAACTATAAAAATTATGAGTAAATTTATTGAGGATTCACAATTCTTTTTTACAGATTTTCATAAAGGGACGGTAAACATTCTCTTACATATAATCAGTTTTGCAGTTATGTTTTATGGGCTAGCAATTAAGGACACATTCTTGGTAATTCTTGGGCTAGCTGTAATTGATGAATTTGGCCACTTATATAATTATTTCATTCTTTTCAAACGGGACCCTAAATATGGCGTAAGAATGGTGCCTTATCAACTTTTTTATGCTGTAATCGGAATCATAATTTTATTGAAAATATTCAATTGGTATTAATATGAAAACATACACTTTCCATGTTACCGGCACCCATTGCGCATCGTGTAAAATCTTGATTGAAGATGTTTTGAACGAGCAAATAGGCATACAAAAAACTCATGTTGATTTAAAAAACGAAACGGTTTCGTTTGAGACCGAGCTCGATAACAGCAAGCATGAGCTAGCCGAAATGTTGACCGGAAAGATTAAACACAATGGCTATATTCTTTCAGTAGAAAAAAATATTCAGGAAAAGAATAAAGATGACGTTATTTGGCAAGCTCTGCCTATCGGCCTCCTATTTTTAGCGTTATTTTTCATATTACAAAAGTCAGGAATTTTAAATATTGGTTTGGGTGGACAGACGACTCCCGTGACCAGCTTTATTATCGGACTAATTGCTTCAATTTCCACTTGCCTAGCTATTGTCGGCGGGCTGGTGCTTTCGCTGTCGGCTAAAATTTCACAAGACAACATTAGTGATACTAAAACTTTTCTGTTGTTTCATTTCGGGAGACTTCTTAGTTTTGCATTATTAGGTGGAGCTCTCGGATTAGTCGGCAATGTAATAGGCATCAACTTTACATTTACGGCATTATTGGGGATTCTGGCATCTGCCATTATGATTTTGCTCGGCTTAAATCTGGTCGGAGTCTTCGCAAAAAATAAAATTGCGCTACATTCTGGAATTTTTCAAAAAGTTTCTTCTGTTTTTAGAAAAATTGAACACAAAACTTTAACCCCGCTTACAGTCGGTGCGGCGACTTTTTTCTTGCCTTGTGGCTTCACGCAGTCAATGCAAGTAGTCGCGCTCTCTAGCGGGTCATTTGTATCAGGACTTTTTATTATGTTTTCTTTTGCTCTCGGCACTTTACCGATGCTCGCATTATTATCTTTTGGCTCGGCATCTTTTGCTCATGGAAGACATGCACCGCTTTTTTTCAAGTCGGCCGGAGTCGTCGTGCTGGGGCTGGGAATCTTTGCATTTTTGGCCGGATTGGCGGGCTTGGGAATTATTAATCCATTATTTAGCATATAATATAGGGATGAATCCCGTTAGAAGCCGCGATCGCAATTTAAAAATAAACAAAATATGAAATCAGGAATTAGGCAAATTAATAACATAAAACATCAGACACGCGAGTTGATCGCGATCTGCTTCTAACGGGATGAATAAAAATGCTTTAATTATTATTACCCTAGGTTTGGTATTGGTTCTGGGCTTTATATTTTTGGAAGGGTCCAACACTCAACCATCTGTGCCAAATGTAGAAATTAGAAATGGCGTGCAGTATATAACTATTGATGCAAAAGGAGGATATTTTCCGCGCAAGACAACAGCTAAAGCCGATATGCCCACAAAACTGATAATGAACACCAAGGATACCTATGATTGCTCGGCTGCCCTTGTAATTCAGTCTCTCAATTACCAAAAAATTCTTCCGCAAAATGGAGAGACGATAATAGATCTCGGTATCGGCAAAGTAGGGGAGACACTGCAAGGTTTATGCAGTATGGGGATGTATAGTTTTCAGATTAAATATAATTAGATTTTTTATGGATCATAAATTTAATCAAAATAAAGAACGAAAGAAAACCATTTATTATGACGGCAGTTGTTCTATGTGCACTGCCATCATCGGCAAGATTGATGGTTCATCACAAAAAGGAAACTTTAATTTGAAGGATATAACAAAAGCATCATTTCCGCAAAATTTCACAAAAGAAGAAGTTGAAAAAGAAATTCACGTTATTGATTCTGATGGAAAAGTTTATAAAAATGCGGAGGCGATGCTTGAAATTCTTGAAGAATATCCGCGGTGGGAATTTCTCGCAAAAATTGGACGACTACCAGTAATCAGACAATTGTTGCCGATCGGCTATAAACTCATTGCCGCTAACAGGCATTTTATATTCGGTTCAGCGAGACGGAAATAGATGTTGACGTCAAAAAAGCGGGGGAAAATCCGCAAGGCCTCTACAGTATGGGGATGTATAGTTTTAAGATTGATTTTAATTAAAATATTTTTAAGGTGTCTTCTAAAAATGGAAAATAAATAAGAATATGATAGAGTAATTAAGTTCAAAGGAGCCGTGTCTATGAAATATAAAGGAGCCGTGTCTGAGCGGTCTAAGGTGCCTCTTTGCTAAAGAGGTGAGGGCTTTAAACCCCTCCGCTGGTTCGAATCCAGCCGGCTCCGCTAGCGTAATTTAGCCTAAGTTGGTACAATACAAGGTATTACAAGCTAACTCATTTATTTTTATGGAAACAAAAAATCTAAAAGCAGGTGTGGGCGCATCGTATGGAGATGACCCTTATGCGGTGGGCGTGAATGCATGTCAGGATGCGATAGAACAATTGGGCGATACCAATCCGGATTTATTGATTGTTTTTTCTTCCGTCAAATACGACCAGGAAAAGATGTTGAGCGGAGTAAAGTCGGTAGCCCCGAATGCGCTTTTAGTCGGCTCATCAACCTCCGGTGAGATTACGACTGCCGGTCCCTTAAAAGAACATTCTATCGCTGTGATGGCGATAAAATCACCTGGCATTAAATATTTTATAGGTGTCGGAGAAGACATCAGTGCAAATCCCCGTCTTGCCGGAAAGGCGGCGGCAGATAAAGTAAAAATGCAGGCAGGTGCCAGCCTTAAGGCTTTTATGATGATACCGGACGTGCTAGTGGGTAATGGTGCGGATATTGTTCGCGGTGTATTAGATTCTTTAGGCGCTCATTTTCCCGTTGTCGGCGGCGCGTCGGGAGACGATTTTGCCTTTAAAAAGACATATCAGTACGCAAATGACAAAGTTTATTCAGGCGCGGTAGTAGGGCTTGGGCTTACCGGTGATTTTAAAATAGGCATCGGGGTGAAGCATGGCTGGGTGCCGGTGGGTGAGCCGATGAAAGTTACCAAGTCTTCCGGGGCAATTATCCATGAAATCAATGGTGCTCCCGCGGTCAAAATTTATGAAGATTATTTTGGCGCGGAAGAAGCGAAGGTATTGCATACTGAAGCGCTTGCCAAGCTGGCTATTACTTATCCGCTTGGGATGAAAGTCCCGGGGAGTGATGAATTATTAATCCGGGATCCTATTACGGTGGATGAAAAAGGCTCAATTACCTGCGCGGCGGAGATTCCGGAAGGCTCGGAAATCCGCCTGATGATAGGCAGCCGTGAAGAAGCTGTCAAAGTTGCGAAAAATGCCGCAGAAAATGCCGTTGCCCAATTGGAAGGCAGTGCTCCGAAAGCGGTTATCATATTCAATTGTATAGCCCGCAATAAACTTTTTGGTGATAAGTCCGGTGAAGAAATCGCCGCAATTCAGGAGGCCGTGGGTAAGCAGGTTCCTTTGATCGGTTTCTATACTTACGGCGAACAAGCTCCGCTCGGAGGCGAGGTCAAGAATATAGAAAAGTGCAACTCGGCTTTTCATAATGAGACTGTGGTTATCGCTGTTTTGGCGGATTAATATGGAAACTGTAGAAGAACTGAAGGCAAAAATTGCGAAGTTAGAGCAAAGTGCTAAGGAGTACAATGCCGGCGCCAAACTTCTGATACGGCGTGACCTAGAACTTTCCCGAGCTAATGAAAAGCTCCAAAAGCTTGATGAAACAAAATCAAATTTCATTTCTATTGTTGCCCATCAGCTGCGGACACCGCTCTCCGGTATAAAATGGACTTTGTCTATGCTTTTAGGCGGTGAGATGGGGCCTCTCAATAACGATCAAAAGACTTTTTTGATGAAGAGCTATGAGAGCAACACCCGCATGATTACACTAGTGAATGATATGCTGGTTGCTGATGGTATTCAATCGGGGAAAGTGCACTATGGGTTCAAATATATTGATATTATTGACCTTATGGATAATGTTCTTTTTGAAGTGAGTCCTGCAGCTTCAAAGCGGAATATTACAATTGAATATAAAGATAAGTTTGAAAACCTGCCACAGGTATATGTTGATCCGGAAACTATGCGCGCGGTTTTGCAAAACTTGCTGGAAAATGCAATTAAATATACAATAGATGGGGGTAAGATTGAGATAAATGTAAAAAGAGAATCGGATAACTTGATTATTTCGATTGCCGACAATGGTATCGGTATACCCAAGGATCAGATAAAAAATATTTTTGCAAAGTTCTTCAGGGCGCGCAATGCCATCAAGCAGGAAACCGATGGTTCGGGTCTTGGTCTGTATATTGCAAAGTCTATTGTTGAGAAAAACGGGGGAACGCTTTATTTTGAGAGCATTGAGGGAAAAGGGAGCACTTTTTATTTTACCGTTCCATTGCGGGAAAATCATTAATAATTGTAAAGAAAGTTATAAATATGAAAAAAATTCTCATAATTGAAGACGATCTATTTTTAGGAGATGTTTTAACTCAAAAAATGACCAATGAAGGCTTTGAAGCTGTGCTTGCGAGAGACGGCTTGGAAGGCTTTAAAAAAATAAAATCTTTACATCCGGATTTGATTTTACTTGATATTATTTTGCCGAATATGAACGGTTATGAGATATTGGAAGCAAAACAAAAAGACCCATCTATCTCTGATATTCCTGTTATTATTGTTTCAAATTCCGGACAGCCGGTTGAAATAAATCGCGCGCTTGCGCTTGGGGTTAAAGATTATCTTGTCAAAGCGCAATTTGACCCGGAGGAAGTTTTAGTCAAAGTTCGGGCGCAGTTGCGCAAAAATGAAGAACCCGACAGTGAAGTCTCCTCCTTAGAGAGCGCCATGAATCAAAAAGGAAATGCAATAAGTCTGGAGGGTAAAAAAATAATGTGGGTTGAGGATGATCAGTTTCTCAATGATATCATCGCGCGTAAATTATCCGTAACGAAATGCCTTTTTTTCCACGCCAGTGAAGGAGAGGAAGCCTTGAAAATCATCGATAAAGAACTTCCCGATATTATTATGCTTGATATTATTCTTTCTGGTTTGGATGGTTTTGAAATTTTAAGTAAAATCAAGAATAATCCAAAAACCAAACATATACCGGTTATCCTTCTCTCTAACTTAGGGCAGGCGAGTGATATTGAGAAAGGCAAGAATTTGGGGGCTGCTCGTTTCATGGTAAAAGCCACTGTCACCCCAAATGACATAGTAGACCAAATAAAAGAGGTGCTTGCTCTCCGTAAAAAGTAATTGGCTATGACTTTTTTTGATAAAATTAAGCAAAAAATTTGGCATTTTATTTATAAATTTTTTCCTACATTTCAGAAACTTTTTCTGAGATGGGGTCTTATTTGGCATGAAGGCGGCAGGCAAAGATACCATATCGGCTGGCTTCCACCCGGAAAGACTTTGCAGGGATTAAAAAAACATCTTCATTCCAAGTGGGGTTTCGGCAATCATTTTATAGCTTGGGGAGACAAAGACCAGGTATTAAGCTGGCGAAAGCTGGCTGATTTTGAAGACCAGTATCATTTGCGTGTTTTCAAGGACGGAGAAATACGCGGACATTTTGAATTTACCCCAGAAGCGCACCCGATAGAGCATTTTGAAGAAAAAGGGGAACAGGCGCGTAAAGCCGACTTTTTGAAATTTCTCGGTGATTTCGTGACAGAAAAAAAGCATATCTCGCATTTGCAGACAAATCTCAATGCTTATAATCCGGATTCGGAAATGGTGATAGAAAATAAAAAATAATTTTATGGATTTTTTTGATAATTTTTGGCAAATGTCTCAAGCACACATATCTATCCAATCTGAACTTGAAGACATAAATGGCAATAAAAAAGATATAAAAATTGAACTGATAGAAGATGGAATGCCGCGTGCTCTGGCATTTTTTGATATTGACGGTACCTTGGCCCACCTTGGAGCTATACATGGTCCGGCCATACAAAAGCTTTTTCCGTCCGAAGATCCGCAAGAGCTGGAGAAAACTTATTACAAGGGTTTTAAGCTTGGGAATTCTTTTCGTGAGTTTGACCGCATGCGAGGAATTTATATTGATGGACATTCAGAGTGGAGAGACCCTGAAGTTTATTTGAGAGATCGTTTTTCTCCATATGCCAAAGAAATTGATGAGCCGGGCCATCTGGCCCACAATATTGCCGCGGCTATTCTCAAAGAATATGGTGAAATAGCTGCACAGATATGTGAAGAATTGTACCAACAAAATCCGGAAGAATTTACAAAATCAAACATCGCTCCGATATTTCTTTTGGCGCAAATGTATGCAAGAATCGGTATTCCTATGGTTGGTTTTACGGCCAATGCCAAAGTGTTTGTGGATAAGCTAGTGAAATATTTAAAACTTTCTAATATATTTCTGGATATTGCGACAGATGAGGCTATGGTTGGCGGTGGAAAAGAACTGGCCATTCATCATTTGATTGGCAAACTGGAGTCCAAGGGACTTCCGATACCCTTTAATCGCTTTATTTTTGTCGGTGATTCGCTCCGGGGCGACATAGGCGCCAGTCTGACTGCCAAGCTTAAAAATGAAGGGATTTCCGGCCAGGGGATTTTAGTTTTAAAGGATAAGAAAGAACTTTTTGAAATAGAAAAACAAATTAATAATGATCCAACTTTAAGACATATTGTTGACAGTATGGATGTGCATGGCTTTGTCGTTGGTGATGTGCCATTAGATGAAAAAGGCAATCCGATGCTACTCTCTCGGTTTCAAGGACAGTTTTTGAAGAAACTATAGCTTATAGCCCGGTGATTTTTTCTATCGATTCAATAACATAATTCCAGACTATTTTGTCGTTCGTTATTCTAGCATGGCCTGCTATCTCAACTTTTATATTTTCTAGAGCTCCTTTTAAATAACTTCCCTTAGGGTGCCAAATGATATTGTCATAAGATGGAATTATTGAGATAATTTTTCCGTTTACTTCCGAATGTTCTCTCAAATATTTTATTATTTTGCTTTCATTCGTGACTTCTTGTACAGAAGAAAATGGTATAAATTTACCCATTGATGAACCATGCCAAGGTGTGGCAATTGCAATCATTCCTTTAACTTTATGTTTTGAGTCTTCATGCAATAAAAGATATTTACCAATGAGTCCACCTTTACTATGGGCCAAAATGATGACGTTTTTTAAATTATTTTCTTCAATTATATGACGAACTTTTTTCGCCGATGCCGGTATGTCAGTAATGTTGTTGCCGAGCCCGGGAACAATATAAACGGGATGACCGAGTAGTGAAATGTGATCTCCGATTGGTTTTAAAAATCCCCAACGTGCAAATAACCCCGGTAAAATTATAACTGGCACCTTGCCGTCTACTATGTGTCCCAAGTAGTGTTTTGGAGGTGTATGTTTTAAATACATGATTGTTCCAGCCGAGAGCAAGTGAGTAAAATCTTTTATCCAGGTGGTGAATTTATGCATATTCTTTTATTTTTGACTATATTTTTGATTCGGGCATTACGAGGTCCCAAAGTTTACCCGCGATATTTTTAGATTTGCCGAATAAAGGATAATGATGCAGATCTATAAATGGCAGGCTGTTGCATTCAATTATTCCGCAATGCTGTTCCTCGCGCCACGATTTCGTAATGTCTTCTATTATGAAATCCACTCCGATAAGCGGGTCGTTTAAAAAACTCGCCACATGTTCCAACATTTTTACGTTTTCTGGATGGGTAATTTCTGTGACTTCGGTGGTCGTGCCGCCGCAGCCCCGGCTGGTTTTTTGAGAGAAGGTTACAACTCTGCCTGCCGCCGGGATATCATCCATTTCTATATTTTCTCTTTTCAATTCCATTTCAGTTTCTTTATCAACTATAATCTGATGGAAAATAGGGCCTTTGCGTTCTGGTCTTTTATTTTCTTCTTCCAGTAATTCCAATAAAGTGTGTACTCCGTCGCCTCTCACTTCCGGCTGATCGCGTCTGACCACGCCGGCTAATTTGCCGCCCACTAATGTTCCCCGGAAGAGATATCCCTTGAGTTCTTCTTCTACAATAACCAGGGGAGAGAGCTTCTTTGCTTTCTTAAATCCTAAAATTAGCTCTTCCAGAGTATTTAAATGTATCATCGTGTGTCTGCTCCGAGAACCCAAATTTGGCTTTGTAATGACAGGTTTTTTTAAGCATTTGAAAATTTGGAGTGCTTGAGAACAAGTCCATACCACTGTCCCGTCCGCGACCGGTAGGCCCTCTTTTTTAAATTTTTCTTTCATTATGCCTTTATTATCCATCCATTTTAGAGCGGCTGATTCTTCTGTTCCAGGACGGGGTAAACCATCAAAGACTATTATTTTGTCTTTATTCTTATTTCCATATTGGGCTACAAAAGCGTTCCTAATAGGACCCAGATGAAATTCCTTCATTTTTATACCGCGTCTTTTTGCTTCTTCCCAAAAACATTTTGTCCGCCAAGTATCCTGGTCGTCAGGTTCAGTGGAATAGTGTCCAAGTTTTAAAAAAACTATTGTGTTAAAGAAAGGCAAGGTAATAGTGTCTGCAATTTTATTCGCGAGATTTTTAAAAAGTTTCTCCATCAGGTCAAAAAACGGCTCATCAATCCAGCCCAAAACAACAGAGAGATAAGCAATAAAGTGTATTTCCTGCGCCGGTTCGCAATCTTTGCAATGTCTCATATACTAATTTATTATGCTTGTCGTGTGTTTGTGTTGACTGGCGCCTCGTTTGGTTCTTCTGGTTGTGCTTGGTCTGGTTCCGGTATTTTTTCTTCTGGTTGTGCTTCAGTAGGTGTCTTTTCTAGTGGATTTGAGTCTTTTAAAATTTGAAATTGTTGTAATAACCCTCTGGCATTTTCTAAATCCTGCGCTCTTTTTAGAAGTTCATTGGATTTTGCAATATCTTCGGCTTTTGGCTCATTTCCTTTATTAGTTGCTTCCACTATTCTGTCATAGACCACAGCGTATTCAGCATATATTTCTTCTATGACAGATGATAAAGTAGCGATACTATCAGGCAAGCGTTCACCAGTATCTTCAACAATAATAGTATGGGTAGGTTTGTTTTTTTCTATAGTTTTACCTGCTTCAACACCAATAAGGATTCCACTCGCAGCTGCTGCCATAATCCCTGTACGTACACTTGGCGATACAATACCCGTACGCACCCTTGATGTCATTTTTCTTATTCTTTCAAAACTTTCCCTCATTTTATTTAAATATTTTTATATTAATAATACCTACCCTCGCATAATAACATTTTTAATTACACATGTAAACTTTGAATATAATCAATGCGCCACGGTAAAAGCGATTACTTTTCTGGCGCCGGAACCTTTGAGGATTTTTTTGGCTTCATTCAATGTCGCGCCGGTGGTAGTAATGTCATCTATTAGAATGATATTTTTATTTTTTATTAATTCTGAATTTTTTAAGGCAAATGAGTTTATAATATTTTTTAGGCGCTCTCTTCGGTTTTCGATTTGCGCCTGATGAACAGTATCTTTTATTTTTATTAAAATATCTTTCTCTAGTCGAAAGTTATTATTTTTATCTATGCCGACCAATTCTTTGCATATCAATTCCGCTTGATTGTATCCTCTTTCTCTGTATCTTTTAGGTGAAAGGGGGATTGGAATTAAAATGGTATTGTGAAAGTTTTCTATCACTGCTAGATCAGACAATTCCTCTAAAATTCTGTCATAAATAATATTTGCGAAAATCCCGGCCAGTCTTTTTTTATTACTATACTTAAAGAGCCACAATGCCTTTTTAACGGGCGGATGACGGTAGTCAAAAAGAGGAAAGACCCACTGCGCACTTTCCCGTTCGGCTGGCGGGGCATCTGACAAACATGTCATACACAAATCCGCCCCGGATGCTCCGCACGATATGCATTTTACGGGGAAAATTACGTCTAGCAGAGTGTTTAAAAAAATCATAATCTATGTTACACTTAAGGGGTATTCTAACATAACCTTAGGCGCAGCAAAATGAGTACTTTATTTAAAAAAATTTTTGGCAATATGAGTAATTTATTGGGTGGCGAAGAGCACAATGCTGTGGGCATTGATATCGGCTCTTCGGCTATAAAAGTGGTTGAGGTTAAAAAAAAGGGAGGCAAAGCAATACTGGAAACTTATGGAGCGATTGCGCTTGGTCCTTATGCCGACCTGGACGCGGGGCGTGTCACCAATCTTCCAGTTGAAAAAATCGCGGAAGCCTTGCGGGAGGTTTTAAAACAATCCGGCATTATTCTGAATTCCGCGGCTTTCGCTGTACCAGTACAGTCCAGTTTAATTTTCACCATTGAACTTCCAGCCACCATTGCCGAGTCTGATATGCCATCCATAGTTCCCACCGAAGCTCGCAAATATATTCCGGTACCTATTACCGAAGTTTCCCTCGATTATTTTATCTTGCCGAAAAAAGAACCGTCTTTTTTAGAGATGAATAATTCCAATATTCCGGCGAAGCCCGATGCAAAAATCAATGTTCTAGTTATTGCAACGCAAAATGATGCGATTTCCAAATACCGTTCCATCATTTCAGAATGCCAATTAAAAGCCTCTTTTTTTGAAATTGAAATATTTTCCTCCATCAGATCAAATTTTGAACACGAGCTTTCTCCCGTTCTTTTAATAGATTTCGGGGCTTCGCGCACCAAGCTTTCAATTGTTGAGTTCGGCATGGTCAAAAGTTATCATACCGTGGACCGCGGCGGAGCTGATATTTCCGACTCTATTTCCAAATCTTTAAGCATTCCTTTTTCCGAAGCGGAAAAGATGAAGAAAGAATTCGGCCTTTTTGGCAATCCAGCTGAAAAAAGTTTGTCTGATATTATAAAAGTTCATATTGACTATATCTTTTCTGAGACCAATAATGTATTATTAGGCTATGAGAAGAAATATAACCGCGTTATAAGCAAGGTTATATTTACAGGCGGGGGATCTTTTTTGAAAGGATTATCGGAAGTAGCGGTAGAGAATTTTCAGGCAGAAATAGAAATCGGACATCCTTTTTCTAAGGTTGCCACACCGTCATTTTTAGAGAAAGTTCTGGAAAATATGGGCCCCGAATTTGCGGTTGCGCTTGGTTTAGTGTTGCGAAAATTACAATAGATGCGATAATTGTATATTATAATGCATCCCGTTAGAAATTCACGGGATAAGATTATCAAAACAAAAGTTTATTAATTAATATAATTTCTAACGGGATGGAGCAAAATTTTCAAACATCATTCATACCTAAGAAACCCATAATTGCCGAACGTGCCACCGTTTCGCGACCCGTCGGTTTCTTGATGATTGTTTCTATTTTTATCTTATTTACCGTACTTGTTGCAACAGCCGGTCTTTATTTTTATAAAGGAATTGTGGCAAAAAATCTTGCAGTTATGGAGCGAAGTTTAATTCAGGCCAAAAACCGCTTTGAGCCTTCCAAAATAACAGAGCTCCAGGTGCTGGACAAGCGCCTGCGTGCGGCCAATGAAATCCTGTCTCAACATATATCCATTACTCCCGTCTTTGAAGCGCTGGAAGCCGTGACTATGAAAAATGTTCGTTATACAAAATTCAATTATAATTTAGGAGAAGGGAAAGATGCAAAAGTAATTATAAAAATGAGCGGCCTGGCAGTCGGTTATCGATCGGTTGCCCTTCAGTCCGAACTTTTTGCCACAAATATTATTACAAATAATAATTTTATTGATCCTGTTTTTTCCAATCTTGCGCTTGATAATAACGGTAACGTTCTTTTTGATTTGGAGTTTTCGGTCGATCCGAGTTTTGTGGATTACAAGCAAATGCTTGAAAATTCAAGTTGAGTTCTAATTAAAGTAGTTAAATTTTTATGATGAGATTCGTAATGCCGGCCATTTTTATAGGAATCAGTCTTGCTACTTTTTTTGCTTTTACCAATCCTATCTATAATGACATATTTAAACTCCAAGCTCAGGTGGTATCCTATAATGAAGCATTGGGTAATTCTAAAATGCTTGAAAATGAAAGAGATAAATTAACTTCTAAATATAACTCTATTGATCCGAATAATTTAATGAAACTTGCCAAATTTTTGCCCGGCAATATTGACAATATCCGCTTGATTCTTGAAATAGAACAAATTGCGTCTCCTTTCGGTATGGTGTTGAAAGACGTGAAATACAATACAACAATAGATAAAAATGCCGCATCCGGGACACTGGGATCTCCCCAGGGAGTAGTAGTGCAATCTTTGCGCAAAGATTATGGAGTTTGGGATCTGGAATTTTCTACGGTCAGCACTTATAATAATTTTATTAATTTCACCAAAGACTTGGAAAAGAACCTGCGGATTGTCGATATATCATCGATTGAATTTTCATCAAATGCGGGCTCGAATCCAAATATATCCGCTCCAGATGTCTACAAATATATTTTTAAAATAAAAACTTATTGGTTAAAAAATTAAAATGACCCAAATAAATAAAAATATAATAATATTCCTAAGTGTAGCTGTATTTTTCATTTTATTTTATATTTTTTTCATCAGAAAGACTCCCGAGGTGGCTTCTTTGGTTTCTTCTTCATCAGTTTCGCCAGCCTCGGCTACTAACATTCCCGATGCTAATTCTTTAATTGCCAAAGACTTCCTCAATCTGCTTTTGAACGTGAAAAATATAAAATTAGACGATTCTATCTTTGCTGACAATGCGTTTAACAGCCTGCGTGATTCCAGCATAGTGCTTACGCCGGACGGAAATGAAGGCAGGCCTAACCCGTTTGCCCCGCTTGGAAGTGAAAATATTATAGGAGGGGTTGTTCTTCCAATCAATATTCCGAGCACCAATAAAACAACACCTTAACTCCTTAATTTAATTATGAGTTTTTTAGAAGAATTAGTAAAAAGAGGAGTAATTAATGAGAGCCAAATAGGCGAGATTAAGAGTCGCGCCAAAGAGAAATACAAAGGGGATATTGACAAATCTCTCCTGGAGTCCGGCGTAAATGAGGAAAAAATTCTTGAAGTTAAAGGGGAATATTTGAATATGCCGATTCGGAAAGTGAATGTTCAAAATATGTCTTTTGACGTTCTAAAATATATCTCTGAAGACTCGGCCTTGCATTATAATTTTGCTCCGATTGAGCTTAAAGAGGGGGTGCTTGAAGTGGGCATTACCAATCCGGAAAATATACAAGCAATGGATGCATTGCAGTTTATTTCTGTAAAAATCGGCATTCCTTTTAAGATTTTTCTTATTTCCAGCGGAGATTATGAAAGCATTATGGAGACTTATAAGGGTATTGGAAGCCAGGTCGAAGAAGCGCTTAGCGAGCTGGACCAAGAAAGAAAGAAAGAAATTGAAAATTTAAATGAAGAAAATTTAAGCAAAGAGATAAAAAACATCAAAGGAGGCGCTGAGGCGAAAATAGTGGAAGATGCGCCGGTTATAAAGATTGTTGCCGTCATCCTGCGCAATGCCATAGAAGGAGGTGCTTCCGATATACATATTGAGTACACTGGCGAAAAAGTCAAAGTGCGTTTTCGTGTGGATGGAGTTTTGCATACTACAATTGTATTGCCGCCGAATATTCACGATGGCATAGTGGCGCGCGTCAAGATTTTGGCCAAGCTCCGTTTGGACGAAAAACGTAAGCCTCAAGACGGAAGTTTTAGCGCGAACATTGACGAGCGCAAGATTGATTTTCGTGTTTCTACCATGCCGGCATATTATGGCGAGAAAGTTGTTATGCGTATATTGGACTCGGAGCGGGGAGTTAAGCCTTTAGACCAGCTGGGCCTGTCGGAGACAAACCTTGCTATGATCAGAGAAGCAATCGGGAAACCCTATGGGCTTATTTTGATTACCGGCCCGACCGGATCTGGAAAATCCACTACCTTATATTCAATGTTAAATGAGCTTGATAAGGAAAAAAGTAATATTGTGTCCTTAGAGGATCCGGTTGAATATCATATGCCTGATATTAATCAATCGCAAGTAATGCCTGAAATTGGGTATACTTTTGCTTCAGGACTTCGTTCTATTATCCGTCAGGATCCGGACATAATAATGGTCGGAGAAATACGCGATAAAGAAACAGCTCAACTTGCTATTCAGGCGGCTTTGACGGGACATCTGGTGCTTTCCACTCTTCACACTAATAACGCCATTGGTGCCGTGCCCCGCCTGGTTGATATGGGCGTTGATCCTTATTTAATCGCTCCGACTCTTATTCTGTCTATCGCGCAGCGTCTGGCCAAGATGACTTGTCCTTCGTCACGCAAACTTGTGCCGATGGACGCTAGTATTAAAATGCAAGTCGAAGATCAGATGAAAGACTTGCCGATTGAATTTAAAAAAGAAATTGGAGTAAAAAATGAGATGTATGATACGATTCCATCTCCCGAATGTCCTTCAGGCACACGGGGCCGTATTGCTATTTTTGAGATGTTTAAAGTAGATAAGGAAATACAGAATGTTATATTAAAAAGCCCTACCAATGGAGACATCTATAAAGTGGCCCGCAAGAAAGGGATGCTGATGATGAGAGAAGACGCGATGCTAAAATCTCTGGCAGGCATTATTCCTTTTACGGAAGTGTATAATTTTAGCAATGAGAATGAGTAAAATAATATGAGGGAAAAGTTGTCCACAGGGGGTTAAATTAAAAGTAATTTTATAGTATAATTAAAGGATGGAAGGAGAAAAAAAGAAAATTTTAATAGTTGATGATGATAATTTTCTTTTAGATATGTACGCGCTTAAGTTCAGCCAGAACAATTTTGAAGTTCACACAGCAAATAGCGGCGCGCAAGCCATAGAAAAACTCAAAGGCGGACTCCATCCTGTTGTGATGCTGATGGATATAATTATGCCGGAGATGGATGGTTTTGAGATGTTGGCGCAAATAAATATGCAAAAATTGTGTCCGGATTGCATCAAAATCGTCTTATCCAATAAAAGTCAGCAGTCAGACATCGATCAAGGCAATAGTCTGGGGGTTGCGGGTTATATTGTCAAAGCGAATTCCACTCCCGTGGAAGTGATAAATCAGGTGAAAAGTATTTTAGACCAAAAAGTTATTATGCCAAAATAAAAAATGATGGATTATAAAAAAAATCTGGAAGAACTTATCTTGACTGTTATTCACGAGAACGGGTCCGATTTGCATTTGGGCACCGGGCGGGTGCCGGCCGTTCGCGTGTCGGGCGAATTGATATTTCTTGTAAAACATCCGGTGTTTACGCAAGAAGATACAATGGGGATTTTGGGTGAAGTCTTGTCCAAGGCAAAACTTGAAAAATTTATAGAAAACCAGGAAATGGATTTTTCTTACGATTTCCGCGGAGAATCCAGGCTGCGTGGTAATGCTTTTTTCCAAAAAGGCCTGATTTGCGTGGTTTTTAGATTGGTGCCAAAGGTAAAGACTATTGCGGATTTGCATTTGCCTCCCATTATTGCTGACTTAGCCCGCAAGAAACAGGGATTTTTTCTGGTGGTGGGTCCGGTCGGACAAGGCAAATCAACCACCCTTGCCGCCATGGTTGACTTAATTAATAATGAGCAGGCGCGCAATATCATCACCATTGAGGATCCGATTGAGCATGTATATGTACCCAATAAGTCCATAATCAGTCAGCGTGAAGTCGGTATTGACACTAAAGATTTTCATGTGGCGCTTACATCGGTTTTTCGCGAGGATGTGAATGTAATACTGATCGGAGAAATGCGCACACCGGAGACGATAGCCACTGCCGTGACTGCCGCCGAGACAGGACATCTGGTGCTTTCAACACTGCATACCAACAATGCTTCCCAGACAATTGATAGGATAATTGATTCTTTTCCGGGCGACCAGCAGGATCAGATTCGCACCCAGCTGGCGGCATCACTCTTGGGTATTTTTTCCCAGCGACTTATTCCCAGAATTGCCGGCGGGCTTATTCCCGCTTTTGAGCTTCTTTTGAACAATAACGCTGTTTCAAATT
>Ga0155108_126_pt4 | contig 19216 bp, 22 predicted proteins | sample RifCSPhighO2_01_FD_106076 | JGI IMG/M metagenome (GOLD analysis project Ga0155108, IMG submission 106076) | Candidatus Nomurabacteria bacterium RIFCSPHIGHO2_01_FULL_40_12
GGGTGGGTATTCCAACAGAACCCGCGCCACCCAATTCAACCCGACCGGTAAAGTCCGAAAATACTTAAACCTTCAAAAGAAGAGGATTTTTATACCCGAAATAAATAAAACCGTAAACATTGAAGTTTCCGTCCAAGGCTTCCGCACCATGAAAAAGCGGGGCGCTTACGCCACTCTCCTCAAAGCTGGATTAATCAAAGCAAAATAAAAAGAAGTTTTTAAGGGGTTTTGAGCTCGACGGAGCGAAAACTTCAGGATTTTTTAAGCTTCAAAAAATCCGTACCGGTAAAAATTTTCTTTTTATTTTGCTTACGCGGGCACAAAGGTTAGGGCTGTGCCTTTTTTGCCACTACGGCCGGTGCGGCCGATGCGGTGCACATAGGTGTCATAGGTTTGAGGCACATCGTAGTTTATGACATGCGTCACATCCGGGATGTCTAGCCCGCGAGCAGCCACGTCAGTTGCAATCAAGATATTAATCTTATCTTTTTTAAATGAATCCAATATGCGAATACGCTCCCGGCTCCTTTTGTCGCCGTGAATCGCGCCTACTTTAAATCCAAAGTGGGATAATTCTTTTGCCAGAGAATCCACGCTGTGTTTCATCTCACGGAAAATAAGCACTTTGTCTGAGCCGTCTTTTTTCAAAACTTCGTGCAGTTTTTCTAATTTTTCTTCTTTAGACCTCACACGAATTACATCTTGGTCTATATTTTTTGCCGTAATACCTGTAATAACGGAAATGAAAACCGGGTCTTTCAGATATTGCTCGGTTAATTTTTTAATTTCCGGAGAAAGTGTCGCGGAAAAGAAAAGCGTCTGCTTTTCTTTCGCAGTTTTACTAATAATAAAGACCATATCATCCCGGAAGCCCATATCCAGCATTCTATCCGCCTCGTCTAAGACTACGCTATGGCATGTGGACAAATCTAAAACTTTCCGCTCTATTAAATCACGCAATCTTCCCGGAGTACCGATGACAAATGAAACTCCGAGCTTTATTTCTCTAATTTGCTTCGTTATCGGAAGACCTCCCACGCAGGCAACCGAAAACATTCCGAAGCCAAAAGCAAGATTTATAAAATCACTCTCTATCTGAAGAGCGAGCTCCCGGGTCGGCGCCATTATTAAGACCTTTTCTCTCATATTTTTGCCTCTAGTCTTGGCAATTTTCTCTATTAGGGGTAAAAGAAAAGCCGCGGTCTTGCCGGTGCCGGTATTGGCCATACCGAAAATGTCCGTGCCTTTTAATACCGTCGGTATCGCCTGGTCCTGGATAGGCCGAGGATAAATAAAACCAGCTTTAGCTATATTTTTATGCAACTGTATATTGAAAGGAAAATCCGCAAATGTATGCTTGGAGACATATGCTTTTTCTTCAACATGAGTCCCCTTCTTAATGAAACGAGAAAAATCTATATGCTCGCCGCGAGCTCTTTTGTTGCTCCTATTTCCGCCACCAAAACGAGGACGGGAATTATTGCTGAATATTTTTTTTGTTCCTCCACCAAAACGAGGTTTCGCTTTAAATGCAGAAGTATGGCGTCCAAATTTCTTCGGAGAAGCCGAATGACTTGTGTACATAATGGGTCACTCCCAATATGTAAGAGATGAGAATGATGTTTAAAGAATAGCATATAGCAAATAATTTGTCAATGTTTGATTAAGTTAGAAAAAGAGGCATAATGAAAATATGAAAATATATCTTGATGCCGTTAAAAAAATAATGGAAGCAGGCAATGACAGGCAAGGAAGATACGGACCCACCCGGGCCATGTTTGCCGTGCCTTTACGCTTGAAGATGAAGGACGGTTTTCCTGCAATGACTACCAAGAAATTAATGTTTAGAAGTGTCGCAGCAGAGTTACTCTGGTTTATTTCTGGTTCCGGAGATAATAGAGAATTAAACCGACTAGGATGTCATATTTGGGATGCTAATGGAAATGCCGACTACTGGAAACCTAAAACAAAATACGAGGGAGATTTAGGAAGAGTTTATGGAGTGCAGTGGCGTCATTGGAAAAAACCGGATGGAACAGAGGTTGACCAATTAAAAGAAATTATAGAGCGGATAAAAACTAATCCTTACGATAGACGTTTAATTATAACTGCTTGGAACCCCGGAGAACTTGACCAAATGGCTCTGCCTCCCTGCCATATGATTTTCCAATTTTTTGTATCAGATGGAAAACTTTCAATGCATATGTTTCAGCGAAGCGCGGATATGTTTTTGGGGGTACCTTTCAACATTGCTTCATACGCACTTTTGCTTCACATCGTTGCGCAAATCACAAATCTGGAACCGGATGAACTGGTGATGACCTTGGGTGATGCTCATGTTGTCCACAACCATTTTGATGCAGTCAAAGAACAGCTGGGGAGAGAACCACTTCCCCTTTGTAAGCTCTGGCTGAGTCCGGAGATTAAAAGCCTGGATGATTTAAATACTGCACAGTTTAAAGAACCTGATGATATATTCAAAATTTTAAAATTAGAGAATTATCAATCCCATCCCGCGATCAAAGCCCCGATGGGAGTATAAATATGATTTCTTTAATCGCCGCCATAGGCAAAAATAAAGAACTCGGCAAGGGAAATGATCTTCTTTGGAAATTGCCGGCGGATATGCAGTATTTTATAAAAAAAACTTCCGGCCACCCTGTTATAATGGGACGCAAAACTTTTGAATCTATAGGGAGAATATTGCTTAAAAGAAGAAATGTAGTAATCACCAGAGACCAAAATTATAAAAAGGAAGGAGTAGAGATAGTGCATTCTTTAGAACAAGCATTGGAATTATTCCCGAATAAAGACGAGGAAATTTTTATAATTGGCGGGGCGGAAATTTACAAACAAGTTATATCTATCGCGGATAGGCTTTACATAACACATATTGAGGCCGAAGATAAAAATGCAGATACCTTTTTCCCGGAAATTATTCCAATCGTTTGGAAAGAAATATCTCACGAAGAACATCAGCCGGATGAAAAAAATATTTTTCCGTATACTTTCTCAATTTACGAAAAAATCTAAGGATCCTCTGGTGTTCTTAGTCTGATAAAAATGTCGCTCCCATCAGGAGATTTTTCTTTTTTATATTGACGTTTCTTATTTTTTTCAATTTTATCCAACAATTCTTTCTCTAGATCAAAACCAAGTTTGTCGGACATACCCAGGATAAATATCATTACATCAGCAAACTCCTCAGCTACCCCGGGTTGATTTTTGCTGTATTTAGAAAAGGCCTCGGACAATTCTTCATACGCGCGACAAAATTCATGGGTAGTGTCGGTATTAAAACCCTTCTCCAGCTTATTTCTCATCACTTCCTTTTGTAATTCCTTTAAATCAATCATCCTAGTACTAAAATTTTAAATAATAATATTTCATCGTTGTGTGTAGTAATCAAAAATTAGGCGAAGCCGTTACGGGACAGGTAAAATTACATATTCTTATATTTTTCTACTTCTTTATTTATAATTTCTAATTTTACTCCGGCTTTCTTTAATATTGCTTTGCTTTTTTTAGAAAGATGATAATCTTTTTCAGCGACAATTCTTTTTATGCCGGCAGTAATAGCCAATTTTGCGCAAACGTAACATAAAACCATTTTACAATACATGGTCGCGCCTTCCAAAGAAACTCCGAAACGCGCCGCCTGCGCTATGGCATTTTGTTCCGCATGCGCAGTTCTAATGCAATGTTGTGATTTTGTACCATCTTCATTTATCACTGAATGCATTTCGTGTCCTACATCATCACAATGAGGCAATCCCGGCGGAGAACCGACATAGCCGGTAGAAATAACTCTTTTTTCCCTGACAATCACGCATCCGCTCCTGCCCCTGTCGCAAGTAGCTCTAGAGCCGACATAGTTTGCCATACCGATAAAATATTCATCCCAAGACGGCCTCGCCCGTCTGGCTATAGCCGAGAACCTTTTGTGTTTCATATTTTTTTTAACAGCTTTTTTCACTTCTTTAATATACTCCCAAAACATAGAAAAGCAAAATTGTTGCTTTTCTAATCTTTCTTTCCAAGTGCCTTGAGAATTTTTAAGTACATTGCTTCCACTATTTTACGTTGTTTAAGACCGGTAGTGACATAATGATCCAAACCCGGAGCTGCATTTATTTCAATAATATAATAATCGCAACATTTGGGATCCTTTGTAATATCTCCCCTTGTGACCATAATATCAACTCCTGCCATGCGAAGCCCCATATCTCTAGTAAGATTTACTGCAATTTTACAAAATCCGGGATGGATAGTATTTGTCACATCAATAGCGTCTCCTCCAGTCGACAAATTCGCATTATCCAGCAGATGTATCTTATGATTCTTGGGAAGGATAGTTCTAAATGAATATCCTTGATGATGTAATTTTATTTTAATCCTTAAATCATTGAAATTTATTTGCGTATCTCTTTTTTGCGCGGAAAAAAGCCGTTGTTTTTGCTTAAGCAAAGAAAGTATTGAATGTTGCCCATCTCCTGTCACTGAAAGAGGTATACGCTTATAAGCAGAAATAATTTCTTTACCCAAAACAACAATACGATAGTCATTCCCGGGTAAATATCGCTCAATAATGGCAACTTTGTCGCCTTTAAACACTTCAAGAAATGCGCGGCGTACTTCCCCTATATTCCAAGACAGACAGACACCAGCACCCTGGCTTTTACTGTTTGGCTTTACAATCACCGGAAAACCGAGGCGTTTTGCATAGCTTAATCCATAGGAAATTGTACGTTTACTTTTCACCACCTTTGACCAGTTGTCTTCAAAAATTGTTCTCCCTTCCGCTACGGGATAGCCCTTCTTCTGCATAAAAAATTTCGCGTAATCCTTATCACGGGCAATATCAGAAGAAGCAATATGATTCAAGTCGAGCGAATACATCCGCAGTGACCGCACTATCCCATTTCTATAAATTATCTGGGCGACAATACCCCACTCTCCCTCTACGACAACCTTCGCGCCGACTTTCGGCGCGAGTTTGATAATGAGTCTTGTTAAATATGGTAATGTTAATTTTTTATTTCTTTTTCGCATTTTTATTCTTCCTTATCATTTTTAAATTGGTAAAAAGTGGAGCATAGATATCTTCTTTTGGATTAATAATAAGCTCGCCTCTGTTAATCTTTTTGGTAAAAATCACCGGTGCGTTGGTAATAATAGAGAGTGGCTGTTGCTCTTTTCCTTCCCCCATAAGGAGTACGGCAGAGGTCGCTAGACCATCAGCCACATCGGTCTTTGACATCTTTAGCACTCTGCCAAAAATATCTTTTTTACCTATATAATTCCTAATACCCCTAAAACCAGCATAACCAACAGCCACCCCTACAACTCCGACGCGAAGTGGCATAAGTCTCGAGTCCGTTATTAAGACCCCCAAATTTTTCAAGTGAAATTTTTGTATTAATTTCCTTCGTAATAATTCGGCACTATGAAAACTATCTTTTGGTAGAAGAATAATCTTACCATCGGCATTTGATTCATCTATCCCAGAGTTAGCCATCACTACACCATCCTTGGTGGTAAGCCAAGTATGTTTGGTCTTAAGGGCAAAACTGCTCTCTTCCTTTATAAGCTTAATTTTTTCTTTTTCGTTTTTAATTTTTAGCGTTCTGCCTTCAGACAATGCAACAATTTTTGAAGTCACAACTAAAATGGAATTTTCTTTTAGATTTTTAATATACTGCATGATAAAAGAAAGCAAATCTTCTTTTTCACGGAATATTCGGGTTTTAATCGCTTTAATCTGCATTTTTATTTTGATTTTTATATTTTAAAAGCAAAGTCCCTCTTTTATTGAGCTTTTTAACCATAATTAAAGAAAATTTATTTTTCTTGAATTTAACCCCGGAAAACATCGGCACGCCGGTGGTGAAAACATAGGGCTCAATCGTGACAAAAAGCTCGTCTAGCATTTTATTTGAAAGGCAAAAATCATATACTTTGCTACCGCCAAGCACTGCTATATTTTTATATCCTTTTGTCTGTAAAAACTTTTTTAAATTAGACTTCTTTGGATTCAGGAAAATTACTTTACCTCGTACTTTAAGTGGTCCAACTTTTGACACTAAAACTATGGTATTTCTCCACTTTAACCGGTCTTTGAAGACCCTGTAAGTATTGTGCCCTACGATAACGGCATCCATTTTTGAGAGTGACTTTTGGAAAAAATTCCAGTCCTCTTTACTTGTCCAGTCTATGCCGGACTGATGACTCTCTGCTATGCGTCCATCAATACTAGTTGCAACATAAGCGGTGTAAATAACTTTATGCGGCTTAGGCTTTCGGTTCATGGCGTAATGCGCCCAAGAGATATCCCTGGTTAATGGTAAAACCAAGATTCAAGATATGCTTCTTTTCGAGAAAAGCCAAAAAATTGTTGACAAGAACAAAAGAAATAACAATTCCAAGAGCAAAAAATGTGCGCTCCAGAGCCACAACTGGTATAAGCGAAATCCAGACCGGCGCCGGCAGAGCGAAAAACCAGATCCATAAAGCTCCGCCGACCGCATGAGCGGTAAAAGTGGCGCCAAATGCCCGCGCCAGAAGAAATCTATCGCGGAGAAAATAAGCAAGAATCGGAATAGTCCAGAAAAGCGTAAAATACCAAACGGTCCGCCCGATAGGATGGGCGACAAAAATGATAATCGCCAGAATCGGAAGAATCAGATTAAATTTTCCTTTTCGGGCAAAATACAATACTGCGAAAAGCATCGGCAGAAAGCGGATAATTGTGCCGGCATCTTCCACATTTGCCCCATGTACTAGGAAATTTATAAATTGCATTAAAAACACAGCCACCACCCCCGGCAAATTGCCTATAAAAGCCCCAGCCACCGGCGCGAAAGCGTCATATACCATGAACTTTGCTTTTGAGCCTTCCAGTTGAGCTACTGGAATCTGCAGCGCGATAAAGCCTAAAACTGCAAAAATAAAAATAAAGAGAATATTTTTCCTTGTAAAATATAATTTAATGTTTGACATAAAAATATTTTAGCACAAGCTCCGCTAATCCGCCACTTCTACTCCTTACAGGAGCAGTACACCTTTTGGATATTTTGCTTCGACTACTCGCAAAATATCTTAAAAGCTTCGTAGAAGTGCTTATTGCACTTCTACGCCCATAGACCTCGCCGAGCCAGCAATGATGCGGACAGCGCCATCCATGTCTTTGGCATTTAAGTCCGGCATTTTCTTTTCGGCAATCTCTTCGGCTTGTTTTCTGGTAATTTTGCCGACTTTTGAGGAATTAGGCTTTCCAGAACCGGACTCCACCCCAGCCATTTTCAAGATAAGCCCGGTTACCGGGGGGGTTTTCACGACAAAATCATAACTGCGGTCTTCATACACATTTATTGATACGGATACTTTATCTCCGGCCATCTTGGCCGTGGCAGCATTAAATTTGGTAACAAAATCCCCGATATTTATGCCAGCTTGGCCGAGCGCGGGCCCAAGAGGCGGCGCCGGGGTAGCTTTGGCAGCCTGAATTTGAAGTTTAATTTTTTTTGTTATTTTTTTTGCCATCCCAGTACTAAAATTTTTACTTATAATTTATAAACCTAATTTATACTATTTTATCTCTTTTGTCTATTTTCCTTTAAATTACTTAATCAGAAATTTAGTACGGGACAAGTATATTTTATATCTTTTTTACCTGTAGAAAATCCAACTCCACGGGAGTCTCACGGCCGAACATAGAAACAAGCACTTTGATCTTGCCTCGCTCCTGGTCAATGGAATTAATTTTGCCTTCTAGGTCTTTGAACGGACCATCAATAATACGGATGCTCTCGCCTACCGTCATATCAATATTGTGTTTGGCTGTGCCGGTATCCATCTTCTTGAAAAGATAGTCCACTTCTTCCGCCTTGAGCGGCACCGGATTCACTCCCGCGCCGACAAAACCGGTAACCCTGGGAGTATTCCGGACCACATACCAAGAATCATCCGTCACAATCATATCAACCAAGACATAGCCCGGATAAATCTTTTCTTCCACCTCCACTCTCTTGCCTCCTTTTATTTTAATTTTTTTCTCCACGGGAACAATAACATTAAAAATTTTATCGTTCATGCCGAGTGAATCAATGCGCTGACGCAAATTGCGCAGAACAACATTTTCATATCCGGCATAAGTGTGAATAGCATACCAGTTTCTAGATCCTTGTTCTTCCTGTTTCATATGATTTAGGCTTATTGTAATAACTTCTCTAAGCCCTTAGAAAAAATAAAATCAAAAATACCCAGATAATACGCGACTAAAACTGATAAAACTATGACAATCAGGGTATAGTAAAGGGTCTGGCTCCTTGTGGGCCAAATCACGTGTTTTAGTTCTGTCTTCGTTTCTTTCAAATATTCGGTAATTTTCATCTTAAATACAGTTCTCTTAAAAAAGCCCCCTTCAGGGCTCTTTCAACTTTACTCTTTTTCTCTCAAATAGTCAAATTAAAAAATTAGAGTCCTTGGCCAGTACGAGAACTACGGGCTTTTTGGATTAGCTCGTCTCTTAATTTTTCAGCCTCTTCTTTTGATACTCCCATTAGTCTTCCTTCAGAAAACGCTCCGTAGCTACCGGCAGTTATGCCTCCTGCTGTTTGAATTTGAATATCAGAGAGACCTAAGAGACGTGCAAATACTCCGCGATAAATATCAACATTCTGAATACGATCATAAGGTATCGATACATACTTCTTCCAAATAATGCCATGTTCTTTCTTGAACACTAGATCCGACATTTCATATCGATAGTAATGATAGGTAAACTTTGCCAAAATAAAGCAAATAACAAGAAAAATAGGAACAATAATCCACAACCAATTTAGAAAACCAAATGAAAACTCTCCAACATTATTAAGGCTTCCGCCAAGATCGCTCAAAATTACTGTACCATAAATGCTCAAAAATATGATTGGGATAAACGTACGCAAAATGAAGTTAATGAAGAATAGCCAAACTGCTTTAGGATCAAGTTGTTTCATGGTTTTAATAGTACTCTTTTTCTATAAAATATCAAATAATTTTACAACTAGCCAAACTTGGACATTGGATATTCAAATTACCGTTACTGTACCTTAATTGAGCGGAATACTTGGTCTACGGACTGCTGTTGCCACCCCTTTTTGGCAAGTTCTGAACGAATATCACTTTCAGCGACCCCGCGTTTCAACTCACTTATCACGTAGTCAGATAATGGTTGACCGTCTAGAATATTGGAAATATCAGACGGAGAAATAGTATAATTGGTATTCTGTATATCTTTTGAATGCTGTAATCCTGGAATAAAGACCTGTGAAAGTGAAAGTAATATTACTAATACTATAATTACAACTGGCATAAGAAGACCCACCCAGGCAGCTATTTTAAAACCTGTTCCCGGACCTAATGGATTCAAAGTAGGCTTATTTGATTTTATATGTTGGTATAAATTATATAAATACGCATATGAAATAGGTAGAATAAGTGCCCCGTAAATTGATTGAACATATAAAAACAATGGATAATGTTTGGTCAAAATTGAAAAAATAATCGCTGGTATGGCTATTATAAATATGAGGACAATAAACCTTCCAAATATCTGCAAAAAATGACCGCGCATGTATTCGCGGCTTTTAAGTAAGGACTTCATACCGCTTATCCCTTCATCGGCGATAATGGGAACTGAAAAAGCGAACCAAAAAATCCATATAAGCCCCGGAATTATAAATAAAAATAGGCCTGTTGTAAGAATCAAGGATGTCAAAATATCCGTCCAAAGATATTTGGGGAAAGTTTTTAAAGCAAGAGAAAATGAACCATTATTCGCCAAGTTACCAAACAAAGCTGCTTGGGTGAATACAACTAAAATAAATAAAACAAAAAGACTAGCAAAAATTATAAAAGAAGTATCGTAAGTACGGTCAAGATAAACATCAACAATACTCCAAAATAAAAAGGGTAGTGTCAGAACAAACAGTATACTAAATTTCGCACTATAAATTTTCCAAGCCTCACGAATGAGTTGATCAATTGGGGGTAATTTAAAAGATGTTTCCATAATCAATCTACCTTATCTCATAAGTTATCGTCACGTCCGAGCTGATGGTATTTTCACCTTTTGGAATTTCAGCCGGGGCGGATTCTTCACCGCTATCAGCGAACATTGTCGCTTTGCCATAATACATCGGCATTGGATAATTTCCTGATTCGCTGAAATTTGAAATTCTGCCTAATTTTACACCCAAGTCCTTCGCTAAAACTTTTGCTTTAGCTCTAGCATCATCAATCGCTTTTTTTCTGGCTTCAGCTTTAAGCGCATCTTCGTCGTCTATAGCAAAATTAGGGCCACTTAAGTTAGAAACTCCAACAGTACCCAAGCCTTGCATAATAACTCCAGCATCATCAGTATTGCGAACCTTCACCGTAACGCTCTCGGATGCGGTATAGCCAACAATGACATTATTGCCTCCCCGTGACGGGCATCCATACTCGTTGCAAGGCATCATAATTTTCGTATCATACCTATATTCATATTTCGGATAGAAAGAAGCATTTTCGGTTTTTATGTCTTTATCAGCGACGCCTTTTTCTTTCAAGAAATCAAGTGCTGCTTTTTCTATCTTGGCAACGGCTTCTTGCGCTTCTTTTACTGTTTTAGCGTCTTTGGAAATTGTAAAATAGACATTAGCGATATCCGGCACAGCCTGCACTTCTCCATGACCGGAGAGGGTAATAACATTGGCCTCCGAACTGCCCATCATTTCAAGAGATCGCAATTCGGACAAGAACTTCACTCCAAAAAATAGTGATAAAATAACCAAAAAGGCAAGGATTATGCGATATAAATTCTTTAAATATTCATTCGGTATTTCCATAAATTTTAGATTAATTTTTAATACCTTAATTGTACACCCAAAAAAGCGCTAAATCAAATTCACTTCAGGGATAAGCTCTAAGCCGAATTTATTTTTGACGGAAGCAATAATTTGCAGCGCCAGTTCTTTAATTTCCCTGCCATTGCCACCCCCATGATTGACCAAAACAAGTGCTTGTTTATGATGTACTCCGACATTACCGACTCTATATCCTTTCCAGCTTGCCCCATTTACGGGGCCGCACTTCTCAATCAGCCAAGCGGATGGAATTTTTGACAAACCATCTTCTTTAAAAAATGGCATAACGGGATAAAGCTTGAGCAATTCTTTTAATTTTTCTTCTTTAACAAAAACATTTTTAAAAAAACTTCCTGCATTGCCAATCTTCTCCGGATCGGGTAATTTAGTTTTACGGATGAAAGTTACCGCCTCACTTATATCTTTGGAGTTTTTGACTGTGATTTTATTTTTCTCCAAATGCTCCTGCAGGATTTTATAACTGATATTTTTCTTCTCTATTTTGCTTAATTTTAAAATGACAGCGGAAATAAAATATTTTCCTTTCAATTCGTTTTTAAAAATGCTGTCTCGGTAGCCGAAAATGCACTCTTCTTTATTAAAAACTCTTTTCCCTCCGGTGCTGACGTCATAAGCTTCAACTTGGATGAGAACAGTCCGGAGCTCCGCCCCATAAGCACCGATATTCTGCATCGGCGCAGCGCCCACCGTACCCGGAATAAATGCCAGATTTTCAATCCCCCATAAATTACGCTCTACCGCAAAAGACACCAGATCATGCCAGACTTCTCCGCTCATAGCTTTTATCAGGACACTTTCACTGTCTTCTTCTAAAATTTCTATGCCTTTTATTTTATTTAAAACCGCAATACCGTCAAAATCTTGAGTAAATAAAACATTACTTCCCCCTCCCAAAAAAAGTTTTTCATTTTCTTTAAATAACAGCTCATTAAAAAGTTCTGAAAGTTCAGCCTCGCTCTTAATTTCTGTAAAAAATTTGGCGTGAACAGAAATACCAAAAGTATTTAAATTTCTCAAGTCATAATTCTCCAAAATCTTCATATATTACAAAATCTCTTTTTCCAATCTTCTTTCTATCTCCTCTTCGCTGATGGGTTTAAGCATTTTCTTTAACTCTGGGTCTTGCGACAAATCCACTCCTTGTTTCTCCAGCAATATTGCTATCATTTTCATCAGTTTGGTGATTTCCCTTTCGGTAATGATATTAATCTGCAAATGGGTTTCTTCGCGTAAGTCATCTACTTTTGAAGTACGGTTTTGAGATATGAGGACGAAGATTGCCAGAATGATAGCCTCAATTGATACTATGGTAGTTAGCAGGCTAAAAGGAAAAGGGTCAAATGAAGGTATGCTTTGTACTTGATCGGTATTGATAAATATCCATACTAAAAACAAAAATACATTAAACAATAAAAAAGTATTGCTTCCGAAATGCAAAGTCATCCAATCGGCTATTTTTTCCATGGCTGTCCTTTTGGCATTAGCTTTAGCTTTAATGCTACGAAATATTTTTCGCCTCGGCTCTTCATTTTCGCCGAATAAAGAAAGCAGAAATGAAAGGTGATTTTGTGGCATATTCTTGAATTCTATCATATTTAATCTCTTAATACATCCACTGCACCATCTTCGTTTAGCCTAATAACTTTTGACGCAATGCCCTTTATTTCCCCGCCATCAATATATAAATCCACCTGATTGCCAAAGTAGCTTCGCGCTTCAGAAATAGTTTCACTTGGAGGCAAGGCCTCCAAGTTTGCCGAAGGCACGATAAGCGGGCCAACTTCGGCAAGTAAAAATAGAAGTTCCTCATTCTTTGGAATACGGAAAGCCAGCGTATGAGTGCCACGATGCAGATAAAAGAATTTTTCATCAATACAATCGACAATAAAACTTGTCGGCTGCGTGAATTTTGCAATTTCATTTTTCTGCATTTCCGTGAGATTGATATTAAATTTTTTTAATTCACTTAAATCTCCAATTAAGACGATGCAAGGTTTTTCAGGATTTCGTTTGCGTATTTTATAAATTCTCTCTACCGTTTTTCTGTCTTCTGCTCTACCCACGATTCCATATAAAGTGTCCGTGGGCATTACTACAATGCCATTTTCTTTTAAAACTTTGACTAAATTATCATTGTTCCAGATATTTTGCTGTAGTGGCATGAAATGTATTATAATACAAAGATGATTAAAAAGGTTGTGAGATTTTTTGATAAACTGGAAGACCGAGTACGAAGTAAATTAAGCCATTACCCTATTATTTACGCATTTATAGGAGGTGTTGGGATAGTGCTATTTTGGCGCGGAATATGGCATATTGCTGATGAAATGAATGTTAATAGTATTATCTCAATAATCGCCGGTTCTGTCCTCCTTCTTATAACGGGAGTGTTCGTTTCCGCTTTTGTTGGTAATAAACTCATTATCTCCGGTCTGATTGGCGAAAAGAAGCTTGCAGAAAAAGCAAAGGATGAAATTGCGACAGAGGAAGCCCAGCTCAAAACTTTACAGAGCACTTTAAATAGAGTGGAAAAACAACTAGCCCATTTAGAAGAAGATATTCATAAAGACTAAAATGGGTGCCTACTGGGAATTGAACCCAGATCAAGAGCTCCACAAGCTCATGTGTTAACCGTTACACCATAGGCACCATGTACCTTAATGTATACCAAAAAATAACCGTAAATGCCACCTACTATATTATAGAGAAAAGCTTAAGGTAATGTTCTTTTGTAAAAAGATGGCGTTTGTCGCGTAATAGGTATTTCGCACCCTCCACGAGAAAGATGTTGAGAATAAGCCAAAAGATGATAAAGGGAATGGCGGAAAGAGGCAGACTTGAAAGCATAAATACTTCCTGCATAAAAGGCATTATCATTGTAAGTATTAAGAGGCCGAAAGCGATTAAAATGCTCCAGTTTAATTTTCTATTGGAAAAAATATCATAAGAAAAAAGCGGGCTGCGCAGACTGCGGAAAGAAAAAGAAATAACAAGAACATAAGAAGCAAAGCAAACAAAAAATATAGAACGGGCAATTTCTAAATCAAGGCCGATTTTTATCAATAGATAATAAAGAGCGAATAAAAGAAGAGAGCTTAATATGCCGATACCAAAAATAAGCACCTTTACTTCTTTGGTAAATATAAGTTTTAATTCCTTGCCGAAATATTTTTCCCGGTCTATATCTTCATCAAAAGCGAAAGATAAAGCGGGCAAAGACCCGGCAAAAAGATTAACCCATATTATCTGGAGCGCAGTCAAAGGTAAAGGTAAAGAGAAAAGCAAGGACCCTCCGATGACAAAAACTTCATCAAGAGAGTTTGACATCAGGTAGACGAAAGTTTTCTTAATATTAGCTAAAATTTTACGACCTTCATCAATGGCTAGGCTAATAGTTGCAAAATTGTCATCGAGAAGCACCAAGTCGGCGGCAGACTTCGCCACGTCAGTCCCTGAGCCGAGAGATATCCCGATATCCATAGCTTTGAGAGCCGGAGCGTCGTTGACTCCGTCTCCGGTCATCGCCACTACTTCGCCCTGCTTTTGGTAAAGGCGCCCTATGCGTAGTTTGTCTTCCGGCGTCACTCGCGCAAAAATTTTGATTTTAGAAATCATATTGAGGAGTTCCCCGTCCGACAAGTTTCTGATGTCGGCGCCAGAGAGCACCTCATCCTCGCGCACCTGCCAATGTAAATCTTTAGCCACAGAGAGCGCCGTGCCGACCAAATCTCCGGTTACTAACACCATTCTTATGCCGTGAGATTCAATATTTGATATAGCCGCCGGCACTTCCGGTCTTATGGGGTCATAAAAAGTGAACATCCCCAGAAAATTTATATTTTCTATGTCTGAAATGGAAAAATCTTTTTTGTGCTGTTTCTTTGGTATGGTTGCTATACCAATCAGTCTTTTCCCTTCCCGACTGGTGCGCTCTATCCAGGACTCAATTTTAAAATATTCCTCTTTGGATAAAGAAGATTTCTTTAAAAGAATATCCGGAGCCCCCATAATTACATAATTATTGTTTTTCTCTGAAACGGAAAATTTATTGGTTGAATTAAAAGGCAGGACTAAATGGGAAACAGAAGTAAAAATGGAATCAAGCGATAGGCTGTGGAGCCGGCAGGCTTTCGCGATATTAACTTCAAATGGTCTGCCCTTAAATGACCATTTGTTTTTATCTTCATTGGGATTTTCAATGGAAACATCTATATTAAGTAAGGATAATTGCAATAAAGATTTTTGCTCATTGGTAAATTGGTCTTCCTTTTTTGCGCTGATGTCGCCGGAAAGAAGAAAATCTTTCGCGTAAATTCCTATTAATTGCATGTCGGCCAGAGTGAGAGTGCCGGTTTTATCAGTCATAATCAAAGTGGTAGAACCGAGCGTTTCCGCCGCCGTAAGTTTCCTGACAATTCCTCTCTTCTCCGCAATCCGCAAAGACCCGATTGCTAAGATTACCGTAAGCGCAATCGGCAGTGATTCAGGAACCGCGCCGACTGCTACCGCGGAAGAAAGAAGCAGCATTTCAATCAAAGGCTCCCCGCGCCAAATACCTAAAATAAAAATTCCAAGTACAATGAAACAAACAACAAAAAAGATAAGCCATGCCAAATGGTCAACTCCTCTTTGTAACGGCGTTTTTGTCCTGTGAGTTTTTGAAACAATTCCGGCAATTTTCCCTATCTCCGTGTTGTTTCCTGTCGCATATACCGCTCCAGTAGCATAACCATCAACGACAAGCGTTCCCGCATGGACAATATTCTTTCGTTCGGCGACCAAAGTAGTCACATTCTCCTCTTCATCTTTTTTTTCGACAGGCAATGCCTCGCCGGTTAAAATTGCTTCATCCACCCGAAAATTGTTCACACTAACGATACGCGCATCAGCGGGTATGCGTGCGCCATAAGATAATTTGATAATATCCCCGGGCACCACCAACTCGGAGTCTATTTCTTGTTCTATGCCATCCCGTAATACCTTGGCTCTGTCTTTAATATAAGTTTTCAGCTTATCAAGAGTGTTCTCAGCGTGATACTCATGATAAAACCCGAGAGCGACATTTAGGAGAACTACAAAAGAAATTACCGCCGTATCAAACCATTTCCCTAAAATAGAAGTTAAAAAGATAGAGCCAAAAAGAAGAAATATCAAGGGACTTGAAAATTGCTTGATGAATAAAAAAAGGGGGTTACTTTTACCTTTATTGTGAAAACTATTATTCCCGTATTTGATTAAACGCTTTTTGGATTCCTTTTCCGTTATCCCATTCGGTGTTGTGTTTAACTGTGAGATAACTTCGGAAATAGAAAGCGCCCAAGGTTGCATAATCATTTTTTATTTAGATAAAATTTGTATGATAATGCTAAAGTCATAATTGACGGCGGTGAAAATAAAAACCAAACTGGAAATCATAGCGGAAACAATGCACCAAGAACAGCCTTTTTTTAAGACGAAAATTTGCACAGCCAAAAGATAAAGAGAGAAAAGGAAAGCGCCTAAAGATGCCAGTAACAAAAGACCCGAGAGAATGACGGGTATATTTCCAAGAGTAAAGATTGAAAATAAGTAAAAAAGGGATAAAAAAGCGTAATAAATCATCCCGAAAATTTCTATCGGCACACCAAGAAATTTAGAATAATCGCTTTGCACCACAAAACCGCAATCAAAACCGATCGGGCAAACAAGGGGTATTTGATTTTTCTTATGCGTATAGATATGCCTGGCTACCAGAAAGCCGCATAACCCTAAAACAACAATCATTATTCGGATTAAAATATCATTGGAAAAATACATAAAAGGAGTATAGCAATATAAAGCTAAAAAACAAAATCAAAAATGCGCAAAGAAAATACGATGAAATAATCAAGGAAAAAATATTTAAACAACTTCCGCTAATTTATCTTCTTCTTTATCACCAGCAATAGCGTCATTAATCATTTTAGAATATTTTGCGATTAAGGTTCGGCATTCCTTTTTTAAATCAGTATCTTTGAGTTTTTGAACAACGTCATTATCCATCTCCTTATTACCCCCGGTAATCTGAGGGATATAATCGATAGCGTTTGGCTGAAGATTATATCTTTCCCTGATTATGGAAAAGTTAGATTCAAATTCAAGCCATAATTGAAAGAGTTTTTTCTCTTTTTCTGATAAGGGCAGACCTTGCTCATGTTCTACAAAGGAAAAATAGGCGGCTACCAGCCTTTGAGCCTCGAGCAACATCCTAAAACTGGTATAATCTTTGAATTCTGTGGCCCTGATTTCCAGTCTAAGCTTAGGTTTCGAGCGTCTAACGAGATTTTTTTTACTTTTTTGGGCATCATCCGGCACTAATACGGAATCCCTCGTTTTTCTGCCAATAAGTCTTTCCGGAGAAGCATACGCATATGCAAGACAATCGCTTAGCGGATACGCTGTTCGCATATCCACATTTAATACGTCAACATTGCCGGGAAATCCAAAATTTATGTGAAGAGAAAAATCTCCAATAAAATCCTCTGGTATTCGGTTTATACCATCTGTGCCTTTTTCAGTGGGTATAAATCCTATTTTTATTAATTCCATCAACACCCTAGCTTGAGTTTTAGCGGAATAAGAAAAATCTGGGTTTATTTCTTCATAATGAGGAGATCTCACTCCAAGATTTTTCACCGTCCTGACAGTGTTCTTTTCTGCCGCAAAATTTTCAATCTCAATCCCAATAGTGGGCAAAGGGTTATCGAAATGTACGGCTTCATTTTCAATCTTTGACAGCTTATTTATCGCTAGAAGCTCGGCAGTAAAATTTTCAAGAGAAGCTTGAGGTTGATTGGATAAATAATTATACATGTGCAGTTTTACTGCGTCTCTGGCAGTTCCGGCTATTTTAATTCCTGACGTATGTATTAACTGGCTGATTTTAGCTGCAAGTTCTCTTGATTTTGGTTTTTCAGAAAAAATAGGTTCGTTTTCTTGTCTAGTCGTCCCCTCCTTTAAAGCAGTCTGTTCAGTAAAATCATCTTCTAATAATCTTATTTGAGGTCTGATTGGTATTTTTTTTGATAAACCTTCTTTCATTATAAGAAAATTATAACGCTTTGTTCCTTAATTTACAAATATAGAAAGTGGCGCGCCGAAGTTTTTGCATTGCAAAAAAACATACAATTACATATAATAAATCGGTATATAAAATGAATCTTCAAATATATGGCAAAAAAGTATAAATTCAAAAAAGAAGGCATGGACTGCGTGGTCTTTGATTATCCAACTTTAAATAATGTGATATTGCTTTGCGTCCCGTCTTTTAAGGGGGGCGCTTTCCAATTTTTCTTATTAAGGAGAAAATTAAGAAAAATCGGCGTACATGTGGCGACAATGGTATTTTCCTTCAGATGGTTTTCAAAAAAAATGTTCAAGGAAATGACTATCAGTAAGGGTAAGGAAGAATTGGAATTTACAATAAAAAAGATTAGATCTTTCTATCCGTCAAAAAAGATTATCTTATTCGGCCAGTCATCCGGCGCCAGTATATGTATAAGCGTTGACCAGAAAATGATAGACGGATTAATCCTTTCATCTCCAACATTAAATATTGAAGAAACACTAAAATCTTACTTTGATTTTGAAAATATAGAGAAAATAGCCAAACAAAAATATCTACATTTTTGGGAACCTGTGAATTTCCCGATAAAATTATTGCGCATGAGCATCAGAAGCACTGCTATTGAGGATGCAATAAAAAATTTCAATTCTAATATGCTTGCCAAAAAAATAAATGCGCCAATTTTAATTTTTCATGGTAGTAATGATAAAAGATCAAGCAGCCACACTTTAAACAATTTCTTAGAAAGCATAAAAAGCATAAAACAACTTGTAGTTTTAGACGGCAGTTCGCATAATTCTTTATCTTTTTGGTTTTCCAATAGACTTTCAGAAAAAATTCATCTATTTCTTAAGACAAATTTTTCTATCTAAATTCCTATTCCATATATTATTTCCATATGTCTTGGTGCCTGGGAGAGGATTTGAACCTCCACGCCCTTGCGAGCACTACCACCTCAAGGTAGCGAGTATACCGTTTCTCCACCCAGGCAAAGAAAAAAACTATTCTACCGACTTTTCAGCTACTATTTCTTCATCAGCAAAAGAAGTCACTGACCGCATTTTACTACGGACGTCTTTGACTGCTTTGGTGCGGATATAATACAGCTTGGACCGGCGAGCGCGAGATTTTTTAATGATTTCAATTTTATCTACCATTGGAGAATAAAGCGGGAAAATTCTTTCTACTCCGACACCGGAAGCAATTTTTCTGACCGTAAAAG
>Ga0155108_106_pt1 | contig 18958 bp, 22 predicted proteins | sample RifCSPhighO2_01_FD_106076 | JGI IMG/M metagenome (GOLD analysis project Ga0155108, IMG submission 106076) | Candidatus Nomurabacteria bacterium RIFCSPHIGHO2_01_FULL_40_12
TTTCAAATTTAATCCGTGAAAAACGCACACATGAAATAGATGTGGTTATAGAGACAGGTATGGAGTCCGGGATGATAGATTTGAATCATTCGCTTTTAGAACTTGTGCGCGCCGGAGAGATTTCCATAGAAAATGCTTATCAGTACTCGCTTAATCCAAAAGGACTTGAGCGGATGATTTAATTCAAGCCATTTGATTGTATGTTATTAAAATATAAGGCACTGGATAAAGAGGGCATAAAAAAAGAGGGAGAAATTGATGCGCCGAATCGCGACATGGCGATAAGCGGACTTCAGCGCAGGGGGCTCGTGGTTATTTCTATAAATGAGGAGGGGGAGAGCCAATCTTTTTTCTCGTTTTCTTTTTTTAAAAAAATAAGAACGAAAGATATCGTGATTCTTTCCCGCCAGATTTCAACTTTATTTGAAGCGCAAGTGTCGGCCCTAAAAGCTTTTACCATGCTTTCATCTAATACTGAAAATAAGCTTCTTGGACGCAAACTTACTGCTGTGTGCGACGATTTGCAGGCAGGAATCTCTATTTCAGGGGCTTTGACCCGCCATCCGGATATTTTTTCCGATTTCTATATTAACATGGTTAAAGTAGGCGAAGAAACCGGAAAACTTAATCACACTTTTTTGTATCTGGCGGAATACTTGGATCGCCAATATTCCCTTACTTCCAAAGCCAGGAATGCGCTCATTTATCCAGCCTTTGTTATTTTTACTTTTTTTGTGGTAATGACTCTTATGTTCGTGGTTGTCATTCCGAAACTCTCCGCCATTATCCTTGATTCCGGACAGGAAGTGCCTGTTTATACCAAAATTGTCATTGCGTTTTCAAATTTCTTTGTTCAATACGGTTTTGTTGTCTTACTTTTTTTTGTTTTTTTAGGCATCTGGATTTGGCATTTGTCTTCCACTGAAAAAGGAAAAATATATCTGGATGAAATGCGTCTTTCTGTGCCTATCATAGGCAATCTGTATAGCAAACTTTTTCTTTCCAGAATTACGGACAATATCAATACGATGCTTTCCTCCGGTGTGCCGATCGTCCGGGCGATAGATATTACCGCCGATGTTGTCGGCAGCCGTGTATATAGGGAAGCCTTAAAAGAAGTCGCGGACGGGGTAAAGTCCGGTTTGGCTCTTTCTCTTGCATTAGAGAAACATCCGACCGTGATGCCCGGCATTTTGGTGCAAATGGTGCAAGTGGGCGAAGAAACGGGCTCACTCGGAGCTATTTTAAAAAACCTGACGGATTTCTACAGGCGCGAGGTAGACGACGCGATTGATACATTGGTCGGCCTGATAGAGCCTGTGATGATTGTGATTCTAGGCTTAGGAGTGGGTATATTGCTTGTGTCAGTATTGATGCCTATTTACAATTTAGCGGGCGGAATAAGCTAATATGATATAAGAATGAAATCCGCCTGCGGACGGGTAGGTGTGGATAACTTTCTGGTGTATATGTTATAATGGGTGGATTAGATATAAGTCGAGATTATTATAAGTTATTATTATTAAGAAAATAAATTATGAAGAAAATCAAAAAAGATTTTAAACAAGGTTTTACGTTGATTGAACTCTTGGTTGTTGTGGCGATTATCGGCATTTTGGCGAGCGTGGTGCTTGCTTCACTCAATACAGCTCGTACTAAGGGCGCTGACGCTGCGATAAAAGCAAATTTGGCAAATATCAGACCGCAGGCCGAGATTGTTTATGATGGGTCTACTCCAAATAGTTATTCCGGTTTATGCACAAATGCTGTGGTTCTCAACCAATTGAACGCTGCCGCGAGCGCTCTAGGAGGAACTGTCGTTGATACGCTTGCTACTGCCGGCACAGCTACGACTGTTGTGTGCCACGTTGCCGCGGACAATCTATCTTGGGCGGTTGGTTCTGGCACGCGGGTCACTCCGGCTAATTCTTGGTGTGTAGACAGCAATGGCGCTTCCAAGGCCCTTGTCGGTGCTTTTCTTGGAGCGAGTGTTGTTGTGTGTCCATAAGACTCATATCTCCCTCATATTCTTGAAAAACATCCGGTTCAGGCCGGGTGTTTTTTTGTTTTATTGATTATGCTACAATATATTTACTATGAATATTTTACAAACAAAAAGAGGTTTTACATTAATAGAACTTTTGGTGGTAGTGGCAATTGTCGGAGTTTTAACTTCTATTACTCTCGGATATTTAGGTGATGCCCGTAAAAAAGGTGACGATACTTCGGTAAAAAGCAATTTACACACACTCCGGGCTGTCGGCGAGATTTTCTATCTTGATAACGGCACTTCATATTTGCCCTCCGGTGTGGGTATTTCCTTTGGCATTGCTGCTTGTCCTACCTATGATGCGAACGGCACGAATATGTTTTCTAGAAATAAAAACATTGCGGATGCCGTAGCGGCGGCAGTCAGTAAAGGTATCGGCAGTGCCTGCTATAATGGCGTTGATGTTTGGTCTGTGGCTGTTGGCTTAAAATTAGTTCCGAATAGTTCCTGGTGCGTGGATAGTATGGGCTCTGCCAAGCTCTCATTAAGCGACCCGATTTCGGCTATCAATACCGGCACTTTTCTATGTAATTAGTTTATGGTATTTATTCTTACAACTCTCTTCTTGATTTTTGGCCTTGTTGTCGGGAGCTTTTTAAATGTTGTAATTTGCCGGATGAATACCACCAGGAGCCTGGGGGGGAGGTCCGCATGCATGTCTTGCCGGAATCAACTCTCATGGTACGATCTTATACCATTTTTTAGTTTTATTGCGCTCCGGGGAAGATGCCGGAATTGCCAAACGCGTATAGCAATCAGTTATCCTCTGGTTGAATTGCTTGCCGGATTAATTTTTGTGGCCTTATTTTTAAAGTTTCAGGATATTTTATTCATATCCGTGTTTCAATTCATTATTTCTTATGTGTATTATGCTTTTATGTTTTCTCTGCTCTTAGTTATCGCGGCTTATGATTCAAGGCATAAAATAATTCCAGACGCATTATCTTTTATTTTCGGTGTTCTGGCATTTGCCGGTTTATTCTTTTTTAAGAATAATATTTTTTTAGGTTTTTATCCGTATTTCCCTACTAGTTTAGAATTATTGTCAGGCATATTAATTGCATTGCCTTTTGCTTTATTCTGGCTTGTATCTCAAGGCCGTTGGATGGGTCTGGGAGATGCCAAGCTTGCCCTCGGCCTGGGGTGGCTCCTCGGGCTGCCCCTCGCTATTTCGGCTGTTGTCCTCTCTTTCTGGACCGGCGCCACAGCAGGATTAGGCCTTATTATTTTTTCCAAAATTTACGATGGCCATGGGATTTATGGAATGAAAAGCGAGATTCCTTTTGCTTTTTATTTATTTTTAGGCACACTCTTTGCATTTATTTTTAACTTGCGCCTCTTACCAGTATGAAAGAATATAAAAGAATAAAAAAAAATGGGGGCATGACTTATACCGAGATTATCGTTGTTCTTTCTATTTTTTCTGTGATGACTTCCATCGTTCTTTTTAATTACGGTGAATTTCAGGCGAAGGTGGATATTAAAAATTTAGCCAGTGATATTGCCTTGAAAATTGTTGAAGCGCAGAAAGCATCTCTCTCTGGCAAACTGCCGCCATCCGCCCAGCAGTCCCTTATTACCAGTCCGTCAACATGGAAGCCATCCTATGGAATTTATATAAATCCTGTCTCTGACAATAAAAGCTTTATTTATTTTACCGATATAGATCAGGATGGAAATTTTAATGACCCAAATTGCCTTCCCAATACCGAATGTTTAGATAAAATTATTATTACAAAAGGCAATAGCATTTCCAACATAGATGTTTTTTACCAGGGTGACGCCACTTCCTATGGTTTAAATGACTTGACTATAACTTTTTCAAGGCTAAATTCGGGCGCAATCATAAAATCTTCGCAAATTGTTCCGCCGCTTCCTTCTCCTGTCTCTTATGTTCAGCTTACCATTGTGTCTTTAAAACTACCCACGGCTAAGATAAAACTGTATCCTTCGGGCAGGATTCAGGTGAATTAGTTAAAAAGGACGGTCCTTAAAAAATCATGAAAAAAATGTATTTTAAAAATCAAAGAGGCTATACGATAATAGAAACGATGATCGCTGTTTCGCTTTTTCTCGTTATTATCATGGCCGGGATGGGAGCTCTTCTCAATGCCAATTTACTCCACCAAAAATCGCAAAGCATGCGTTCTATTATGGATAGCTTAAGTTTCATTATGGAAGACATAGGAAGAAGCTTAAGGACAGGCTATGGCTATCGTTGTTTGGTGGTAGGAGAAGATACTCTGCCGACTGCTTCCATGAGCACTCCCAAGAGCTGTGTTAGCGGCTGGGGAATAGCTTTTGAATCGGCAAATGGCGTACCGGGCGATAATAACGATCAATGGATTTACTATATAGGCACTAACGGCATAGACAGCAATATCAGAATTTTTAAATCCACCGCCGGGCCCGCCAGCTTGTCTAATTTTATCCAGATGACTCCCGATGAAGTTGCAATCGACTCAAACTCCTTTTTTTCAGTTTTGGGCGCAGAAATGCCGCCTGATGCCCGGCAGCCTTTTGTCACTATAAAATTAATCGGTACGATTACTTTTAAAAATGTTGTCACGCCTTTTTCCTTGCAAACTTCGGTCTCCCAGAGACTGATAGATATTTAATTTTATGATGCAACTTTTTAAATTCACCCTGCCATGGCGGGGCAAGCAAAATAAAAAAAACGGCTTCACTTTAGTGGAGACGCTTGTTGCCATTTCAATTTTTACCGTGTCCTTGATAGGCTTGATGTCCGTTTTAGCATCAGGTATTGCTGCAACCAACTATGCTAAACAGAAGATGGTGGCTTCATATTTAGCCCAGGAGGGGATTGAATATGCTCGGAACATTCGGGATACTTTTGTGCTGTATGACGTTTCCGGCAGCCAGAGTGGCTGGAACAGGTTTAGAGACGATAGTGTTGCCGGCATCACTCCGACCCCTCCCGCTGATGCTAATTTTTCCCGCACCATTCAAAAGGTTGTATTAAATCCGGATGAAGTAAAAATTTCCTCAACTGTTTCCTGGGTCCAAGGTTCCGGTAGCTATAATATTGTTTTTTCAGAAAGTTTGTTTAATTGGATAGAATAATATGATTAAAGGATATTCACAAAAGAATAAAAGGCCTGTCCCGTACCGAAGGCATAAGTCTTCTGGTTCGGGGTTTGTCATACTTTTTGCTGTTACACTTTCAAGTATAATTTTGGCGATATCATTGGGTGTTGCAAATATCGCGTTAAAAGAAATAAAGTTCGGCACCTCGGCCAGAGATACCAATAATGCTTTTTTTGCGTCCGATACCGCTATTGAATATGTCCTTTTTCAGGATAAAATGTCTCCGGGCCCCGGTCCTCTTTTTACGCCGTCTCCCGGCACGTCGGAGACCCGGAGTTATGTTGTTTCCGGGCTGGGTGACGCGGGCACAAGCTGCGCGCAAGTGAGTGTCCTGAAAGACAATACTGTCCCTCCGGATATAAAAACAACTATCATTTCCAAAGGATACAATAGCGGCACTCAAGACGGCTTATGCGTATCAACCAATCCGGACCGCATTGAGCGCGAACTCAAAATCACTTATTAATCTTTTTTGGTATGCATCCCGTTAGAAATAACACAAATATTGAAAACAGGTTACACTATGAGTATTAGTATTTTAGGATAAATTTCTAACGGGATGCAAAAATTTGAAGCCCAAAAAAGAATAAAAAAGTTGCGACATGAAATTCAAAGATTAAGGAAGGCATACCATATAGAAAATGCGCCCAGTGTTACAGATGATGTGTATGAGTCCTTAATCCGCGAGCTTCGAGCGCTCCTTTCGGAATACCCCGAATTTGAAGATGCCAATGCGCCGGAGAATCGGGTAGCAGGCAAGCCGCTAGATAAATTTGTCAAAGTGAAGCACCAGGTTAGGATGCTTTCTTTGAATGACGTTTTTTCACCCGAAGAACTTTATGAGTGGGAAAAAAGAATTACGAAGTTCATACCAAAATATCATGCTGGTGAATTTCCAATTGAGTATTTTTGTGAGTTAAAGTTGGACGGCTTGGCAGTCTCTTTGATATATCAGAATGGTAATTTTATTAAAGGAGCCACAAGAGGTGATGGAATAATCGGTGAAGATATAACTGAAAATTTAAGGATGATTAAATCTATACCCTTAAAATTAAGTTGGGAAGATTCTGAATACGGGAAACAATCAGTAACAACAATTAATTATTTAGAAGTTCGAGGCGAAGTTATAATGAGAAAAGGAGTTTTAAAGAATCTTAATAAAATACAAAAAAAACTTGGTAAATCTTTATTCGCCAATACGCGTAATGTAGCCGCAGGGAGCTTGCGCCAATTGGATCCTGGGTTGGTGGCAGAAAGAAAATTAGATTTTTTTGCTTATGATATTGTTAGCCGTAAGATAGAAGGTAAAGAAAATCTACCTTTAACCCACGCCGAAGAACATGATTTTTTAAGAAATGTTTTACATTTCAATGTAGATAAACACGAAAGAATTTGTAGAAATTTAAAAGAAGCTAAAAAATTTATTGAAGAGATTAAAAAAATTAGAGAAAAGCTAGATTATGGAACTGATGGTGTCGTGATATCTTTGAATAATCAAAATTTCTATGAACAAGTTGGTATTGTCGGTAAGGCGCCTAGATATATGATTGCTTATAAATATCCGGCGGAGCGGGCAACTACAATAGTGAAAGATGTAAGAGTAAACGTCGGACGCACCGGTGTGCTTACGCCACTGGCTATCTTTGAGCCGACCTTGGTGGCTGGGTCCATGGTGGGTAAAGCTACGCTTCATAATATGGACCAAATAAATCGCCTGGATTTGCGTATCGGGGATACTGTAGTGATAGAAAAAGCTGGAGACGTCATACCGAAGGTGGTGGAGGTTTTGACCCGCATGCGGACTGGAAAAGAAAAGAAAGTGAAAATACCCGAGCATTGTCCGGCATGTGGAAGTAAGGTGGGGAAAAAGACCGTATCAGAAGATGTTTCATCGTCCGTTGCTTATTATTGTGTTAATCCAAAATGTCCCGCGAAAGATGAGCGGTATTTAGAACATTTTGTATCAGTATTTGAAATATATGAGCTTGGTCCAAAAATATTGCGGAGATTTAAAGATGAAGGGTTGATTACGGATGCGGCGGATATTTTTACGCTTGAGAAAGAAGATATAGCGTCTCTCGAGAGATTTGGAGAAAAGTCTGCGGAGAATATAGTGGAAGAAATAAAAAACAAAAAGAAAATTCCACTATCACGTTTTCTTTGGGCGCTTGGTATTCTGCATGTAGGAGAAGAAACGGCCCGCGATCTGGCACAGAATTTTGGAACCTTAGCGAGATTGATGCAGACGAGCATTGAAGAAATAAATGAAATAGAAAATATCGGTCCGGCAGTTTCACGGAGTGTTTATGATTTCTTCTGTGATAAAAATCATTTGAATTTTATAAAAAAACTAGAGAAGAATGGTGTAATTGTGGAAAAAGGAGAGAAAAAAAAAGCGGGCAAGTTCACTGGCTTGTCTTTCGTGCTGACTGGCACCCTGGGAACGATGTCTCGTGAAATAGCTAAAGAAAGAATTCTGGCTTTGGGTGGAAAAGTAGTGGGTTCGGTATCTAAAAATACTTCTTTTGTGATCTCGGGCGAAGACTCGGGTTCTAAACTAAAAAATGCGGAAAAATTAGGAGTAAAAGTTTTGGATGAAAAAGAATTTTTGAAGATGCTAAGTTGATTTTGGAGCCCCGCGCAGTTGATGTTTAAACAGCGCGGGGCACCAGGTCGATGCTCGATTTACTCTACTCTCTTCTCTCCATCATACGTATTGCCATTGCTTGTCTGCCGGACAGTTCTGTCTGTCTGTCCGGAGCAACGTGAGACCATGCATCTCCTGTGAAAGAGAGCAGACGGCCGCCAAAGTAGGTATCCCCCTGGAAAAAGAACCTTGAAGGCTTTGACGGGTCGGTGTTGTACCCAAACACGATGTCGCCGTTCGGCATGATAAGCACCTGACAAACCAGATGCTGACCACCTTTGTTGTGCCCGCCGTAGCGTGTCTCTCCTTCTACGCCTGGTGCTGTCGATAGGCACATAGCGACTGTGCCATCTTTAAGCCCCATGGTAGAGAACTGCATTGCCGCGCCGTAGTGCCTGGCTCCATCAGGACTCCATGCACGGAACCCTACATGCCCACCGAGCGTCCAAGGAGGCAGATGATCCCTGAGGTATCTTCCATCGGGCCCTATTTCGGGGGTTCGGGTCATTGAGATATCGACAGGGTCATCGTACTCAATGAAACTTACCGAACGTCCGTGGTACCGATGGGTCACGGACGAGTACACGAAGTTTACCAGTGTCTTGCTGAAGACGTTGTCTTCAAAAAGACGCCTTTCCCGATAGAGCCTCTGGACCTCGGGGTCTTCCGTGAAATCGATCACGAATTCTTTTGAGCCGGGAGAGAAGTCCCGGTAGATCTGGAACGGCAGGTCTATCTGAGCACTTACCGTTGGTCCGAAGATCCTGAAAACGATCTCAACCACGACGACGCAAAGAACTGTGGAAAGGAAGTTGCGGATGGCCATAGCACACCTCTCGGATTGGGGTTCAATTCAAGAGAGGCTTGCGCCTCCCGCTTCGATTAATCTTTATTTATGCTAACATGGGGTGATAGGGAATACAATCAAGGCGGAGGCGGTGAGATTTGAACTCACGAGACCCTTTCGAGCCTGCCACCTTTCCAAGGTGGTGCACTAGGCCGCTATGCGACGCCTCCTTTGTACATTTAATTTACATTATTTTAGATAAAAAGAAAGCTTTTTTATTTGTTGATTTTTAGGGTTATATTTGCTATTTTTCTTATGAGCGCGGTTGTTTGACAACCGCATAAATTTGAGGAGACAGACTATGACGAGCTTTCGCTTCCTCTTGGGGGTATTTCTCCTGTGTCTGGTAGCTGAAAACGCACAGGCCCAGGATTTGCAGATCCCCCTTCCGGATTGTCAGGGGAAGGGGCTCTCGCCAAAATGGTGGGAAAACCGTCAGTGGATGGAACCGCTGGCAGCGAGTCGTCACGAAGCGCAGTCTTCGCTCTTTTTCGGAAAGAGCAAGCCATTTCCCTACATGACAAAACAAGGAACGCACGACATCATGGAACCCTCCCTCGGCTGGGAGATGCCCATCGTCGCGTGGGACGGTTTTGAAGACCAACCGGGAAGTGAAGACGACACGGCGCGGGACATCGCAATTCCTACAAAATGCTGGGGGTTCGGGATATGGCTCGGTACGGGGTTCCACACGGCGCTGGATTTTGATGAGGACGGTCAGCCGGTGGTGGACACGGACTTTAAAGTCGCCATCATGGCAAAGGCTGCGTACGGGCTCTCAGACCGGACCCGTTTTGATTTTCGGTTCCAGGTGTGCCACGAGAGTTCGCATCTCACTATTGACTTCGCCAAGGGCGCTGAGGCAGCGTTCGGGGAAAAGTTCAAAAATGTAGATGTTAACTACGAGTGCTATGAAACCAGTGCGAACGTGGATCGCATGCACTCGTGGGGAACCCTTTCTATAAGGGGTGGGGCCATGTTCGCAATGGGCCGCGGGCATCCGGGATTTTACAGCACTCCGGGAACCCTCGTGCCGTCTCGGCGCAACTGGGAACCCTACGTCGGTCTCCAGTATGTGCCGCGAAAGGCAAGCGGCTGGGGACCGCTTGTCTCGTACAGTGCGTACGGGCTGACAACGTACGACTTTGACCGTACGTCGCCGGATGAACTGGAAGCCATGAGAGTCTCGCAGACTCTCGTTCTTGGCTTCCACAACTTCGGTAAAGACCGTGGCGTGCCGGACTTTGTGCTACGGTGCTACACGGGCCGTAACCCTTACGGTCCGCTTCGTAATCAGAACAGCTGGAACACATGCGGAATGGGAATGATCATCCGCTGATTTCCAGAAACATCGCAGACGCAGGCCGGACCACTTCATTGCTGGTCCGGCCTTTTCAATTTAATTTAATAAAAAAATTATTCTATTAGTTTTTCTCAAACTTCTGTAACACCCAGCTTACAATAGCAAGCACAATGCCAAAGAGAAATGCGGACCAGAAACTGGAGACCGTAAATCCCGGAACAATATAACTGGCCAAAAGAATAAGGAGAGCATTGATAACTAATACAAAAAGCCCGAGCGTTATGATGGAGAGAGGCAAAGTTAAAAATATGAGTATCGGACGCAAAATTGCATTAATAGCTCCGAGGACTACCGCAAGCACGAATGCCACAAATAGTCCTTCTACGTTAACTCCCGGCAAAACATAAGCCGTGACCATGATAGCCAGGGCGGAAATGACAAAGTGTATTATTGTTTTCATCTTTTTATCATAGCAAAAAATGTCATTTTTCCAAAATATGATACACTATGTTTATGGATAACAAGCTTTTGAAAGAAATAATTACTTTCCTTAAAGGAGATAAGCAAAAGCTTTGCACAGTCAACACCGTCACGGAAGACTGCAAGCCGGAGTCCGCATTTGTGTATTACACTTTTGATGAGAATCTAAATATATATTTTATTACTCGCGCTGGTAGCCGGAAATATCAGAATGGTCTGAAAAATCCTAATATTTCTTTTGTGACATTTACCGAAAACCCTCCGAAGACTCTCCAGCTTGAAGGTACGCTTAGTGTTGTCACTGACCCTAAAGCTCAAAGAGAATTATTTCCCGAACTCGTGACGCTGGCAACCGAGAGAAATTTGGTTCCACCCATCAGCCAGATGGACACCAGTGAAGTTATGTTTATGAAGATTACTCCGACTTGGGTTCGTTTTGGGAACTTTGAGCTGGGTAGAAATGGCGATATGTTTCAGGAAATTAAAATAAAAGGGTAAAATAAGATGCCCTATCTTTTTACGAAAGAAATTATAGCCGTAATTGCCGCGGTTTTTTCAATTGTTGGCAATGTGCCGTATCTGCTTGATATCATTAAAAAAAAGATACAGCCTCATCCATATACCTGGCTCGTATGGACGATCGTGTCAGGAATTACGTTCTTTGGGCAATTAGTAAAGGGTGCCGGTATTGGTGCCTTACCGACGGGCATAGCCGAGATTTTTACAATCATAATTTTTCTTTTTTCTTTACAATATGGTTTTAAAAATATAAAAAAAATAGATACATATTTTCTTATTTTCGCATTACTGGGCATTATTCCCTGGATGCTGACCAAAGACCCTACATTTTCAATAATTATTGTTGTCTCAATTGACTTGATCGCATTTATCCCGACCCTGCGTAAAACTTGGCTTTATCCGAAGAGCGAAATCTCCGTACTTTATAGCATGAACGTATTGCGGCATATTCTCACTTTATTTTCATTACAGGCATATAATATTGCTACTGTACTTCATTCTATCGCCATGATTATAACCAATTCTTTAATGACCATATTTATCATATTCCGCCCCAAAAGCAAAGATGAGGAAAATACCTGAATTTGCTTTGAAAGTGTCAATCTTGTTATAATGTTAAGATATGGAATATAATATAAAACAAGAAACATTTAAGCATTACCACGGAGACAAGGTGCGTGTATTGTTTGTTATTGCCGGACTTATAATGGTTGTCACTTTCCCCTTTTTCCGCTCCTTGATAAGCCTGCCGATGCCTCTTTCCATTTTGGGCTCTATCGCTCTCGCTGTTTTTGGCGGGCTTATGAACCCAAAACAAAAATGGGTTATTTTCTTAAATACACTTCTCCCTGTGGTGGCATTTTTATTCTTTGAATATTACGCAGTTTATGCCTATAACAATCTGTCGCCGGCGGAAAGCCTACATAGGACATTCTTCTGGGTCAATCAACTGCTGGCGCTTATCTTTTTCTTTGCCGCTTATCTTTCAACAAAGTCATTGCGCGGCGCGCTCGTTCCTGACAAGGATTAATAAAGGGCGGAAGATTATAGTATTTATTATAAATTAATTGATAACAAAAATATGCCGACAATAAAAGCTGAATATATTTGGTTGGACGGGGTGACTCCCACAGCAGGGCTAAGGTCAAAGACAAAGATATTGGATAAAGCTGTTAAATCATTTGCCGATCTTCCTGATTGGGGTTTTGACGGCTCAAGCACAGGGCAAGCCGAGGGTCACTTTAGTGATTGTGGGCTTAAGCCGGTATTTTTTTGTCCGGATCCGATTCGTGGAAAACCTCATATTTTAGTTTTATGTGAAGTAATGAATGCGGACGGCAGTGTGCATAAGAGTAATACTCGTGCAAGATTAAGAGAAATTAATAAAAAATATAAAAATTTGGATGCCTGGTTCGGCATAGAGCAGGAATATACTATGTATGATGGGGTTGGTAGACCGCTCGGATTTCCTGAAATCGGTTTCCCCGGCCCCCAAGGTCCGTATTATTGCGGTGTAGGCACGGAGAACATTGTGGGTCGCGCATTAGTAGAAGCACATATGGATGCATGTCTTTTGGCGGGGTTAACCATCTCCGGCATCAATGCGGAAGTTATGCCCGGGCAGTGGGAATTCCAAGTTGGGACTTTAGACGGGTTAAATGTATCTGACCAATTATGGATGGGCAGGTGGCTTTTAAAAAGACTTGGGGAAGATTTCGGTATTTCCATATCATTATCTCCCAAGCCTGTTTTGGAGGGAGACTGGAACGGAGCCGGCGCGCATGTTAATTTCAGCACTAAAATAATGCGGGCGCCCGGCGGACTAAAGGCTATTGAGGTTGCCTGCGAACTTCTCTCAAAAAAACGCCAAGAACACATTGCCGTATATGGCGCCGGTAATGACAAAAGGCTCACAGGCAAGCACGAAACATGCAGTATCAATGAATTCAGATATGGTGTCAGCGACAGAGGAGCCTCAATTCGTATTCCGATGGCCACAGCCAATAACAAAAGCGGTTATTTGGAAGACCGTCGTCCGGCCGCGAATATGGATCCTTACCAAGTATGCGCTCGGTTAATAGAAACGGTTGGCGGGGAATCCCGTTAGAAGCCGCGATCGCAATTTATAAAGTGAAAATTATGAAAAAAAATTTAGATAAATTTAATAATATAACAAATCAGACGTGAAACACGATCGCGATCTGCTTCTAACGGGATGAATATACGTACGATAGATATAGAGTTGATAAATTTTTTCCATAGAATTTCATTACCTATAGCGCGTTTTGGTTTATTTGTAGTTTTCTTTTATTTTGGTCTTTTGAAAGTTATTGGCTTATCTCCCGCAAGTGGATTAGTACAGCAACTTTTTGAACAAACAATAAGCTTTATTTCATTTAACAGTTTTATTGTTCTTTTCGGTTTATTTGAGTGCCTGATCGGGATTTTTTTTATCATTCCCGGTTTTGAACGCGTTGTTATTCCGATGCTCTTTTTACATATGATGATGACGTTTATGCCGTTGTTTGTTTTACCAGAAATGACTTGGAGTCGTTTTCTAGTGCCTACATTGGAAGGCCAATATATTATAAAAAATCTTGTAATTATTGCTGCGGCCATTGCTATTGCTGCGCACTTGCATCCGCTCTCTAAATCTAGGTTCGGTTAATTGTGAAAAAAATCTTAATTTTAAACAAAAAAGAAGGGGAGACGCCGCTTGAGGCGCTTCAGAATTTTCGCGCGAAGAATAAAGATTATAAAGACATAAAGATGACCTATGCGGGCAGATTGGACCCGATGGCAAGCGGGTTGATTCTGATACTGACAGGAGAAGAAACAAAGAATAAGGATAAATATCTGGTTCTAGATAAAGAGTATTATTTTTCAGTGCTTTTTGGTTTTGCCACAGACACTTATGATATTCTTGGCAAGGTGAAACATTCTGACATTCTTGAGAATGTCAGAATGTTGGAATTGGGAAAAAAGATAAAACAAAATTTAAAATATTTTACAGGTCAATTTACACAACAGTATCCGCTTTATTCATCAAAGACGGTAAATGGTAAACAACTTTTTATATATGGTAGAAATCATGAAGATGTGAAATTACCGAAAAGAATAGTGTATGTGTCATATTTGAAATTTCTAAAATTAAGAAAAATCTCTGGTAAAACACTTTTGTCCATTATTGAAAAAAGAATAAAGAAAGTCAAGGGTGATTTCAGACAAAAAGAAATTTTGAAGATATGGTTAAAAAAATTGAGTATCAAAAAGTCAGAGAGTTTTTTTATAGCCAGTTTTAAAATTAAATGTGGAAGTGGCACATATGTGAGGGATATAGCAAATTCTCTCGGAGAGAAGCTCGGTATCTCTTCCTTGGCGTTTTCTATAAAAAGAACAAAAATTGGCAACTGGAGATAAGTGGAGTAGAATATAGGAATGCTATTTTCTGCCCTTATAACAATCATCGGTCTTTCACTTTTTGAAGCAGTTTCTTCCGTAGATAATGCGATTATTAATGCCGAGGTGCTCAATACGATGGGCGTACGCGCGAGGCGCTGGTTCCTGACCTGGGGGATGTTCATTGCAGTTTTTTTAGTCCGTGGCCTTCTGCCTTTTGTCATAATCTGGGCTTTCAATACGACGCTTTCTCCGATACAGATTCTCTCGGCTGCCTGGTCTTCTGACCCGCTGGTTTTGGCATCGATAGAAAAATCAGCCCCGATACTGCTAGTTGCCGGCGGGGTGTTTCTTTTATTTTTGTTTTTGCACTGGCTTTTTCTGGAAGATAAAAAGTTGGGTTTGCCCAGGACGGAGAAGTTTTTTATGTCAAAAGGAGTTTGGTTTTATGCCACTGTTTCCATCTTGCTTTCAGTTATCGCCTGGTTCGCGCTTAAAGAGAGCAACTTGATGGGTTTTGGGGCGGTCGTAGGATCCAGTTTGTTTTTTATCACTCACGGTTTTAAGCAGAATGCCGAGGAGCAGGAAAGAAAATTGCTCGGGAGCGCGCATTCGGATTTAAGTAAACTTTTTTTCTTGGAGATAATTGATACAACATTTTCGATTGACGGGGTGCTCGGCGCTTTTGCTTTCACCCTTTCTGTACCCCTGATTCTTCTTGGTAATGGATTTGGGGCGCTCTTGGTCCGGGAGCTGACTGTCAGGAATATTGAGCGCATAAAAAAATATGTTTATCTGAAAAATGGCGCCATGTATTCTATCTTGGTGCTTGGCATCATTATGATATTACATAGTTTTAATTTTCATATACCCGAGTACCTCTCTCCACTTGCGACTTTTATTATAATAGGATTTTTCTTTTGGAAATCTCAAATGCACCTCAATTTAAATGCAAGATAATGAACGATATAGAGAAAAGATTTAAAACGGAGTACGAACATCTGAATAAAAATCAGAAAGAAGCCGTAGATGCCATTGACGGTCCTGTCATGGTTGTGGCTGGTCCGGGCACCGGTAAGACGCAAGTGCTCGCGCTCCGTATTGGGAATATCTTACGGGAAACCGATATCAAAGCTGATGCAATTCTGTGTTTGACTTTTACTAATTCGGCTGTAGAAGCTATGAAAAATCGCTTACGCCTTTATATCGGCGAGACGGCGGAAAAAGTAAATGTTTTTACCTTTCATAGTTTTAGCATGAAAGTCATAGAAGAGCATTTTAAAGTTCTAGATTTGCCTGAAGCGCCGAAACTCTTAGAAGATCTTGATCGGGCGATATTTTTTGAGCAAATTCTAAATGATAATGAATGGGAATATCTACGACCACGGGGCAACAGCCTGCGATATTTTCAAGATCTAAAATCACTCATTTCTCTTTTTAAACGGGAGAGAATTACAGCAGAAGATTTTGATATGGCAATTAAAAAAGAAATAAGATTTTTAGAGCAAGATGAGAAGAGTATTTCTACTAGGGGAGAGAGTAAGGGGGAAATGAAAAAAGAAATATTGCACGAGATAGAGAGCCTAGAGCGGAGCAGAGAGGTGGTAAAATTTCTCAAGCTTTACGAACAGGCCAAAAAAGATAAGAATTTATTAGATTATGATGATATTCTGGAATTTCTGACACATATCGTAGAAATCTCAGATGAAGTTGCTTCATTAATTCGCGAGAAATATTTATATGTTCTTATTGACGAACATCAGGACTCTTCTTTAGTGCAGAATAAGTTTTTGGCGTACGTGTGGGCTCCGGTGGAAAAGCCGGATATTTTTGTGGTTGGCGACGACAGACAACTTATCTATGGATTTAGCGGTGCTTCCATTGACCACTTTCAAGGGTTCAAAAAAACATTTCCAGATGCCAAACTTATCACTCTGATGGACAACTATCGTTCAACTCAAGTGATTCTGGACGCCTCTCATGCACTCCTTAAGAGTGTAATGTCAGATGCGAAGCTAGTCAGCCAGAGCAAAGAACGACACCTGATAAAGCTGGTAGAAGCAAATGAAAGCAGGGAGGAAATCATAATAGCCGGACTTGATATAAAAGAGAAAATAAAAGAAGGATTAAACCCGAATGATTGCGCAATATTAGTGCCCAAGAACAAGCAAGTTCGTACTGCTCTAGACATATTGCATAGTCTTGGAATACCCGTTTCTACATTTGAAACACTAAGCCTTTTTGACCAAGAGGACATGCATGCATTTTTGCGAGTTTTAAAAATAATTAATGATGGAGATGTTGTGTCTCTTGCCTTATCTTTTTTTGATAAAATTTCGGATATAGAACCTCTTGAGGCACATAAATTTATTATGGGGGAGTTTATGCGCGAATTTTCTTTTGACAAACTGACTAGTAGACCCCCCGCTCTTTTTGCTCGTGGTGGCGTGGATAAATGGATCAAAAAACTCTCTTCGTGGAAAAGTGATTTCCAAAATAAAGATACACATAATGACCTGAAATTTTTAATTCAGACGGTCGGCGAAGAACTATTCCAAAATAAAATAGGGGAGAAAAAAATTGTTTCAGGTAAAGAAATTCTAGATACCATTCTGGGACTCTTCCTGCGGGGAAAAGAAAGAAATTCAGACATTACTTTCTCGCAATTTATATCCTATCTGGAGAAATTAAAATCTTATAATGAATATGTGCCACTTGTCACTACTAATATCGAGGGAGTAAAAGTTCTCACGATGCATTCTTCTAAGGGTTTAGAGTTTGAATATATATGGATTGCGCATATGGATGAGAAATCTTTATCTGGCGGAAGAATAAGTAAAACAGGTTTTACACTGCCTCCGAGCATTGCCGAGGTGGTGGAGGAGCGCGATATTGATGCCATCAAGCGCAAACTTTATGTTGCCATAACCCGGGCAAAGAAATTCTGCACTCTTTCATATGCCTCTTTGTCGGGGAAGAGCGGCGAGCAGAAGTTGGCTAAAGTGATAGCTATTTTGCCTTCCGAGGTTTTTGAAAAACAAAAAATCAGTTCTCTGGAAAAGGTAATACCTGATAATAATATTTTGCCGGATTTATTAAAATTGGTAAAAGCTAAATATAAAGACAGATATGTTTCTGTATCTTTACTAAACAACTTCTTTGATTGTCCTTGGCAATGGTATTTTAGAAATTTATTGCAATTACCGGAAGAAAAGACTGAGAGTTTGGAGTTTGGTATTGCCGTGCATTCCGCTATTGATAAAATTTTGAAGTCAAATAAAGTTATTTTACCCGAAGACAAGGATGTGGCGAAAATTGTTTCTAATTGGGCCGCAGGAAGATTGAAGGATATAGCTCCTAGCCACGAAAATGAGCAATCAATTTCTTTAAATGATCCGCGTTTTCCATACCTTAAAATTTATGGCAAGATAGACTTGATAGAAAATTTAAGAGGTAAGGAAGTACGAGTGACGGATTTTAAGACCGGTAGTGTCCGCAAAAAAAGTGAGATAGAAAAACTGGACGAAGAGGGCCGAATGAGCGGGAATTTAAGACAGCTCGCTATGTATTCGTATTTACTAGAACAAAGTGTAAGAAAATTAAAGGTAAAAGAAAGCCGGCTGGAATTTTTAGAAGCAAAAAATCCAAAAGAAGCTTTTTATGACAGGATAATTACCCACAAGGAAATTGATTTACTTATTAAAGACATTTCTGACTACGATAATTTAGTCAAAAGTGGCGAGTGGGCAAATAGGCCTTGCCATTACAACTCTTATGGCAAAAACACCGAGTGTGAATATTGCAAAATGGCTGAAATTTATAAATGACGGATAATGAGGTATAATCATTAAGAGGATGATAATTTTTACAGAAATTGGTCTTTGGAGTACCAAGGAAATCAATTGTAAAAAAACTTATGTCATATTTTAATTTTAAAACAGAACAAGAACAGGAAGAAGAACGTGAACGAGAATTGCAACGAAAACTGGAAGAAGAATTAGAATTAGAATTAAGATTGGAACAAGAAGCAAAATTGGAAAAAGAGAAAGAGGAAGAATTAAAAAAAGAACTGGAGCTAGTAAAAGAACTAGAACAAGAGCAAGAACAAGAAGAAAGAATAGAGCAAGAACGCGAAATAGAAGAAGAAAAAAAAGAACAAGAAGACTGGGAAAGATATTATGAATAGTCCTTTAGTTTCTTGTCATTTTTCTTATTGTAATCCAATCTTGTAATTTGAACTTTTTAGCTATAAGATAGCATTATGGAATATATTATTCTTCTTTTCTATAAATATGTATATATTGACGACCCAGAAACTGTAAAAAAGCGCGAGGTGGAGATGTGCGAAAGATTAGGACTCAAAGGCAGGTGTATTATTGCTCCTGAAGGCATAAATGCCACTTATGAAGGAACAAAAGAAAATATAGAAAAATATATCAAAGAAGTGGAAAAGGATAAAAGATTTTTAAATATTCATTTTAAATTAAGTGCTGGTAATGGCAATGCTTTTCGAAAATTGTCCGTAAAAGTGCGTAAAGAAATTGTTTCATTACATTTAGGCACTTGCGATATTGACCCAAACCAGATTACTGGCAAGCACTTAAA
>Ga0155108_126_pt3 | contig 13292 bp, 17 predicted proteins | sample RifCSPhighO2_01_FD_106076 | JGI IMG/M metagenome (GOLD analysis project Ga0155108, IMG submission 106076) | Candidatus Nomurabacteria bacterium RIFCSPHIGHO2_01_FULL_40_12
TGCATTTCCCCTCCGACGACAGAACGTTACGATTTACCCCAAAGTATCTGGGGTGAGAGAACAAGGTTTATGTATGATTCCACTATAAGTCTATAATCTACACGAAATAAAGCAACTCGCTTTGTGGACAAAACAAAAGCCCCATTTCTGGGACTTTTGTTTTTATTTATTCTTCCCAGTCTTCCTGCGAGAGACAATAAAAACATTTGAGTATTTCTTTGGTCCGCGAGTTTTGCGTCCGCCGGTAACTTTGCCCCACATCGTCTTCGGGCGTTTTGTTCCTCTGCCTTGCCTGCCTTCTCCGCCTCCGTATGGATGGTCTACCGGATTCATCGCCGTACCTCGCACTGTAGGACGTATTCCTTTCCAGCGGCTGCGTCCCGCTTTGCCGTAATTCTCCAGATGATGCTCTTCATTACCAACGGTGCCGATAGAGGCCCAGCACTCTTCATTTATTTTCCGAACTTCCGTTGAAGGCATTTTGATATTCGTATATCCGTCTGCATTCGCTACCACCTGCGCGAAAACTCCCGCCCCGCGGCTAATCTTTGCCCCACCCCGAGGTTTGATTTCAATATTATAAACAAAAGTTCCAACTGGAATATTTTTTAGTGGCAATCTATTACCGGCCGTCAAGGGCGCCTTAGAAGATACAATAAAGGAATCCCCCGCTTTTACCCCCTTTGGTAATACGACATATCTTTTTTCTCCATCTTTATAAACTGCAAGCCCAATAAAGGCTGAACGATTCGGGTCGTATTCCACAGACTTAATTTTCGCCGGAATTTCTTTTTTATTATAAACAAAATCAACATCCCGGAAGAGACGCTTGTGTCCTCCGCCTTTATGCCTCATGGTAATGCGCCCTTGGCTGTTACGGCCTACTGCTCTCTTGAAACCATAAGTCAGAGACTTGGTGGGAGTAGTCGCTGTCAAAACACCCCTGTAAGATACATTAGTCATCTGTCTTCTGGATTTACTTGTCGGTTTATATGTTTTCATTGATTTTGCGAAATCATGTAGCGCAATCGTCCATTGAAGCGCTGCTACTATTAAATAAATTCTATCTTATCTCCCTGTTTCAAATAAACAAGAGCCTTTCGTCCTCCGCCCTTTACGCCGGCTTTGCCTTTTGACATGATATTTTTCTTTGGAACTCTCAAAACATTTACTTTTACGGGATGCACTTTATAAAGGGTAAAAATGGCTTTCTTTATTTCTGTTTTATTCGCCCCGGAAGTAATGTCAAAAGTGTAAACATTTTGCCCTTGCGCATTTGAAGCTTTTTCGGTCACTCTTGGGTTTTTAATTATTTTTGTCATTTTATTTTGGTGAAACTTTTTAAAATATGCTTTTGGAGGGGTTTCGAGGCTGTCGAGCCGAGAATTTCAGGATTTTTTAAGCTTCAAAAAATCCGTACCGGAAAAAGTATATTTAAAAAAGTTTCACTAGCCACGGGATTCTAAAAATTTCACACTCTCGACCGGATTTTCTATTAAAAGGTATTGGTGGTTGAGCACGTCAAGCGGATTTAAATTTTTCAGGAAAACTATTTGGAGCGCCGGTATGTTTCGGAAGCTCTTTTCTGTTTTAATATTGCGGTCAGCTAAAGCCAAGAGGACTTTAGGCTTTTTAGAGACTGTAAAAGATTTAACTCCATTTATTTTGGCTAAATTTTTCATCACCTCTACGGCAGATTGGGTCTTGATGGAAGGCATAGAAAATGAATCAACAAACAATATTTCATTATCCTTTAATTTCTTTGAAAGAACGGAAAAGAGAGCCTGCGCCCGCATTTTCTTTGAAATTTTTCTCTTGTAATTTTTTTCCGCGAGCGGACCGTGCGTCACCCCTCCGCCTACCCAGATCGGACTTCGGGAAGATCCGTGCCGGGCGCGTCCGGTGCCTTTTTGTTTCCATGGTTTTCTACCTCCGCCCCGTACCTCGCCCCTGTCTTTGGTGTCAGCCGTACCTGCGCGCTTATTGCTCCTCATCCCTTCCACTACCTGATGCACCAGGTCGCTCCGCCACTTAGCGGCAAAAACCTTTGCCGGTAAACTTATTGCCCCCGCAATGGCGCCTTTTTGATCATAAATTTTCATTTGCATCTTTGCTTCCATAAATTTAACGGCTGACGATTTCAACCAAACTGCCACGACGACCTGCTATCGCTCCTTTAACCAGCATTATATTATTTTCTTTATCTATAGAAACAACCTTTAAATTTTTCTGGGTAATACGGTCTCCCCCCATTCTACCCGCCATTCTCATGCCTTTCGGAACATGAGTTCGCAGACCTCCTCCGATAGACCCCGGCTCTCTTTCCGAATGCTTTTGGCCATGAGTGCGCGGACCACCCGAAAATCCATGACGCTTGACGACACCTTGAAAACCCTTGCCCTTTGATACGCTGGAGACGATAAGGTTGTCTCCGGGGGCAAAAATTGAAACATCAATACTATCGCCCTCTTTCACGTCTATTTTATCTCCGGGTTTTAATCTGAATTCTTTAAGGGTTTTCTTTTTCTTTATTGCAAAATCCACCTGCACAGAGTCATAACCATCTTGCCCTTTTTCAAATATTCTGGTTACTGTAACGGGACCGGCGGAAACAATAGTAACGGGAAAAACTTTCCCCTCTTCGGAAAAATACTCCGTCATATTTTCTTTTGTTCCTAAAATGAATTTCATCCCGTTTAGAAGCAGATCGCGATCAAACTGCGTACCTGACATGTTATGTTATTAATTTTTTTAATCCTTGATTTCATATTTTGTTTGTTATTTTAATTGCGATCGCGGCTTCTAACGGGATTCATATCCTTTTCTACAACATCTTTACATCAATATCCACTCCAGAAGGAAGCGATAAATTGGTCAGGGACTCAATAGTCTTAGCATTCGGATTGATGATATCAATCAGTCTTTTATGCACACGAATCTCAAATTGCTCCCGCGTATTTTTATAAATGAAAGGAGAACGGTTGACCGTATATTTTTTGATTTCTGTAGGCAGTGGCACCGGTCCGACGATTTCCGCATCATAACGTATAGCAGTATCCATGATTTGTTTGACCGAGCTGTCAAGAATTTTGCTTTCATACGCTCGTACACGTATGCGAAGCACCACCTTGCCATCTCCCGCATTCAAACGAATAGTTTTCTCTTTTTTTAGACTAATTTTAGAGACCTTTAATTTAGGTACTTTAACAGCTTTAACTACTGGAGTTTTTAGCACTTTGGGCCTGCCTACAACGTTATGCGTAGCGTTTCGGGCAGGCTTTTTTGTTTTTGTCTCTGTTGTTGTCATAATTTAAAAGGACAGTCCTTAAGAAGGCCCTCCCAAGGACAGTCTTTAGGAAATTTCTTAACCCAGAATTTTAGTAACTACCCCTGCGCCGACGGTCTTTCCTCCTTCGCGGATAGCAAACCTTTGCGCCTCTTCCAATGCAACCGGAGTCACTAATTTAACTGTGATTTTCACAGTATCTCCGGGCATAACCATCTCTGTCCCTTCCGCTAAAGTCACATCACCTGTCACATCCGTCGTCCGGATATAAAACTGGGGTTTATAACCTTTGAAGAAAGGGGTGTGCCGTCCGCCTTCTTCCTTTTTCAAGACATATATTTCAGCGGTAAAATTGTCGTGCGGAGTAGTCGTGCCCGGTTTGCAAAGGACTTGCCCACGGGTAATGTCTTCTTTCTTTAATCCCCGAAGCAGAATACCGGCATTGTCTCCGGCCATACCCTCCTGAAGATTCTTATTGAACATTTCAATGCCTGTAACCGTCGTCTTCTGGGTAGGCTTGATGCCGACAATTTCCACATCTTCGCCAACTTTTACCACTCCTCTTTCAATTTTGCCGGTAACGACTGTCCCCCGGCCTTCTATTGAGAAAATATCCTCAACCGGCATAAGGAAAGGCTTGGCCGTATCACGGACCGGAATAGGAATGTAGGTGTCCAATGCATTTACAAGTTCAAGAACTTTTTTTGCCCATTCGTCATCCACAGATTTTGACTCAAGAGCCTTAAGGGCAGAACCACGAATAACAGGAGCCCCAACGCCGTCAAAACCCTGCTTGGTCAAAAGTTCGCGTATTTCTTCTTCAACCAAATCAATCATGTCTTTATCGTCAACCATATCGCATTTGTTCAAAAACACGATTATCTTCGGTACTCCGACTTGTCTTGCCAAAAGAACATGTTCTCGGGTCTGAGGCATAGCACCATCGGTCGCGGCAACTACAAGCACTGCGCCGTCCATCTGGGCCGCACCCGTAATCATGTTTTTAATGTAGTCCGCATGTCCAGGAGCATCGATGTGCGCATAGTGGCGGGCATCGGTTGAGTACTCGTTGTGAGAAATATTGATAGTAATTCCTCGGGCTTTTTCCTCGGGAGCATTGTCAATCTGGTCAACGCCTCGGAGCCTTACCTGCTTTCCGGCCATGTTCAAAACATGCAGGATTGCAGCGGTTAAAGTGGTCTTGCCATGGTCAACGTGACCGATGGTGCCGACATTGATGTGCGGCCTGTCTCTTTTAAATTCTTCTGCCATATATCTATTTTATTTAATAATCAAAACTCAGCGTACGAGAACCAGTCACTGGGGCTTGATTACTAACAATATTATTAATAATTGAGCCTGCCCGAAACGCTAAAAAGTCGCAAGCGGGCAAACAAAAACTGCCAAAAGTGCAGTTATTATTATAATAGCAGATAAAAAAACGTTGTCAAATTAATAGATTAGAATAATTGAAATTCAAAAGGCACCTCTTTTTTATCTTTTTTGCCTTTATATAACTCTAAAAGTTCATGAATTTTATGATTTAAATTTCTTCTACTAAAACCTCCGGTCAGATCTTTTATTTTTTGGTCATTCTCAGGACTGTGCTCCAGCATATAGCTTTGAATCTCACCACCCCCCTTACTAAGAAATAAATCAGAAAAACGTATATGTACTATTCCGGTATCCTTACCACCCCTACCCACAAAATAAGTCATTGGTATTTCTTTTTTCCGTTCAGGGCTATCTATTAAATTTTCAATATGTTCTCCGGTATTCATATTTTCATATTATCATTTTTGTATTTCCTTATCCTGTCCCTAAGTTTTTGAGCTTCTTGTTGGGGGTTTTTAGAAAAAATAATGCCTCTGGAAGAATTTATGATGAGGCCGAGACCTTTTCTGTTTAGACCGGCTTTTAAAACTTTTTTTAAATCCCCGCCTTGGGCGCCTATACCAGGAACAAGAAAAGTCATATCGGGGGCAATGGAACGGATTTTCTTCATCTCTTCCGGATAAGTCGCGCCAACGACGAGCATGCAATTTTTATTTTTATTCCAATTTTTATTCACCCTCTGCGCCACAATTTGCCAAAGTGGCTTGCCCTCGATCTTTAAATCCTGAAATTCTCCAGCACCTGGATTTGAAGTCCGGCAAAGAATTATGGAACCTTTGTCCTTTCTGTCCAAAAATGGCTGTACAGCTTCTTGTCCCAAATATGGATGGATTGTTACAGCATCAAAACCAAGCCAGTCAAAAATCGCAGTTACGTAGCCGTTATTTGTATTGCCAATGTCTGCGCGTTTGGCATCTAATATTGTAAAAACATCCGGATAGTTTTTAATCAGATAATCCATTGTCATTTTTAACTCTTTCATTCCTTTGTCCCCCCGAGCTTCATAAAAAGCAGAATTTGCCTTGAAGGCAACCGCATATTGGTGCGTTTCTTTAATAATCCACTTATTAAATTCAAACTGCGGAAATTTTTGGCTTAAAAAACGTTTTGGAATTTTCGCAAAATCAGCATCCAGCCCCACGCATAAAAGTGAATTTATTTTCTTAGCTCTTTTGTTGTATTTATCTATAATCATCTCGGGAAAGCCTTATGCTCTTCTAAAAATTTCTTCCCGTGCCCAAGTTCGGTATTAATCGGCACACCCTCCTTACACAAAGGACAATCTTTTTCGTCCCAAACATCCATCCCCAGAACAGTCAGATAGTCAAAAGGGACGCCCATAAATTCTGGATTTATATTCAAAGGATCTTTATTCACTATCGCACATGCTGCCACAACTCTGCCTCCTTCATTCCCCACACTATCAATAACTTTTTTCACAGAGCCCCCTGTCGTCACTATATCTTCCACCACCAAAACATTTTTTCCTTTTACAAATTTCCCGTAGCCACGTGTAAAAATTTGATTTTTATCCAGTTGTTTTTCCGTATAGACGCTCAGCACTTCCTTATCTTTTAATTTAGAAAGATGATGCGCAGTCCATTGAGAAAGTATAATACCGCCAATAGAGGGCCCCGCCACAACATCTATATTGATGTCCTTGTATTTTTCCGCAATTATTTCCGCAATTCGGGAAATATAAGCTGTGTGAGGATAAACATAATCCTTATTAACATACATCGGAGCATGCTTGCCGGAAACATAAACAAAGTGGCTATCACCAACCACTGCCCCCGTTTTATTTAAAATCTCAACAACTTCTTGGTTATCAATCATTTGTTTAATTTTAACCTTTCCTTTATCTGTTTTGCAAGGTATCGATTTTGGGATTATTTAGAGTTTATTATTTTAAGAAATTTTTTGTGCAAAAATTTATTCGCGATCACAATTTCCCTGTCATTAGTGGTCCAAGGCTGACCCTTAAAATTCGTAACCTTGCAGCCTGCTTCTTTTAATATTAAGGCAGGCGCTGCGCAATCCCAAAGCAAACCTCTTTTTAAAGTAATCCAATCTCTTCTTCCATTGGCTAAAAATAAAGCACTGATACCGATTGAACCATAAGCATAAATTCGGCAAGTTCCTCTTGAGGTAGATTCCAAAATTCTATTAATAATTTTATTATTAACCTTAGACAACATAGAACCGACAATCCCCAGGCTATCTTCCCAATTTTTTCTTTTAGAACAGAAAACTCTTTTGCCGTTCAAAAAAGCTCCTTTTCTTTTTTTGGCAAAAATAAATTCCTGTGTGCACGGATTGTAAATAGCTCCAAGCTCCATCTCCCCTTTTTGGGCTAATCCTATCATGACGGCAAAAAAGGGAATATGGTTGGCAAAATTTATAGTCCCATCAAGCGGGTCAATAATCCAAACATATTCGGCATCTTTTTGATATTCGCCACTCTCTTCGGAAATAATTCCATGGTTTGGATATTGTTTTTTTATTGCATTTATGATGATTCTGTTGGCAGCCAAATCGGCTTCGGTCACGACATCATTAATATGTTCCTTTGTGTATTTAACCCCGATTTTACCGAATTTTTTCAAGATTGCATGCCCAGCTTTTTTTGTGATTTGTTGTATGAATTTTTCCATAAATTTTACTTATAACCTTTTTTTTACCTCTCTTGCAAGATACGGATTCCACATCGCTCCCGTGGCCGACATTACTATATCCGCCCCGGCATTTCTGTATTCAAAAAAGTCATCAACCATAGTAACTCCGCCGACTCCAATAATAGTGTATGAATATCCCAATTCTTCACGAATTTTCTTCAATTTTTTCACCATGTCGAGTCCAGCCCATTTGATGGCATGACCGCAAACTCCGCTTTTAAGCCTGCCTTCTCCGGGAAGCATTTGCTCCCCCTTTTCATCCACAATTTCCGCCGAAATTGTATTGATAGCGGAAATACCTTGCACTATGGGTCCTATGTCTTTTACGAAATTTCGCAAAGCCCCAAAATCCTGATAATAAGCAATTTTAATAATCAAAGGAATTTCTCCAATTTCTTTTTTAATGACTTCAGCTACTTTTACACTTCGGTCTTTGTCGTAGCAAAGAAGATTATTTGTACCTTCATTTGGACAGCTCAAGTTTACCTCTATCACTTTTACACCGGTGTCCAAGAGCATTTTAGCGGTGACACTATAATCATTAATATAATCCGCCACACTCTGCCCGTCTTTTTTGGTCCCCTGAAAACTTCCGACCACAATCTGCCCCGGGCGTGTATTTTTAATAACATTTTCCAAATCTTTTTTCCAAAATTCCGGATCCATTGACGGCACGCCAAAAGAATTCGTAATGGAAAGCGGTTCGTGATAATTTTTATCAGCCACCAGTTTCCCCTGAGCTTTTTCTAAAGTTAAATCTCCATCAATCTTCACCGACAGAACATTTGGCCATAAATGGCAAGGATATTTTCCACTCCGTACCGTCTTATAAGTCACGATATCAAAACCTTTATCGAGCGCAGCCTGCACAAATTTGCCATTTATAAGCGGTCCCGCCGGAATACCGAAAGGCGAATTGACCTTAAAACCTAGAAAATCATATTTTAGCTCACCTTTGTTTTCCAGCACTTCCCCGTCAGCAAAAGCTCCAAAAGGACCTTTTTGAAAGTTTTCTTCATAGGACTTTTCCGGGTCGTAAAATGGGGTGTGAAGCATCTATAATATAATAGCAAAAATATAGAAAAATTAAAACAAAGTTTTTAAGGGGTTTCAAGCGCGACGGCGCGAGAACTTCAGGATTTTTCAAGCTTAGAAAAATCCGTACCGACAAAAATTTTGTTTTGATTTTTCTACTTCCTCGCCGCGATAATAGTTTCAGCGACGTTGTTCGGCACGATGTCGTAGCGGAAAAATTCCATAGTAAAAGAGGCGCGGCCTTCGGTCATGGAGCGCAGCCCGGTCATATAACCAAACATTTCCGATAGCGGCACAATCGCGCGAATAACTTTATTCATCCCCCTGTCTTCCATACCTTCGATTAATGCCCGCTTGCTTGATAGATTACCTGTCACGTCTCCCATAAATTTATCCGGGGTGACAACTTCTACTTTCATCATTGGCTCAAGTATCACGGGATTGGCTCGACGACACGCATCCTGCACAGCCATAGAAGAAGCGATCTTGAAAGCCATTTCATTAGAGTCAACTTCATGGTAAGACCCGTCCCAGAGCTCCACCGAAACATTGACCATTTTAAATCCGGCTACAATTCCGCGCTCCAGCCCTTCTTTAAATCCTTTTTCGCAAGGCGCGATGTATTCCTGCGGAATAACTCCTCCTTTAATGCTGTTTATAAATTCAAAACCGGGAGCCCTCTTGGTATTCTTCGGTAAGTCTTCCAATTCTTCTTTAGAGAGCGCCTCCATTGGCTTCACTTTTATCTTCACATGACCGTAATTTCCACGTCCGCCCGACTGCTTGATGTATTTTCCTTCAGCCTCGGAAGTGCCATTTATCGTCTCACGGTAAGCCACTTGCGGCTTGCCGACATTCGCCTCCACGGTAAATTCACGCTTCATGCGGTCCACAATAATTTCCAAATGAAGTTCTCCCATACCGGCAATAATAGTCTCGCCTGTTTCTTGATCTGTAGATACTTTAAAAGTAGGGTCTTCCTGAGCAAGACGATTGAGTGCCATACCCATTTTTTCTTGGTCGGCTTTTGTTTTAGGCTCAATGCGGAGCGAGATAACCGGTTCAGGAAAAACAATTCTATCTAAAATAATCGGCTTATCCTCATCACAAATAGTATCTGACGTGATGGTATCCTTCAGTCCTACCGCAGCCGCTATTTCTCCGGCAAACACTTGCTTCACTTCTTCTCTGTCATTGGCATGCATACGAAGAATTCGGCCAATACGCTCTTTATTACGCGTACGAGGATTGTAGACGTAACTTCCGGCAGATAAAGTTCCGGCATAAACACGGAAAAAAATAAGCTGACCAACAAAAGGGTCTGTCGCGACTTTGAAAGCAAGAGCGGAAAAAGGCTCTTCGTCTGATGCATTTCTGGTGATAACCTCTTCCGTATTTGGGTCAATACCGGAAACAGGCGGAATATCAAGTGGGGACGGCAAATAGTCCACCACCGCGTCCAAGACCAGCTGAACACCTTTATTCTTTAGCGCACTACCAGCAAAGACAGGGAAAATAATATTCCCGATAACCGCTTGGCGGAGAGTTTTCTTTAATGTATCAAAATTAGGAATCATGCCTTCTAGATATTCCGTCATCATAACTTCATCGGTCTCAACTATTTTTTCCACCAACTCTGAATGATATTTCTGGGCATCAGCTTTTAAATTTTCAGGAATTTCTTTTTCCTTAACCTGATTACCCATTTCTCCTTCAAAATAATAAGCCTTCATACGGAGAAGATCAATCACTCCTTCAAATTTTTCTTCCAGACCGATAGGAATCTGCACACGTACGGCCTTTTTGCTAAGCCTCTCTAATATAGTCGCATAAGAATGCTCAAAAGAAGCGCCAGTACGATCCAATTTGTTGATAAAACAAATACGGGGAACTTTCGCTTCATCAGCATAACGCCAATTTGTTTCGGACTGAGGCTCTACTCCCGCTACTCCGTCAAACACAACAACAGCACCGTCTAAAACACGCAGAGATCGTTTCACTTCTACGGTAAAATCAATGTGCCCAGGTGTATCAATGATATTAAAACGATGCTTTTTAGTCTTATCAGCAACTTTATCAATAAGCGCATATGTCGGAGTCCAGAAACACGTCACCGCGGCGGATGTAATGGTAATCCCGCGCTCCCGCTCCTGTTCCATCCAGTCAGTAGTCGTGTCCCCTTCGTGTACTTCACCAATCTTGTGCGACACGCCAGTATAAAAAAGCACGCGCTCGGTCGTGGTTGTCTTGCCCGCATCAATGTGCGCGATAATTCCAATATTCCTGACTTTTTGAAGTGGGTAGTCTCTTTCCATAAAAAAAGCGCCTCATGCGCTTTTTTTACTATATATTATAAAAGATTTTTTTGCAAATTAAGCTGCCCTGTCTAACTTATCTTTTTTTTCTTTTGGTAATTCTTCAAGCAACCTCACCACCTCATCAGCCGCGTCGGTTATACTAGATGGAGAACCTGGATCGCTAACAGCGCTCCAAGGGATAGATTTGCCATTTATAAATGAACTTACATAGGATGAGTTAATTGGACCTTTTTTTCTAATGGTCACAGTTCCTTGGGGAAGAGTGACCTCTGATACTCTCTCACCGTTTTCTGAGTACCTTTTAATGCTTTTCATAGCATCGAACACTTGAGTTCTAGTAATCCCAGCACGTCTCATAATTGACTCTACTCTAGATTCGTATGCATCTAGAATTCCTTTCTCTAGTCCCATATCCATTTCTACCTCTGCAGTTTCTTGCTGCTTATAAGTAGGAATCAGCACTCCGTCTTCTGAAACTTCAGCCCCTTCGCGAAGCATCTGTGCGTCCGATTTAATACGTGATTTGGTCATATCTTTTTTCATTTGTGGCGAAAACTCCATTGACATAAATTTATTTGGTTAAAAATTATTAATACTTTAATTCTACCCCGATCCAACAACATGTCAAGCAAAAGAAAGAGCGAACTATCCCAGCCCAAATTTTGCGAAATATAAGGACAAAAATCTGCTTCACCCGTAAGGGACGGCTTATTCAGCCCCGCAGATTTTATTTGCAATATAAGTTAAGTGGTTATTTAAAATATTGAGAGCGAGCAACGGCAAAATTTGAGCGGGATGACGGAAAACATAGTCGCTGCATTTCTTGTTTTCTATCACCATGCGAAATGAGCAAAAGCTTTGTTGGCTTCTGCCATTTTGTGCGTATCTTCTTTCTTTTTTATAGCGGAACCCTCGTTCTTGGAGGCGGAGATTAATTCATCGGCGAGTTTAAAATGCATCGGCTTGCCCTTCCCGCCACGGGCCGCGTCGCGAATCCAACGCATCGCCAGAGCGAGCTTACGTTCCGTCCGCACCTCTATCGGCACTTGGTAGTTCGCGCCTCCGATGCGCTTGGAACGCACTTCGGTGGAAGGGCCGGCATTACGCAAAGCCAGATCAAAGACCTCCAATGGATTAGGGTTGCCTGTTTTTTCTTTTATCACATCAAAAGCCGCATACATTACCTTGCGGGCAGTTTCCTTTTTACCGGACCACATGATGTAATTGATAAATTTCTCCAGCTTCTCTGAATTATAAACAAAGTCCGGGGAAACAATATTTCTATTTTTAACTTTTCTTCGCATAATTATTTTGCTTTAGTCTCCTTGGGCTTTTTATTTCCATAGAGAGAACGCGCCTGTCTCCTCTTCTCAACCCCCTGGGTATCGAGTACCCCGCGCACAATGTGATATCTGACTCCGATCAAGTCCTTGACGCGCCCCCCGCGGATCATAACCACTGAGTGTTCCTGTAAATTGTGCCCTTCACCCGGAATATAAGCGGTGACTTCCATGCCGTTGGTCAATCTAACTCTGGCAATCTTTCGTAGTGCCGAGTTCGGCTTTTTGGGAGTCGTGGTGGAAACTTTCGTGCAGACTCCGCGCTTGAAAGGCGCCGGAAAAAAGACCGGTCTATTTTTTAAGACGTTAAATCCTTTCGCCAGAGCCACTGTCTTGTGCTTGGCATGGACTTTGATCCTATTTTTCTTGATTAATTGGTTGATTGTAGGCATTGATTTTGCGAAATCACGTCGTGCAAGTCGATTTAGCGCGACGACAAACAAAATAGCCCTCATTGGACTATGGAAATAATATACTATTTAAACAGCTAAAATGCAAGCGAGGTCAGTAAGCTAAAAGAATAGGACAAAATAGGAAATAAAAACCCGGAAAAATAAATAATGAAAATAATAATGAAGAAGAAAGAATATTGCTCTAAAAAGACCATCGCCCTGGAAAAAGAGCTCGGTAAGAAAGAAAAGAGTATTTTAGAGCCGTCGAGCGGCGGAATCGGAACCAGATTAAATATCCCTAAAGCGAGATTGACCATGACAATTATAGAAGTTATGAAATAAAAATCTGCCGGCATGGCAAGACCGGAAGTAAGGCGGATGATAATTCCAAATAAAATTGCAATGGAAAAATTTGCCAAAACGCCAGCTGCCGCGACTGCTATCGTCCCCCACTTTCTATTGCTTAAATTATCCGGATTATACGGTACTGGTTTTGCCCAGCCGAACAAAAAAGGGGTATTTGAGATGACTAGAATCGCAGGTAAAAGCACCGAACCAAATAAATCCAAGTGCTTGAGCGGATTGAGTGTCAGACGGCCGGCATAGCGCGCCGTCTTGTCGCCGAAATATTCCGCCATAAAACCATGAGAAACCTCGTGGATAACGATTGACATTACCAATATTGCTATATAAAAAACTGCATCAGTTGCTTGCATAATACTATATGTAATGATAACATAACCCCATACGAAAGCTAAGCTTCGTACGGGGCAAGAAAAACTACCGCGTCCCGTTTGAAAATCAACGGAATTACAGAAGTATAGAGTTTATTATTTTAATTTTTAAATGGG
>Ga0155108_107_pt3 | contig 11093 bp, 8 predicted proteins | sample RifCSPhighO2_01_FD_106076 | JGI IMG/M metagenome (GOLD analysis project Ga0155108, IMG submission 106076) | Candidatus Nomurabacteria bacterium RIFCSPHIGHO2_01_FULL_40_12
TTGTTGACGGAGTAAAAACCGGCTCTGCCAGTTTTTGATTTTTCTTTAATCCTTCAGGGAGAGTGAAATTGCCGAAATTTCTTTTGCCCTCTTTATAATGAACCCAAAGTGAGGTGGAAGTAACACCGGTAATATAACCCCGTACTACGGCTTCTATAGGAAGCGGGGCGCACTTTTTAGCCACAAGTACATTCGAGTCGGGGGTGCTTAATACATGATTTTGAATTATATCTTTTGTTTTCTCAAAATAGAAAAGAGATATCTGATTCAATACTTCCCCTTTAAATGGTATGTAAGCGATATTTCTGTCAAAAGAAGAATGCCGGTCCGTGGCGACCAGAGTGACATGGTCTGGAGCAATATAAATATCCCGCACTTTGCCTACTTTTTTCTCACCCAAATTTTCAAAGTTTGTTTCTATCAGTACATCATCTATGTGTTTTTTAATGATTTCTATATCCATGTTCTTATTTTAACTGCACTTTGCCGTTTCCTTTGATAATTTTTCCGATTTCATAGATTTGATAATCTCTGTATTTTTTAAGAATCTCAGTAATTTTTCTTTTTTCATATACCGGGATTATCAACATAAGACCGATACTCATATTGAAAGCAGTATACATTTCCCTTTCATTTATCTTACCAATATTTTGCATAAAAGGAAATATCGGTAACATAGGCCATGAACCTTTTTTAATTTCCGCATCAAGATGTTTTGGTAAAATTCTCGGTATATTTTCAATGAATCCTCCACCGGTTATATGTGCAATACCCCTTATTTTTATATCAGAGTCCAATATCTTTACTAACGGTTTTGTGTAATTTTTATGGACTTTCAGTAATGCTGTGCCTATAGTTGACCCCAATTCCGGAATTTTTTTATTTATTTTATATTTTCCTATTTCAAAAATTAATTTGCGCGCCAGAGAAAATCCGTTGGTGTGGAGCCCACTTGAAGCAAAGCCCAAAATAATGTCCCCTTTTTTTATTTTTTCCCCTGTTATTATTTTATCTTTTTCCACTATCCCGGTGATGCACCCAGCAATGTCATGTTCTCCTTTTGCATATGTACCGGGCATTTCAGCGGTTTCTCCGCCAATCAGCGCTACATTCGCTTCACGGCAAGCTTTTACCATACCTTTTACCATCGCCTCCATTTCTTTAGGCACTAATTTTTCATTAGCCACATAGTCGAGAAATGTGAGCGGGCGGGCACCCATAGCCAGGATGTCTCCACAGCTGTGCCCGACAATATCTTCTCCCACCGAAATATATTTACCAGCCATTCGGGCGATAGCAAGCTTGGTGCCTACGCCATCAATACTCTGCACCAGGACGGGATTTTTATATTTTTTTATGATATCTGTAAGTTCAAAAAGTCCGCCAAAACTTCCGATATTTTTTAATACCATTTTTGTGTGAGTGGACGCGACATGTTTCTTTATTCTTTTCACAACCTCGTTTCCTTTTTTGATATTGACTCCGGCTTTTGTGTAAAGATCACTCATAATTATTTTTGCAAGTATTTTTTATACCCCATTTTTTTCAGTTTTTCGCCTTTTATTTTAACTTCACTACTCATTTTTTCTTTGTAAGTAATAAGTTTTTCCTCTACATTCTTATCAGACAAAGCAAGTATTTGCACTGCCAAAAGTCCTGAGTTTTTTCCGGCATTTATACCGAGGGTCGCTACCGGTATTCCTGGAGGCATGCCTACAGTAGAGAGAAGCGAATCAAGCCCGTCTAAATTTTTTGTTTTTATTGGTATGCCGATTATGGGCAGAGTCGTCAAAGATGCTGCTACTCCCGCTAAGTGTGCTGCCCCGCCAGCGCCAGCGATGATAACTTTGAGTCCTCGGCCTTTGGCGCTAGTGACATATTTATGCACCACTTCCGGTGAACGGTGCGCGGAGGCAACTGTAATCTCGTAAGATATCCCGAAATCCTCTAATACTTTTGCTGCCTCGGCCATTATTTCCAGATCCGAATCCGAGCCCATAATTATGCCTACCTTTGGGTTCTTCATAAACCCATATTATCATTTTTATAACTCTAGCGCAAAGAATTTTAAGAAACATATGATTTCCCTGTCATTTTATCTCCGAGGGCGGTTTTCAGAAATTTTTTGTGCTAGAGTTTTGTAGTGCTTTCTTGCCTATATCTTTTCTGTATTGCATACCTTCAAATGAAATCTTTTTTATCGCTTTATAGGCTTTTTTAAGCGTTTCTTCCAGGGTATCGCCAGTGGAGCTTACTCCCAGCACCCGCCCCCCACTGGTTAATAGTTTACCGTTTTCTGTTTTTGTTCCGGCATGAAAGACGACAATATCCGTTTGCATTTCGGCTTCTTCAATTCCCAGGATAACTTTGCCTTTTTCATAATTGCCCGGATATCCACCCGAGCAAAGAACAATATTACAGGCAAAAAGATTTTTCCATTTCATTTCAACTTCATTTAATTTTTCATCAATACAAGCGTCAATAATATCAAGCAAATCAGTATCCAAAAGTCGCATATATGTTTGCGCTTCCGGATCACCGAAGCGCGCGTTATATTCAAGAATTTTTGGACCATTTTCTGTGAGTATTAGCCCCGGATAGAGTATTCCTTTGAATGGTATTTCATCATCGAGCATACCCTTCAATGTTGGAGCGACTATTTCTTCTTCTATCTGATTCATTATTTCCTGATTTATAAATGGTAATGGAGCAATTGTACCTATGCCCCCTGTATTCGATCCGGTATCACCTTCACCTATTTTTTTATGGTCTTGCGAGGAAGGAAAGATTTTATAATTTTGTCCGTCTGACAGCGCATGTATTGAAATTTCCGGTCCTGTTAAAAATTCCTCTATCACGACTTCTTCACCGGATGCACCAAAAATTTTCTTTATCATCATATTTTCTAGTGCTTCCACGGCTTCTACTTTTGTTTCCGCAATCACTACGCCCTTACCGAGCGCTAGCCCGCTCGCTTTTAGAACAATCGGCATTTTTCTCGCCTCAATGTATGCCTTAGCCTTTTCAAAGTTGTTGAATATTTCAAACTTTGCCGTCGGCAGATTATGCCGGCGCATAAAATTCTTAGAAAATGCTTTTGACCATTCAAGCTTTGCTGCTTCCCTAGTCGGACCCCAAATACGCAAACCCTGCTTTGTAAATTCATCTACAATGCCGAGCGCGAGCGGGTCATCTGGGAGCGCCAGAGTTAAATCTATTTTTTCTTTTTTAGCGAATTCCAAGAGTCCCTTTATATCAGTTGCTTTTATATCCACGTTTACTCCTATTTTTTCCGTGCCGGCATTTCCAGGCGCGAAAAAGAGCTGTCCTGCGCGAGGTGACTGCGCCACTTTCCATCCCACTGCATGTTCTCTGCCCCCGGAACCGATTATTAAGATTTTTTGTTTATTCATTTGGTTAATTTTTCTAAAACTTCCACATACAGTTTATTTTCTTTTTTCTTCAGCCTTTGATAAAGAGATTCTACCGTGTCGCCGGGCTTAATTTTTTCAAAACATCTTCCCAGAACTTCTCCAAAATCAAACTCATGACTCAAGAAATGATTGGTGCATCCGGCATAAGTGGCCTGATTATCAAAAAAGTTTTGTATCGCTTTATTGGCGAGCATTCCTTTGTTCCAAAGAGCATCACTTCCATCGGGATTTTTTACAATGCCATTCATCGTATCCGGAATAAGCCCAGGGTGAGTATTGATAATTCGATTTAGAAATGCGTCTATCGCTTCGTCTAAAATAATCTGTTTCCAGCCGGTGAGGCAAATATACATTAAGGCTTTTTTGGGATTTAGTTTTTGTAAAAGCGGTAAGAGGTTTTCTTTTTTGGGACAGATTTCAATTTTTAAATTATTTTTTCTTGCATGTTCCAATCCCGGAGCATTCTCTTTATCCGAGATGACCGCGCAGATTTCAGCCTTTATCTTGCCATCAGCTATCCCGTCAATTATGGCCTTTAGGTTGGTGCCAGTGCCAACATTAGAAATAAGAATTGCCAGTTTAATTTTTTGGGACATCATAATTTATTTCTATCTTGCGCTCTTTCAAATCAATAGGATATTCCCCCGTGAAAAAAGAAGTGCATAAATGCTTTTTTGGAAGGTCGATAGATTTTATCATCCCTTCAAGGGATAAATAGTGGAGCGAAGTTGCTCCAAGAAATTTACGGATTTCCTCTATTGTTTTATTGGAGGCAATAAGCTCGTTTTGCATAGGAGTATCAATGCCATAAAAATCCGGAAAACGAACGGGCGGAGATGATACCAAAAAATGCACCTCTTTGGCGCCCGCTTTGAATAATCTTGCTACCAGCCTCTTGCTGGTGTGGCCTCTGACGATAGAGTCATCAATAACAGCGATTTTTTTTCCTTTAAGTATTTTTTCAAGGGGGATGAGCTTCAGGGCGACGCTATTCCTGCGCGATTTCTGGTCCGGTTCAATAAAAGTTCGGTGCACGTAACGATTTTTTACCAATGCCATTTCAATAGGCAGACCGGAAACTTCTCCATATCCCAAGGCTACCGGGGTCGCCGTATCAGGCACCGGCACTACCGCATCAACTTTCAGTTTGCATTCACGGGCGAGCATTTTTCCGAAATTTTTTCTAACTTCATAAACCAATTTACCATTGAGCACGGAGTCCGGGCGGGCGAAGTAAACATATTCAAATATGTCGTGTTTTGGATTAGATTTTGCCAATTTCATACTTTTCATTCCACTCCGATTTATCACAATCATTTCTCCCGGTTTTACTTCTCGCACAAAAGATGCGCCGATGGTGGCGAGCGCGCAGGTCTCGGAAGCAATTACATAGCCTTTGCCTATCTTGCCGAGCGCAAGCGGACGCATTCCGTAAGCATCCCGGATGGCAATCAGTGTATTTTTATTCATCATCACAATCGAAAAAGCGCCGGTAATCAAAGGGAAAATTTTTTTTACCGCTTTATCCATTGCCTCTCCTTTTTTAAGATAAAAATTTATGCTGTCGGCTATCAATTCTGAATCGCTTCGGTCTTTTTTTAACACTTTTTTTGAAGCAAGAAATTGTTCCAGAGCTTTAACGCTTGGTAAATTGCCATTGTGAGCCAGAGCAAAAGAGCTATCGGTATTGATAACGGGTTGCGCATGTTTAAGCGCTCCTCCATTGGAAGTTGAATAGCGATTGTGTCCTATACCTATGTATCCTTTCAAACTATTTATGGCTTTTTCCGTATAGACTTGAGCTACCAGCCCTGCGCCTTTATGCGTACGGAGATTTTTCCCGTCGCTTGTTGTTATGCCGGATGCTTCCTGCCCTCTGTGCTGTAGTGCAAATAAAGCAAAAAAAGCCAGTCGGGAGACGGGTAGATTTTTGCCATATATGCCGACAATTCCGCACTTTTCTTTTAATTCGTTCATTTTTTAAAGTAGTTAATTGCGTTTTTAAAAATTCGCAGACCCATTCCTTCTTTTGAACCTTTTTTAGCCATATACCACATAGGATTTTGATGGGCAAACATTCCACGCTCCGGATGAGGCATTAATCCCAATACTCGTCCATTATATGCATTTACCCCGGCAACGTCAAAGTCTGAGCCGTTCGGGTTTTTCTCAAGATTTTGAAATTTGCAAATCGGTCCTTTAACATACCTAAGAGCAACTTCAGTTTTTTTCTTACTTGCCCCGTATGAAACCGAAGGTCTTCGTTCGGGGTCTATAATATAGCGTCCTTCTCCGTGCGCTATTGGCAGTGATAACCTTTTTATCCCTTTGAGCCAGGGACTCTTATTCTCTTTGCCTACGACTTCTAAATCAACCCAGCGATTTGTGTACAGAGGATTCTTATTATAGGTCAATGCGCCGGGTAGAATTCCTAAATTAGTTATTATCTGGAATCCGTTGCATATGCCTATGATTAAAGTATCGCGGGATAAAAATTCCGCCAGCTCTTTCGCCAGATGATTCTTGAATTTATTGGCATAAGCCTTGCCGCTGCCGGTATCGTCGCCATAAGCAAATCCTCCCGGGAAAACCAAAATTTGGTATTGAGCGAGTATTTTTGGCTTAGCTATCAGATCATTGATATGCACAATATCAGCGCATATATTCATTTTTGCTCCAGCCAATTCAAAAGCGAATTTTGTTTCTTCTTCGCAGTTGAGCCCGTAGCCGGACATTATTATTATTTTTGGTTTTTTGTTTTTCATAATTTATCTATTCTGGTGTTCTTGAGAATATTGGAATATCTCTTATCTAATAAATTTCTTGCTGATAACATTTTTCACAGTAAACCACTTCCGGTCTCTCCGGCGCGTAGCTTGTTTTAAATTCTATCACGCATTTATCTTGCCCGTGAAAATGATTTGTCCTACTGCGCCCGTCGAAGCTTTGCAAAGTCGGGTCACACATGCAGGCTCTCTCCCAAAGTTTTAACGGGTTTCTGAGGTTGAGAAGCTGATAATTCCTGCAATTCGGACATAATCTCGGCAAAGGTAAATTCATTCTTTTCAAAAACTTTAATTCCTCTGGGACTATTTTAAATGCTTCGGTGCATTGCTCTTTGCATTTACCACCGTGTCCACACTCTATCACTTTATTTAATATATCATCCCCTATCTTTGAAATATTGTCCGGTATATCTTCAGTTTTTATATCCATTTTGTAATTTCTGTCTTCAATATCTTGCCATTCGTAGTCCTTAGCCAGCGCTTCTTCTTTACTTAAAGGAAAATATTCTTGAGCTATTGTTTCATTATAAGCAAAAGGTGAAAGTTCTGTCGGGAAAAATTCACCGTATTTATAAATTTTTCCTCTCTTGTTTATAAAAGGAGTATCCGCCATATGTTTGATTATTTTCGGCAACAATTTTTCATATTCTTCCTTACTGTATTGCTTGTTTAAAATACAATAATTTTGTTTACGCAATCCTATACAGCCGTATATATTCTGGCAGTCGTGGCAGTCCTCGCTATAACGAATGTTTTGACTGGAGAAATTTCTGACTCCAAAAGCCGCATTATGGCCGCCAAAGCTATGGCAATTTTCATACTCAAGCTCACAATTAAATCCTATAAACGAAATATCATAACAATCCTTAGTGCCGTGCCTGCAGAAAAACAAAAACCTTGAATCCTCTGTTTCCTTTGAGCTATAAGAATCATGAGTATTTCTGGCTTCTGATAAGTCATCACCATCGGAATTGACTGATTTATAGACCCGAGCATAACGGTATGGCATTATCATTTTTACTTCCTTCACTTTTTTTAAATTTTCTTGATGCCTTTTAAAACTTCCCTGATTTTCTTTGATAAATTCTAGGTATTCTTCTCTAGTATAGGGTTTATTAAAAATATAATATTGTTTGTTTACCAACCCCACGCAGCCGAAGCAGTTAATACAATTCCGACAATCTATTAAGTACAAGCTTTCCACGCAATCTACGCAATGTTCAGAAAAGAATAGCTTATTTGTCCGCTGGCATTCAAATAATCCGTAGCTGAATTCAATTTTATCGGAAAAAGCTATGTCCATTGAATCTCTGGAATCAAAAACCTGGTTTCCGAAATATAATCTTTCATTATTATACCCACCAAAAAGCAAGTAACACTCTTTAAAATCTTTTCCGTAGTTACAGTATTCGCTATTCACATAATTCGTTTGAAATAAATTAGATCGCGGTACTTTCTTTTGCAGCTCTAAAAACTGTGTAAAAAAGGTCCTAGAGAAATCATAATCGTTTCCATAATCAAGAGGATTCCATTTATCCCCGAACCAGCATTCGCGGCAGAAGACAGTATAAGACTTATTTTTATTATAGACACTCAACATGGATTTGTTACATAATGCGCATTCTCGCCTATAAAATACTCTATTATTGCGGAACATAAGTCGTCTCTGAAACCTACAATCCGGACAGAAAGTCGGCGGCGGCACTTTCATTTTTTCATAAAAATTAAAATCCTCACTTTCTATAGTGAAATCTTGTTTACAATTTTGACATATTTTATTTTCTGAATTTTTTATCATTTATTTACTTTACTCAACTAAAGTACTTTAGCGTACTAAAGTAGCTAATATACCTCTTGTTTGTAACAACTCTCACAATATACCATTTCCGGTCGGTCAGAGGCATAGGAAGTTTCAATAGCCATATCGCATTTGTCGCACTTGCGGTTATAAGTTTGCATCGGATTTAATTGTTTAATACGGGCTCTATCTCGGCAAAGCGGGCAATGATTAGGAATTGGAAGATTAAAACGACGCAAGAATACCAATTCTTTTGGAATAATTTGATAATTTTTTCCACAGGCTTCACATTTTAAAATTGCCTGCAAAATATCGTCTGTGACATCTTTAATATGGTCTGGTACCACAGTGGTAGCCGGAAGATACTCCCGCTGGTCAGGGTCGCGCCAGGTGAAACCTTTTGCAATGGCCTCTTCTTTATTCATTGGAAAAAATTCGTAAGCAGTGGACTCATTGTATGCCCAAGGACACAGGTCAATGGGAATCTGCCCGCCGTATCTATGCTCTAGTCCCCTTTTATCAATGAAAGGCATATCATTCATCTGTTTTTTAATTTTTTCAACTAACGGAAAATATTCTTCTTTAGTGTATTGTTTATTAAAGATGCAATATTCTGCTTTTCTAAGGCCAACACATCCGAATAAATATCCACAACCATGGCAACCAAATGTGTATTCCGTATCGTGGTTGCGATAGTTCCAGACACTGAATTTAACATTTGAAGTGTTGAGTCCTGTCCACGTTGCTTCATAAACCCATTCGGAACTAGAACCAAAAGCCGTAAAATCATAACAATTATGCACTCCACCTTTCATGAACAGTTGACAGTACCTTATATTTTCAGAATCGGAAACACAATATACATTATGAGCATTTTTTGAATTATAAACATAATCTCCGGAAACATTTGTATTATTTCTACCCATAGTGGCGCGGCGAGGGTAATTTAACGAAAGAGCATACGCTTGCTTCTTAAACTTCTGTATATTTTTTACATTTCCTAGGTCAAGCTCCTTGAATCTTCTTTGATATTCGTCTCTAGTTAATTGCTCGTTAAAAATACAATAATTTTTATTGCGCAATGAAGTGCATCCAAAACAATCGCTACAATTTACCAGATCTCTAGAAAAGTAAACATTTTGGCAGTTCTCGCAATCTTGAGAAAAGAAAGTTTGGAAACATTTTCTTACATCTATAATTTCATAACATAACTCTGGGTCGGCAGAATAAGCTACATCAAGAGAATCTTTTGAATTCAAAACACCATTTGTGTATGCAGAATCTTCGCCTGTAATATGCCTGAAGCATAAATAGCCATTTTTTTGATAACTCGCAGAATTACAATATTCGCTGTTTATCATAGTGGTATATTCAGTATGCAATGCCGCTTTTGGAACTTCATTCAGCAATTCCTTGAATTGCTTGAAAAAGGGTCGAGAAAAATCATAATCTCTGCCATAGCTTTTCGGATCCCATTTATCGCTCCACCATATATCTTGTTTATAAACCTTAAAAGGCAAATCAGGATGGTAGAAAGTAATAATATTTTCTCCAGTAAAATTACATTTACGCTTGTATAATATTCTATAACCATACCAAGCCATACGTCGCAACAAACGACAATGTGAGCACCAAAGAGGTGGTGGTACTTTCATTTGTTCATAAAACCCAAAATCATCTGGCTCGATAATGAAATCTTTTTTACAGTTTTGGCATATTTTATTTTCTGATTCTGTTTTCATTGAGCATTAGAGAATTTATGATAAATAGTATGTAATTTCTTTGTATTGGTTTCAATGATTTTATTCCTATCAGTCACTATGAATTTTCCATTTTTTGTGACCTTTCCAAGTTTAGTATGAGGGATTTCTCTAATTATTTTCTCAAAAGCGGAAATATTTTTAGGAGAGATAGATACCAGAATTCTCCCCTGGCTTTCGGAGAAAAGTTTAGCATCTACAGACAGCGCCTTAGACGCTGTCTGGCTTATTGAAACTTTACACCCGAGCATTCCACCGAGGCTTGCTTTGGCGAGCGCAATTCCGAAGCCTCCTGAAGTTACGGAAATAGCAGAAGTCACTAGTTCTTTTTGAATCGCTTTTTCCAAGGCTAGATAAGTTTTCATATTTTTTTCTACATCAACTTTTGGAACATTATTTCCTATAGCATTATTCCCCTCTTTTTTTGCTAGCATTTTATAATATTCACTTGCCCCTAATTCATCGTGGGTTTCCCCTAATAAATAAATTGCGTCTCTCGCATTTTTAAACTCGGGTGAAACGGTCTTATAAAAATCAGGTATTACACCGATTGCAGAAATTAGAAGTGTCGGCGGGATAGAGATAGCGACAGGATTTTCCTTTTCATCATAGCCTTTAAAGTCATTAAACATGCTGTCCTTACCGGAAATAAATGGTGTACTGAAGCCTATAGCATAGTCATAGCAGGCTTTTACCGCATCTACAAGCTGGGCTAAGCGTGTTTTATCGTAGGAAGAGCACCAGCAGAAATTGTCTAGTAAAGCGAGGTGTTTGAGAGTGCCACCGCAGACGATAGAGTTTCTTATGGCTGTATCAATAGCGCAAGCAGCCATATGATAACAACTCAAGTCTCCATATGACGGGCACACAGCAGAAGATAAAACCACTCCTTTCTTTGAGCTTAAAACCGGGCGAAAAACTTGCGCATCAGTATTGATACAGCCTCTACCCGAGAGCGGTTTCAACACAGAGGAAGCTTGTACTTCATGGTCATATTGACCGGAAATAAAAGCAAAACTACTAAGATTTAGATTTCCCAATAAATCTTCCAGAATTTTAGTGTAGCCCCTCTCCTTTTTAAGGCTGGGAGTGTCCGGTTCCGGATAAGTTAAAAAATAAGGAGTTGTTTCTAAATGGTGTTTTGGCAAGCCGTTATGCAGAAATTCCATTGACATATCCATTATTATTTTACCTTTCCACTTCACGATAACTTTTCCGGAGTCAGTGAATTTTCCGATTACTGTTGCTTCTACTCCGCGACTTTGCATCAGGTTATAAAATCTTTTCCATTTTTTAGGGGGCACAGAGAGCGTCA
>Ga0155108_108_pt2 | contig 10254 bp, 10 predicted proteins | sample RifCSPhighO2_01_FD_106076 | JGI IMG/M metagenome (GOLD analysis project Ga0155108, IMG submission 106076) | Candidatus Nomurabacteria bacterium RIFCSPHIGHO2_01_FULL_40_12
AAGGATTTTCCTTCAGTGCTTTAATAGAAAGAGATATCTTGCCGTCTTTTATTTCAATCACTTTGGCGTGGACTTTATCTCCCACCTTAAACATACTCCTTGGATCTTCTACTAGCCCCCAGTCAAGTTCGGAGATATGCACCAGACCCTCCAGCCCGTCTTCCAGCCTTAGAAATACTCCGAAATCAACCAGCCCGGCCACGATGCAGTCTAACTCTTCTCCGACCGTGTATTTGCTTAAAATTTCTTTTTTCTCTTCAGGATTATTATCCTTTTCGGAGAATATCAGTTTGCCTTCTTTCGGCAGAGTTGAAATAATCATTACGGAAATATGCTGTCCGACGAGCTTTTTCAATTCTTTTAATATTTTATCTTTATCGGAATCAAGCACGCGGGGATAATGGTCGGCTTTGAGCTGGGATGCGGGCAAGAATCCCAGTATGCCCTGCCACTCCAAAATCAAGCCTCCTTTATTCGCGTCTTTTATTTCTAAACTTAGCACTGTCTTTTCCTTGATAGCTTTTTCGGCTTCATTCCAAGTGAGCGCTTGCTTTGCTTCTTTTAGGGAGAGTTCTATATAACCGTCTTCATTTTCCGTGTCAACAATTTTTGCCTTGATGATATCACCCGAACTTATTTTTTTTATAATGTCTTTTGCATTGATAAATTCCCGGCCGTAAATAATGCCTGTGCCGAAAGGAGACAGGTCAACGAAGACGGAAGATTTTTCCACGCTGATAACTTTACCCTCTATCAGAGAGTCAATTTCGGGCTTATTTACGCTGCGATCCACAATAGACTTCAGCACTAAGTTCTCTTTTATATTTTCTCCATTTTCATCGGCTATGTCTGAAGCATTACGGGCAGGTTTTACCAAGAGGTCATTTTTTATAGTCATATTTTTCTTTAAACAAAAAATCCGCCTAAAGCGGATATAAGGTTTAGGTTCTACTTATATGCTTTCGCTCATCAGTAGGGTTACCCTAAAACACGCTTTTAATAAAAATTCAGTTGTATAAATACATTACTATAAATAGTCCTAGATTGCAAGCTTTTTAGCTAGCATTCCGCCCCATTTTTTGCTACAATTAGAAGAATGATAATCACATATAACGGTCGCCAATTTTTCAAAATTCAACGCGGGGAAATGGTTCTGGCTTTTAATCCAATAAGCAAACAGAGTAAAAGCTCTAAAGCGGGTATGGGGGCGCACTTTGGCGCGGACATCGCTCTGGTCACTACCAACCATCCTGATTATAATGGCTTGGAGCAGTTAAGTCACGGAGAGCGTACGCCTTTTTCTATCACCGGTCCAGGGGATTACGAAGTGAAAGAAATTTTTATCAAAGGCGTGTTGTCAAATGCGGAAATTGGGGGCAAAAAATACGTCAATACTATTTATATATTTTCGGTGGACAATATAAATATTGTATTTTTGGGAGCTTTATCCGATGTGGAATTTTCAAAAGAAGCGCGGGAAGCAATCAATAATCCGGATATTCTTTTTGTGCCCATTGGTGGCGGCACGCTTGATGCAAAGTCTGCGGCAAAACTTGCGTCTTCGCTTGAGCCCAAAATGATAATACCGATGGATTATGACAATTTATCCTTAAAGGCATTTTTAAAAGAGAGCGGAGAAGAAAAAGCCAATGTGGTTGAAAAATTGACGCTTAAATTAAAAGATTTAGAAGGTAAAGAAGGGGAGGTGGTCGTTTTAAAAAGTTCATAAAGTTAGTCGCGCTCTGGCCGCGTCCTAAAGGACTTACGCGGCACGATTCCGCAGAATCGACGGTTGCGCGACATGATTTCGCAAAATCAATGAAAAAAATTATTCATCATATTAGAAAACAGCCGGAAGAAGTCAGGAGGCATATTTTGCATGTTTTAACAGTTATTGCGGCTATTATTCTTTTGTCCTTTTGGGTTTATTCTTTAGTATAGTTCTATACCTGTCCCGTACTAAATTTTTTATGACGGGGCATAAAGATAAAGATTATTAATTAAAATTTTAGTACTGGGATGGCCAAAAAATCAGGGGATATAAAAAAGGAAATAAGAAGCGATACCATTTTACCGGTTGACGTCGTGGCGGAAATGAAAGAATCATATTTGGCCTACGCAATGTCGGTCATCACTTCACGCGCTTTGCCAGATGTCCGGGACGGACTCAAGCCCGTGCACCGGAGGATTCTTTTTGCCATGCATGAAATGGGTTTGACTGCTTCCGCGCGTTTCCGTAAATCTGCCGCAGTGGTGGGAGATGTGCTCGGCAAATATCATCCACATGGGGATGTAGCAGTTTATGATTCTATGGTGGGTATGGCTCAAGAGTTTTCTTACCGTTATCCGTTTATTTTAGGACAGGGGAACTTCGGTTCTATTGACGGAGACAATGCCGCGGCAATGCGTTATACCGAAGCAAAAATGTCCAAAATTTCCAGCGAACTTCTGCAGGATCTGGAAAAAGAAACAGTTCCTTTTCGTCCGAATTACGACCAGACGCGCAAAGAGCCGGTAGTTTTTCCTTCCTCTGTACCAGCGCTTCTTTTGAACGGCACGCTTGGCATTGCTGTCGGTATGGCGACCAATATTCCCCCGCATAATCTAGCTGAAGTGCTCAATGCGACGATGCATCTAATTGAAAATGGCGACAGCACGACCGAAGACCTGATGGCCTTTATTAAAGGGCCAGATTTTCCGACCGGAGGTATCGCTTACGGATATAAAGATATGCTTCATGCTTATTCCGGCGGCCGAGGCGGGGTAGTGTGCCGGGGTGAAGCGGAGATTACGGAAGATAAAAATGGGAACGCAGTTATCGTTATCACTTCTATCCCTTTTCGGGTAAATAAATCAAATTTAATAATGGCCATAGCCGAGCTGGTGCAGGAAAAAAAACTGGAAGGCATCAAAGGACTCCGGGATGAATCAACCAAAGATATCAGAATCGTCATTGATTTGAAGGGCAATGCCCATCCGGAAAAAGTTTTGAATTATATTTACAAAAATACCCAGCTTGAATCAAATTTTAATTTTAATATCGTCGCTCTGGTGGACGGCGTTCCGCAAACTCTTTCTCTAAAGTCTATATTGGAGCAATTTATTTTGCATAGGATAGAAGTGGTGAAAAAGAGATCCATCTATGACCTGCGTAAAGCGGAAGAGCGTGAGCATATATTGCTCGGCTTGAAAAAAGCGCTTGATAAAATAGACAGGGTGATCACCGTTATCCGCGGGTCTAAAAACTCTCAAATTGCCAAAGTTAACTTAATGAAAGAGTTTAAATTTTCCGACTTGCAGGCGACGGCAATTTTGGAGATGAAATTGTCCAAATTGGCCGGATTGGAGCGGCAAGCAGTGGAGGATGAGCTAAAAGAGAAACAAAAATTCATTACCGAGATGAAAGATATTTTAGCGAGTCCGAAGAAGGTGCTTAAAATTATTTCTAGCGAATTGGCGGAAATTCGCGCTAAATATGCCGATGAAAGACGCACAAAAATAGTTAAAGGCGGAGTAAAAGAAATTTCTGATGAAGATTTGGTGCCGGAAAAAGAGACGATGCTGGTTTTAACCGCTGGCGGGTATGTAAAATGCACGGATCCCTCCGAATACCGCGCGCAGAAGCGGGGAGGAGTCGGTGTGATTGACCTTGAGACTAAAGAAGAGGATTTTGTCACAATGCTTGTCTCCGGGTCTACCCACAGCAACATGCTTTTCTTTACAAATCTGGGCAAAGTTTATCAGATGAAAATGTATGATATTCCCGAAGGTCGCCGCGCCACCCGGGGTAAATCAATAATGAATTTCCTTTCTCTTTCCGCGGATGAAAAAGTCACTTCAATCTTAGCCATGCCAAAAAACGAGGGTAAATCCGAAACTTCATTAATGCTTGTCACAAAAAATGGTACAGCTAAAAAAATGTCTAGTATTTCTTTCAAGGATGTGCGCCGAAGCGGGATTATTGCCATACGCCTAGATAAAAGTTTGAATAAAGATGATCAGCTTGTCGCAGCCCTTATGACAGAGAAAGGAGATGAGGTTATGATTGCTACAGCTGACGGGCAATCTATCAGATTCAGGGAGTCCGATGTGCGTGAAATGGGCAGGACGGCTGGGGGAGTGACGGGCATAAAATTAAAAAAAGGGGATGAAGTTATCGGCGTAGATGCGATAAAAAACAATCAGCAAAAAGAGGGCGGAAAAAGAGCATTTCTGACCATGAGCGCGAACGGTTTCGGCAAAAAGACCGACCTCAAAGAATATAAAGTTCAGAAGCGCGGAGGATCAGGTATTAAAACCGCAAAAGTTACTCCCAAAACCGGCAAGCTTATCGTGGCTAAAGTGTTAACAGGAGAGGAAGAAGAATTAATTGCAATGTCCAAAAAAGGTCAAGTTATCAGAACAGCATTAAAAGCCATTCCACTTTTAGGTCGCCAAACACAAGGCGTGACCATCATGCGCCTGCGTGGGGGCGACGGCATCGCGTCGCTCGCTTGTATATAGTATGTCAAAGGGCACTTTGACAAGATTGCAAACTTTGTATTGTTAGATTTTATATTAAAAGTTATAATTAACCTATGTTTTCTAATCCGGTCAAAAATTTAAAAGCTTTCGGACTGCGGGAAGACAATATCGTAGTGGATTTGGGTGCGGGGACCGGCTTTTATTCCGTCGCCGCGGGGCATATGGTCCCGAGAGGGAAAGTTTATGCCATTGAAATAATAAAAGATTTTCTAGAGACAATTAGAAATAAAGTAAAAGAAGAGCATCTCCATAATGTGGAAATTCTTTGGGGGAATATTGAAAAGCTTGGTGGCACAAAGTTAGGAGAGAGTGTGGCGGACGCCGTTATTGCTTCTAATGTTCTTTTTCAAGTGGAAGATAAAGAAAAGTTTATTTTGGAAATAAAAAGAATATTAAAAATCAAGGGTAGAGTGCTTTTAATTGATTGGTCTGACGCATCGTCTTCAATTGGGTCGAGTTTCGGTAAAATTATCCCTAAAAATAAAGCTTGGGAAATGTTTGAGCAAAAAGGCTTCGTCTGGGAGCGGGATATTAATGCGGGGGCGCATCATTATGGTATGATATTAGTAAAAGCAGAATCTAATGAAAACAAATAATTTTCAAATTATAGTAATAGTGGTGTTTATCGCTCTGGCTATTTTTGGTGTTTTTGTTTTTTCCGGCGCGATACCTATTGGTGACAATAGTGATGATGCAGGAGGCTTGGGCACGGTTGTTTTATGGGGCACGATAAGCTCTGACGCAATATTTCCTTTACTTGAGAGTTTTAATAATGCCAATCAGAGCTTTGTTGTTAATTATGTGGAGAAACAAAAAGATACTTTTGACCGTGATTTACTGGAAGCATTAGCTTCCGGCACCGGCCCTGACATGATTTTCTTGCCGGATAATCTGGCTTTCCGCTATGCCAATAAAATTTTTACTGTTCCATATCAAAGTTTTTCCCTGGCCTCTTTTAAGAATACCTATGCTTCTGCCGGCGAAGTCTTTTTAAATTCAAAGGGAATAATGGCTTTCCCTCTTAGTATTGATCCATTGGTAATGTATTATAATAGAAGCATTCTTGACGGGAGCGGTATTGTTTATCCTCCGAGCTTTTGGGATGAGTTTTCGCAACTCGTCCCATTCCTCACTAAAAAAGATGGTGCAAATAAAATAGTCCAAAGTGCTGTCGCCCTAGGGCATTTTTCCAACATTGCCCACGCTAAGGCCATAATTTCTTCTCTGTTTATGCAAACAGGGGATACTATTATTACAGAGAAAGACGGATTTTTTTCTTCCACATTGGGTATTGGGAAACAAAGGGACCCAAGTTTGATTCTTAGATTTTATACGGATTTTGCTGATCCATCTAAAAATGTGTATTCCTGGAATAAATCTTTTCCTTACTCCACAGAGGCTTTTAGCGCCGGGAATCTCGCATTTTACTTTGGTTATGGGAGCGAACTACAATCTTTGGTAGATAAAAATCCAAATCAGAATTTCTTAGCGGCGCCATTTCCTCAAATCAGAGACGCCGGCTTTAAGCTGACAGGCGCGGAAGTGACCGGCATAGCTGTTTTATCTTCCTCTAAGAATTTTAATACGTCAATTTTAGCGGCCAATCTTATGGCTAGTAGTGACTTTGCGGCTAAATTTGCTACAATTCTGGGAATGGCGCCTGCGCGTCGTGACCTTTTGGCAGTAAAGCCCTCCGATGCTTTTACGCCCATCTTTTACAATTCCGCTCTTTATGCAAAAAACTGGCTTGATCCGTCACCCAAAGACACCGATGATATCTTCCGAAAGATGATTGATGCAGTGCTTTCTAACAGCATGGCCCCATTGGATGCTATCAGGGATGGGAGTGGCAAGCTCCAGCTTTTGTTATCAAAATAATTCCAAATTAAACGGACCATATGAGAAAAATAAATTTTCAATTTCTTCTAAAAAGCGCCTTTATTTCACTCGGAGTTTTTTTTCTTTTTTTCATTTTTAATACAAAAGTTCTGGCTCAAAGGAATCCGGTCGTTGTCGAGACTGTCGGATATTCGGTTGTGGAAGGAATCAGTTTTAAACTTGAGGGATCGTATTCTGGAGCGATAGAAGGGCCAGGCAACGAATTTACAGCTTATTTTGAATATAAAGAAGAAGGCTTAGTTTCAGCTTTAGATTTATCTCCGAATTCATATACAGTTCCAGATTTAGATAAGGATGCGCATCAAGTGACTAAAATTGTCCTGCAACAAGCGGTGAACGGCGTTGTGCCTTTTTACGCTGTTCCAAATCTTCTCTTAAACACGACTTATTATTTCCGGGCAGCCGGCTATTACAATGACAATCCCAGCAAGAAATTTTACGGTGAGACATTAAATTTTTATACAGGTTATGGTTATGGCGGCGGCGTTGATGGAGAATATGGTCCTGGTGCCGGCGGCGGACCATATATCATTCTAAACCCAGGCACAAGTCCAGGAGGCAGTTCAAGTAGTTCAGGCGGTTGTCTACCGAATCAAATACTAGCCAATGATGGTACTTGTGTCTCAGGAGAGGTTAGTGGGAGATTAGGTGGTGGGGGGTTAGTGCCTTGCGGAGTTTATAGTAGTAAGGGAGGGGAAAAAATCATTAATTGGCAGTGCACCTTTGAAGATATTTTTACACTCATCAACAATGTGATTCGTTTTATTCTTTTTAATATGGTCGTGCCCATTGCCGCTATAATGTTCGCTTATGCCGGTTTTCTCTTGATTACAGCCCAAGGAGGAGAGGCGAAAACGAAAGCCAAAGGTATTTTTACCAATGCTGTTATCGGCCTGGTTATTGCCGTCGCGGCTTGGCTAATTGTGACAACCATATTATGGATTTTAGGTTATAAAGGAACCGTGTTCTGGTAGATTTCCTTTGCTAAAAACTATGCTATTAGGTATAATTAAATGATGAAATTTATTAAGAAAAATCTAACTAAAAGTTTCTCTCGCATTGCTTTCATAACTTATGGGTTTATTGTGCCTATCGTTTCTTTTGCGCAAGATACTCCAGGTCTGATTAAGAATCCGATAGAAGCGGATAGTATCAATGGCTTAATCAAAACCCTTTTGGAAGGCGTCATAAAGATAGGCATGCCGATTGTAGCGCTCGCCATCATTTATTGCGGTTTTCTTTTTGTAGCCGCCAGAGGCAAGCCAGAAGCGATTACTAAAGCTAAAGATGCTCTACTTTATACTCTGATTGGGTCGGCGGTACTTTTAGGGTCGTGGGCTATCGCGCAAATGATATCGGAAACCGTGCTTTCATTATAAATTAACCTGCCCCGCCATAGCGGGGTAAATTTAAATCTTATGTTTAATTTATGCCCGTTTTACCCAAATGCCACAGTAGCGGATTTATTTCTTTATTCCGCCTGTATTATCAGTAGAGCCGTCATCCCTCTGATCTTTGCCGTCGCGGTGGCGTCATTTGTCTGGGGAGTAGTGCGTTTTGTCATCAATGATGACGATGAAGGGAAGAAAGAAAAAGGCAAGCAGTTTATGATTTGGGGGCTTATTGCTTTGACCGTGATGCTGGGTGTCTGGAGTTTGGTCGCTATTCTCGGGCGCACTTTCGGCCTGAATACTAGGTTTATTCCGCAAGTTGTGCCGCCGGGCAGTTATTCCCCATATCCATAGTTTTGTTTGTAGGTGTGTTTATGGTACCTGGTAGTGAGACTTGCTAAGCTCTACTACCGGGTGGTATAATTACTAAACATTATTATTTGTCAGGTCGCTTTATTATTAGAATGATTATTAACGTCGCGCTTCAATGGACGATTGCGCGACATGATTTCGTAAAATCATATGAAAAAGAAATTAATTGTATTGTCGGGTTTTGTTTTAGGCTTAGCGCCTGTTATGGTGTTCGCGCAAAGCACTGGAGGGGCGCCTACTGCCTGTGGTAATATCTCAAGCGTCACAACTTTGCAGGGATTGTTGTGTAAATTGAGCGAAGTCTTTAACGCTGTCCTTCCAATTTTGATTGCTTTGGGAGTGGTTTTCTTTGTGTGGGGAGTTCTGATGTATGTGCTTTTTGACGATGAAGAAGCCAAGAAGCGCGGAAGAGACCGTATGATTTGGGGGATTATCGGTTTAGCTGTTATTATCGGTTTGTGGGGGCTTGTGCGCCTTCTCACTAATACCTTTGATCTTGGAAATAGAACTGATATTAAATTACCCACTACTCCTTATTAGTTAGAAAATAGAACATAATGGATCCCGTTAGAAGTTTACTTATGGGAACTATTATTGAAGATTATTAATTATTAACTTCTAACGGGATGGATTTATTCTCAACGAAGATAGCTCATGCAGGCTTGGATTCTTTTATCGGAAATGTTGGTGAGCTTATAATAAACCCGCTTATTTACCTGCTTTTTGCTTTGGCAGTGGCATATTTTCTTTATGGTGTAGCGGAATTTATTTTAAATGGGGACAATGAAGAGAAAAAAACGACCGGCAAGAGCCATATGCTTTGGGGTATTATAGGCATTACCATTATGATGGGCGTCTGGGGCATTCTCAATGTGCTTTTAAATACACTTGGTATACCGGGTTCTGAAATAGATCCGCAAAGCGGGACTGTGAACTTGAATGACTACAATCCTTAGTTTATAAAACTCTTTCTATATAAATTGAAAAGAGGCAAGCTGTGTAAAAACACACGAGCTTGCCTCTGGATCACCTCCTTTCTAATGTACAAATTTATTTACTGTCTCGCCCAGGCGATTATCTGGGCGACGAGGCGCTTCGCCTCGTTGAGTCCCTGCGCAGCCAAGGGCTTCGCGCCGGTGGCGAAGCTCTTGATCTGCGTGAACCCGCTCGCGATGAGCGGGTGGACCTCCGCCTTGGCCGCGAGCACTTGCGTCGCCGCCGAGTTCGCCCAGGACCCGGCAGTGGGGCCGATCTTGCCGAACTGGTTCGCCACACCCTGTGGCGCGAACCAGATGATGGAGGCGAGAACGATCCCCACCGTCGCCATTTTGTGGGTGCCCATCCAGTGGGTGATCGTTGCCCACGCATAGAACAGGGCGACGGCGCCAATTGCCACCCACGTGGCGTTCCACATGGGGTAGAAGATCAAGAGGAATGCGGCGACGCTGGCGAGCGCCGCCGTTTTGTGCTGGCGGACCCAGCACAAGAGCTCCCGCCGAAAGACGATGGCGAGCACAAGCGCGACGCCAGTCCAGATGAGTGGCGTTCCAAGCTGGAACGCTAAGAGGATCGTGGCGACGATTCCTGCCGTCGTCTTCGGCCAGGCGCGGACGGTGCGTCCGAGCCATCCGAAGAAATTGCCGACGATGCCGGTGCGGCGTGCCGGTGCGGCGGGGCGTGCGTGAGCGTGCGTGCGGGCGGTTGCGTTGGCCATGATACTGTATCTCCAGCGTAATGGGCGCGGCGCGCCCGGTTAAAGTGACGTAAACTTGTGATTTCGGCTTCCTTAAAATCGGATAGAATTTAGAATTCAACTTTAAGGAAGCCGCAATCTATGAAATTATCAATGAACCTGACAACTTTACCATTATATCACAATCCATCCTAAAAGTCAATCTTTTTAGGACTCTTTTTCAACATAACTTTTACGGGTACGGATTTTTTGAAGCCTAAAAAATCCTGAAGTTCTCGGCTCGTCAGCCTCGAAACCCCCTTTAAAAGTTATGTCTCAACGAGCTTAGTAAGTGCACGATTTATAAACCTAAATCACTATATATTTTTTGATATT
>Ga0155108_121_pt1 | contig 9695 bp, 9 predicted proteins | sample RifCSPhighO2_01_FD_106076 | JGI IMG/M metagenome (GOLD analysis project Ga0155108, IMG submission 106076) | Candidatus Nomurabacteria bacterium RIFCSPHIGHO2_01_FULL_40_12
GTCCAAGTCTCTGGGTAATGTCATTGATCCATGGATGATGATGGATAAATAGTCCAAGTCTCTGGGTAATGTCATTGATCCATGGATGATGATGGATAAATACGGCGTGGATACGCTTCGCCTATGGATGTACTCCGTCAACCAGCCTGGCGAATCTAAGAATTTTGACGAGAAGACTGTGGCCCTGCTTCAACAACAAGTCTTTGGCTTGCTTTATAATGTGTTCGCATTTTATGAGCTTTATCGTGATAAAACAACAGAGCAAAATAACAAACCTAAATCGGATAATATTCTTGATCAATGGATTTTAGCCCGGCTTGATGAACTGACGGAAATGACGACGAAAAATCTTGATAATTATAAATTACTTGAACCGGTGCGCGCTATGCGGGATTTTATAGGAGACCTTTCCACTTGGTATTTGCGCCGCTCCAGAGAGCGCATCAAGGAAGGAGACAGAGAAGCAAAAATGATTTTATATTTTGTGTTAAAAACTTTAGCGAAATTGCTCGCTCCGTTTGCTCCGTTTGCGGCGGAGGATCTTTGGCTCAGATTGAGGAATGAAAGAGATGCAGGTAGTGTGCATTTGGAAAGTTGGCCAAAACTGCCGTTTAAACTTTTTTCCTCTGGTAAATCAAAAATCATAGAAGAAATGGAAATAACGCGTAAAATTGTCTCTCTTGGCCTTGAAGCCCGCCAGGTGGCAAAAATTCAGGTTCGTCAACCGCTTGCTAAACTTGAGGTCAAAGATTATGAGTTCGGTAATAAATATATTGAATTAATCAAAGATGAGCTGAATGTAAAAGAAGTTATTTATAATATGTCTATTTCAGGCGAGGTTGCTCTTGATATAAAAATTACTCCGGAACTCAAGGCGGAAGGGGAATATCGCGAATTTATGCGGGAGCTTCAAGACACGAGAAAGCGCCTAGGCCTTACCTCGGGCGATAAAATGGCCCTAAGTGTTGAAACAATATACAAAAAGTACAAAATTATGCCAAATTTACAGGAGCATATGCTCCGTGTGGCATCTGTGGCATCTCTGATATGCGACTCCATTGACATTTCGGTAGATAAAGAGAATGTTATTACTGCCTGCTTGTTGCATGATATGGGTAATATTATTAAATTTAAGTTAGACAATTTTCCGGAGTTTTTAGAGCCGGAAGGTTTAATATATTGGCAAAATGTGCAAACTGAATTTAAAGATAAATATGGAGATAATGAATATCTTACGGCTTTAAATATAGCGCAGGAAATCGGTGTGAGCGGGCGTGTTTTGGAATTAATCAAGGCTATTAGTTTTTTAGATGCACCAAACAATGCTTCAGGCACGGATTATGGCAAAAAGATTGTTGAGTACTGCGACGACCGTGTTGACCCTTTTGGCATAGTGAGTTTGGAACAAAGATTTTTAGATTTAAAGAAGCGTTATGCGCACCGTGATCGGAGTACTTCCGAGCGCGAGACATTTGAAAATGCCGTCAGACAGATGGAAAAACAAATTTTTGCAAAATGTAAAATAAAACCGGAAGATATAAATAATGAAACTGTGGCGTCTATAATTTCCGAGTTGAGAAATTTTGTGATAAAATAATCATAAATTTTCATGCATCACATTTATCATACAGAGGGGATAATATTGGGAAATAAGAACTACGGAGAGGCAGGGAAATATTATTTTATTTTTACCCGCGACTTGGGGATGGTTTACGCTTCGGCTTCGGGTGTGCGAAAGATGTCTTCCAAATTACGCTACGTTTTGCAGGATTTTGCCTATCTAAAAATTGATCTGGTCCAAGGCAAGGATTTGTGGCGGATAACGAGTGCGTCAAAAACAAATCAATTGGAAAAAATTACCAAACAGCCGGAGAATTTAAAAATTTTTGTAAACATCGCCCGCCTACTCCGGCGCCTCCTCGCGGGAGTTGAGCCGAATGAAATCTTATTTATTGATTTATTGAGCATATTGTCTGTTTTAGAGACAATAGAGAAAAAAGAGGATTTAAGGAACATGGAGGTAATTCTTGTATTGCGGATTTTAAACAATTTGGGATATATTGGCGGTGATTTAACATTTAATAATCTTATTAGGTCGCCTTTTGAACAAGAACTGGTCTTGGAAGTTTCTAAAAATAGAAAAAAGATATTAAATCAAATTAACAAAGCATTAAAGGAAACGCACTTATAAATATGGTACAATTCCAGGATGCCGCTACAAGATAGGGACAAACTAAACAGAATAGAAGAATTAAAAGGCAAACTCTTCAGTAAAAACTATCAAATGAAGATAGAACATCCGGACAGCTTTTCACGTGTGCGCAAGGGGGATACAGCAGATTCCTGGGAAACACGGGAGCAAGATGGATCTTATGTCATGAATTCCGCAAATAGATTTTTCATGAAAACTTCCGTCTTTAAGAATTTTTTTATCTTTTCGTCAGTTTTTTTTATTTTAACATTTGGGTATGCTTCTTATGTTTTTTTTGCCGGAGGCAATACCGTTTCTAACGATAATATTGATATTTCCATCCTCGGCAATGCTTTTACCGCCGGAGGGGAAGAACTTTCGCTTATTGTTGGCATTACAAACAGAAATAATTCCCCGCTGGAACTGGTCGATCTTGTCATGGAATATCCCAAAGGCTCTTCGTCGTCGGATCCGTCAAATGATTCTTCCACTCAGCGTTTTCGCCTGTCTTTAGGCACGATTCCGTCCGGATCCGTGCGCAATGAGAATTTGAAAGTAGTGCTTTTTGGCGAACAGGGGTCTTCGCGTCCTATAAAAATATCTCTGGAGTACAGAGTAGAAGGCTCAAATGCTATTTTTGTGAAAGAAAAAAACTATGATGTTTCCATAAGTTCAACCCCTCTTTCCATTTCTGTAGATGCGCCCAATACGGTCAGTCCTAATCAAGACATTACTCTTAGCGTGAAGACTACTTTAAATGCCACCCGCTCAGTTTCCAAAGTATTGTTGAAAATTAACTATCCAGTCGGATTCCAGTTCAGGAGTTCAGTACCCGCGCCTTCTTTCGGCAATAATACCTGGACTCTGGGGGATCTGGCCCCCGGGGGCTCCAATACTATTTCTGTATTCGGCAAAATGGTTGATGTGTTTGACGGAGAAGAAAAAAGTTTTCAAATATCAAGCGGGTCGCAATCCCCGTCTGATAAGTCTGTAATTGATGTTGTTTTTAACTCTATCGAGCAGAGCATTCTGGTAAAAAAACCTTTTATTGAAGCCAATCTTTTTGTGAACAACGTATACCAAAGGGAATATGCGGTAGACGCCAAGACTCAAATAAGAGGGGAAATCCGCTATACCAATAACTTAGACACAAAGGTGAACGACCTTGTCATCCGGGCGAAAATTTCAGGTAATGCGGCTAATCGCAAGACAATTAATGCTGAGCAGGGTTTTTATAATTCTTCGGAAGATATAATAATTTGGGATAAAAATTCTATTGATTATTTTAAGGAAATAAATCCGGGTGATTCCGGATCTGTCAATTTTTCCCTCTCTCCTCTTTCTTTATTTTCTGCGGGCGGCGGGTTGCTTCCTAACCCCTCCATAAATATTGATATATCCATTGCGGGTTCGCAGTCGTTAGCCGGATATGCGACGGAACAACTGACTAATTCCAGTTCCGCATTTATCAAAATTATTTCCGATGTTGGTTTCTCGGCTAAAGCTTTTTACTATTCCGGACCTTTTAAAAATGCCGGGCTGATACCTCCCAAGGTTGAAAAGGAAACCTCTTATACCATTTCCTGGTCCGTTTCCAATACAGCCAACAATATTTCAAAAGCTATTATACGTTCCACCCTTCCATCATGGATGCGCTTTATGGGTCTTGTCTCTCCCGTGGATGAAGATTTGGCTTACAGTCCTTCTACCAGGGAAATAGTCTGGAATGTGGGCAGGATACCCAAAGGCGCTGGAATTACAGGGGCAGGCCGCAGTGTTTTCTTCCAAGTTGCCTTTATTCCTTCATTGTCTCAAGTCGGGACAATGCCGTTTATTATCAATGATGCATTTTTGACTGGGTATGATGATTTTGCTAATGTAGATGTGAGAGTAAATAAAATGTCGCTCACTACGCAATTAAACAGTGATACTATTTTTCCGCCTTCCGGAGGTACTGTGGTTGAATAATTAATACCCAGCATGATTTTACTAAATCATATGTCCGAAAAAAATAACAAAGAAAATAAAGAGGATGATTTAATGGAAAAAATTGTTTCTTTGTGTAAAAGGCGCGGGTTTATTTTTCAGGGTTCGGAGATTTACGGCGGGCTAGCCGGTACTTACGATTGGGGGCATTATGGAGTAGCATTAAAAAATAATATAAAAAATTCTTGGTGGAAAAAATTCGTAGATGGGAGGCGTGATATGTATGCTGTTGATGCAGCCATATTGATGAATGCAAAAGTGTGGGAGGCGACTGGACATGTGGCTAATTTTGCGGATCCTTTAGATGGTAAGAAGTTTAATACTATGCTAAAAACACAGGTGGGCGCAGGAAAAGAAGCGGCTATTTCATATTTACGTCCAGAAACAGCGCAAGGTATGTTTGTTAATTTTAAAAATACAGTTGATGCCTTCCACCCCAAGCTACCTTTTGGAATGGCACAAATCGGTAAAGCTTTTAGAAATGAAATAGCTCCACGTGATTTTCTTTTTCGTCAACGTGAATTTGAACAGATGGAGATAGAATATTTTATAAGACCGGAAGATTGGGAAAGATATTTTGAGTATTGGAGAGGAGAAATGATGGAATGGATGCAAGAAGTTGGGTTAGATATAAATAAGGTGCATGAGCTTGAAGTTCTTGATGCGGATCGCGCTCATTACTCCAAGAGAACGATAGATTTTGAATTTGAGTTTCCTTTTGGCAAGAAAGAACTTTTTGGCTTAGCGTACAGGACTGATTTTGATTTAAATACTCATAAACTTGAATATGTGGATGAAGAAAAAGGAGAAAAAATGGTGCCACATGTTATAGAGCCCTCAATGGGAGTGGATCGTGCAGTTTTGGCATTACTACTTTCTGTTTATACAGAAGATGGTGCAGGAGAAGAAGTGCGTGAATATTTGAAATTAAAACCGAACATTGCGCCGGTGATATGCGCGGTATCACCGTTACTTAAAAATAAGCCTGAGCTCGTGGAATATGCCAATTCACGTGTTTATACTCCGCTCAAAATGGAGTTCGGCAGAGTGGCTTGGGATGATAATGGGAACATTGGTAAGCGCTATCGCAGGCAGGATGAAATAGGCACGCCATTTTGCATCGTTGTTGATTTTGATACTCTGACGGATAATGCGGTGACCGTGCGCGACCGTGATAATGGAGCGCAGGAGAGAGTGAAAGTGGAAGATTTAAAAAATTATATAAAAGAGAGGATATAGATGAAATTCTCAAAAAAAGTTTTAAAAAACGGACTGCGGGTGGTAACCATACCGATGAAAGACAACCCGACGGTGACGGTGCTTGTGCTCGTGGAGGCGGGGTCTAAATATGAGACGAAAAAAATAAACGGCATTTCTCATTTCTTGGAGCATATGTGCTTTAAAGGCACTGTTCAAAGGCCCAAAGCTATTGATATTTCAAAGGAATTAGATGCTCTCGGCAGTCAATACAATGCTTTTACCGCGCAAGAATACACCGGGTATTATGCGAAGTCTGACGCCAAACATTTCAGAAAAATTTTTAATGTTGTATCCGATATTTACCTGAATTCCACTTTTCCGGAAACGGAAATGGATAAGGAGAAGGGTGTGATTATTGAAGAGATAAATATGTATGAAGATATGCCGCAGCGGCATGTGCAGGATTTAATGATGAAACTGCTCTACGGCGACACTCCAGCCGGATGGAATATCGCAGGCGAGAAGAAAAATATTTTACATATGAAGCGCGATAATTTTGTAAAATACAAAAAAGAACATTATTTGCCGGAGGCTACGGTGCTGGTTGTGGCGGGGCAGGTGTCCGAACACCATGTTCTGAAAGAAGTAAAAAGAGTTTTTGAAGCAATTCCGCGCGGGCGCAAAACAGGCAAGGTGAAAGTAAAACAAAAACAAAGGCATCCGCAAGCGTTGGTAAAATGGAAGAAAACGGATCAGACACATTTCGTGCTCTCTGTCCGCTCGTATGATTTCTTCAATAAAAAAAGTCCGACTCTTTCCGTTTTAGGAGGAATTTTAGGCGGGGGAATGAGTTCCAGACTTTTTCAAAAATTGCGCGAGGAGATGGGAGTCGGATATTATGTCCGCGCATTTAATGACGCTTTTACCGACCACGGGTTTTTCCAGGTTTCCGCCGGGGTGGATAATAAAAGAATCAATGAAGTCATCCAGGCTGTTTTGGAGGAATGCAGGAAATTAAAAAATTTTAAAGTAAATGATGAGGAATTGAATAAAGTGAAAGAATGCCTGATAGGCAATATGAAGCTGTCTTTGGAATCAAGCGACGATATAGCGAATTTTTACGGCTCACAGGAGCTTTTAAAAAGGGAATTGAAAAATATAGAAGAAAAAGCGAAAGAAATACGTAAGGTCACAGCCAGCCAAATCCAAAACTTAGCCAAAGATATTTTTAAAAACAAAAGGCTTAATCTAGCCCTCATCGGACCATTCAGAGAAAAATCCAAGTTTTTAAAAATATTAAAATTTTAAATAGGACTTGACTAGCGTGTTTTTTTGTTTTGTGATAAGGTAATTTTGGAAAGGGGGACCGAGACGTGGAATTCAAAATAATCATCATTGTTCTGGGCCTGATATTCGGGGCCAATCAGGCGGTAGAACACGTCCAGGAAAAAGCCAAGGCTGATGTGAAAGCCAAGGCTGAGGTTCGTCTAGTAGACGAAGACCTGGCCTGCGGAGTCAGGCTTGTGTCTCCCCCCGAAGAAATTTGGGAGGTGGACCTCTCTCTTCGTCAAATGCTAAGTGACGAAGAGTGGGCTGAGTACGTCAACTTCCTCCTTGCGAGGAAGTACTCCTGGGAGTGTATGGCGTCGTTGATGCAAGCGGCCACGCACTCTTGGGGCGGTGGCGAGCTCCCGTCCGGGCTCGTCAAGACATACAATGAGTTCTTAGAGGAAAAGGAGAAAAAACGAAAAGAAGAGGCCAATCAATAGGCCGGAGAAGAAGCCGACGCAACTCTCCGGCCTTTTCTCTTTTATTTATTTTTTATGATATAATACCATTTGGAAAATTCGTCGAAATTATTAGTTAGATTTTAACATATAAATATTATGCCAGGAAAAACATTAGATGGATTTGGAGATTCAACAGTTCATATGGGTGGTGATGATTGGAAAGGCAATGGTGGGGAGCAAGGGGATCCGACAGCGGCTGGTAGTTCGGGAACGTATGAGGGTGAACCAGTTAAAGTTGTGGAAAAGTCCGACCTTGAGCGTTTTGTTGGTAAATCTTTTACAGAAGTACAGAGATTGGTCTATGCAGATCCAAAATACAACGAATATAAATTTCCAGATGCTGGATATCTGAGTCACTTGCGTGAAGATCATACCAGAATTCCAACAGGCTTACAGAATGCAAAGGGTTCAAATAAATTTAATATTGTAGCTTTTAGCACTCCGAAGAAAGGGGAAGAAGGCAAACCAGGTATTCTCCGTTGGAAATTATCTGAAGGAAATGATGATAGTTTGGATTCTCGTGTAGATACTGTTGAGACTAAACCAGTAGATGAAACTTTTGACAGGGAAGATGTAATTATTCTTGTTAAAGGAATGAGATAACTAAATTTCATATTTTATTTTTCTGTGGTATTATATTTCTATGTCTGAAAGGGATAATACTACTTCCATCTCCATATCGACCGGCACGATGGTCCGGGCTGTTTTACTTACTCTTGGCATATTTTTATTGTGGTACTTACGGGATTTGGTGCTGATAGTTTTGACTTCTATCGTCATTGCTTCGTTCGTGGAGTCCGCTGTTCCTTATTTTAGAAAATTACGGATTAATCGGGTTTTTGGCATAGTTATTCTATACGCTACTTCGCTTGTTGTTTTAGCCGGGCTGTTTTATCTTTTTGCCCCGCTTTTAATAACTGAAATTTATAATTTTTCCAGTTTCATTTCGGCTTATTTCCCCGGAGTTTCTTTCTTAAGTTATTTCCAAAATGAAGCATTCTCCGGCGCAAAAGATATAGTCAGCTCCCTCTCCAATAATTTCTCTCTCGCGACCTTATTGTCAGTCTCTAAAGCTTTTGTCTTAAATCTTTCCGGCGGATTTTTCCAGACTATTTCTGTTGCTTTCGGGGGGATTTTCAATTTTGTGCTGATTATTCTTATTTCTTTCTATCTCTCAATTCAAGAACGGGGAATAGAAAATCTGCTTCGCGTTCTTGTCCCCATCCAATATGAAGAATATACGATAGATCTCTGGGAACGTTCGCGCAGGAAAATCGCATTGTGGATGAAGGGGCAGGTGGTTCTGGGTTTCGTGGTGGCTGTTCTTATTTATTTAGTCCTTTCTCTTTTGGGCATAGAATACGCCCTTCTTCTTTCCATCATTGCGGGGATAATGGAGCTTGTGCCTTACGGGATTTTAGTTGCCCTGATTCCCGCTTTTACTTTTTCTTATCTTTCTGGCGGGATTGCAAGCGCGTTCTTGGTAACTGGCGCTTATGTCATTGTCCATCAATTTGAAGTTTTTCTTTTTGCTCCGCTTATTATAAAAAGAATAGTAGGCCTTTCGCCGATTGTTATAATTTTGTCCGCCTTGATAGGTTTTGAGTTAGGCGGACTCTGGGGAGTGGTGCTCTCTATACCGGTGGCTGTCATTGTGATGGAGCTTTTGAGCGATATTGAAAAAGATAAAACTTTAGCCAGAATAAAAAATGAGTAAAAAGAGTTTATACATCACGACCACAATTCCATATGTAAATGCGGACCCTCATATTGGTTTTGCATTAGAGTTGGTGCAGTCCGATGTTGTCGCACGATATGCCCGTCTGCAGGGTCGCGATGTTTTTTTCAGTACCGGCACGGATGAATACGGCCAGAAGATTTGGGAGGGAAGTGTGAAGGAGGGTAAAAATGTGCAGGATTATGTGGACCATTATGCGCAGAAATTTCTGGAGCTCAAAAATATACTGAATTTGTCTTACGATAATTTTATCAGGACGACAAGCAAGGAACATATCCTGGCGGCGCAGGAGTTTTGGCATTTGTGTGACAGGAAGGGTGATATTTATAAAAAGATATATCGCGGACTTTATTGTGTAGGGTGTGAAAAATTTATTACGGAGAAAGATTTGATGGAGGGACGTTGTTCACTTCACCCCACAAAAGTGCCGGAGATGGTTGAAGAAGAAAATTATTTTTTTAGATTGAGTAATTATAAAAAACAGCTTTTAGAATATCTATCTAAAGAAAAAGTAATCATTCCGGAATGGCGTAGAATTGAAGCTATAGATTTTGTGAAAAATGGCATGGAGGATTTTTCTATCTCCCGTGATAAAAAGCGTTTCTCCTGGGGCATAATGATACCTGGAGATGATACGCAGGTCATGTATGTTTGGTTCGGAGCTTTAGTGAATTATCTCTCCACCTTGGGGTGGCCGAATAGCAAAGGAGCATATGAGAAATTTTGGGCAAATGGAGAAAAAGTCCAGACTGCCGGCAAAGATATGGTGAAATTCCAGTCGGTCATGTGG
>Ga0155108_109_pt2 | contig 9681 bp, 12 predicted proteins | sample RifCSPhighO2_01_FD_106076 | JGI IMG/M metagenome (GOLD analysis project Ga0155108, IMG submission 106076) | Candidatus Nomurabacteria bacterium RIFCSPHIGHO2_01_FULL_40_12
ATTTAGCTTCACTTTCACTTCGTGCAACAACAATTTTACGGCTTTCAAAACATTCAGGGGTAAAACGGACGACAGTTTATGAAACTATAAGTTCGCTAGAAAAAAAAGGTCTTATGAAAAAGGAAATACATGGACTAAAAACTCTATACTCCCCAGAACCCCCAGAAAAATTAAAAAGAACTTTAGATTTAAAATCCATACTGTTATCTCAAACACTACCTCTGCTTGATAGTAAGTATCATCTAAAAGGCACAGAGGGATCCATAAAGTATTATGAAGGTCTGACTGCTATTAAAAACTTATATAGTGATATATTAAAAAATTTAAAATCAGGAGACTTTTATTACGCTGTCTCAAACGAAACCGAATGGCAAAATATTGATAATGGTTATTTTATGAAATATCACGTAGAAAAACGTGTGGATTTGGGTTTAATAACTAAGCTACTTTTCATAGATTCGCCTGAGGCCCAAAAACGTAAACAATTCGAGCGTAATTTTAATGAAAAAGTAAGATTACTCCCTAAAAACATAAATATACACGTAGATATGGTCATAACTCCAAATCAATTTGTAACATTTCAACTTCATGAGCCAATGGTTGCTCTTGTCGTAGAAAATCAAAGTATGATCACTGTGCAGAAAGAACTTTTTGAACTACTTTGGGATAAATATAATTAATTAAGCCACCACTTGCCTTAAAAAACCCTTGATATATAATGAATAGAGACTACAGAGGTAGTAATTTATAAGCAAATTGGCCACCGTGTAGCGGGGCAAGGTCGAAGAATTATAAAAATAACTAAAAAACACACATGAATAAACAAGCATTAGCTGATTTAGTACACGGAAAGCTTGGTGGCACAAAGGTACAGGCTGAAGAAGTTGTGGACAGTTTGTTTGACGCCATCGTTGCTACCTTGAAAAAAGGTGGTGAAGTATCAATCGCCGGCTTCGGTATCTTTTCCGTCAAGCAAAGAGCTGCCAGAATGGCTCGCAATCCAAAGACTGGAGAGCAAGTCAAGGTGGCTGCAAAGAGAGTTCCTAAATTCCGACCTGCGAAAGGTTTGAAGGACACAGTTGCGTAAATTTTATCTCGCGAGACAAAAATAAGCAAAAACAAAAAGCCCCATTCAGGGCTTTTTGTTTTAAAAAAAAATTAGAAATAAAGCTTTTCTCCGGTACGGATTTTTTGATTTTGCAAAATCATGTCGCGTAAGTCCTTTTGACGCGACTAAAAATCCTGAAATTCTCGCGCCAGTCGCGCTCGAAACCCCGCGAAAAGTTATGTTTTCATTGTTTTTATATTTTCCCCATAAAAACACGTTCCAGTATATCACTCTTCGCAATATTCGGACCAGTGTCAGAAGCAACTATCTTGCCATGAGCAAGTACATAAGCCCGGTCGGTAAATGGCAATAAAGAATGAAGATTGTGCTCTACAACCAGAATGGCTGTCTTCTGATTTTGATTGATATCTTTTATCGTCTGGAAAATTTCTTTCACAACTTTGGGTGAAAGCCCAAGCGTCGGTTCATCCAATAAAAGTAATTTTGGCTCAGTCATAAGTCCACGGGCGATAGAGAGAAGTTGCTGTTGGCCGCCAGAGAGAGTCCCAGCAAATTCTTTCCTTTTCGTATTAAGAACGGGAAAAAGGTGGAAAAGGTGTTCCGCCCGGCGAATGCATTCTTTCTTGTCATTCAAAGAAAAACCGCCAATTTCCAGATTTTCTTCCACTGTCAGATTATTAAATACCCGCCGCCCCTGCGGGACAAAAGCCACTCCCATTTTCACAAGTTCTGAAGGTATTGGGTGAATTTTATCTCCTTCAAAGAAAAGATTGCCATTATGAGGAATTAAACCGAAAATCGCTTTCAGAATCGTAGACTTCCCGGCTCCATTCGGGCCCATTAATGCCACAATCTCGCCTGTATCTATTGATAATGAAACATCGTGGATAATCTTGGTCTGACCGTTATCCTTGCCATATCCCGCCGAAATATTTTTTAATTCTAACAACATAAAAAGTAAAAATTCTTGTAATCAAACTTTTTATCGGTACGGATTTTTTGAAAACTCGTTGCAGGCGTACTTTTTAGAAAGCCTTGCACAGGCGGGTAGCCGAGCAGTTCGCTCCCAAAACTTTGGGAGATAGATTGCTTTATAAAAAGTATGCCAAGAAAGAGTTTCATAATTATTCTCCTAAATACGCTTCTAAAACAATTTTCTCTGATAATACTTCCTCCGGTTTTCCTTGCGCTAATAATTTCCCTGCATCTAAAACAATCAAATGATCGCATAAAGACCTGATAATTGTCATATTGTGCTCCACTAGTATAATGGTCTTTCCTTCTTTTCGTAATTCCTTAATAATTGCCTCAATTTTTTTAATGACTTCAGGAAAAAGTCCGGCAAATGGCTCATCAAAAAGGATAATATTGGTATTCATAGCCAGAACGCGGGCAATTTCCAAAAGCTTTCTCTGTCCATACGAAATATCGAAAGCATTATCAAATCTTTTTTCATGTAAATCCACACGCTTTAGAATATCTTCAGCTTGTTTTAGATGATAACTTGTATGTCTTTCAAAAAGTGAAAGAAAAGGGTGACGTTCAGTTAATATTACCAAAATATTATCCAACACACTCATTTGTTCAAAAAGCCTAATTTGTTGGAAAGTGCGGGTAATATCATAAATCTGATTTTCCCAAGGAAAAATCTTTTTCCTCCCGGCTCCGGAAAAAAGTATCTCTCCATTATCATGAGAGAAAAAGCCAGAAAGCAGATTGATCAGTGTTGTTTTGCCACTGCCATTCGGCCCCACCAAGCCGGTAATTTGCCCTTCTTGAATTCCAATAGAGAGGTGATCCACCGCATTCACTCCACCAAAATGTTTCACTAATTGTTTTGTCTCAATAAGATACTTCATGTCTTTTATAAATTATATTTACCCAATATCCCCCTTGGCCTATATAACATCAGGAAAATAAGAAGTAGTCCATAGATACACTGTCGCATCAAGCCTGCGAGTTCCACTGGAAATCCTGCAAATCTCAGTATCTCCGGAATTGTAATTAAAAACAAAGCTCCAATTAATGCTCCTCTATTTCTGCCGATACCTCCCAAAATAATCATAGCCCAAAGTAAAATAGATTCATTCACTGTAAATAACTTTGTGTCAATAAAAGTAAGATAGCTTGCGAACAATACTCCGGCAAAAGCGGAAAAAGCTGCCCCGAGAGCAAAAGCCAATAATTTATAAATTGACGTTTGGTAACCAAAAATTGAGAGCGCATCTTCATCTTCACGAATAGCATTTAATACTCGTCCAAAAGAAGAACGGGAAATAAAATAATGCAGAGTCAAAATACAAAGAAATACTGTAAAAGCCAGAAAGAAAAAAGAAAATGGTGTTTCTAATTTAAAACCGAAAATATACGGTTTGGATATTCCGGCTATGCCATAAGCTCCGCCGGTAAATTCTTCCCAATTTCTGGCTACAGTATTGAATATCATTAAAAAACCGAGAGTCGCAAGCATAAAATAATCATCCCGAAAACGGGCAAAACTAGTACCGACAACAAGGGCAATCATGCCCGTCAATATTGGAACAAAAATTAAGCTAAAAAAGATATTAATGCCAAATTTTGTTGCAAGAATGGCCGCTCCGTATGCGCCAATTCCATAAAAAGCAGCTCCGGCAGCTGAAAGAAGGCCTGTCTGACCCATCACTAAATTTTGAGCTAAAGCCAAAATACCATAAATGGAAACAATTATTAAAATATGAAAAATATATTCCATCCCGTTAGAGATAGGAAATGCTTTGCATTTCCGTAGTTATATTACTTTTAATGAAAATCTTTAACATAAAATTATTTTTTATACTTTGTTTAATTTATAAACTGTGTAATCTCTAACGGGATTCCATTCTATTTTTTTAAAATTCCTTCAGGTCTTATAAAAAGCATAATGACAAGAATGACAAAAGGCACAGCCTGCACCCAACTTCCACCAAAAAAAACTACTGTAAATTGTTGAACTATGGCCAGAATAAAAGCTCCTAAGATTCCACCCCAAAAACTTTGCATTCCACCCACGACCGTTGCAATAATGGTCGGAAGCATAATCAATAATCCTGTAGAGGGAATAAGCCCGAGATCAAAACCTTCAGCTATTCCGGCCAAACCAGCCAGCATTCCGGAAAGAAAAAAGATCTTCAAAAAAGTCCTATCTTTAGGAATACCTACCAATTGTGCCACTTCCACATCATCTTCCATCGCGCGCATCGCAATTCCAAATCTGGTTTTTTTACGTATGAAAACAAAGATAGCGATAATGATTGGAACAATTATAATAGCCACAACTTGCGCCAAATTAAGCACGGCACCGAATAATTCTACTGTATAAATATCACTTAAATGGCGAGGAATATAAGTAATCTGATTGCCGAAAATCATGCCCAGTATCGCTGATGTAGCAGTGAGTAAGCCAAAAGAAGCTATGAGCAAGACCAGATTTTTGGCTTTGCGCGCCAAAAGTACTTTAAATATAAATTGGTAAGATAAAAGAAGATATAAACCGGCGGAGAGAAGACTGAAAAAAAGAGAAATAAGAAGATGTAAATTCATTTCCCGGTAAAATAAAAACATCATATACCCCCCGACAAGAAATGCTCCGCCATAAGAAAAGTTGAAAAACTTTACGCTGCGTAAAGTAAAACCAAAACCCATCGCAAGTACGGAATAAAACAATCCGACTGAGAGAGTATATAAAATGAGTTGCCACAATATCATATTCGTGAATTATATAACAAAAAAGGCCATTTGGCCTTTTTTGTTTATTAAAAGTAAACAATAATTATTGCGCCATTTCGGTTACCTTTCCATCTTTTGCCACCTTTATAACATAAGCAGCTCCGACAGGATCACCATTTTCATCAAACATAATCTCTTTAGCCGAAACTCCGCCAGTGTATTTCACTTTATACAAAGCATCTTTGATTGCTGGACCTGTCGCTTTCCCTGCGAACTTTATGGCATCAACTAGCACCTTTACACCATCATAAGCATAGTTGGAACAGTAAACTAAATCTTCTTTACCGAGTTTCTCTTTCATTTTTGCCTTAAAATCATCAGTAGAATTCGTGCCAACAACAGTAAACATGGCGCCATTGCCCAGCGTTCCTAATTCATTCCAAATTTTCGTATCATCCCAAGCATCCGCTCCAAAAAATTGAGTTTTCAGTCCAAGATCAGAAGCTTGTTTGAGGCCGGCAATACTAGCATCAGTATAAGCTGCAAAATAAACTGCGTCAGGATTCTGCGCTTTTATCTGAGTCATCTGAGTCTTTAAATTTTTAGTATCAGGATCAAAAGAATCGGTTGTGACAATCGTACCCCCTGCTTTAGTAAAAGCATCAGTGAAAGCTTTATTCAATCCATCTCCCCAGTCATTTTTTATTGTAAGCAATGAAACCTTTGTCTTTCCAGCCTTCATTAAATAATCCGACGCATATTTTGCCTGAAATAAATCAGAAGGAACATCGCGAAAGATATAGTCCCCGGCAGCACTTATCGTCGGGTTCGTAGAACAATAAGAAAGTTGAACAACTTTTGCGGCCTCAGATATTGGCGCTTCACCAAGCGTCGCTCCGGAACACAGACCACCTAAAATTGCCACCACCTTGTCAGTGTTGATAAGTTTAGAAACAGCATTTGCACCAGTTGCTCCGGTGCATCCATCATCTTCATAAACTATCTCAACTTTTTTCCCAAGTACCCCTCCGGATGCATTTACTTCATCAACAGCAATCTGTACGGCTGCCTGGGCATTTTCTCCCATATTCGCCAAATCCCCAGTCAAAGGACCGACAAAGCCGATTTTAATGGTATCTCCTTCAGCCATTTTATCGCCACCTAAGAACATAAGTCCCCAAAGGACAAATACTGCAACCACTCCCCACACAATAACTTTACCTGTTGTAGTCATAAATATAATAAATTAACATAATAATAGACCTGATAAATCTTTTATCAGTGTACAAAATACAAAAATATAGTCAATAGTTTAATACTTCCTTATCACCGCTTTTAATTTCGCTATTACATTCAAACTCTGCTCCGGGTAAATCGGCTTGTAATTTTGATTCGCCGGTTCGAGCCATCTTTGGCTTCCTTTCTCACGAAAATATTTCATAGTGAACTCCCCATCTACTTCTGCTATCACTATCTCCCCGTCTTTTGCCTGATTAGTCTTCTCCACCAAGACCATGTCCCCTTTTTCTATATGCGCGTCAATCATAGAATCCCCGTCTACCTCAAGCATATAAGTAAGCGCCTTGTTTTTGACGAGCAAGTCATCAAGGTTAACCGTATCAGCCAATTCTTCTTCCACTGTAGCCGGGAACCCCGCCGTCACTAATCCTAATTTAGGAATTTCACCAAAGACTTGGCTGGGTATAAGCCTGCCTAAATGGTCTTTAGCCACCAGCCCGGCATCTATTAATTTCTCAACAACACGAAAAACTGCGTTTTTGCTTTTGAAATTGAAAAGTTTTGTCATCTCCGAATATGTAGGCATGCGCTTATTGTCGGAGTAAAAAGATTCCAGCTTGGTCTGGTAAATATTACGCATAGATGTTTTTGCGGAAGAATAAATGGATCATCCTTTGCATAAAACTACGCCTGGTATGATAACGAACTTTTCGCAAGAGTAATTTGTGGTCTCGCGCTTCTTTGAAATACGCTTCTCCTTTGAGAATCTTCAAATCAATTTTCTTATTGATTTTCTGTATCTCCTTCTCCAGCATTTTTAAATATTGTGTTTGACTCATAACTTTGTCGCTTTAGCCAATCAATAGTGGCATTAGCGATAATTAATTTTATAAATAACCCGACTTGGTCATGTAAACAGTATAAGTGAACGAGCGTTCACTTGTCAATAAGTACCTGTGGATAACCCTGTAGTAGATTTTGGCGAAGCCCTTTAGGGCGTGCAAAGCACATCGCCAAAATTCACTACGGGGTAACTCAAAATAGCTAGGTCTTGCCTAGCTATTCACTTTTGGCCTGTATTGTATCGCCTCTAATATATGATTTGCCTGCACGTCAGGAGAATTTTCCAGGTCAGCGATGGTACGGGCGATTTTAATGACCCGGTGATACGCGCGGGCAGAGAGGCCCAGACGCTCGGCGCTATCATCAAGCAAATCCCGCACTTCTTTTGTGAGTTTCACTATATTAGATAAATCCCTAACATTCATCTCGCTATTTGTCTGTATATCCCTGCCGAGTTTTTTAAATCTATTTTTCTGATTTTCCCGCGCTTTCATTACCCTTTGCTTTATTTTCTCACTCTTCTCTCCCGTCCCTTCCCCGCCTAACTTTTTATAATCCACATTGCCGACAGAAACCCACAAATCAATGCGGTCCATTATCGGCCCCGATAATTTTCTTTTATATCTGTCCAAATCAGAAGGCTTGCAAATGCAGGCTTTTTGTTTACTGCCGGCATTCCCGCACGGGCAAGGATTCATCGCCGCTACCAGTATAAAATTGGAAGGAAAAATGGCCGAGCCTTTGGCGCGAGAGATGGAAACGATATTGTCTTCGAGTGGCTGACGAAGCGACTCTATAACCCTTTTCTCAAATTCCGGGAATTCATCCAAAAATAAAACCCCACGGTGCGCGAGCGTCACTTCTCCGGGCTTTGGATATGTTCCCCCGCCTACAATAGAGACATAAGATGAAGTATGATGCGGAGAGCGGAATGGGGGAAAGCAAACGAGCTCCCCTCGCGCACTTCCGGCTACAGAGTGAATACCGGTTATCTCTAGAACTTCGTCAATACTCAAGTCAGGCAGTAGGCCAGAAAATACCCGAGCTAGCATCGTCTTACCTGTGCCTGGTGGGCCATACATCGCAATATTATGCCCTCCAGCCGCCGCAATCTCCAAACCCCGCTTTGCGCCTTCCTGTCCGCGGATGTCGGCAAAATCGCCTCCTTTTAATTCTTTCTTGTAATTTATTTTAGTCTTCGGCTGAACTATAATTTTTTTCTGTTTTTTTTCTAAACTTCTCTTGCTTTCATCCACATGTTCCAAAACTTCCTTTAAACTGCCAGCACCAAAGACTTTGATACCCTCCACCAATGCCGCTTCAGATGCGTTTTCTTTCGGTAAATATATTTCCTCATATCCCCGCCTTTGAGCCTCTTCGGCAAGTGGCAGTGCCCCCCTGATACTGCGCAATGTGCCGTCCAACCCCAATTCACCAAGAAAAATCTTTTTCTCTGAATTAAATTTAATATCGCCAGAAGCGGAGAGGTATGCGATGGCTATCGCCAAATCAAAAAATGGCCCCTCCTTTTTCAAGTCAGCCGGTGAAAGAGAAACAGTTATTTTTTGATTCTTGGCTTTCGGAGATTTAAAGCCAGAATTTTTTACGGCTCCGCTTACTCTGTCTTTAGATTCATCTACAGCTTTATCCGGCAATCCTACCACAGAAAAAGCATGTAGGCCTTTTGACAAATCCACCTCTATCGTCACAATAGCGCCTTTTAATAAATTTACTTGGGCTGAATAAACTTTTGCAAAAGACATTGATTCTGCGGAATCACGTCGCGCAAGTCGATTTGGCGCGACGCTCTATCCAATTAATTTTCTAAATGTTTTTTACAGGTTCGGGCGGCAGGGTTGGCTTCCAGGCGCGTATTTTCTATATCTTTTTTGCACACTTCACACTTGCCGAAAGAGTCTCTATTTAAATCTTTAAGCGCTCTTAAGATATTATTCAGCCTGGGCGCCAGGGTTTTAATCATGGAACTTCTCGCCTCAAAGTCCTCAAACCTGTCCGCCATATCGTTCTGGTCCGATTCCGGAAAATCTAATTCCTCCGGAGTCGCCTCCCACTCTCCTGTTTCAGAATTCAATTTCCCCATATCCCGCAATCCCTCCAAAAGAATATCCCGTTCTTTTTCCAGCTTTTCTTTAATTTTTTGCTTGTCTAACATATGCCAAATCATAGCACGCTTAATTTTCATGGCAAGTTTACTTGATTACTGGTATAATATTTAAAAATGGAAGTAGAAAAAATGTATTTTATAATAGGCATATTAGCTGCCACCCTCTCTATGGTGGCTTTTGTGCCCTATGTAAGAAGTATTTTCAAAAATCAGACAAAGCCTTCGGGGGCATCGTGGTGGACTTGGTCAATCTTGGCAATGATTACAGTAGTAAGTTCAAAAGCGGCTGGTGCACCCTGGCAAGTTTTAATATTACCCCTTTGGCTTTGTCTTTCCCAGTTCGGAGTGGCAATTTTGTCCGTTAAAAACGGTGATAATAATTGGGATTTTTTAAATAAATTTTGTGTAATGAGCGCTCTATTGGGTATCGGTCTATGGCTCATAACCGGAGAACCAATTATTGCTTTATTGATTAGCATCGCGGCTGACTTCCTAGCTTCAGTCCCAAATTTCCGGCATGCTTGGGTGAACCCCGAACAAGAAAACCGACTGGGGTGGACGCTCGGCTTCGGATCAGCAATTTTAGAGATTTTTACCATTAGGAATTGGTCTGTGGCCGAATCTGGCTGGGCTATATATTTCTTTATCAATATGAGCATCGTCCTTTTTCTGGTCTGGCGGCCAGCATTAAAAAAATTAGCCCGCCTAATATGATTCCTAT
>Ga0155108_111_pt2 | contig 9276 bp, 6 predicted proteins | sample RifCSPhighO2_01_FD_106076 | JGI IMG/M metagenome (GOLD analysis project Ga0155108, IMG submission 106076) | Candidatus Nomurabacteria bacterium RIFCSPHIGHO2_01_FULL_40_12
ACCTAAGACTAAAAGCCCGGAGATTAAAACTCTTTTCATTATCCTAAAGACATCTTGATGTTTCATTTTCTGTTAGGATGCCTATATTGTAGCACTCTGAATTAGGAAAATAAAGATAATTTTGCAAAATAGGGTGAAATAAATTAGTATAGTTAAATGCCGTTGTAGCTCAGTTGGTAGAGCACGTCATTGGTAATGACGAGGTCGACGGTTCAATCCCGTCCAACGGCTCTAGCCGATGTAGCTCAGTTTCCGCCAGAGGCGGATAAAGTCCGAGCACAATACGCCGGAGTAGCTTAGCGGTAAAGCAATCGCTTCGTAAGCGATAGACCGTGAGTTCAATTCTCACCTCCGGCTCATGGATCCCGTTAGAAATAGGAAATCAAAGATTTCCGTTTAATTAACAGGATTCGTGTGTTAGTATTAATTTCTAACGGGATGGAAAAAGATTTGAATGAAATAGAAAAAAAAATAAAAGTCTTGGAGGCGGAAATGCAGAGTCTGGATTTTTGGGCTGATAAGAATAAAGCGCAGAATGCTTTACGAGAGCTTGCAGAATTGAAGGCTAAAAGAGAGGGTGTGGGGAAATATGACAAAGGGCCGGCGATAATTACCATCATTTCCGGCGCGGGAGGAGACGATGCGGAGGATTTTTCAGCAATGCTTTTACAAATGTATATGAAATATGCGAATAAAAAAGGCTGGGAGATATCTTTTATTCACGAACACAAGAATGATCATAATGGCTACCGGAATGTTTCTTTTGAATTAAAAAGCCCAGCCTCCGCCAAGGCTACGGCGGACAAGCAAGGTCCTTACGGAATGCTCAAAAATGAAGGAGGCGTCCATCGCTTGGTCAGAATTTCTCCATTTAATACGAAAAAGCTCCGTCACACTTCTTTTTCTTTAGTGGAAGTCATGCCGAAATTTTCCAAATTGGAAGAGCGTGATATTATCATACCGGAGGCCGATTTAAAGATAGAATTTTCCCGTTCTAGTGGTCCTGGCGGACAGAATGTGAATAAAAGAGAGACAGCGGTGCGGGTAGTGCACATGCCAACAGGACTTGCCGTGCATGCTTCCGGTGAACGTTCACAAGAACAGAATAAAGAACAAGCTCTTTCCATACTCCGGGCGAAACTTTTCAAGAAAGCGGAATTGGAAAAGAAAAGCATAGAGGAAAGTATGAAAATAAATAAGGGCACAGAAATAGAGTGGGGGAGCCAGATCCGGTCTTATGTTTTACATCCATATAAAATGGTTAAAGACCACAGGACAAATACAGAGACATCAAATATTGACGCAGTTTTGGATGGTGAGCTGGACATTTTTATTGAGGCGGAAAAGAATTTGTGATATAATTAATTCAGATAACTTTTTCCGGTACGGATTTTTTAGTCGCGTCAAAAGGACTTACGCGACATGATTTCGCAAAATCAAAAAATCCTGAAATTCTCGGCTCGTCAGCCTCGAAACCCCTTCAAAAGTTATCTGAATTAATTATCGTGATTTACTTCAATAATGTCTCAAAAGTTTATAAAGACGCCGTGGCTTTGGATGATGTGACTCTTACGGTTGTGGCGGGAGAATTTGTCTCTATCGTCGGACATTCTGGGGCGGGCAAGACAACTCTTACCAAAATGGTGCTGGCGGATGAAAATCCGTCTGGTGGTACGGTTTTTTTTGAATCTATTGATATTCATAAATTGAAAAATAAGGATTTAACTAAGCTCCGCCGGCGTATTGGAGTCGTCTTTCAGGACTTTAAACTACTGTCTAATAAAACCGCTTATGAAAATATCGCTTTTGCTATGGAAGCGGTCGGAAAGACCGATCTCGAGATAGCCTCCGACGTCCCGCATGTTTTAGAGTTGGTTGATTTGAGTCATCGCTTGCATCACTTTCCAAATCAAATGTCCGGAGGCGAACAGCAACGTCTCGCTATCGCCCGCGCCATTATTAACCAGCCCGAGCTTATCATTGCCGACGAGCCCACCGGGAACTTGGACTCTGTCAATACGCACGAGATAGTTCAAATTTTAAAAAAAATAAATGACCTTGGCACTACCGTGATTTTGACTACGCATAATCGCGGTATTATTGATTCAGTCGGCAAAAGAGTGATTACTATGGAAAATGGAAAAGTTATTCGGGATACCAAGCATGAAAAATAAATGGTATAATCAGTAGATAGCTTCGTTTCTTCCAATTTTTTGTCCCTGCGCCCTTCCCAGAGTACTGGGCGGGACCCTCGGGAGCAAAAAATAGAAAGAAACTCCGCATAACATGACCGAATTAAAAAGAATTATAAAAGCAGGATTCGTAAACTTTGCCCGAGGCGGGCTCATCTCTTGGGCTGGCGTTCTTGAAATTGTCAATGTTCTTTCCGTCATTACTTTCATTATTTTATTCCAGGGAGCATTGCATTTTTCGCTTAATACTATCAAAGATAAAGTGGATGTCACGATTTATTTTACGGTGGGCGCGCCGGAAGCCAAAATTATGCTTTTGAAAGATTCTCTTTTACAACTGCCGGAAGTCGCGAACGTAACTTATACCAGCGCGGATGAAGCGCTTCGGCTTTTCCGTGAACGCCATCAAAACGATTACCCGACGATTGCCGCGCTTGATGAAATAGGGGATAATCCGCTTGGCGCGTATTTAAACGTCAAAGCTCGGGAGATTTCTCAATATGAAAGTATTGCGAATTTTATGAAAGAAAATAATACGCTTTCTTCCGGCTCTCTCTCTATTGTAGATAAAGTGAATTATCATCAAAATAAACTAGTCATTGACCGGCTGAATACTCTGATATCCGATGCGCAACAGCTGGGCTTTCTTATTACGCTTTACTTGATAATTTCTTCCCTCATTATTACATTTAATACCATCAGACTGACTATATTTATTTCCAAGGAAGAAATCGGTATTATGCGTCTCGTTGGAGCCTCTAAAATGCGGGTGCGGGGCCCCTTTATGATTGAAGGCGCTATTTATGGAGTTATCGCTACCGGTATCACTTTGTCCGTCTTTTTTCCATTAACCCTTTGGCTCGTGCGTAATATAACTTATTTCGGTGTGTTTAATATATATGATTATTATATCTCCAATTTCTTTCAGGTTTTTGCAATTATTTTATTATCAGGTATAATCTTGGGAGTGATTTCGAGCTTCCTGGCAGTCAGGAGATATTTGAATAAATAGCGTCGCGGTATAAAACATGAAGAAAATAACAAAATATATTTTCGTGGTGGGGGGTGTTATTTCCGGGGTGGGAAAAGGCATTACTTCATCTTCTTTAGGGCTTATTTTAAAGAATCGTGGACTGAATGTTACTGCCATAAAAATTGACCCTTATATAAATGTGGATGCCGGCACAATGAATCCGACAGAGCATGGCGAAGTTTTTGTGCTCTCCGATGGAGATGAAACGGATCAGGATATGGGAAACTACGAGAGATTTCTCGGCATAAATTTGACGCGGATAAATTATATGACCACCGGGCGGGTATACAAGACAGTCATTGAAAAAGAGCGCAATTTGGAATACAAAGGTAAATGCGTGCAGGTTGTTCCGCATATTCCGCTTGAAGTAATTGAGAGAATAAAAAAAGCAGGAGTAAATGCCAAAGCTGACGTCGTTATCATAGAGATTGGAGGCACCGTGGGCGAATATGAAAATATTTTATTTCTGGAAGCAGCCAGGATGATGAAGCTGGAATCTCCCGGGAATGTATTTTTTGTTATGGTTTCTTATTTGCCGATTCCGTCCAAGGTCGGCGAAATGAAGACTAAACCCACACAGCATGCTGTCCGTACATTGAATGCTTATGGTATCCAGCCGGATATACTGCTGGCGCGGGGAGAGACCACTCTTGATGAAAAAAGAAAAGAAAAACTTTCCATTTTTTGCAATCTGCGGGCCGATAGAGTATTTTCCGCGCCGGATGTGGAGAGTGTTTATGACATACCGCTTAATTTTGAAAAAGAAAATCTTTCCAATAAGCTTTGCTACATTATGGGCCTAGCTTCAAGAAAATTGGATGCAAAAGCCTGGACAAAGTGGAAGAATTTTGCCAAACACGCGCATAATGGCAAGAATACGGTAAAGATTGCCATGATTGGCAAATATTTTGAAACGGGAGATTTTATTTTATCCGATTCTTATCTCTCGGTAATTGAAGCGATAAAATATTCGTCTTACGCTTTAAATAAAAAGCCGGTTATTTCCTGGCTGAATTCCACTGATTTTGAAAAATCTCCCGCCAAGCTGAAAGATTTAAAAAAATATGACGGAATTATCGTGCCTGGGGGTTTCGGCACGAGGGGGGTGGAAGGGAATTTGAAGGCTACTCAATATGCGCGTGAAAATAAAATACCTTACTTTGGCCTTTGCTATGGCATGCAGATGATGGTGATAGAATACGCGCGAAATATTTTAGGCTTGAAAGACGCCAATACCAGGGAAGTAAATCCCGATTCCAAGAATATAGTAATAGATGTGATGGAGTCTCAAAAAGAAGTTTTGAAGCACAATACATACGGTGGATCCATGAGGCTAGGCGCATATAAGGCGATATTACGTGAGGGCACGCTTGCCCGTGCGAGCTATGGTAAAAAAGAAATAATAGAACGCCACCGGCATCGTTATGAAGTGAACCCGGCATTTGTAGGAGATTTAGAAGCCAAAGGATTGATTTTTTCCGGACGGTCTCCTGACGGAGTTTTAATGGAAGTAGCGGAACTACCCCAGAATAAACATCCGTTTTTTCTCGGCACGCAGTTTCATCCTGAATTCCTGGCTCATCCGCTTGACCCACACCCCCTTTTCACCTCTTTTATCAAAGCTTGCGCTGGAAAGAGAAAGAAATAGAACCTTGCAAAAAGTTTCAATTATTATTTATCCACAGTGTTCCCTTTGAGAGTTAAATAGGGGGGTATATACTTAAACCCATGGAAAATGAGATTGACACGACTAAAAATACAGGGAAGTTTTTACCCGGAATGGTCATAGTGGTAGTTATTGTACTTATTCTAGGAGTTTATTGGTATTTTAAAAAAGGAGACAAAGATGTTCGTGTTGAGACTACCGAAGAAGCAGTGGAGGTTTTAAGTCAAACACCTCAAGTTGACATAGAAACAAACCCGGTGAAAAACGTTCCGGACATCAATCCAGTGGATAAGACTAACCCCTTTAAAACAACTAACCCATTTGAATGAATCCCGTTAGAGATCATATAGTTTATTGTTAGAAATAATAGAGAAAAATGATTTATGGTAAAAGTTTTAATTAAAAGTAATATAACTACGGAAATGCAAAGCATTTCCTATCTCTAACGGGATGAATAAACTTCTAACAATCATTGTTGTCTTTTTTGGAATGTTTTTGGGCTCCTTTGTTATTTACGCGCAAACAAACGATTTAGCAACAGCACCTGAAATTATTTATCCTATTGCTCCACTTGGAAATTGCAAGGACAAAATAGAATGTTTCGCTTATTGTGAGCTTCCTTCAAATGGCAAGCAATGTTTGGCTTTCGCCAAAGAACATCAGCTTCTTCCGGAAGAAGAAATTCGTGTTGCAGAAAAAGTATTGGGAGTTAAAGGCGGACCCGGGGGGTGCAATTCCAAGGATTCTTGTCAAAATTATTGCGACGATGTGGCTAATATTGAAGTATGTATCGCTTTTGCCGAAGAAAACGGCTTAATGAAAGGTAAGAATTTAGAAGAAGCCAAAAAAGTGCGCGCCGTGATACAGAGCGGCAAGAGTCTGCCGGGTAATTGCCGTAATAAAAATGCTTGTGAGAATTACTGCAAAAATTCGGAGCACATAGACGAATGTCTGGCTTTTGCGGAATCTTCCGGGTTTTTGTCTTCGGAAGAATTAGAACAGGCAAAAATATTCATGCCTCTCATGAAAAAGGGTGAGACTCCAGGTGCATGTAAATCCAGAGAAGAGTGCGATGCATACTGCGAATCTGATGAACACTTTGAGGAATGTATTTCGTTTGCCGATAAACACGGAATGATTCCACCAAACGAAAGAGAACATATTGAAGCTTTCAAAAAAGCCGGGGGCAAAGGTCCAGGGGGATGCAAGGGTAGGCAATGCCAAGCGTTTTGTGAGCAACCCAATAATCAGCAAGCGTGTTTTGAATGGGCTAAAGAAAACGGAGTCCTGAAAGAAGACGATTTACGCCGGATGGAGGAAGGACGACAACAAATAGAAAAAGTTTTAGGAGACGCTCCGCCCGAAGTGGCTTCATGTCTTGAACAAGCACTCGGCCCAGGGGGAGTAGAGAAAATGCGTTCCGGCGAGTTTTTTGGCGGGGAAGCCATAGGAGAGAAAATGCACGCTTGTTTTGAAGGTTTTATGTCTCAAATGGGTGGTGATTTTGATGCGGGTAGCCGCGAAAATCGTGAAGACGGAGAAGAGCGAAAAAATTTTAGTGGTCCCGGAGGATGCAAAGGGCCGGATGAATGCATGGTTTTTTGCAAGAATAATATGGAAGAATGTCAAAAATTTGCTCCACCACAACAAGGGATGGAAGGAAATTATGATAATGGAAGGGAAGATGGTAAAGAAAATCGCACGACGGAATTCCAAGACGGAAAATTTCCTTCATCGAATGAATTTCCAGGAAAAGGTGAATTCCGCGGGCAGCCTGGAGAGTTTCCTCCTCCACAGAAATTTCCAGGACAAATAGAATCCAACGGGGAGCAATATCCGAAAGATTTTAACCAGCAATATGACCAGCAGTATCAGCAAGAATTTCAAAAGCAATACGACCAGCAGTTCCAGCAACAATATGACCAACAGTCTCAGCCTAAAGAACCATATCAACAACCTATTCCAAATACTTCAGGTGATCAAAACTATCAAATGACACCGGAACAACAGCAACAATACCAACAACAATACCAGCCGGTACAGTAATTAAATAAATAGTTATAAAGCCGGTTCTGAAGTTGGTTCAGGTATGGGTTCGGGTTCCGTAATTTCTTCCGATTGGGGTTCCGGTTCAGTTTGCGTCGGCTCTTCAGATGTTATGGTTGTAGGTTCAGAAATTGTTTCTGGCTCCGGAGTAATTTCAGAAGGGATGGTTTCTGTTTCTGTTGTTTCGTTTGAAGGCTCACTAGATTCTGGTTCAGGTTCAGTTGGTGTTGAGTTTGGCGCCAGAGTTTCTTCTGAAAGGGGAGATTCAATGGGGCATATCCCTGGAGTGCTTATCGTATTTCCATTATCAACTCCTAAACAATATGGTTCTCCTGTCGTGCGGTCAAAGACAGTGACTCCGGCTCCTTTTACCTCCAGTTCTTCTGTCTTAATAATGCTTACCACAAGACTCGCCACTTTAAGTATTCCTTTCTCAAAGACAATCTCAAAGGCATTCTTAAACATAGAAAGAATGGAATCAAAGAAAGAATTGTAGGTAGGGGTGCCGTCTTCACTGACTTCAAAGCTGCCAAAGCCCGGGGCCCAGTAAGAGAGGTTCACAAAGACCAGGATTTTGTCAATATTCTCGGTACTCTCTTCCATAGCTATACCTATGGACTGACCCGGGTCAGTCTGCTTCATGGCATAGCCTGGGATAGTCTTAGATAGAGTCAGTCTGTCGCCTACCTTGATTTCTCCGTTCTCGTTGCTTATCTTGACCGGGACTCTACCACTTAATGCTATGGCTCTGACATTCTCCGGACTTACATCTCCGGGCCAGTCCTTGAGAGTTAACCCCGGTTTAGTAGAAACTATACCAATGACAGCAGAAGAAGTAATTGAAGCTTTCTCTACATACAGTTTTTCAGCTTGTGGTGAGCCTGTCGAATCCACTGTTAGAGATACTACGTCTCCGGCACTAATGCTCTCATCATGGACCAGATATTCTTCTGCCAAGTCGGCGCCGCCTGTGGAGCTTTCGATTTCGCCAATTAAGCCGCCCTGCATACTTTGGTTATCGCCGTAGAATGTTACCCCAGTATTCCCGTTCTCATTCCACGAATAGAAATGCCGGCCAACAGCGGGATAATGGTTAATCTGCATATCATGCGAAGCCATCTGATTGGCCGGCCATACCGTGATCTCCTGCCACTGCACCCCTACCGCAGTCGACATGAAGGTGGTCGTAGAGTCCTCACCAATACCTACCGCGCGCGCGATATTCGCGCTAGTATTCGATGATCCAGTTTTCAGGGCAAGCCGCATACGTACTTCAGCCACACCAATTACCACATCCACCTGATTGGCCGTCGAGCCATTAGCTTGCCGAGTACTAGTGGTTGTATATGACCAAGAGGCAGTCGGTTCCAAGCGGCGTAGTATTCGAGGAACACTATTGTAATAGTTAAACAGCCAGCGTTTCTCCGTCGTATCATCTGTCTGTCCCCCAGAACTGTTGCAATAGAATGTTCCAATATAGCGCCGGGTAGTCGCTCCGGATTTCACATAAATTTCATCTTGCTTCACAAGCGCGGTGGCGCGTGTGGTGTCGTTGGTCCAGACGAGCATTTCCATAGTCGCTGTGCCGCTATTGTTGTAGATGAAGATGTCGTAAGGCTTTGAAGCTGTACAGCTCGAGATATTCAAACTCAACTCGGCAAATGTCAGCTTATTCCAGGTTGAACTGCCGTCATAAAGCGATAAGGAATTGCCATTGTATGGAGCGAAGTAAATGGTTGTGGCGGCCGACACGTCAGCCGTAGTGACAGGTGTGCCACTCGTGAGCGTCAGACGGCCTTCCGCCTCAATATCAGAGGGTATCTGCGTCCAACTTAGTACCCCTGCCCCACTAGTAGTCAAGACTTGTCCTGAAGTCCCATCAGCAGAAGGCAAGGTATAGATAACATTCCCAGCCAGAGAGTCAGGAGACTTGAAACCTGTATAGTTGGTGCCATTAGCCAGGAGTTCCAGGAATCTTCCTTCTCCGGTCTGTCCAGCTCCCGTATTAAAAGGTCCTACCTGTAAAGCTCCTTGACCATTGGTAGTGATAGAGGTAGCGGAAGCTACACCTAAGACAGGCGTTACCAAGGTAGGAGAAGTAGCTAAGACTAAGTTACCCGTACCCGTCTGATTGGTGGTGGTCAAAGCCGTGCCTCCTCCCAGAGCTAGAGATGTACCAGTAGCCACCCCTAATACAGGAGTAATAAAGGTAGGAGAAGTAGAGAAGACCAAAGCTCCACTCCCTGTCTCATCGGTAATGGCGCTGGAGAGAGCGAGGGATGTGGTCGGAGAACATCCGGTACAACTGGTGACCGTGAGAGCTCCCAAGGTGGAAGAAC
>Ga0155108_112_pt1 | contig 9038 bp, 9 predicted proteins | sample RifCSPhighO2_01_FD_106076 | JGI IMG/M metagenome (GOLD analysis project Ga0155108, IMG submission 106076) | Candidatus Nomurabacteria bacterium RIFCSPHIGHO2_01_FULL_40_12
TTTTCCGCGCGGACAATTCCGGCAAACATTATACTGAAGGAACCGGGCTTGGCCTTTATATCGTTAAATTAATGGTTGAACACTCTGGTGGCACGATTCATTTTGAGTCGGAAGAAAACAAAGGTACAACATTTTTTCTCACTTTTCCACTTAAGGCTGTGGCGCAGACGAAAGACCTCGTAAAATAATTATTATTCTTTGCCGATTATTATCGTCACATCAAATTTTGTTTCTCCTGTCGCTGTCGCTGTCTCTGTTACTGCTTTCGGATAAGATTTACTGACAACTTCTAAGACTAATGGAGCATATTCTTTTTTGGCGTCACTTACAATTATTGTCGTTAAATCATAGGATTTTTTCTCATTTCCTGTTTCCGCTTTAGAGAAACCCGCATCTTCCAGCGTTTTAGCCAGAGTAGAAGCCACACCTTTTTTAGCCGTGCTATTTAAGATATTTATAGTTATTGACTTTTTATCTAGTTCAACAATGGGTGCCGGGGTTGGGATTATCGTATCTTCAACCGGAGGTATTACTGGTTCCACTATCAGCGTATTTGTATTTTCCGGCGTATCTTCTTTTTGGGTATTTAATGGCAAATTAAGTTTTTTTACCACTAGTAAATAGTTTTCCATATTGAGGGCTTGAGCGCCTCCAGTATCTTCCGGGGAGAATATTTTATTTATATTTTTTACAATAAAGTTTGTAGAGTAGCTAAATGAAATAATGACTATGATTACAAGCAGGAAAATTACGCCTGAATAAATAAAATCAGACAATTTGGTTGATTTTATTTTTTGGATTATTGCCGTCAAGTTGATATCTTTTAATTTCATCCCGTTTAGAAGCAGGTCGCGGTCAGCCAGCCGTGACTATACTTGATTATGTTATTAAATTTTATATTTCTTTTAAACATTGATTTTTATATTAAAACTGCGACCGCGGCTTCTAACGAGATTATTGTATTGTTTTGGTATACAATGTAGCGCGTAGTGTTATGGAAGACGCTTCAAGCCAGCCCAGAGCGCTCTGGGATGCAATATTAAAGCCGTCAATATTGGTGAAGTACGGAAGTTTTTCAAACTCTTTTAGGTAATTTAAGAAAGTTACAACATTGGCCCCTAAACTGTTTGAATAAGAAATAGTTGAAATGGGGAAAGAGGCGGAGATAGCCGATTCTGTCGGAGTTTCAAAACGATAAGTCTGTGTAACGCCAATTTTAGCCGCCAGGCTGTCCAGGATGTTTATAAATTCCAGGATATTATCTGAAGGGACAAAAGAATTTTTTATCAGGATATCATTGGTGCCGATGATTTGCGCGTCCTTTTTTAATATCTCAAAAAGTTCGGTTCTTTTTTCCAGCTGCATTTCCAGGCGCTGGTTTAAAGCCGCATTTTCCGATACGCGTTTTATTTCTTTTGCAAGGAAAAAAATAAAAATTAAAGCTAGGCACACTGCGGCCAGAGAAATAAGCGCATTGCGTCCGATTAGCAGTAAAAGATTTTTTGTGGTGAACATAATTATTTATAATATAACATATTCGGATCAGAGAGACGGAATGAAATTGAAAACGGGATGTCCCCTTTCTGTTCCAGGTTTTTAATAGGCAGTTCGACCGCATTTAAGTAGGGGGAATTTTGCAGCACTTTTTTTAATTCATTGAGGGTATTGCGGTCTTTTGCAGTGCCGGTCATGGATATTGGTTCAGTCATAGATATGACGGAAAAGTTCGTTATCCGTATGCCGCTAATCACACGGGAATTTATGTCTTCCAGCAAGATGCTCCAATTCGGTGTAGTGGATAAAATTACCTTTGAAGCTTCTGTAATTTCATTTATGTTTTTTACCCATGCTTCTTTTTCCAAGACCTCCGGTGGAATAAACGAAGCCGAAATATTTAAATTTGTCTCTTTAGAATTTTGTGAGAGATAAAAAATAAAAAGATAGGCTGCTAAAAAAGTGCAGGCAAAAAATATTGATACGCCGATAATGATGTTGCGGATAAGCGCGACAAAACTCGTTGTTTTTTGATATTTATAGGCCTCCGTGGTCCCGACAGGTAGCAAGCTGATATGGCTGTCAGTTCCTTCCGGTATTTCTCCGCGGATAGCCGCGCCGATGGCAATAAGCCATTTAACCTGCAATTCCGGAGCAAGTCCGTTTAGTTCCGGATATTGCAGATACTCAGTCCGTATTGCAGATTGTGCGAGGGGCAGCTCTGTCACAGATATTTTTTTCTCCGTCTCAAATGCGATTTTGATATGTATTTTTTCATTTTCCAAAAAATTGGTTTCTTTGGTGAATGTTTCGGGGATTGTTCTGGAGAAATGGGTGGTTCCGTCTTTCAGGATAAATATTGTAGTTCCGTTTTGGTTTTTCTTTGTCAGCATTTTTGCCTGGCCGGGTTCTGTGTTGATTGTTCTCGCCAGACTGGCGAGGTGTGATTCCAGCGCCAGTATTTTAATACCCGCATAATTTAGGGCTTCAATATAGCCTTCCGCGATAATTTTTGAGATTGTGGAAATTAAAACTTCTTTAATTACAGCACTTTCGCCGGCATCCTCTGAGCCTAGATATACGTCGCTTTTTTTAACAGGTAGCTGAAAATCGATAGCCAAGTTTATCGCTTCTTCCAAATGTGTTCCAGCGACCGTCTTGGGAAAAGGAAAGATATGCGAATAAATTTTATCTTCCGGAATAGCGACAATGGCGTAATTTGCGTTAAGTTTCGCCCTAACCCAGATGTCTTTGAGTATTTTACCCAACAATTCTTTATCTATAACAACTCCGTCCTTGATAATGTTTGCGGCAATGATTTCTTCAATTAATATAAGTTCACGCGCCAAAGGCTCTGCTGTGTCCGCGTGTTTTTTTCTACTTTCTTTTTTTCTTGGACGAAAATAAGCGATACGTATGACTTTGTCGCTAATCTCAACTCCGGCAATATGCTTTTCTTTTATTAGGAGGTTTAAAATATTCATCCCGTTAGAGATAGGAAATGCTTTGCATTTCCGTAGTTATATTAATTTTAAGTAAAACATTTAACATAAAGTTATTATTACATTACTACTTTCAATTACAAACCGTATAATCTCTAATGGGATTCATGACTAATCTTAATTATACCAGTTTCTATGTTTTCGTGCTATAATTAAATACTTTTTGATTTAGAGTTATCCCCCACACTTACTTTTTTGATGCTCTTCGAGCGTTTTTGAAAAAAACTTCAAAAAAGTAAGTGTGGGGGTTATCCACAGATATTTGCTTATTTTTACAAATAATTGATATAATGCAGAATACATTATGAAAGATAATAAAAAAAAAGGTTTCACTTTACTTGAGCTTTTGATCGTTATCGCTATTATCGCTATCCTCTCGGTGGCTCTTGTTATTGTTCTCAATCCTGCGGAAACTTTGAAAAAAGCCCGAGATGCCCAGCGCATAGCGGACTTAAGTACATTAAAGACAGCAATAGGAATTTATACGACAACCGTGAACCCGGTATATTTGGGTGGTCTTTCCGCGAACACTACATGCAGAGTAACACCTAGTGGAGCATACGCTTCCGACGATAGAATCTTTTACTCCCTTGCCTCGGCAACCGACATTACTGATACGACGCTTGATGGTGGAACAGCAAGTGTTCCCGATTCAACACAAGTGGCAACACCAGCTCTTGTTGACGGCACTGGCTGGATTCCTGTTAATTTTGACAATGTATCAGGAGGTTCCCCTATATCAAATCTTCCTGTTGACCCTTTAAATACGATTGCCAGCACTGATAGTGTTTCTAGTATAACGAGTTCAAGCTTTTTATATCGCTATGTATGCTCAATAACCCCACTTACTTTTGAAATTGACGCTGTTTTAGAAAGTGATGCATATACTGTAACTGATAATAAAAGACTTAGCGATGGTGGCAATAGTAATTCTTACTATGAAATTGGCACAAACTTAAAAATTCTTGGAGCAAGTGCTGCCGGAGTAGACTTCTAGTGAATTTTATTTTCTCTAATTTAAATGCAATTGTTCTCGTAATATGGCTCGTGTTTTTGGCCATTGTCGTAATACGCTATTTCCACGGAGCTTGGGTCAAGGATATTTCTTATTTTAAACTTATTCTAATTGCTGTCGGGCTTAATATTTTTTATGCCTTATTTGTTTCCTGGGGTCAGTATTATGTCTGGGCGACATCCAGCGACTTCACCCGGAGTTTACTCAATTCACCGCTTCCGAAAGAAGTACCGTTTTACGCATGGGCTAGACCATTTTTTGAAAATCATCTTGGCTACTTTTTGCATTATGTCTTAGGCCGTGTATGGCTTAATATTTTGGTTTTATTTTTATTTTCCGCTAGCTTGTATTTTTTACTTAAGATTTGGAAATTTTATCGTGGTAATTTTTTAGAGCAAGGACCCGAACTGCTTTTGCTTTTGATGCTTATTTCCGGTTGGCCGGGAGTTCTCGTTTCCATACCCCTTGGTTTTTTCCTGTCTGTATTGTTTATCATTTTTTCTTATTTTAAAAAGACAGCTCCTAAGACACTTTCTCTAAAAACCGTCCTTATTGAACCAGCTTTCATCCTTGCCACATTCATTAGTTTATTATTTTCTCGCATTATTTTGAGCTTGTTGCTATAATTATAATAATGCATATCACTGAAGAAAAATTGAAATCGCTTTTACTTGAATCAGGCATCTTAAATGGTGAGGAATTTGATGGAGCCCGCGAAGAATCAAAGCGCAGCGGGCAGACGATTACCAATATCTTAATCGGTAATGAAAAAATTACAGAAGACTATCTAACAGAGCTTCTCAGTCCGTATTTTGGTGCGCCGGTTGTCAATTTAAAGAAAGAAAATATTGATAAAATAACATTGGAGCTTCTTCCAGAAGTTTATGCGAAAGCAAAGAATATAATTCTTTTCAATTACGATAAGGTTAAGGGAGTCATCAAGCTCGCGATGCTTGACCCTTTTGACTATGACACAATAGAATATATCCGCGCAAAATTTGGCGTCTGGGTGGAAGCATATCTTACTACTTATTCCAGTTTTCATTACGGGCTTAAGCAATACAAGCAGAAGGTTGTTATCGGTTTTGCGGAAGCCATTTCGCAGAATATTGAACAGTCTCTTTTAATAGCGAAAGAACAAGATCTTTCCAAAACAGCCATCGCTGTGCCGATTGTCACAATTCTGGATAATATTATTGAACAGGCGATAACCCTAAATTCATCGGATATTCACTTTGAACCTCTGGAACACGAGCTTTTAGTGCGTTTCCGCATTGATGGCATTATGTCGGAAATTGTAAGCCTTCCAGAAGAAATAGCTCCGATTCTTGTTGCCCGCGTGAAAATTCTTGGCAATATGAAAATAGATGAACATCGCATACCGCAGGACGGACGTTTCCGCTTTGAGCTCGGAGACGGGACGAATATTGATGTGCGTATAAATATTATGCCGATTTTCCACGGGGAGAAAGTTGAAATGCGTTTGCTGAAAAATTCGGCCCGCCCGCTTACCTTGAAAGACCTTGGTCTTTCGGACTCCGCCAGTGTGATTTTAAATGAAGAGATAAAAAAACCGCATGGGATGATACTGGTCACGGGTCCGACTGGCCACGGCAAGACGACGACCCTTTATGCCATTTTACATATTTTAAATACACCATCGGTAAATATCACAACCATTGAAGATCCTGTGGAGTATGAATTTCCGAGGGTAAACCAGACGCAAGTTAACGCTAAAACAGGCATTACTTTTGCCAATGGCTTGCGTGCTCTTCTGCGCCAGAATCCGGACATAATTATGGTTGGTGAAATTCGCGATGATGAGACGGTGGAAATCGCAATCCAGGCCGCTTTGACCGGGCACCTTGTCTTGTCTTCTCTCCATACCAATGATGCCCCTTCCGCCATTCCGCGCCTTTTAGACATGAAAGCGCCGGCATTTCTACTTTCTTCTACCATCAATGTAGTCATTGCTCAGCGTTTGGTGCGAAAAATTTGTCTTTCATGCATTGAATCATACCAACCGACGGAAAAGACAATTCATCTCATACAGGAGCAGGTTAAATTTTCCGGCAAAGAAATTTCAGATATTCCCAAAACGCTTTATCGTGGACGTGGCTGCAAAGTGTGCGGAAATTCCGGCTTTTTAGGGCTCATTGGAATCTTTGAGGTATTTTCCGTAACTGAAGAAATCCGCGAATTGATTATAAATAATGCGCCGGTGTCGGAAATGCGGAAAAAGGCGATAGAAAATGGTATGATTACAATGTTTAAAGATGGGCTCTCCAAGGTGGAAAAAGGGGTTACAACCATAGAAGAAATTATGCGCGTAGTCAACGAATAAATATTTACTTGCCCCGTATTAAATTTTTATTTACGGGGTATAAAGATAAAGATTATTAATTAAATTTTAGTACTGGGATGCCTATATATACTTACGAAGCTTACGATAAGAACAATAAGATTATACACGGGCAATATGAAGCTTCTTCGGAGAGTGAAGTGTCGGAATATTTGACCAAACGTTCTCTGACGCCCGTTTCCATGTCCTTTATTGGAGCGCGGAATAAAAAAGGAGGTATTTTATCTATCCAGCTTTTTAGTAGGCTAACTCCGGTGGATATTATGTTTCTTGTGCGCAATCTGGCCACGACCATTAAAGCTGGGCTATCCATAGTTGAATCTCTGGATATTTTGATTAAAGATACGGAAAAGAAATTGATGAAAAAAGTCCTGGAGCAGGCCCAGGGAGTGATAAAAAATGGCAAGCCTCTGTCTTCGGGTTTTGACGCATATAAAGATTCGCTTCCACCGATTTTTATCGGCATGATAAAAGCTGGTGAAGTTTCGGGACAGCTTGATAAAACACTTTCCGAGCTTTCACGGTATTTGTCAAAAGAATACGCTCTTCGTAATAAAGTAAAATCAGCTTTGATTTACCCGATTATTCTCCTTATTGCTTCGACTGCAGTGGTGACTCTGATGCTGATGTTCGTCCTTCCCAAGCTGACCAAGTCATTTATCCAAAGCGGAGTGGAATTGCCCTGGATTACAAAAATCTTTCTTACCATTTCCCAGATTCTTACCTGGAGCTTTACTTTGGACATAATTATTATTTTTGGGTTCATCTACTTTTTTGCGTATTTTCGCAAAACTAAAATGGGAAAAAAGCTGTTCTTTTATCTTGTTTCTCATACTCCGGTCGCGAGCAGTTTGATTAAAAAAGTCGCATTGGTGCGTTTTGCCCGCACTTTCGGTAATTTGATGAATAGCGGCCTGTCGGTGGCTGAATCTCTTGAAATTTCTTCCGAAACTATAAATAATCCAAGTTATACTTTTGCCATTGAAAAAGTGGTTGTTGATATAAGAAATGGTTTGCCTGTTTCCGAATCGCTCGCAAAATACGAAACACTTTTTCCGAATCTTTTAATCAGTTTGATTACTGTCGGGGAACGCACCGGAACCTTGGAGCAGATATTGGTAACCTTCGCTGATTTTTATGAAGAAGAAGTTGATAATGCGCTTCGGGAATTAACTTCAGTTCTTGAGCCGGTTTTGCTTCTTGTGATGGGGCTGATGATTGGGGCTATTGCCGTATCCATCATTCTGCCGATTTATCAATTAGTCGGACACTTTGTCTAATATGAGTAAATTCGAGAGAGGGTTTTCTTTATTGGAAGTATTGATTGTTGTTGGCATTATGACGATAATTTCTTCTATCGGCGCTGGTTTTTATGTAAATTATAATAAAGGCGTGGAAATAGATTCTGCCGTGCAAGTTGTCGTTTTTGATTTGAAACAAGCTCAAGGGAAATCCATGATAGGCGAAGGAGGCTTCAAGTGGGGGATACACTTTGTTAACGCGGCGGATGATTATTATGAGATTTTTTCTACTCCGACGGATTATAGCAGCGGGTCAAAAGTTATTCTTTCCACAAATTATTTGCCCGGCGGCATTATATTTTCTGACCCGGCCACAGACGCAACGAAAGATATTATTTTTAATAAAATATCAGGCGGAACGTCTGCATCCTCTGTCGCCATAGTCGCCGGCAGTAATACAAAAACGATTAGTGTTTCAAGTATCGGGAATGTTTCAGTTCAATAATGCCCAGCATGATTTTGCTAAATCAAAAATGATTACTAAATTTAGAAAAATAAAAACACAAAAGGGAGCCCTTCTGCTTGAGCTATTGATTGTTATATCTCTGGTGGCTGTTATTCTTTCTGTCGGCACCAATGCGGTATTTTTAAGCCTACGTAGTAATAAAATAGGAGGGGAGCGCGATGTGGCAAATGCTTTGGCATCCGAGGTGCTGGAAGCCGTGCGCGCCGCGACTGAAGAAAACTGGCAGAATATTTATGGCTTGATAAAAAGCTCTCAGCATTATCAGATAGCGACATCAAGCGGTAAATGGGTGCTCAATACAGGAGATGAAGCAATCAGCCTAAACGGCATAGATTACACCAGATATGTCACGATTGATAATGTCAGCCGTGATGACACTACCCGGTCTGTTCAAAACAGCTACGTTAGCGCTGACGATGACCCGGGCACCCAGAAAGTGACCGTGACGGTGAGCTGGTCTGACGGGAATCCTGTCGTGCTTTATGAATACTTTTTCCGCTGGAAGAATAAAGTATGTAATCAGACATCTTGGACGGGCGGGGTAGGGAGTGGTGCAAAAACATGCCCTGACACAACTTATGGATCACAAGATGGGAATTTGGATACGTCGGGAGGACAACTTAAACTTCAATGATATTTGACTTTGTAGATACATTGTATATACTTAAACTATGACAACAAAAATTCAAAAATGGGGAAATAGCTTAGCAATGCGTTTACCAAAAGAATTAGCGAAAAATCTTAACTGGCACGCAGGCGCTGTCGTCGGTTTTGAGCAGTTGGGAGATAAGGTAATTATTACATCTAGTCGCCCAGAATATACTTTAGAAGATATGGTAAAGAGTATTACTAAGAAAAATCGGCATAAGCTTGTGTGGCCAGATGATAAACCACGAGG
>Ga0155108_110_pt1 | contig 8859 bp, 6 predicted proteins | sample RifCSPhighO2_01_FD_106076 | JGI IMG/M metagenome (GOLD analysis project Ga0155108, IMG submission 106076) | Candidatus Nomurabacteria bacterium RIFCSPHIGHO2_01_FULL_40_12
AAAATTTGTTGTTTTTGACCGGAAAAAAACAATTTTATATTTTTAATATTTTGCAAATACATTTTATGGTCATCTAAATCAGGTATTAAATTTATTTGTTTATAAAATTCTATATAATTTTTACTCTTGCCATCTAAAAACGGGAAAATTCTACGTATTATTTTCATCGCTTCACGAAGTTGGCTACCATTTGTAAAAGGTCCGTATACTTTTGATATTCTTACATTCTTGAGAATATTGGAATATTCTTTGTTATGAGTGCGAACAGTAAATACTCTAGGTAATGATTCGTCGGTAATGATTACACTTAAAAAACTCTTATCGGATTTCTCTTTTGTATTATATTTTGGCTGGTGTTTTTTAATTAGCCCCGCCTCTAAAATCAGGGCCTCCAATACACTGCCAGTAATCTGCCACTTTATTTTATTAGCCTTAAAAACCATATCCAAAATAATCGGTCCGCGATTTTCTATCAAATCCTTCCTAAAATAACTTTTTACTCTGTTTTTAAGCGAAGTAGCTTTGCCGATATATAAAACTTCTTTGCCCTTAAAAAAGAAATACACTCCTGGTTTATTCGGTAGATTAAATTTTTGTAAATTTTTACTGTTCATAATTATTTTCTTAAAGCTTTTTTTAGATACTTCCCTGTATAACTTTTAACATTATTTGCCACCTCTTCCGGCGTGCCTTTTGCCACGATATTCCCACCCAATATTCCCCCCTCCGGCCCAATATCTATTATATAGTCCGAACTTTTGACGATATCAAGGTTGTGCTCTATTAGGACAACAGTATTCCCTTTAGAAACAAGCTTATTTAAGACCTCTAGAAGTTTTTGCACATCATCATAATGAAGCCCTACTGTAGGTTCATCCAGTAGATATATAGTCTTCTCTGTATGTGGACGATAAAGTTCACTGGATATTTTTACCCGTTGCGCTTCTCCGCCGGAAAGGGTGGTGGCTGATTGCCCAAGCTCCAGATAACCGAGCCCCACATCCATCAAAGTCTGCAGTCTGTCGGAAATAGCGGGAATATCTTTAAAAAACACTAGCCCATTTTCAACCGTCATGTGGAGTACTTCATAGATATTTTTCTTTTTATATTTCACGGTAAGTGTCTCTTTATCAAAACGTTTTCCTCCACAGACATCACAAGTCACATATACAGTGGGTAGAAAATGCATTTCCACCGCTATCTCGCCATTTCCTTCGCAGGCTTCACAGCGCCCGCCTTTCACATTAAAAGAAAAGCGGTTGGCTTTCCACCCGCGTAATCGTGCTTCTTCGGTAGTGGCGAAAAGGTCACGAATATGGGTAAAAGTCCCGGTGTATGTAGCGATATTTGAGCGTGGGGTCCTGCCAATCGGAGACTGATCAATCAAAATGGCTCGGGAGAGATATTCCGTACCGGAGAAAGAAGAACAATTAAAAACTTGCGCGGTTCGGTATTTACGCTCGAGACGTGCCTGTAGATTTTTATGGAGAATCTCGTACATCAAAGAACTCTTGCCACTTCCGGAAACACCAGTAATAGTGGTCATCACACCAAGCGGCACTTCCACATTCATATTATTTATATTAAAAACTTTTCCACCGGCAATGCGTAGTGCGCCTTTCCCTTCTCTTCTTTTCTTGGGAACTTCTATTTTTATTTCTCCGCGCAAATAAGCAAGGGTGCGGGAATTATTCATATTCTTTTTGGCTGTAAGTAACTCATCAAGATAACCCACAGCTATAATCTGCCCCCCGTGTACTCCGGCTTTGGGACCAATGTCCACAACATAGTCCGAAGCATAAATAGTGTCTTCATCGTGTTCAACAATCAAAATCGTATTTCCCAAATCCCGTAAGTTAAGCAAGGTTTTTATTAATCTGTCATTATCCCGCTGATGGAGCCCAATGGTCGGCTCATCAAGCACATAAAGCGCCCCAACGAGCCTGGAGCCCAATTGTGAAGCCAATCTGATACGCTGGGCTTCCCCGCCAGAGAGCGTATTGGCCTTACGCGAGAGCTGAAGATAATCCAGACCTACATCCAGCATAAATTGAAGACGAGCTTCTATTTCCCGCACCACCGGCACGGAAATTTCCCGTTCTTGAACCGATAGTTTTAAATTTTTAAAGAAATCATGCGCATCTTTTATTGATAATGTTGCTAATTCTAAAATATTCACTTTTGTTTTTTTTGTGGTCAAAAATACATTAAGAGCTTCCGGGCGCAAGCGCGCGCCATGGCAAGCGTCGCATGGCTCATCTCCGCCGAAATATTTTGAACCAAGACCATTGCAAGACGAACAGGCGCCGTAGGGAGAGTTAAAGGAAAATAATCTCGGCTCAACTTCCGGGAAGGAAAAGCCGTCATTCTTGCAGGCAAATTTTGCGGACATGATAAATTCTTCTTCTCCGATTCTAATAGCTACCAGTCCATCGGACTCAATGAGTGCCCGTTCTATCACCTCAGCTAAACGCATTCGGCTACCTTCTTTATCATCTTTAAATTCATGCACCGCAAAATGATCCACTAAAATGTCTATATTATGCGCCTTGTTTTTATAAAGAGTAATAGACTCACGCAATTTTTTCATCACGCCATCCAGGCGAACTTCAACAAAACCTTTCCCAAGTAAATCATAAAGCAATTGATAATATTCCCCTTTCCGCCCGCGCACGATTGGGGAGAAAATATTTATTTCAGTTTCATCCCACTCTACCCCCATTACTTTTCTATTATTTTTAGAATTCGTGTCAAAACTTTTTACTTTTTCTAAAACAAAATTTAAAATTTCCTCATTAGAAAGTTTTTTAATTTCTTCCCCGCATTGTGGACAATGCGGATGCCCAATGCGCGCATACATCACGCGTAGATAATCGTAAATTTCAGTAATAGTAGCTACTGTGGAACGCGGATTATTTGACCTGGATTTTTGGTCAATAGATATTGCCGGAGAAAGGCCTGTAATCTCATCCACGTCCGGCTTTGGCATCTGGTTTAAAAACTGCCTGGCATATGAAGACAGAGATTCCACGTATCTCCTCTGCCCTTCGGCAAAAATAGTATCAAAAGCAAGCGAACTTTTACCGCTTCCTGACACGCCGGTAATAACCACCATTTTATTCCTAGGCATCTCAACGTTTATATTCTTTAAATTATGAGTCCGTGCCCCTATAACCCTTATTTTATCTACCTCGTGTGCGGCTTGCTTTCGTTTGAGATCTATATTTTTTTCTGTTTTTAACATATATAACGCAACCGCACCCCGCTATGCTTATAGGGGGTCAATATGACTTAAGTTTAATATTAAACTAGTACCATAGTAGCATAAATAATAAAAATGAAAAACTAAGGTAGATTATTCAGAAAATTTTGTCCGGCTTCAATCCCTAAATTATACATTTGTAAAAGTGCTCTTGTGTTTATTGTCCGTGATCTAACTGATACATCTTTATCCGGGGCAATTAAAAAAATATTAGAATCTGCTTTTATTATTTCTAAATCTTCAGATAATTTATCCTCAGCAGAAGCATATAGTCCGAAAAGTTCCGGATCATTAAACATCCATTGCATAAATTTACCTTCTAAAATATTTTTTACTCGATAACGCAATTTCCTATCAATTTGCCCATTCATTACAATAATTATTTTTTCATCTGGATGTTTTTTCTTTAAAAGATCAATTCCGATTATATCCATAACAGCTCCATCGATAAGTCTTTTGCCGTCTATAATAGAAACTTCGTGAACATAAGGGAATACTTTTATCCCCGCTTTTAAAATTTCCAAAATATCCGGCCGTCGGGCATCAATATATTCTATTTCGCGGCTATTTAAATTTAAAAATTTTATATTTAGGGGAATGTCTCCTAAGATGATTTTTTTAATAGCTAATCGCTTTTTATTTTTTATAACATCCATTAAATATTCTATATCCAAAGCATCACGAATATTATCCGATTGGAGTTTTTTGATAAATCTATTCTGAAATCTTTGCCATATTCCTAAGAAAAAATTCTTTTTTGATCTTATAAATCTATTATCAAGATATTCCCAATATATAGAAGCTCCAGAAACATCTCGCGCAAGAAAATAGGCGCCAGTCATTGCCCCCGCGGATGCGCCATAAATAGCGCTGATCTTAGGGTAAAAATTATTTCTCTCAAATGATGTCGCCACTCCGGCTCCAAAAACACCCCTCATCGTGCCACCGGCGAAATATATTACATATTTATCCATATAATTTAATCTGTTTTGTTTATCCTTTGTCTAAGCACTCTGATTTCATCGCGTAATATCGCGGCAGTTTCAAAGTCCAATTCTTTAACGACTTTATTCATTTCTTTCTCTTTGAGTTTAATTATTTTTTCATACACTATTTTATTTCGCTCAAAATCAGAAAGCGTTATATTCCGTAAAGTTTCGGATTCTGTTTTACCCTTATTACTTTTATCTTTGGCAAATGCTTTTTTAAATATTTCCAAATCAAGCGCCAGTTCCGCATTTACAATTTTTCCATGCTCGCTTGTGAGCTCTTCGGTTATGTCTTTAATTTTTTTCATAATCGTCTGCGGTGTAATACCATGTTTTTTATTATGAGCAAGCTGAATGTTGCGCCTGCGGGTCGTCTCTTTAAGCGCGTAATCCATGCTATGGGTTACAATATCGGCATAAAGAATTACACGCCCCTCGCTATTTCGTGCCGCGCGTCCGATAGTCTGAATAAGAGAAGTCTCCGAACGTAAAAAGCCCGCTTTGTCAGCGTCCAAAATACCAATCAGCGCGACTTCCGGCAAGTCCAGTCCCTCACGTAATAAATTCACCCCTACCAACACATCAAACTCGCCCTTTCGAAATTGTGTGAGAATCTTTATTCTTTCCATCGTCTTGATGTCGCTATGCAGATATTCCGCTTTTATTTTTTTATCTTTAAAATAAAGAGAGAGGTCTTCCGCCATTTTTTTAGTCAAAGTCGTAGCTAGCACTCTAAAACCTTTTTTAATAGTTGTTTCTGTCTCATTTATAAAATCCGCAATTTGCCCTTTATAATTATTTTTTTCAATAATTGGACGCACAATTGTTTCCGGATCAACAAGCCCGGTCGGACGAATAATTTGCTCTACTATCTGCGCACTCTCTTTCCTCTCAAAATCAGACGGCGTAGCGGAAGTGTAAATTACCTGCCCGATACGTTCACTAAACTCAGGATACTTAAGCGGTCTGTTGTCCTTCGCCGAAGGTAAACGAAAACCATATTCCACAAGGGTTTTTTTGCGTGAAGCATCTCCGGCATACATACCATGTAGTTGAGGTAAAGTAACATGTGATTCATCAATAATTGTCAAAAAACCCGTCTTCGGAAAATAAGAAAGTAATGTTTCCGGCGGCTCACCTTCTTTTTTACCTGATAAATGTCTAGAATAATTTTCTATGCCATTGCAATACCCAACCTCGCGGATCATGGCTAAATCATAATTAGTACGACGCTTGATGCGTTCAGCTTCTAATAATTTCCCCTCTTTTTCAAACTTCTTCAACTGAAGATTGAGCTCTTTTCTAATTTCCACCAATGCGTGCTTCTTTTTTATATCCTCGGTAATGAAATGCTTGGCCGGAAAAATAAAAATACTTGCCCGTCCGGAGCCTTTGGCGGAGGCGGGTTTGAATTCTTCTATGATATGAGAAGAAATAGGATCAACTTTGGTAATTCTAGAAATCACTCCGCCCAAAGAAGAATTATTAATCTCTATTTGATACATTGTCGTCTCCGATACAGGCATAAATTCCACCCGGGGTCCGATAGAACGGAAAGTTCCCGGATTTAAGTCCACATTAGTACGTTCAAAATGTATTTCAATTAATTTTTTCATCAAAGTCACCCGGTTCATCTTCATCCCAACCTCAAGTTTTAAATTTACTTTCTCATATTCTGCAGGAGAGCCTAAACCATAAATACAGGACACCGATGCCACGATGATTACATCAGGGCGAGTGAGGAGCGCTTGAGTGGAAGCATGACGAAGCATGTCTATTTCTTTATTGATAGAAGCATCTTTTTCAATATAAGTGTCCGAAGCAGGCATATAAGCTTCCGGCTGATAATAGTCATAATACGAAACAAAATAATGCACAGCCGCATCTGGGAAAAAACTACGGAATTCCTGCGCAAGCTGGGCGGCCAGAGTTTTATTGTGGGCAATGACCAGAGTCGGCTTATTATATTGCGCGATTACATTCGCCATGGTAAAAGTCTTGCCAGTACCAGTAGCCCCGAGCAATGTCTGCTTCTGCATTCCCTTTCTTAAGCCCTCTACAAGCAAAGAGATAGCCGCCGGCTGGTCTCCAGCTGGCTGAAATGGATTCCGTAATTTAAATATATTTCTTCGCATTTTTTGTGCGCCCGGTTGGGATCGAACCAACGACCTTATCCTTAAAAGGGATCTGCTCTACCGACTGAGCTACGGGCGCATATAATCTAACGACCTACCAAAACAGCTACGGGCGCATAAACTTGATAATACCAGATTTCTAGAAAGCTTCAAGTTAAACCCTTATTTTATATAACCTTTTTTCACCAATAATTCGGCAGTTAAGATGCTCCCGCCAGCTGCGCCCCGAATAGTGTTATGCGACAAGGCAACACATTTCCAGTTTAAAATAGAGTCCTCTCTGATACGACCGACACCAATCCCCATACCGCCCTTTAAGTCCCTATCCAGGCGTGTCTGAGGTCGGTCATCTTCCTCAAAGTACGTCAGAAATGGTTTTGGGGCAGAAGGTAAATTTAACATATCTAGAGGATTTTTGAAATTCTTTAATGATTCAATTAATTTTTCTTTTGATGCGTTTTTTGCAAATTGTATATTGATTGTAGCCAGATGGCCGTCAGAGGTAGGAACGCGCATACAATTGGCGGAAATCTGTAAAGTATCGTCGGGAATAAGTTTGCCATCTTTTATCTCTCCGAAAATTTTTAAAGGCTCTTGTTCGGATTTTTCTTCTTCGCCACCTATATAAGGTATAACATTATCAATCATCTCCGGCCAAGTTTCAAAGGTCTTGCCCGCGCCAGAAATTGCTTGATAAGTTGAAACAACGACTTTTTGAGGATTAAAATCTCTCCAGGCAGCAAGTAGTGGAACATAGGACTGAATCGAGCAATTGGGTTTAACAACAATAAATCCGGTCGTCCAGCCATGATTTTTTTTCTGTGCCGGAATAATATCAATATGTTGCGGATTAACTTCCGGCACAATCATCGGCACATCTTGCGTCCATCTGTGAGCCGAATTATTGGAAACAACTCCTAATCCTAAAGAGGCGCATGATTCTTCTATCTTTTTAATGAAGTCTTTCTCCGCCTCAATAGCTGAAAAAACAAAACTGCACTGCTCGGCAATAATCTTTAAATCATTTTCAATAGAATATACAGTGAGTGCGCCCATATCCTCCGGAATAGATTCCTTTTGCGCCCAGCGCCCAAAAACGGCCTCTTTATATGTTTTACCCGCAGACTTATTTGACGCGGCAACACAGACCACGGTAAACCATGGATGATTAGCAAGTAAAGTTATAAAGCGCTGTCCAACCATACCAGTCGCTCCTAATATCCCTATTTTAATTTTATTTTTTTCCATTACTTATTTTAGTTCCCCTCCCTAAAGGATTAAAGGTATTTTTAACATATAAAGGTATGTTCTTTAACACTGCAGGCTTTATGGTTTTTGGATGAATCACTTTTGCGCCATTGTATGCCATTTCCTCTGCTCTTTCGTAAGTTATTTCCGGAATAAGAAGAGCGTTCTTTATTTTTTTAGGGTCTTCGGTCATAATGCCATCTACATCAGTCCATATCTCAATCAAAGATGCGTCAAGAGCCGCCCCCACTAAAGAAGCAGTGTAATCAGACCCCCCTCTGCCAAGTGTGGTAGTAATGCCCTCTTTTGTAGAACCAATAAATCCACCCATAATAGACAAGGATTTCCCCCTGAAACAGTCTGATATTAGCTTGTAAGATTTTTCTAGATCCACGTTTGCATTACCAAAATTATCATCAGTTTTAATAATATCCCTGGAATCTATAAATTCACATGGAATTCCCCGGTTTTTTATCGCCTCACCTATTACGTAAGATGATAGCTGTTCACCAAAACTCATGACAGCATCCAAGGCAGGTAATGTTAGTTTCCGCACTAAAAAAATATTTTTTACCATTTTTTTCAATTCTCTATATTTTTTATTTATTTCCTGGTTTACTTTTTCTTTATTTTTTGAATGAATCAACTCTTTAATTACTTCATCATGCCTCCCACAAATAGCCTTAAAAATTATCTCGTATTTAAGGTCACCTTTAGAGGCAAGGTTGGCGAGCAAAATCAAATCATCAGTAATGCCACTTAAAGCAGATACTACCACCACAATTTTTTGTTTTGGTTTCAATGACTCTAATAAAATCTCAATAACCTTATTAATATTAGAAGCATGAGCTACTGACGTACCCCCAAACTTTAGAATTTTCATATGAAATCTTCAAATAAGCTCATCATTTCTTGGTAGGTCTGACGTCTTTTAATTAATATAATCTCTTTATTTTTAACCAACACCTCGCTCCCAAACGGACGCATATTATAATTTGAACTCATCGCACTACCATACCCCCCTGATACCAAAATAGCAACAATGTCTCCTTCTTTCGGATTAGTAATTTTTATTTCTTTATTAAGAATATCACAGGTTTCACAAATATTCCCTACCACAACAACATTCTTTATAAGACCATTGGTATTATCAATTTCGGACAAATTTACTATATGGTGATACGCGCCGTACATAGCGGGGCGGATTAAGTGGTTAAGTCCGGTA
>Ga0155108_113_pt1 | contig 8391 bp, 11 predicted proteins | sample RifCSPhighO2_01_FD_106076 | JGI IMG/M metagenome (GOLD analysis project Ga0155108, IMG submission 106076) | Candidatus Nomurabacteria bacterium RIFCSPHIGHO2_01_FULL_40_12
AGAGTAGAGGCATACGATATAGCGCACATGGGAGGCAAAAATATGGTGGGGGTGATGACGGTGGTGGAGGATGGGGAGGTAGCAAAGCATGAATACAAGAAATTCAAGATAAGAACACAAGCAGGGGCTAATGATACTGGAGCTTTAAAAGAGGTGCTGGAGAGGCGTTTGGCGCATACAGAATGGCCCTATCCTGACTTAATTGTAGTAGATGGCGACATAGCTCAGCTAAACGTGGCAGGGGTAGTTTTAAGGAAAATGGGTCTAAAAATTCCAGTAGTGTCAGTAGTCAAAGATGAAAGGCATAAAGCCAAGGCCATATTATCTTCGCATGGGAAAGCTTTTCTCAGGTCCTTTTGGAATCTGTCTTCGGGCAGATTCCAACCCCGTTCCCCTATCCCGGCCAGACCATTTAAAAAGCTTCCCCATGCTGCGATATTACTTGCGAACAGCGAAGCTCACAGGTTTGCCATCGCTTACCATAAAAATATGCGTAATAAGAATTTTTTGAGATGAATAATAATATTTTAATATTACATAATATTCGGAGTGTAGAGAATGTCGGGGCGATGTTCCGCACTGCTGACGCGGCGGGGGTAAATAAAATTTATCTGACAGGTTATACACCGGCACCACTAGATAGATTTGGGAGGAAAAGGCGTGATTTAGTAAAGTCTGCTTTGGGCGCAGAAGAATTTGTATCTTGGGAGCAAAAGAAAAGTATTTTTCCGTTGCTTGCAAAACTTAAAAGAGAAAAATATTTAATTATAGCCATAGAACAAGACGAGAAGTCTATTGATTATAAGAAAGTGAGATTAAAACAGAAAAATGTTTTTATCGTCGGTGCTGAAGTTTCTGGTATCCCGAAAAATATTCTTCAAAAATGCGATGTAATTGCCGAAATTCCAATGAGGGGCAAAAAAGAATCCTTAAATGTTTCTGTAGCGTTGGGAATTGTGCTCTTTAGCGCTTTATAAAAAATAAAAACCTAAATTTTTGCCGGTACAGATTTTTTGAAGCTTAAAAAATCCTGAAATTGGTTCGTCGCCACTCGCCAAACCCCTTAAAAATTTGTTTTTATTTTTTATTTCTGATGCACGGAGCAAAAGTGCGCACTGCGGCCGTTTATGACTTTTCTGGTGATTATGCCTTTGCATTTCGGTTTTCCACATTTTGCCCCCGTGCGTCTGTAGGCCTTGTGGTGTAGCTGGAAACGGCCAGGGAGACCATGAATGTTCCTGTAATCCGACATTGAGTCTCCGCCGAAATCGATGCCTTTTTTGAGTATTTCTTTTATACCCTTAAAAATAAGTTTTAATTTTTGTTCTTTGATTGTTGACACCTCTCTCTCCGGATGTATGCCTGCGCGCCAGAGTATTTCGTCAGAATAAATGTTGCCGATGCCAGCAATAATGCTTGGGTTCATCAAAACTGTTTTTATTTTGCCTTTAGGTTTTATATTTAATCTTTCTTTTAATTTATTTAAAGTAAAAGTTTTTTCCAATGGTTCTGGTCCGATATTATTCAGATGTTTTGTGTCGTGAGCAGTTTTGGTGTCTAATAAAGTAATTTTACCGAATTTTCTCATATCTGAAAAATATAATTTCTCTCCATTAGTGAAAGTAATTGTAAAATGAATAAAACGATTTATTGGATCTTTTTTGTATTTTCCATAAAGCAGATGCCCGGTCATTTTCATGTGAATCAAAATAGTTTTTCCTCTTGAAAGGTTTATCAGGATGTTTTTCGCCCGCCTTTCTATTGAAAGTACTTTTTTACCAGAAATTTTTTTTCTGAAAACAGTGAAGAATTTTGGATTTGCTATTGAATCCCTCTGGCGTTTATCTTTTGTAGATAAATCGGTCCATACATCTTTTATGACAAGACCCACTATTGTTTTTCGTAGGCCTCTAGTTGTTGTTTCTACTTCTGGTAGTTCTGGCATGGTATGATTATACTATAATGAATAAATTATTATTTATATTTACCCTTTTTTCTTTGTTGGCTACTCCAGTCTTCTCTGTAAAAGCTAGTGAGCCGATTAAAATTCTTTTAATTCCTGGCCATGACGATGAAATTTGGGGCGCGCAATATGGTAATATAAAAGAAGCGGATATGAACCTCAGTTTGGCGACTGAGCTTTTTAAAATTCTAGAAAAAGATAAAAATTTTGACGTCCATATTACCCGTGAGAAAGGCGGGTATACACAAGAATTTAAGGATTATTTTTCTGTGCGCAAAGATGAAGTTTTGGCTTTTAAAGAGGCTTCTAAAATAGGGCGACAGAATCAAATAAATAATGGGGATTTTATTCAAAAGGAAAGCAACCCACATCTTAATGCAAATGCTGATACAGCTCTTAGATTGTATGGATTCAATAAATGGGCAAATGATAATAAAATAGATGTAATGATTCATATCCATTTTAATGATTATCCCCGTAAAAATAATTGGACCTTAGGGAAATATAAAGGTTTTGTTATTTATGTGCCGGAGGGGCAGATGGTCAATTCCAGAGAAAGCGCATTGTTGGGAGCTAATATTTTTTTACAACTAAAGAAAAAATATATTACAAGCACTTATGAGAAAGAAAAGGGGGGATTAATCCCAGACCAGACGCTTATCGCCCTCGGCGCTAACAATACACTATTACCGAGCGTCCGTTCTATTTTAATAGAATACGGTTATATTTATAGGTTTAAAAATAACACTACTCGTAAGCAGGTATATAAAAATATGGCCAAGTTTACAGCTAAAGGCATAAAAGAATATTTTTCTAATAAATAATTATTTCCCTCCTAAAATTTTGAGTGCTTCACGGATTTTTTTATTTGTATCTAATTCTGTAGGAACTTTTTTTAATGCTTCACGCGCTTCATTTTGGGAATATCCCAGGGATTTAAGTGCTTCCAAAGTATCCAATTCTACTTGCAGGGAACTTCCTTCTAACTCCATACCTACTTTGTCTCGCAACTCAATCACGATTTTTTCGGCGGTTTTTTTCCCAATACCGGATATTTTTGTCAGATAAGGAATATCACCCGTGCTAATAGCTTTTCTCAATGTTTCAATTGAGGCGATTCCCAAAATTGTGAGGGCTCCTTTTGGTCCTATACCGGACACATTTATCAGCATTTCAAAAAATTCCAATTCTTGTCTTTCTAAAAATCCATACAAATCCAGTATATCTTCACGTACATGAGTGTGAATCCAAAAAGAAATCTCCTCGCCTGTCTTCTTTGCTTTAGATAATGTGTCAGGAGATACGTTTATTTTATAGCCGACTCCACCTGTTTCTACTATTAGAAACTTTTCTGTTTTTAATGTTATTTTTCCTCCTATGCTTCCAATCATATTTCTAATCATATCATATTTACGTTTCTTGTGTTTCTTGGGGTTTTCTGCTAAATTACGTACATGCCAATAACACAATCAGCTAAAAAAGCAGTTCGAGGGTCCCTTCGTAAGAAGGCTTTTAATGATGCCAGGAAGAAAGTGATGAAAGAAATAATAAAAAAAGTTGAAAAGCTTTCTAAAACAGACAGAGCTCAAGCTCTTAAAATGCTTTCAAGTGCTTTTCAAGCAATAGACAAGGCGGCGCAAAAAGGTGTCATCAAAAAGAACAATGCCGCCCGCAAGAAATCCCGTTTATCTAAATTAATTAAATAAAATGAATCACCTTTTAGAATTCTATGGAACTGAATGCCCGCATTGCGTCTCTATGCATAAGCTGGTGGAGCGTTTGGAAAAAGAAGAAAGAATAAAGGTTAAGGCACTTGAAGTTTGGCATAATGAAGAAAATGAAAAGCGTCTATTAGAACTAGATAAAGATATGTGTGGTGGAGTGCCTTTTTTCTACAATACAAAAACTAACAAATGGATTTGCGGGGAGACGAACTATGAAATTTTAAAGAAATGGGCTAAAGGAGAAGAATTTATTCAAGAATAAAAATTACAAAACAAAAAGCCCCCGAGTGGGGGCTTTTTTAATAAAGAGAATATTACGCGCGTTGGACGTTCGTAGCATTCAATCCTTTTGGTGATTCCTCTGTTTCAAAAGAAACGGTATCACCTTCTTTGAGCTCGTCAAAAGTTACGCCTACAAGAGAATTGCTGTGGAAGAATAAATCCTTCGCAAGCCCCTCTGCTGTAATGAAGCCGAAACCTTTATCAGTGAGTCTTTTTATTGTACCAGTCATTGGTTTGTTTGATTAAGTTGTTAAATACAAATGGGTTAGCTTAAGAAATCGACTTTATTTTACTCTTCTTACACCTACTTTGTCCCGAAAGTATAGCACAATACCGCCTATTTTGTCAAATTTATTGGCAGAAATTATGAAACTTTAATCAGAGTAATTCCGCAATTAAATTTTTCGGATTAGCAATTACCGGAGTAAAGTTCAGGTCTTCCCCTAATTTGTAACGTTGAGCCAGTTTATAGGTAAATAAAATAGCTGAATAATCTTCTAAAGCAATACCAACAGAGTCATAGAGGGTAATTTGTTTTTTATTTTCTCGCGCTGTTTTTGCGCCTATGATGAGTTCATATAGTTCCGCATATACTTGTTTTTCTGCTTCTTCTTTAGTGAAACGCTGAATTTCCCCCTCTGTCACACATTGGTCAAAATATTCCACCACTATGCGACTGCGGGGGAGGATGCCTAATTCCAGTTCTGTTTTACCCACAGTATCGCCGCCGATTCCGTTGATATGCATGCCAGGGACTATCCAGTCGTTTTTTATCACATCCGCATGCATTTTGCAGGCAGTGGCTGTTGTGATAATATCCGCTCCTGTCACAGCTTCCTGCGCATTCTGACAGCGTACAAATTTAAAAGAACTTCCTTTTAAATTTTTTTCAAATTTATCCATCGCCAGAGGATCAATATCAAAATATCTGACTTCCGTGATTTTACGTACCAGACATATGGCTCTGATTAAAAATTCGCTTTGGGCTCCCGTGCCGATAATGGCATGTATATGGCTGTCATCTCTCGCCATCAGATCTGTGGCTAAAGCCGCAGTAGCTGCGGTGCGCAATGCCGTCAACATTGTCATTTCGCAAAACATAAGTGGATAGCCATTATCTATGCGCGAGAGCTGTCCAGTAGCAACCACAGTCATCAGGCTGTTTTCCGGATTTTTTGGATGGCAATTGACGTACTTAAATGTGTAATAAGTTTTATCGCAAATCGGCATCAGTTCCAATACTCCGCCAGGCACCTGCATTGACGGACGGGGGATTTTATTGAATTCTCCCCAACGGCTGAAGTCACGCCTCAATTCTTCCATTAAGTCAGTTATATAATTATCTATTCCTCCGTGATTTTTGATTATTTTAGTTAGTATTTCTACGGTTAAAATTTTCATAATGTTGTCTTAATTAGACGTTTAGCTTTTACAGGCCAAATAAAAAGCCCCTTCACCGGGGCCGCTTGAACGTGTGTGATAATCAATAATATACCCCGGCTGCTATTTAGGCATACTGGGTTGCGGGTAAGTCATACTGAAGCTAAAAAATTTATTGTTCATAGAACCTCTCAAGTTTATATTAAAATTAAACAAGTGTCAATCAGGTTCAATGAAGAACTTTATTTAGAAAAACAGACAATTCTTCGCCTTTTATTTTCCGCAAAGCATTTGGCTTGAGAGCCCTTAATTTTATATTCATAATTCTTTCGCGTTTCAAGTCGGCCACTTCCTGAAAAAGCGCAGAGCACATCCGGCGGATTTGGTGTTTTTTGCCTTCGGTTAAAATTATCCGAAAAGTAAAATCATCTATAATTTTTACTTTACAAGGCTTGGTCATATAGCCCTCAACCCCGTTAGAAGCCGCCCTCCCGAACACGGGAGTGCTACGGTCACCTCGGGGCGATCTGCTTCTAACGGGGTCAATATTTACTCCAACCTCCATTTTTTTCCTGAAACTGGAGCGCAATTTATTTGAAGTTCTGACGACGTATTCTTTTTCATGAAAATACTTCGGGTTTAGGAGAGTATCGGTGATGCGCCCGTCATTGGTGAGTATTAAAAGTCCGTGCGAATTTTTATCAAGTCTTCCTAAAGGAAAAAGGTTTTCTTGCGGAGAATTCGTTTCTATCCCCATAGGTTTATTATAAGCGTAATATAAATACTCCTTTTGTTTTACACCTCTTATCTCAACTTTATCTTTTTCTTCTACTTTGGACCCAAGTATTGCCAGTTTGCTGTTGATAAAAACTTTTTTTTGTTTAATCAATTCATCAGCCCCTCTACGCGTAGAGATTTTTTTGTCAGCCAGATATTTATTTATCCGTATTGGATAATTATTCATAATGTAATATTATCTATTCATACCTTAAGGCATCAATTGGGTTTAACATAGCGGCCCTTCGGGCGGGATAATAGCCGAAAATAATACCTATAGCTGCTGATACGCCCGAAGCCAAGAACACAGAAGAGAGAGATACTTCTGTGGCAACTATGCCTGTGGATGTTACCGCAAAAGAGATAAGCCAGCCCAATATAATTCCTAAAATACCTCCGAAAAATGTCAGGGTTACAGCTTCAGACAGGAATTGCATATTTATATCTTTTTGTCTCGCTCCGATTGCTTTTCTTAGACCGATTTCTTTTGTGCGTTCGGTCACGGTAGTAAGCATCATATTCATAATGCCTATGCCACCGACTAATAATGAGATTGAAGCAATGGCGGCCAGGAAAAGGGTAAAGGTGTCTATGACTGTATTTAATGTGCCCAGAATATCTTCCTGTGAAATTATTGAAAAGTCCGCTTCATCTACACGGTGCTTAAGGAGAAGCGCATCAGTCGCCAATGCTTTGACTTCCGCCATTTGATTTTTATCAGTCACCGAGACTGCCATCATTGAAAGATAGTCTATTCCGGAGAGGATTTTTTGCATGGTGGAAAGAGGAACGAAAATCATGTCATCCGGTCCGGAGAATCCGGCTCCCCCTTTTTTGGCGAGCACTCCGGTGATGTTGAAATTAACATTATTAATACGGACAGTTTTTCCGATGGGGTTTTCATCTCCGAATAAATCAGTCGCAACCGTTGCTCCTAAAACCGCTTGCCTGCCGAGGCTTCTTTGGTTGCTGTCAGTAATGAATGAGCCTTCGCTAATTGTCGTGTTATGTACATTGAAATAATCCGGAATTGCTCCGGTGATGGTGGTGTTGGTATTATTGCCTTTTGCCACCACTTGAAATCTGCGGGAAACTTCTGGTGAAACATATGCAATACCTTCAATGGCTTTTATAATATCAATGTCTTCATTTTTTAAAGTTTGAGCCGTACCACGGCCGGAAGAGACTATACCCCGTCCCGGTTGTACCACTCCGGGGAGAATTGTCAGAAGATTTGAGCCTAGACCTTCTATGCTGGATTGGATGGAAGCTTTAGCGCCATTTCCTATGGAAATCATAGCAATGACGGAAGCGATACCTATAATGATGCCCAGCATCGTAAGACTTGACCGCACAAGATTAGCGGAGAGGGAACTGTATGTTTCATTTGCAATATCAACTATTTTCATCCCGTTTAGAAATTTTTATATTTATAATTTTATCTTTTAATTTACCGTTAGAGAATTTCTAACGGGATTCATACTATTATTTTCTTTTTATGTGTTGTTCTGTCTTCAACAAGCAAGCCATCTTTTATAAAAAGAATTCTGTCGGCATGTTCGGCTATTTCTTGCTCATGGGTAATCAGAATTATCGTACAGCCTAAGTCTTTATTTAGTTTTTGAAAAGTGCCGATAACGATTTCTCCCGTTTTAGAATCCAGATTTCCCGTCGGTTCGTCGGCCAGAATAAGCAATGGATTGTTCACTAATGCCCGGGCGATTGCCACGCGCTGGATTTGACCGCCGGAGATTTTATTGGAAGGATGGTAAAAATGACCCTCGTCCAACCCTACTGACCTTAACGCTTTTTTTGCTCTCTCAATTCGCTCTAGACCGTGCACACTGGCATATACTAGAGGCAGCATTACATTTCGCAGGACCGTGGTTCTGGGTAATAGGTTAAAAGACTGAAAGACAAAGCCGATTTTATCCCTCCTGATATCCGCCAATTCGTTGTCTGTCAAAGAAGAAACATTTTTCCTGTCTAAAAGATAAGTTCCGGAGGTCGGACTATCAAGCGCCCCTAAAATATGCATCAAAGTTGACTTGCCGGATCCTGAAGGACCCATAATAGCCACGAATTCTCCGTCACCAATGGTAAAAGAAACATCATTTAGTGCTTTAAATTCAATATCTCCCGTCTTGTAGATTTTTGTGATATTTTTTACTTCAATCATTCTATTATCTTCCCGTCGGGCCCCTTACGCTATTTTCACCACCGCTTCCTCTGTTGCCGGCAGTCCCGCCAAAAATACTGGGTGCT
>Ga0155108_129_pt4 | contig 8390 bp, 8 predicted proteins | sample RifCSPhighO2_01_FD_106076 | JGI IMG/M metagenome (GOLD analysis project Ga0155108, IMG submission 106076) | Candidatus Nomurabacteria bacterium RIFCSPHIGHO2_01_FULL_40_12
CGGGCAAACGAAGATTACTAGGAGCTGTGGGTATCGTAGACGCTGTCGTGCCTGTGCCGGAAGTGATAGTGGCTGAAACATCATTGGAAACAGAAGAATAAGTATTGCTTGAATTAAAGGCATTAATATGGTAAGTGTAAGTGCCAGCCGAGCGGTCAGAATCAACAAAAGTTACGACATTTGCACCGACATTACCGATATCCGTCCAGGTCGGGCCACGGTAAATCTTAAATCCTGCTTCATTGGAAGAATTATCAATCCAGGTTAAAGTGACGTTGTTACCGCTGACTGTGACAGTAAGATTGGTAGGTGCTGCGGGAACTGTTCCACTACCGCCGCTGACTGTTGCAAACACGACATTGCTCGTTCCCGAACAGCCGCTTGAGGTGCAAGCAAGTACATAATATTCGTGAGTGCCAGCTGGAGCATTAGTATGGACAGATGTCAAAATGTTACTTCCAACACTAATCAAAAAATTCCAAGTTGTGGTACCGGACATCCGTTCAAAAACTTTAAATTCAGTTTCATTGCTTGAATTATCAACCCAGGTAAAATTGACATTGGTATTGGATGAGATGGAAGCCGTCAAGGCAGTGGGTGCTGTTGGACCAGCAGGAGTGGTATCGCCCGCCGCAATGGTCATGTTATAGGTCGCAGTCCACGCTGATTCTGCGCCATTTGAATCTGAAGCTTTAGCTCTCACTCCATAAGTTCCAACCGCTGACCATGAATGGGAAACCGAGGGAGATGACGAACCCCCTCCGGCCGGTGTAATAAAAGTGCTAGAACTAAAGGCTGTCCCGTCTCCCCAATCAAAAATAGCTTTAACCTGCCCTCCGTCCGGATCTGGGAAGAGCATGGCTCCATAATTATAAGCAGTGCTAACCATGCCAGTACTTGGACCAGTTGGAGCAGCAGGCATAGGTGGAGGATTATTGGTATTGGCCGCGGAAGTAAAAGTAAAATCCGCGGAAGTCCCCTGGAGATCGGAGGCGCCGCTAGATTTAACCGAATAGTGATAAAGAGTATTAGAGCTAAGACCTGTTAAATTTACACAATGGCTTGTGGCAAGAGTATTTAAATCATTAGAGCAACTGGCATTCGTCTGGGGACCGCTACCGGCCGTAGGTCCATACATCACCCATGGAAACTTGGCCGGCTCATTAGTTGTCCAAGTTATCTGAGCACCCGGCCCTATGATATTGACTGCTGTCACATTGCTAAAAGTAGGCGGAGATGTTTGCGCAAATATTACTCCCCAAATTAGAAAAAAGATTACTAAAAAGACAAGGATATTAAAAATTGGAATAATCTTTCCATTTCTTGCCATTGACTCTAGGCTTATTTTTTTCATCATTATATTATATAAACTTTTAATTAAAATTACTAATAGAACTAAGTGACTATTGGAAAAGAGATAATAAAATGCGACCCGATTCCCTTTATAGATTCCACAGATATATTTCCATTCATTTCCTTGATTATTTTAGCCGTTATCCAAAGACCCAAACCTGTTCCCCTTATTTCTTCCGTTTCCTTATTTCTAATACGATAAAACTTTTCAAACAATTTTGCTCTCTCTTCTTCCGTCATACCCAACCCCGTATCGCTCACTCTTATGTATAAAAGACCTTTTTCCTGGTATTGCTTGACAATAATTTCGCCTTTATTCGTATATTTGACTGCATTGCCTATTAAGTTGACCAGAACTTGTTTTAACCGATCCATATCCACATTTATAGATTTATTTTCCACCTTAGTCTTATCAAAAGAAATACTAAGTCCTTTTTCTTTTGCCGGTAAAATAAAAGAAGTTACTACCTTGTCTATTATATCAAGCGGGTTTATTTTTGCCAACTTGAATGACATCCTCCCCTGTTCAATCCTGGAAACGTCCAGCATATCGGAAATTAAGACATCAAGGTCCTTGGATGATATGTCAATTTTTGATATATAATCTTTGGTTTGCGGGGAAATCTCGGGAGCCCCGCTCGCAAATTCCGCATATCCCCGGATGATGGTGAGAGGTGTCCGTAATTCATGAGAAGCCATGGAAATAAAATCATCTTTTAATTGGTCTACTTCTTTCAATTTCTTATATAAATCCACATAATCAATAATTTTAGAATGCCGGAAAAATAAGAAAAGAATAAGTATGATAACCAGTAACAATAAAATCCTGCTGTTGGCGATGCTATTTTGAATAGCCATATCGGCCAAAGACAGGGTCTGTGTTGTCATCACAACTCCGACCACATTTCCCATAGAATCCGTGATGGCTCTGGCAGTTTTAAATAACCGCTCACCATTACCACTCCCAGGCATAGTTAAAGAATTGGCCGGATCACTCCCTGCCAGGGTGTATAAAAAAGACGTTTGGTTGTCTATTTTATCTACCTCGTCCAAATTATTAGAAGCTATGATGACATAGGAGTTCGGGATATTTTCCAAATCTGGGCCAACTATCGTCTTCTTCACAATCACTTGAAAACTTTTTATAGTCTCATTAGTTTTTATTATATTTTGAATTTGATTATTGAGATATGCGGAATCATTAATCTTGTCAGAAGCAAATGAAACAAAAGCATCCTGAAGGGATCCAATGCGCACATTTATCAAGCGCTCTTGCGCGTCATTTGCAATGCCTATAAACCTCTGGGCCATAAAAACAAAAGACCCTGTTATAAGTACAGCGACAATAATTGTATATATCAGTTGAGGATTGCCGGCGATTTTCTTGATTCCTTTTTGCAGGTTTAGGGAAAGAAAACTGAACATCCCTAAATAATACTACTTTGTCAGATAAAAGACCACTAAAACGTCCAATAAGCAGTTGCTAATAAAATAAGAAATTGATAAAATTAAGAGACATGTCCAGCACCCAGCCTTATGAAGTAAATGAAAAAAAAATACATATTTTGATTGTGGACGATGACTCTATGTTGCGCCGTCTTTTTGGTGGACGGCTGGTAACACTCGGATACGATATTATTTACGCTTCAGACGGAAATGAAGGCCGGGAAACAGCCAGGCGCCTGAAGCCCGACTTGGTGATTATGGACCAGCGGATGCCGGTTATGGACGGAATAGAAGCATCTTCAAGAATGAAAACAGAAACAGAAACAAAAGATATTCCCATAATACTTTTTACCAATGAAGATCTTTCTTTGGAAACCGAAACAAAAATAAAAGAGCTCGGCATAGACGCCTATGTCCCAAAATCTTCCGATTTTAGTGTATTAGTAGAGGCAATAAAGAATCTCTTAGAAAAGAAAAAGAAAATATAAAAATAATATTATTAAAGGGGTTGCGGATACCACTCTAATTGGACGACTTCTATCGCAGTATTTTCGCTATTGATTATCTCTTTAAATTTCGCTACGTCGCTAAAGCCTTCAGGTGTCCGGTAATGGTATGGGTAGACTTTTTTCGGCTTGAATTGTAGCACCGCATCAGCCGCTTCTTCCACGCCCATCGTATAAGGCAAGTTCATCGCGACAAAGGCTATGTCAACGTTCCGCAAATTCCTCATTTCAGAAATGCCAGCTGTATCTCCGGATATATAGATGCGGGTACCGTTTTTTTCAATCACATAACCATTGCCCCGGCCTTTGGTATGATAGTTGTCCGCCTGTTCCGGTAAATTGTACATTGGAATAGCTTCCACGTTGAAATTTCTAAGATTTATTTTTTGACTGGTTTTTTGATTTGTCCTTTCACCATTTTTCATTACCAACAAAGTGCCGGCAATTGTGCCCGGTAGCATATCCGCCACAGCCATTGGGGCGATGATAACCGTTTTATCTTTAACGACCGCCTCTAATGCCTTAAGGTCCAGATGGTCTCCGTGCATATCAGTAAGCAAAATTATATCTGGAGCGGGCTTATTGGTAAACATTTTTGCGCCGACAGGGTCAGTATATATCACCGCATTATCCCAATTCAAAATCATGCTTGCGTGCGAAATAGGCTCAATACCGAGAGCATCACCTGCAATACTCGCGATACTTTGTTTGTTGTCTTGATTGCTCATTTTAACGATAAAAATTAATCCTACTACCACTATTATAAAAAAGATTATTTTTTTCATATGCAATTAATTATATCAAATAAAAATATAAAGTATATGGGAACTAAGATGCCTCAAAATTGTTGTGCAGGCCATCAGTGCAATTGCACTTTACCAATGCGTGATTGTGATGGGCGCAATCAGACGCTTGGCAAACACCCGGAACTTTTGACACCCCCCGGCAGCCCCCAAGGCAAATATAATGCTCCCCTGCCTCTTTTTTTGTTTCTTCTTCGTTCATCCCGTACGAAATTTTATTAAATTAATAAATTGACCTGTCCCTATACGAAACTTTGATAGCAAGATTTCGTACGGGATTCATAGAAATATTACCGATATCTTATAATAAACTATCCCTGCTTTTTTAGCCAGTCTATCATTTTGCTGAAGGTGCCAGCCCCCGCCTGACCATCGGAGGATATACCCACAGCTTTTTGAAATGCCATGACCGCATTTTTGGTGCCTGCTCCATAATCATTGTCTATTTTAGTTGTTTTATTATTATAAATATTCAAGAATTTCTGCACAGTCTCCACCCTTGTTCCTCTAGACCCAACTTTCATAAAAATATTATCCTGAATCAATTTCTGTAGCTCATCTATTAGGCTTTGATATTTATATATGACCGGCTCCATTTTCTCTGTTGCCACTAGCTCAATTTCTGTTTTCGCCTCTCTCTGAAAACGCAAAACATTTAATTCATCAGTCATACTTTTAATATCTTTCTTCAAGCTGTCATTTTCATTTTGGAGTTGTTCAATATGCTGATTTAATTTGTATTCACTTCCCGATTGCAGACTGGTCACCGCCCAGTATCCCAAAAGAGCCAGTGCCGCTAAAGCAACTATAAGAAACAAAATGGATTTTATTTGTTCCAACATAATACAATTATATCTCATAAATAAAATTAAAACCACCATTTACTGCTTTGACCAAAAGGCATATTTACGTTAAGATGCAGATATGAATAACGGCATGACTAAATGCATAAGACAATCAAGGCTTTTTACCAGAACAAGGAAAGAGATACCGGCGGACGAAGTGGCGAGAAATGCGGAGCTTTTAATCCGCGGAGGCTTTATCCATAAGGAACTCGCGGGGGTTTACAGCTATCTGCCGCTCGGACTGCGGGTATTTAATAAAATTGAAAATATCATCAGAAAAGAAATGAACAAAATCGGCGGAGTTGAAGTAACTCTGTCTGCCCTGCAGGAGAAATCCACCTGGGAACCTACCAATCAATGGGATGACAAGAAAGTGGATGTGTGGTTCAAAACAAAATTGAAAAATGAAACTGAGCTCGGACTCGCGGTCACTCACGAAGCACCGATGACAAAAATGCTCAAAGATTTTATCCGTTCTTATAGAGATTTGCCCGTCGCAATTTATCAATTCCAGACAAAATTTAGAAATGAAATCCGGGCCAAATCCGGCATTATGCGGACACGTGAATTTGTAATGAAAGATTTGTATTCTTTTAATCTTGACGAGAAAACACATTTGGAATTTTATGAAAAAGTTAAAGAGGCTTATAAAAACATTTTCAAACAAGTTGGAATCGGACATTTGACCTATCTGACTTTTGCTTCCGGCGGCATGTTTTCAAAATTTTCCCACGAATTTCAGACTATTACCTCCGCCGGAGAAGACACTATTTATATCAATGAAGAAAATAATATCGCTATCAATAAAGAAGTTTTTACCGATGAGGTAAAAAAGGATCTAAATGTGAATGATAATTTTAAAGAAGCCAAAGCAGTAGAAGTCGGCAATATTTTCACCCTCGGCACCAAATTTTCTGATGCTCTTAATCTGAAATACCAGACCGAAGATGGCGAAAATAAGTCCGTATTTATGGGCAGCTACGGCATCGGTCCAGGGAGAGTGATGGGTACGATAGTTGAAGTTTTATCCGATGATAAAGGAATAATTTGGCCAGAATCTGTAGCGCCATTTACCGTTCATCTGCTTACCCTCGGAGAGGAAGAAGAAACCAAAGCGGAAGCCGAAAAAATTTACGAGAGTCTGATTCAAGGAAATATTGAAGTTTTATTTGATGATAGAATTGGTATGTCAGCCGGAGAAAAATTTGCCGATGCGGATTTACTGGGCATGCCTTATCGCGCAGTTATCTCCATTAGAAGCCTAAAGGAGGGAGGCGTGGAATTAAAAAAACGCACCGAAGATAAGGGGAAGATTGTCTCCTTAAAAGAATTATTAAAATTACTTGTCTCGTAGTAAATTTTTGATTACGAGGCATAATATTAAACATTATTATTAAAATTTTACTACTGGGATGTTCGAAAAAATTTACAAATTAATTTCAAATGACATAGGGATAGATTTAGGCACATCCAATACCCTGGTGTATTTGAAAGGCCACGGTATTGTCATCAATGAACCCTCGGTGGTAGCGGTCAATATCAAGACCAATCAGATTCTGGCTGTCGGCGCGAAGGCTAAAGAAATGCTCGGCCGTACACCAGGGCACATTAAAGCCGTCCGTCCGTTGGTTGAGGGTGTGATTTCTGATTTTGAAGTTACGGAAGAAATGCTTTCCTATTTGATAAATAAAGCCGATAAAATATCAAAAAAACTCGCACGGCCCAGAGTTTTGGTTGGCGTGCCGTCAGGCACTACCAACGTTGAATCACGCGCCGTCTATGACGCGGCTCGGAGCGCCGGCGCGCGGGAAGTATTCTTAGTAGAAGAACCGATGGCGGCCGCTATAGGTATCCGGCTTCCCATCAAAGACCCAGTGGGTTCTATGATTATAGACATCGGCGGCGGGACAACTGATGTCGCTGTGATTTCTCTCGGCGGAATTGTAAAATCAAAAAATTTAAAAATAGCCGGCGATAGACTGAATAATGACATCATCACTTATATGCGCGATGAATTCAAAATATTGATTGGCGAGAGAAGTGCTGAAATGGTAAAAATAGCCATTGGTTCCGTTATTCCGGGAAATTATATGGAAACCAAAGTCCATGGACGCGATCTACTCACCGGATTGCCCCGTGAAGTGATAGTCACGGATGCCGATATACGCGAAGCGCTCGCATTATCCATCAAAGGGTTGGTAGCGGGTGTCAAAGATATGCTGGAAACAACGCCTCCGGAAATCTTATCCGACATTATGCACAGAGGCATCACCCTCTCCGGTGGCGGAGCGCTCTTGCCGGGACTTGGAGAACTTCTGCAAAATGTCCTTAAAATTCCAGTTTATGTGGTAGAAGACCCTCTTTCGGCGGTGGCAAGAGGTACAGGGGTAATTCTGGACGATATGCATTTTTATAAAGAAGTTTTGATTGGGAACCAGGACGAACTGCCCCCAAGATGATCCCGTTAGAAGCCGCGATCGCAATATATTACAGTAGATATGAAAATAAATTTTATGCATATTAATAATATTACGTATCAGGCGCGAAACACGATCGCGATCTGCTTCTAACGGGATGAGTTACCTCCTAGATAAAAAAATAAAAAGAAAAAAGTTTCTCTACGCTGTATTTTTTGTCATTGTTCTATTTGTTTTATTTTATTTTAGAACAAATGTTTTTAGCAACTTATCCCTTTTAAGTCATGTAATATTCCGGCCTGTTTTAGTTTTAGGGCGAAATTTTGGCGAAAAATTTTCAAATCTTAGTTTGTTCATTGCTTCTAAAAATTTTCTTCAGTTGGAAAATACGGATCTAAAATCCCAGTTAAATGAAGAAAGAATCCGAATATTAAATTATAATTCCATTTTGGCCGAAAATATTAACCTAAAAGAAATCTTGGGAAGAAAAAATGAAAAAGTGCCCATGACTTTAGCCTCCATACTATCCAAGCCAAATCAAAGTCTTTATGATACGCTCATAATTGACGCAGGCTCAAAAGAAGGTGTACAAACTGGGGATATGGTTTTTGTTTTGGGTAATGTTCCTATCGGACGCGTAGTAAATGTCTATTTAAATTCTTCAAAAGTGATTTTATTTTCAAATAATGGAGAAAAAACTCAAGCATTAATATCCGATAAGGACATTTTTATGGAAGTTGTCGGACGGGGCGGAGGAAATTTTGAAATTATAGTGCCCGCAGAAATAACACTCACAAAAGGAGATCAGATAATTTTACCCGGTATAGTCCCATATGTTTTGGCCATTATTGAAACGGTAATTTCTGATCCGCGTGATCCTTTTGTGAAAGCTTTACTTGTCAGTCCGGTAAATATTCAAGAGCTTAAATTCGTTCAAGTAGAAAAACAAGAGTAAGTTATCCCCCCTACACTTACTTTCGTATTATTCTGCTTTTTCAAAGAAAGTACCTCTTTATTTGT
>Ga0155108_128_pt1 | contig 7925 bp, 9 predicted proteins | sample RifCSPhighO2_01_FD_106076 | JGI IMG/M metagenome (GOLD analysis project Ga0155108, IMG submission 106076) | Candidatus Nomurabacteria bacterium RIFCSPHIGHO2_01_FULL_40_12
GGTATCCGAAGACGGCACCAATGCCGGCAACTCCTTCTTTGACTCCATAGTCTCTATGTTCAAGAATGCTTTCGAGATTGTGTTTGAGAAGGGGATATTGAAAGTAGCAAATATTATTACAGAGAAACTCTCCGCCAGAGTGGGGTCGTTTAAGAAAGTAGAATTGCAGGATGAAGATACTGGAGATGTATATTGCGTAAAAATAAAAAGCGGTCAGCTGTTGAGTGCACAAGGAAATTGCGATTCTGAAGAGACCCCAAACCAATCCCCTAGCGGAGATGGTACGGAGCAGGCAACTCCGGTAGAAGCGACAGAAGAACCACCGGCACCGGAAGAAACCCCTCCTGCTAATGAAACTCCCGCTCCACAACCGGAGCCTGAACCCGAACTGCCGATTCCGTCTGAACAAAGTTCAGATACGGAATCGAGCATCCTCGATTTGTCAGCTCCGTCAGATGACGGAGGGCAAATCGGGACAGAACCCGCTCCAGAACTTGAACCCGAACCAGAGCTTTAAGGCATTCTTTGAAGACGGAGACCTTCCCAATACGCATATAAAGGTCCGCCGAATAAACCCAGAAAAAAATAATGCGCAATATCATCTATTGGTGTATTAAGAAAAACAATAACAGGGGTGTTCTGCCAATGCCAAAATGCATTAACCCAGCCAGGAGTTATAAAATTTACAAAACTATAAACCAAGATTGCGGTAAATACTAATAAAATACCTGTACAAAAAGCATCATTTATTAAATCTGGTCTTCGGGAGAGGATAACAGCAGTGGGTATAAAAAGCGCCAAAGTGCTGGTGATAAAACTATTAAGATGGAATACATAAAACCCGCCAAAGAAAACAAGTAGGGACAATGGAACCATTAGTAAAAAATAGAAATGTTCGTTCTTGGAGAGAAGTTTGCTGGATTTTCTAAAAGTCATTCGGCGAAAAATTTCATAAATTACCCCCATCACGCCTCCGATAGTGAAACCGGTAAATACCGAGTCAAGAATACCGACAGAGGTGCCGTCTAGCGTCAGGGGCGACCACCAATCTTTAATAAATAATAAATTAGAAATGGGAGCTAAAATAGCGAAAATTACCGACATGGCAATCATGTCCCTGCGAAGATTTTTATTTAATAAAAAGAATATGAGCCAGACGAGTCCAAATCCGCCTCCTATTAATAAATAAGTATACTGATAAATCATATTAAAAGTATAACATTTATAATATACTACGTTGCGCGACCGACCGGATTTGAACCGGCAACCTCTCCCGTGACAGGGGAGTGCTCTAACCAGTTGAGCTACGATCGCATATATAATTTATAAAACAACTTTTTCTATAACCCTTCCCATCCCCTAGGGGAGTGCTCGCTGTAATTTAATCTGAGTTGAGCTACGATCGCAATTCCTCTCAAAGAGGGTGTCGGCGACAGGGATCGAACCTGTGACCTGAGGCTTATGAGTCCTCCGCTCTACCGACTGAGCTACGCCGACAAATATTACTACCGATATCTACCAAAACAGTTACGCCGACATTTTCATATTGTATACTCGGCAATAGACATGGTGCCATGTCACTTGGCCTGAGTGTTGCGGGGCCACGAATCGAACGTGGGTCTTAAGGTTATGAGCCTTACGAGATGCCTCTTCTCTACCCCGCTATATTAAAAAATGCCTTTTAAGGCACTCACCTAATTTTACCTTAAATTACTTCAAAAGTAAACGATTATATATACCCATACCCCCGAAAAATCTGTTCGTAGAGTGCGATTACTCTTTTCGCTTCACGCTGCGTCAATTCATAGGCAGCGCCCTCATGAGCTATTTTATTTCTTATTGTATGCACCTCCCAGGCGAAAGTAAGGCTATGAAAGCTTTCTTGAGTAGTCTCCTTCAGCTTCTCGCCTAAATTCTCACCTTTAAAACCAAGCTGATCCAAAAGCCCTTCCAGCATGGAATCAGCTTCAATAACTGCGAGCTTCCAATCGCTCTCATGCTGTGAGAAAAGATAAGAGAGGGTTTTGAGCCATCTGGGATTTCTAGACACTTCTTCTCCCTCGCGTAGTTTTTTTTCTTTTTCCGCTTGATGGTGCGCGTATTCCTCAATTTCATGCTTTAAATGTCTATGTTCCTTTTTCCGGATTTCAAAAATTCGAATCAAACAATAAGAAGCCAAGATGAGAGAGAAAAAGCAAATAAAAACAAGCATAGCATGGTAAACAGATATTATGTCAGCGCTATTTTTATCGGCAAAATCAAAAAGGGAGCGGAAAAATAAAATAATTTGATCAAATAAATAATTCGGATTAAAGAATTTGGAACCGAGAAATGAGTCTTCTAAAATAGGATTTGGATTCATACGTATAAATTATATCATAATTTCAAATTTCTTACCGACATCAAAAAGTAGCTCCTCTGCCCCGTGCGGAGCCATGAACTGAATTCCGAGAGGTAAATTTTTGCCTTCTATCTCCATAAAACCAGATGGTAATGATATGGCTGGTACACCCACAATATTCGCAGTAACTGTGAAAACATCTACAAGATACATAGAAAGAGGATCGCTCTTCTCGCCTATTTTCCAGGCAGGTATGGGAGAAGTAGGCGTCAATATCAAATCAACTGAAGAAAACAACTCTTTGAATTCTTTTCTCAAAGCCGTTCGAGCTTTTTGCGCTTTGCCATAATAAGCATCATAATATCCGGCAGAAAGAACATAGGTGCCTAGCAAAATCCTTCTCCTAGTCTCTTTACCGAAACCTTGTCTTTTAGTTTTTAAATAATCTTCCAATAAATTTTTACCGTCTACATGCAAACCGTACCTGACTCCATCCAAGCGCGCCAGATTGGAAGAAACTTCAGCAAAATTAATAATGTAATATAAAGCAAGACAATTAGGTAATTTTATATCTTTAATTTTAAAATCTAATTTTTCCAGATTTTTGACTGCCTGTTTAAAATTTTCTTTGACTTGCGAATCAATCCCATCTTGATTTATTAAATCCCAAGGCACGCCAATTGAGAATTTATCTTTTTTCTTAATTCTTTGATAAGTTTCATCAGTAATACTTGTACTATCCGAAACATCATTGCCTTTTATTACGTCAAATAAAATTTGAGCGTCTTCTGTTGTTTTACCCATAGTGCCTACTCCTTCCAAAGACGAAGCTGCCGCTATAAGACCATAACGGGATGTTTTGCCATAGGTGGGTTTCATTCCGACAACTCCGCAAAACGCAGCTGGTTCACGAACTGATCCGCCGGTGTCTGAACCCAAAGCGGCCAGCGCCATATTGCTCGCCACAGCAGCTGCTGAACCACCTGAAGTACCCCCAGCTACGCGTGAAATATCGTGCGGATTTTTTGTCACTCCGTAAGCCGAATTTTCCGTAGAACCCCCCAAAGCAAACTCATCCATATTTGTTCTGCCTAAAAATACAGCTCCCTGTTTTTTTAATTTAGATATAACTGTTGCGTCATAAGAAGCCGTATAATTTTCTAAAATTTTAGACCCTGCCGAGACACGTCTACCTTTAATTAAAATAACATCTTTAATGGCAAGAGGAATGCCCAAGAGCGGGCACGACTCTCCTTTCGCAATTCTTTCATCCGCCTGACGCGCTTGCTCTAATACATCATCAAAAACTTCCAAATACGCATTTAATTCCGTATTTTTCTTTTCAATCTCCGCCAAGTAGGCCTGCGCCAAATCCACCGCAGAAAAAATTTTCCCATCAAGTGCTTTTCTTGCTTTGGCTATTGTCAGGTTGTTTAAATCAATCATATATCTATTTCAAATTATGAAAATTCAAAAATTTAAAGCGTCTGTTCCCTGTCCTTTTGTCTCCGAGGGCGAAGGCGCAAAAATTTTTTGAATTTTCATAATTATAATATTTTTTTTACTTTTAAAAACCCGTCTTTCACGTCAGGAAATTGTTCCTTAATAAGTTCACGAGAAAACTCACGTATTTCTTCTTTATCCTCCCGCCAGACATTGTGTAGATTGTAATCCATTTCAATATCTTCTATTCTTACCTCTTCAATTTGCTTGATATAGCCTAAAATACTCTCCATATCTAAGAGAATATCTTGTTTTTCTTCTTCTCCGAGCTCAATTCTGGCAAGCTGCGCAAGGTTTTCCACGTCTTTGATGTTCATTGTATGAGTATAACAAAAAAAACTAGACTGCAAAACCCCTTTCTTGGCACAACTTTTTGATAGTCAATCTATCTCCGCAAGCTTGCGGAGCGAACTTCTCGGCCCGTCGGCCTACGAAAGGCCTCTCAAAAAGTGCGCCTGCGACGAGGTTTGCAGTCTATCTGCCAATCAAAGCCTTAACCCGATCTTCCACGCTCGGATGAGTGGCAAAAAGACCGCTAACTTTTTTGCCAAAAGAAACTCCCTTGGGATCTGCAATATAGAGATGCGCAATAGTGTTCTGTTGGCGCGCCATAGGTTTACCATACTTTGCAATCTTACCTAAAGCATTCGCTAGTCCGGCCGGATAGCGGGTAAGTAAGGCTCCGGATGCATCCGCCAGAAATTCACGTTTCCTGGAAATAGCCAGTTGAATGAGCATCACAAAGATGGGTGCCAATATTGAAAGAATAATGCCGACGAGCATCAGGATGCCGTGCATTTTATTGCCACTATCCCTATTCCGACCAAAAAATAAATTCCTCCTAAAAACATCCGCGATAATGCTGACAAAACCTACAAGCACAACTATTATTGTTGATAAAAGCATATCTTTATTTCCAATATGAGAAAGCTCATGCGCAAGCACGCCTTCAAGCTCTGTTTTATCTAAAATGGCAAGAAGTCCCGTTGTCACCGCCACTACTGCATGATTTTTATCCCGTCCAGTGGCAAAAGCATTCGGAGCATTGTCTTCAATGATATAAACTTTAGGCATCGGAAGACCCGCGGTAATAGCCAAATTTTCAACACTGGTATATAAAATAAAATTCTCTGCCCTTTTGGCCGGCCTAGCCCCCGCGAGTTTTAAAACAATTTTATCTGAAAACCAATACGAAAAAATATTCATAGCAACACTAAACAAAACAAAAAAATAAAGGATAGTAGGGTTATTGTAATAAAAAGCAAATAACCAACCAAGCCCAATAATCACAATAAAAAACACCGCCATCAGCAGCCATGTCTTTGTGACATTTTTTGTTTGTTCTGTATAAAGCGTCGCCATCCCAGTACTAAAAATTTAAATTGTTAATTATAATGGTTATGTATGTAATCAAAATTTTAATACGGGACAAGTAAATTACCTCTTCTCCAGCGTTTTATTATAACTTTCTATTACAGATGAAATATACCCGCCGCTGCAGCCGGATGCTTCAATTTTATTTTTATCTAGGCCCTGCTCTATAAATAAACCGAGGATGCCGTAAAAATATATCTGACTCGCATATTTACTCAAATTGCCGGTATTAGGATTGGTAAATGAAGGTATCTTTTTAGTTTCATCCAACACCCGAACAATGCCAACAGGACATGAAATATATTGGCCTGCTAATTTTCGGCCGGTCACATCAACTAACGTACTGTCCCCCGGATACGAAAGCCTGAAATTACAGGTATTTTGACTATCGGTGTTTTGATTTTTGGAAATTTGAAATATACCTGGAAATAAAGAATCCTTCAAGATCGCTTTAGCGTCTTCGCAGAGCAAAGCGCTAGCGCCCAGGCAAGTCAGCACTGTATTATTCTCATATGTCAGAGGATTATTAAAGTCTAATGCCGCACTAATGCCGCAATCTTTCACTGCCACTGTATTTGTCTTTGAGATATTAGTGTTATCCGGTATTACCGCTTCTTTTGCTTTTGGTGTTGGTGTTGCTAATTCGGTTAGATTATTGACTGAAGAATTAAATAGGTCAACAACAGGAATACGGTAAAAATACCAGACGGCCGCGCCGGCCGCGCCTATGGCTACCACCAAGAAAATAACTTTCCGCAATGATGAGCGGGGTTTTAATTTTGAGGCAACAGCACCCGAACCAAAACCCTGCATTGGAATTACCGTCCTGAATGCTTCATTTAAGTCAAGTTCACTCCATCCGCCATCGGCAACCAGCGCTGAATGAATTTCTCCGCGCGTACGCCCTTTGGAAAATTCTCCTCGTATATATCCTATAAGTTCTGGTGTAATCATAAATTTTGTAAGGACGGCTTTGAGAAAACTCTTAAGAGCTATCCTTCTGTTAATGTTAATAATTAAAACTTTACCTCCACCGGCTTTTGAGCAACATCATCGTCTGCTAGATCAAAAAACTCGGCTTTAGAAAAATTAAACATTTTAGCTAAAATGTTTGAGGGGAAAGATTCAATTTTGATATTCAAATCACGGACATTGGTATTATAAAACCTGCGAGCCGCTTGAATTTTATTTTCTGTATCAGCAAGCTCCTGCTGAAGCGCCAAAAAATTCGTATTGGCTTTAAGGTCCGGATAAGCTTCGGCAATTGCAAAAATTGATTTAAGAGCGCCTGTCAGCATATTCTCCGCCTGAGCGTGAGCGGAGGTGGGTCCTGTAGCCCCCATGGCTATACTTCTGGCCTTAGTCACATTTTCAAAAGCGCTACTCTCATGGGTAGCATAACCCTTCACGGTAGCAACAAGATTTGGTATCAGATCATATCGGCGCTTCAGTTGTACTTCAATATCCGCCCAAGCTTCCCGTGTGCGATTAATCAACGTAATAAAACCATTATAGGCAAAAACCGCCCATAAAACTAAAACTCCCAAAATTATCAAAATATACCTCATACTTATATTATACATCAAAAATCTAAAATACAAAATCAATAGTTGATAACTTTAGGATTTACCATTTTTGGCCTGCCACTCTTCCACCAATACCAATAAGGGCGAAGCCAAAAAGATTGAAGAATACGTGCCAAAAAACATTCCAGCAATCAGCATAAGAGCGAAATACGAGGTTGTTGTCGGACCGAAAAAGAACAAAGCCAGAAGCACGAGAATCACCGTTAAAGAAGTGCTGATAGACCGGACATATGACTGTTCCAGGCTTTTACCCACTATTTCAGCAAAGTTAATTTGCTTATTTGTTTGATTTTTTAAATTTTCCCTAATACGGTCAAAAATAACTATTGTATCGGAAACAGAAAGGCCAAGTATCGTAAGTATGGCAACGACGAAAAGCGTGTCCAGCTCCGCGCTATAATAATGAGAAAGAACAACGAATAATCCGATGGGTATGGCCACATCATGAAGTAAGGTAACGATCGCTATCAAACCATATCTCCAAGACGAAACCGGAAGAGAAACTTTTCTGAAAGCGAAAGCAATAAAGCAAATGATTGCAAACGAAATTAAAATAATTGCAATGATTGCTTTTCTGGTAAGTTCCCGCCCCACAGCAGGCCCGATAGAATTGAAACTTGTTTCCACGAGAGTATTTAGGTCATCTTGTGCCTCGCCCGTCGGGCTATGGCCGAGGGAGAGTGTTTTTAAAAGCAAAGTGTGTTCAGAATCATTTAAAGACCGAGACTTCACGATATAACCCAATTCCCCCGTCGGCTGAAGGAGAATCGCGCCGAAATTTAGAGCTTCAAGCTTTTCATGTAAAGAAATTTGAGTTGGACGCATAGTCTTATAGACTACTTCTGTTAATGCCCCACCTTTAAAATCTATGCCTATATTTAATCCGAAAACAAACAAAGAAGATATGGATAGAAACACCAACATTACTGACAGAGAAATAAATATTTTTTTGTATTTGATAATAAACATTGATTTTATGTTCTAAAAATTCCAGAACTGAATAAAAACCTTGCGACCTTTCCCTCCCCTATAAAAATAAGCGTGGAAAGGAAAATCCGAGTAATGGTGATTGCGGAAAACATAGATACCAGCACTCCCATGCCCAAGGTCAATGCAAAACC
>Ga0155108_114_pt1 | contig 7823 bp, 5 predicted proteins | sample RifCSPhighO2_01_FD_106076 | JGI IMG/M metagenome (GOLD analysis project Ga0155108, IMG submission 106076) | Candidatus Nomurabacteria bacterium RIFCSPHIGHO2_01_FULL_40_12
AGACTGAAAGAGTTCCAGTCTGGATAGAGAGAACAGTACCGGTGACAGTACCGCTTGGGAAATTAACAGAACTCTTTGAAGTCTGACCCTGACCATTGCCTGAGCCAATATTAAGATTGGCAGAGACATTACCAGCGGTGTAATTTACACTGCCAGTTGTCTGCAAATCTGCGCGAATTTCAATGTAACTGTCTGAACCAGCCGGAACAATCATCTGTGAGCCAAGACTGAATTGTTTGACACCGGAAGACCAGTTGAAAGAAGAACCGACTTGTGAACCATTGAAGTACACAGTGACATTGTTAAGACCAGCAGCTGTAGGTGTCGCTCCTGTAAGTACAGGAAGAACATCCAAGGTGGAGACTTTTACGTCTTCACCGTAGCCATGAACTTTGAATTTAGCAACGACAACATTTGTAGCCCCACCAGTAATATTGGTCATAGCCTGGAATGTAGGGTCAACAGTAACAGAAGCTGAACCGGTAGCAATAGTGATGACACCTGAACTGCTCGCAGCATATGCGGTGTCAGGATCGCCATCAACTTTTACAACAGCCAGATTCACGCCAACTTGAGCATCGTAGATGACAAGGTCAGCAGCCTGCTGAAGCGCGACCGTGACTGTGTAGCTTGCTCCTTTTACCACATCTGCGCGCAAGTCAATAGTGTGAGAACCAGTTGACAAGCTTACAGGAGCGGAAGAAAAGTCAAGCATTGCGTAGTTAGAGCCGGTAATAGAACCTATAGTAGCAGCATTGCCTGTAGCGACACCATCAACATAAAGTTTGATGTTGCCAAGAGCGTCTGAAGGAGCTGAACCCGTTAGACGGAAGTTCGCGCCTTTAAGCCAGACCGCTCGAGTGTTTACCTGAATAGGGTTGGACCAAACTGTATATGCGGAAGTTCCTGCATTGACTGTAGGTGTTCCCGTAACAGTCTGATTAGCGCTATTTACGACTACAGTAGCCAAACCGCCAGAACCGTAAGACATTTCATTACCCTTGAGATTTACAGTATTAGCTGTTTGGCCAGAGGCTGTAAAGCTAACCAGTGTAATACCGAGAGTGGAAGCATTTGTAACAACAGCGACATCTGCTCTAACAGAAATAACTTTTGAACCATTGACTGCGATACCTAGGTTGTTCATGGTCAATTGACCAACATTATTGAAGGAGAAACCGTCGGTAAGACGAACTGCTCCATCATATAAGTAGACATTTGACAATGTGTTTTGGTCAGAAATACCTGTGCGCTGAAGCACAACCGAGCTCAACGTACCTGCGCCTGAAAAGGTGAAGTGCGCAAGGTCAGCCGTAGCTTGATTGCCGATAATGTATCCGGAAGCCGGAGTATCGGACGATAGGGCAGCTGCGACAGGACCAGTCTGATTGTTTACCGCGCCAGTCGCGCATGATGCGCCAGTCGTAGGACTGAAACCGGAAGCTGAAGTACAGCCGGCTGGATAAGTCATTGTCACAGCTCCGCTTGCGCATGATGCGCCAGTGGTAGGGCTGTATCCTGCGGTTGATGTACAACCGACCGGTAAGCCCGCTGACATTGAACCACCGCCTGACCAAGCAGTATTTGATTTAGGGCCGAATACTCCATCGGCTACCAAACCTACGCTAGCCTGCCAAGCGACAACAGCGGCTTTGGTCTTAGGACCAAAGCTACCATCCGCAGATACGCCGACAGCGGCCTGCAGACATTTAACTTGGTCACCTTTAGAACCTACTCGCAAAGTACTAGTGATTGAGCAAGCAGTTTGAGCTGAAGCTGTCGTCGCAAACATTGCGAAAACGAAAGCCACAGCAACAGCCGACACAATCATAACTCCGAGAAGGTATTTTGATTTTAATATATTACTCATAAATTTTTCTAATTTTTCTACGCCATTAATTAGTTTCGACAAAACTAAAAGCGTATTTTTTCTATCTTTATTTTCTATCCGCTCAAGTTAACTAGTGACTAATAATTAAGTGATAATGAGAGCGAAAAAACAAATAAAGAACAGATGTTTACTTAATTGAAAACTGGACAAAAAGTTTATTCAATTTTCAATGACCATGCGTTCATTTTTACCAGATATCATTTGAGATTTTTTCGACGAAATCGCAAACGAGAATAAAGTAAAAACAAATATAATTGGTGAATACAGAAAACACAAAACGTGCCTCTATAAAACACAACCATATTATAATATACCCGTACAAAATACAGCAATATATTATGTGGATAACTCCCAAAGTGGGATAAACCCTACAACCCCATGTTTACATACTCTTTACCAGAAAGCAAGAAGAAAGAATGCTAAATTTTAACAAAATACCTACTCCAACGCTTATCTCCTGTTTTGTCAAGAATACCGTTTTTGACCATAGACACCAATTCTCTCTGAAGTGTCTTTTCTCCACAAGAAACAAGTGCGCCGGAAGCCTTGGTTTTGATGTCCTTTATAGTAGCTCCATTTAAACTAATCTTTATGATAGCAATGATTTCTTCCCGTCTTTGTCTTTTAAGGACTTCAAATTCAAGGGTTGATTTTCTATCGGACACAATATTTCTATCAGACATAGAAACCTTGCTTAAGGCTTTCATGAGAGTGCTTCCCTTCTGAACGCCGATATGCTGTCTGTTTGGGGTAAAATCCGGCAAAGATGTTTCTTCTTGAAAAAATTCAAATAAATTTATTTTTTGATTTTTCTTTTGTGTTAAAATTCCAAGGTTGTTATAAGACTCTGTTATGGATTGATGTAATTCAAAAAATTCTTTTTTAAGGATGCCTGCATTCATTTCAGAAATAGTGTTGACGGCTGAAGCGATGTCTAGAAAGGATCTAATTTGAGATATTTTTGCCAGCGCGTTTGAGGGCGCGCTATACATGTCTGATATGATTTCTGTACCCAATGTCCGTAACTTATTTTTTAAAGGTTCATCTTTATCTATTATGTCCGTAACCATATAAAGCGCAGTAATAAGCTTAGTAGTTTTTGCATAAGAGACTGAAATAGACTGGTCCTTTATGATTATATCAAGGTCATTTGCGGAGTCCTTAAGACTTCTATTATCTGTCTTATTGATTAACATTTGTCCTTTATACTATAGGACAAACAGAAAAGCAAGATTGTACAAAAAGCAAAATTGCAAAACTTGTTGCAGGCGCACTTTTTGAGAGGTCTTGCGCAGGCCGACGGGCCGAGCAGTTCGCTCCGCGAGCACGCGGAGATAGATTGCCTATCAAAAAGTTGTGCCAAGAAAGAGTTTTGCAATTTTAAAAAAGCCGAGAAAATGTTTCTGCGCTAAAAATAAAAATATGTTAAAATGCTTGCATGGCGAAAAATGGAAAGAAGGAAAAGGATGACGACAAAGAATATTCCTCTAAATTAAAAAGGCAAACAAAGCACGGGATAATAGCAGTAATATTTTTCGTATTTGCATTATTTTTTTTAATGTCCGCATTCGGCATAGCAGGAGTCGCGGGAAAATTTATTTACGAAAAACTTTATTACCTTCTGGGTTTGGGCTACATACTTCTGCCCGCTCTTTTCATATTACTGGGCTCTTCTTTTGTAAAATCCGAGACTCCGGACATCGGATTTAGGAGCGCGACAAGCGGAATAATGTTTCTCCTCTCTGGACTCGGACTGATAGACATCGCATCTGGAAAACATTCGGGTGGACTTTTAGGCGAGCTCTTGTCCACGCCTCTCGTTTTATTATTTGATAATTACGCAAGCATTGTTTTTCTCGGCGCACTTTTAATAATCTCAATTCTGGTAATATTTGACGCGCAACTGGAACTGGCGCCGTTTTTAAAAAAAATTTGGGCATTTATCACAAGGAAAAAAATAAAACTTGACTCTGCTCTGGAATCCATCAATACAAATGAAAAAGAAGCCCCGACGACCGAAGATATTGATGTACCAACCGAAGATGTTACTCAGAGCGTTGGTAAAAAAATAAAAAAAGCTCTTGGTATCAATAAAGATGCAGCAAAAGAGGAAAGTGAAGAAGAAATGCCAATCAAAAAAAGACGTGGAGGGTTGATTTCCACTTATGTTCCTCCCCCGCTGTCCTTATTAGAAGAAGACCAAGGCAAGCCCAATACCGGCGACATAAAAGCTAATGCCAACATAATAAAACGCACACTTTTGAATTTCGGCATTGAAGTGGAAATGGATGAAATAACAATCGGGCCGACCGTTACCCGTTATGCCCTCAAACCCGCAGAAGGCATGAAGCTCTCGCGCATTATCGGCCTCACCAATGACTTGGCTTTAGCGCTAGCGGCGCACCCGATACGGATAGAAGCGCCGATCCCCGGAAAATCTCTAGTAGGCATTGAAATTCCAAACAGGGCAAAGTCATTGGTAGGCCTGGGCACACTGCTCGCGGATGAAAGATTCCAAAATTCTCCAAAACCTCTCACAATCGCGCTCGGCCGCAACATCGGAGGAAAATCGGTATTCGGCAACCTGGCCAAAATGCCGCATTGCCTCGTGGCTGGCACGACTGGCTCCGGAAAATCTGTCACTATCCACTCTATGATTACTTCCCTCCTATATAGGAATGGGCCGGATGATTTGAAATTTATAATGATAGACCCAAAGCGCGTAGAACTCACCCTGTACAACAATATCCCGCATTTGCTCACTCCGGTGATAACCGACGCGAAAAAAACAATTCTGGCCCTGAAATGGGCAGCCAAAGAAATGGATCGACGTTATGACATATTGGAAGCAGAATCGGTCCGGGACATAGAGTCTTATCATAATAATGTGTTTTTGGGGAAAAAGAGTCAAAATAAAACAAATGGCGAAGGTGCGGGAGAGATTAATGCCGACCGTCTGCCATACATTGTCATTATTATGGACGAGCTGGCAGATATCATGAGTTCTTATCCGAGAGAGCTGGAATCCGCCATCGTCCGCCTGGCCCAGATGTCCAGAGCCGTCGGCATACATTTAATCCTCTCTACCCAGCGCCCGGAAGTAAATGTTATTACCGGCTTGATCAAGGCCAATATCCCCGCCCGCGTCGCACTCAAGGTGTCTTCGCAGGTGGATTCACGCACTATTCTCGACGCTGGAGGAGCGGAAAAACTTTTAGGCGCGGGCGACATGCTCTATTCTTCAGGCGAAGCCCAGCCGGAACGCCTGCAGAGCGCGTTTATTTCGGAAACAGAAGTAAAAAAGGTCGTAAAATATTTAGCCGACAGCTATAAAGACGAAGTATCAGAAGAAATAACACTATCCGCAGGCTCTATCTCCGCCGATATAAGTATTTTTGAAAGCACATTGGAAGACGAAGAAAATGATGACGATGACGAACTGTATGAAGAAGCCCGGGCAATTGTGATGGAAGCAGAGCGCGCGTCCACCTCATATCTGCAAAGAAAATTAAAATTAGGATATGCTAGAGCGGCACGCCTGATGGACCGCCTTGAAGAAAAAGGAGTCATAGGCCCGGGAGACGGCGCCAAGCCCAGAGAAGTATTGGAGAAAATCACCCGTGATGAAAATGGAGAAAATGTAATGTCCTAGCGGGGATTGCTTTTATTCAGGTCCTCGGTTCTCTGGGTCCCCTACCCCAGCCAGACCATTCATAAAAGCAATTCCCGCTAAACATATAATATGAACACTAATGCGAAGAAAATAGTTAAAATAGCCAGCCTCTCTGTTTTTTTTCTTCTTATTATTATATATGCTTTTTTTCGCTCTCATGACCTGATTTTCGGAGTAAAAATAAAAAATGTGAATATAATAGACGGAACAAAAGTCACAAATAGCGTTATGCAAGTGACAGGAAATGCGAAAAATGCGATAAATCTGACTTTAAACGGAAGGGAAATTTCAATAGACGAGAATGGCAATTTTAGCGAGACAATTGCGCTTTTGAGCGGATATAATATAATCAACATCAAAGCGCAAGACAAGTTTGGTTATATTGATGAGAAAAATTATAAACTAATCTACGAGTTTGCGCAGCGCTAAGATGGACGGTTGCGCTGCGTGATTTCGCAAAATCAATGCTAAAGAAAAAAGAGAAAAAAGAAGACAAGACTGTGGGAATGGCTGTGCTGGAAGACACACTAAAATCAATTCAGACTAAATTTGGCGAGGGAGCCATAATGAAATTCGGCGATTCACCGAAAGTAGATGTCAATGTGGTGCCTACTGGTTCCATCGGCCTTGATATGGCGCTCGGCGTCGGCGGAATACCACGTGGCAGAATAATTGAGATTTTTGGCCCAGAATCTTCCGGAAAAACAACTCTTTCACTTCATATTGTGGCAGAAGCGCAAAAGCTCGGCGGAGTCTGCGCGTACATAGACGCGGAGCACGCAATGGATCCGGAATATACAAAAAAACTCGGAGTTAATATAAATAATTTATTAATTTCCCAACCAGACAATGGCGAGCAAGCTTTAGAAATCGTAGAAAGTCTGGTGCGCACGGGCAAAATTGATGTAATCGTGATTGACTCGGTGGCAGCGCTTACTCCAAAAGATGAAATAGAGGGAGATATGGGCGCTTACCATGTCGGCAAGCAAGCCCGGCTGATGTCCCAGGCGCTCAGGAAGCTCACAGCAATAGTGGCAAGGTCTAAAACAGTAGTCATTTTTATCAACCAAATCCGCATGCAAATCGGAGTAATGTTCGGCAACCCAGAAACCACTCCGGGAGGAAAAGCGCTCAAGTTTTACACTTCGGTGCGCCTGGACATACGCAAAATCGCCCAGATAAAAAAAGGGGAAGAAGTGGTGGGCAGCCGCACGCGGGTAAAAGTGGTAAAAAATAAAGTCTCGGCTCCTTTTAAACAAACGGAGTTTGATATTATTTACAATGAGGGCATCTCTAGAGAAGGCGAAATAATGGCTCTCGGAGAGAAATTCAAAATAATAGAAAAAACAGGAAATTCGTATTTTTATACTCCGAGTGGTGACGCAAAAGAAAAAGAGAAACTGGGCGTGGGCTATGATGCCACCCGCAAGTTCCTGAAAGAAAATAAAAAAATATCCGACCAAATTCTGAAAGAAATCCGCAAGAAATTTGCGGAAGAAATCTAAATTAGATTTTCAGATACAAGCCTTTTTACGGTACGGATTTTTTGAAGCTTAAAAAATCCTGAAATTCTCGGCTCGTCAGCCTCAAAACCCCTGCAAAAGGCTTTATTTGAAAATCTAAAAAACCATTGATTTTATAAATTATTCTGTTAATATCAACCCTATGTCCCAACTTCAATATAATGAAATCCGTGAGAAAAAAATAATAATTTATAATAATGAACCATGTGAAGTAGTAGAGAGTCACGTCGCTCGTACCCAGCAACGCAAGCCGCAAAATCAGGTAAAACTCAAAAGCCTCATAGCGGGCAAGACTATTGCCGCCACTTTCCACGTTTCCGAATCGGCCGATGAAGCGAACATTATAAAGCGTGATATCACTTTTTTATATCACAATAAGGGAGAATATTGGTTTTGTGATCCGCAAGATAAGGCTAAGAGATTTAAATTGGAAGAAAATCTCATCGGCGACACAACAAAATTTTTAAAACAAAATGGAAATATCACAGCTCTAATCTGGGAAAATGACGATGAAGAAAAAATTATAAAAGTGACTCTGCCGATTAAAATGAATTTTACCGTGAAAGAAGCTCCCCCGGCTGTGCGCGGAGATACTTCAAAGGGTGGAAATAAAATCATAACCCTGGAAAATGGCGCAACCTTAAACGCCCCGATGTTCATCAACGAAGGTGATACGGTGAGTATCAATACCGAAACTGGAGAATACGTGGAAAGAGTCTAAGCAGAAATTCTTCCG
>Ga0155108_127_pt2 | contig 7772 bp, 8 predicted proteins | sample RifCSPhighO2_01_FD_106076 | JGI IMG/M metagenome (GOLD analysis project Ga0155108, IMG submission 106076) | Candidatus Nomurabacteria bacterium RIFCSPHIGHO2_01_FULL_40_12
AGTTTTTAGTTTGGTTCTGTCGGCCAAGCTTTTTTTGGTGCAGGTCGTGCATAATGACTCTTATTCACAGTCTGCCGACCGCCAATATGCCACACCCGGGACTAATATTTATGAACGCGGGACTATTTTTTTTCAGAGCAAAGACGGAGTTCTTATTTCCGCGGCTACCCAAACCACCGGATTTAAAATAGCCATAGAGCCCGCTAAAATCACTGACCCCGAAGATATTTATCAGAAGTTATCGGCAATCATAAATCTATCTCACGATGATTTTATAAATAAAGCCGGTAAAATTGGCGACCCATATGAAGAGATCGCCAACCATCTCTCCAAACAAGAAGCTGACGCAGTATCTCTCTTAACATCTTCTTTGAAAATTTCCGGCATAAATATTTTTAAGGAAAAATGGCGCTTTTATCCCGGAGGCAGTCTAGCTTCTCATGCGCTCGGATTGGTAGCATACAAAGAGTCGGAGCTGGGTGGGCGCTATGGCTTGGAAAGGCAGTATAATAAAGAGCTCTCGCGTAATGTTAATAATCCTTATGTGAATTTTTTCGCTGAAGTTTTTTCCAATATAAACAAGACTTTATTTACCGGCGAGATACGGGAAGGCAATGTGCTGACTACTATTGAACCCCAGGTTCAAAGTTTTCTGGAGAAAAAGCTCCTGGAGGTCAAGGAAAAATATCAAATTGATTCTGCCGGAGGGATAATAATGAATCCGGCCGACGGGTCTATCTATGCACTTTCAAGTCTGCCTGATTTTAATCCGAATGATTTTTCCAAAGTGAAAAACATTTCAGTCTTAGGCAATCCGCTGGTGGAAAATGTTCTGGAATTCGGCTCCGTAGTCAAGCCTCTAGTCATGGCCTCTGCCCTTGATGCCGGAGTTGTAACACCGGAGACGACCTATGATGACAGGGGCTCGGTAATTGTTGAAAAAAAAGAAATATTTAATTTTGATAAAAAAGCGCGCGGTGTCGTCAATATGCAGGAAGTTTTAAATCAGTCTCTCAATACAGGGATGGTATATGTGGAGCAAAAGCTCGGCAAAGAAAAAATGCGCGAGTATCTCCTCTCTTTCGGCATCAAGGAAAAAACCGGGATTGATTTACCGAATGAAACAAGCGGACTGGTGGGCAATTTAAACAGTCCCCGTGAAATTGAATATGCCAATGCCGCTTTCGGCCAAGGCATAGCTCTTACTCCTGTTGAAATGGTCCGGGCGCTCGCCGCATTGTCAAACGGCGGGAATTTAATTGTACCCCATCTTGTCAAAGAGATAAGATATAGTGATGGCAGTTCAAAAGAAATGCTCTATCCGACGACGCGCGCAAAAATAAGCAAAGAGACGGCGGAAATAATAACCAGAATGCTGGTGACAGTTATGGATAAAGCGATCAAGAGTGGCAAAGCCAAATTGGATCATTTTAGTGTGGCGGTCAAAACCGGTACGGCGCAGGTTGCGGACAATACCACCGGAGGATATTATGAAGACAGGCATACCCATTCTTTCGTCGGTTATTTCCCGGCTTATGATTCGAAGTTTATTGTTTTTCTTTACGCAATTAATCCGAAAGGTGTGCCTTATGCCGCGACGACCTGGTCTGATCCATTTTTGGATATTACGAAATTTTTATTAAATTATTATGAAGTTCCGCCGGATCGGTAAAAGGAAATGAATCCCGTTAGAAGCCGCGATCGCAATTAAAAAACAAACAAAAACATGAAATCAAGAATTGGAAAAACTAATAAAATAATATGTCATATACGCGAGTTGATCGCGATCTGCTTCTAAACGGGATGAAAATTATTTTCAAAAAAATTATAGCTTATATTTTGCAGATAGAGTCGCGCTTGGTGCTTTCTAAATACAAGCCGAAAATTATCGCCATTACCGGAAGTGTCGGCAAAACTTCCACCAAAGACGCGGTCTATGCTGTTATTGCCAGATTATCGTATGTCCGTAAAAGTGAAAAAAGCTATAACAGCGAGATAGGATTGCCACTTACTATTCTGGGTATTCCAAACGGATGGAACAATCCTTTAGCCTGGCTCACAAATATTTTTAAAGGTTTATGGCTTGTCATCTATCCTCATAAATATCCCAAATGGCTTATTCTGGAAGTGGGCGTGGGTAAAGCAGGCGATATGAAGCGCACCGCTTCGTGGCTCAAAACGGATGCGGTCATTATTACCGCTATCAGCGAAACCCCGGCGCATATCGAATTCTTTTCTTCCAGAGCGCACTTGATAGAAGAAAAAAGCAAGCTTGTAAAAACTTTAAAAAAAGACGGACTGCTGATTTTAAATGCCGATGATGAAGACGTGCTTGGGATGAAAATAGATAAGCATCACATCATAACTTATGGTTTCAGAAAGAGTAGTGATATTTTGGGTTCCGGCGATAGTATCTTATATGATAATGCGGGCATTCCGGAAGGGATTATTTTCAGAGTGGATGAGGGCGGAAATAGTTTTCCGGTTGTGATAGAAGGCGTCTTCGGCCGAAATCATGTTTATGCTTCTCTCGGGGCGCTCGCTTTATCTTCAGGCTTGAAATTTAATATGCTTTCAGCGGTGGAAGCGTTAAAAAATTATGATATTTCTCCGGGACGCATGCGACTCTTGCCGGGGATAAATGAGATCCTCATTATTGATGACACTTATAATGCCTCTCCTTTTGCCGCCCGGGCGGCGCTTAAAACCCTGGGTGAAGTAAAAGGCAAAGAAGGTCAGAGCAGGAAAATAGCTATTTTGGGCGATATGCTCGAGCTCGGACGCCATACACAGGAAGCTCATAGGAATATTGGCAAGATTGCCAAAGAATATATTAAGGTACTCATAGTCGTCGGTCCTCGGGCGCGTACCATCAAAGAAGGCGCATTAGAAGCTGGCATGGAAGAGAAAAATGTTTTTGAATTTCCGGACTCACGCCAAGCGGGGGAATTTATAAAAACTTTTGTGCAAAAGGGTGACTTGGTTTTAGTAAAAGGCTCGCAAGGTATGCGCATGGAGCGCGTGACGGAAGCAATACTTCTAGACCAAGAAAACAAAAATAAACTGTTAGTTCGTCAGGACGAAGAGTGGAGAAAGAAAAAATAGAATTAAATTTCTCCAATAATGTCTATAATCCATTTTTCAAGCTTTTTTACCGCTCCAGACAAATGGGGGTATTTTTCCGTGTGCTTTTCTATCCATAAACGGATCTTGGGAGAATAAAAAGAAATTAGAATAATGCCGACCGCCAATAAAATAAAGCCCTGCACAAAAGGGAGTACGGAACCTATTAATCCAAGCAGTATGAAGATAACGCCGAGAGTTAAAATAAGGGCTCTTTTTATTTTCTTTTGCATAGGTATATTTTAACACATAAATTCACAAAATGCTTTGGTGACCTTACCGAGAATCGCACTCGGATTCCAAGCTTGAGAAGCTTGTGTCCTAACTATTAGACGATAAGGCCGTACAGAATAATATAACATTTTTAGTAAAAAATTAAAATAATTTTATAAAATTTTTTTCGCCCTAAAATGCAAAAATCTCCGAAAGTACAGAGACGTTCGAAGATTCGTTGATGTTAGAGCAATCGGTGCTCTGCCGTAGCCATAAAGGCCGATGTACAAATTTGCGTCCCCGCCCCATCTTGATGCCGATGGGGCGGGGAGTGAAGATGGGCTATTTCCCGCGTTTCCTAAGAGCCCTTTTCCACGCCCATTCAAGCGGCGTGAAGAGAGCCCATCCGAGTACGTCAAGGCTCGTCATGAGGCACGCTTTCGCCTCCTGCCAAGCCCCGAGGAGCATTCCGACGAAGACCGCTGCCCACACGACTACCCTTGCCAGTGGCACGAGGGTAGCGGTCGCGACCGGAGCGACGCTCTCCGTCGCGAAGCCAGTCACCTTTTCCCAGATTGTCTCGGGCTCTTTTTTTTGGGCCGTTGTTGCCGGCCCAACGAGTTGCTCAATCGCCACCCCGACGAGGGTGGAGCGAGCGATGTAACCCGGGACGCCGCCGTAGGTGGCGCCCCAGACCAGAAGCAACGCCAGCACGGCGTGCTTTGCGAACTCCTTCAACGGGTGCTTTTCCATTTTCTTTTTGCTCCATGATGGGGGACAGTGCCCCGTTAAGGTAAACTTGTAATTATGGCCTCGTTAAAACTGAATAAAATTCAACTTTGAGGAGGCCACAATCTATGGAATTATCAACGAACCTATAACCTTACTATTATACCATATTTATATAAAAAAAGCAAATCCATAAACCCCTTATTTTTAAGGATTTTTGGGCACAGTTATTTAATAAGAGAAAAGTCCGTTTATTCCTCCACTTTCGGCTTTTCTAATTTTGAAATAATCATGTAACTTTCGTTGTCTTTTAGATTACCGGTTACTTCATTTATATATTCAACTTCACCCAATTGTACTGTTGTGGCTGTAACGTCATCGGATTTATTTAGTTCATCAAGCACTTCATCAAGTATTTTTTTGAAGTCGTAAAAAATTTTATAAGATTTACCTTCAGCAATAGGACCAAAGCGTACTTGTCCACCTGGCCGTACAACACGGAGCATTTCTTTTAAAACCGCAAAAAGCTTACTTTTCAATTCCTCTCCGTTTTCTCTAGTAAGTTCTAAATACAAGGCACGGGGAACTGAAGCGTGTGAAATAACTATGTCAAATTCACCATCTTTAAATGGCAGTAATTCAGCCGAACCCCTTACAGCACCCTTTTTATGTATAAAATTACCTTCTGTGCTTTCATCGAGACTGACAATTTGTTTACTTAAATTGTGTTCCTCAATGTACTTAGCAAAAAATGCTTCTCCCGCTCCTATATCTAAAACTTTTCCGGAAATGTCTTCTATTTTCAAGCCGAGATTTACCATGTATTCTTGAAATGTTTTTTCTATTTCTTGCCGTTCAGGAATAATATTTGGTCCTTTTGTTGATGCTTCCATTTGATTCATAGTTTTTATTCATTTATTCCTCAATCTTTGGTTTTTCCACTTCCAGCAAGGCGAGCTCCGGCGAGCTTCCAGCGATACGTAGCACATCTTTATCTATTTTTTTTAATTCTTTATTTGAAGCATTATAATGGTTGACCACGGTACCTAGAGCATTTCCGAGTTTGTTGTGGTATTCATCATAAGATTTTAAATGTTTGCCCAAGTCCTCCACTTTTTTAATTATTTCTTTGGCGGACTCTTCTATCTGAAGCGCTTTGAGTCCTTGCAGGACAGTTTGTAAATAGGCTAAAAATGAAGTAGGGGAAGTGATGATGACTTTATATTTTCCAGCTGCCCGCTGTATTAAATTCTCGGCATTTTCTTCTGTAGAGCCGACTTTATTGGTTAGAAGGTCATAATAAATAGCTTCGTGGGGGATAAACATAAAAGCAAAATCAGTCGTGCCTTTGGTCGGCTGTATGTATTTTGCAGTTTCTGTAATTCTATTTTTTAAATCACCGACAAAAACATTTTCCAATCGTTTTTTTTCTGTTGGGTCCCGCTCCTCAACCATTTTATTGTAATTCTCCAATGAGAACTTTGAATCTATCGGAATGATTTTATCTTTCACAAAGACTACCGCGTCCACGATAGTGCCGTCAGGAAAAGGGTATTGCATCTGGTAGCTACCGGGCGGCAGGACATTTTTCAAAACTGTTTCCAGGTAATATTCGCCCAAAATTCCGCGCTGTTTTGGGTTTTTCAATATATTCTCCAGACTTTGTAATTGGTCGGCAAAAGAGATGACTTGTTTATTGGTCTCGTCCAGCCGGGTCAGCCTTTCTGTCACATCCCGGATTATTTTATTTGATTCAGAAGAATGAAATTTCAAACTTTCATTGACTTGTTTATGACTCTCCCCGATTTTACTGTCTACCGTCCGGGAGAGTTCGTTAATTTGCGTTAAAATAAGGTTTAATCCTAAGTCATCTTTTTTTTCTTCCTTTTTTTTACTCAAAATAAAGTAGGCAAAAATGCCTCCTATCACTAACCCTATTAGTATTTCCAGAGCATTTTGCATGTTTCTATTTTATCATAAATCACTACCCCTTGCCTCTCTTAGCGTTGCGCTGGCTAGTGTCGGTGTGCGATGATAATTATTTTTAAAAATTTCAGGTATAAAATAGCAAAATCCGTCCCCCAACAGATCTTGCTGAAAAACGGATTGATTGAAGACTAGAGCTTGGCCTCGTAGACGTCCCAAGCTAGCCCTACGACCTTCATCGCTTTGATGAGATAGTAGTTGACGTCTACTTCATACCATGCAAGGCCGTGTCGAGCTGATACTTGGTCATGATGGTGGCCGTTGTGCCATCCCTCGCCCCAAGAAAGGATAGCTACCCACCAAAGATTGCGTGAATCATCTTTGGTGTTGAAGCGACGGTAACCCCAGATGTGGGTGGCCGAGTTGACCAACCACGTCTGGTGCCAGCCAAGCGTGACCGGCAGAGCAACCCCCCAAAGGACAGCGGGAAGTCCACCAAAGATTAGACAGATGGTCGCAAGCGTCGCTGTCGGCAACCACTCAACGAAGCGTTTCCTGTAGAACGGTTGCCGGATTAGATCCGGTACCCATTTCTGCAGAATTGCTCTGGACTGGAACGTTGGATCGGGATGGATCATCCAGTCCATGTGGCTCCACCACTTGCCATCTCGTGGTGTGTGTGGATCCCAACCCTCTACCTCTGTCCATTTGTGATGCATACGATGGATCATCACCCAAACGGAGGGGAGCCCTTGCCGAGCGAGCGAGCCGATGACGGCGAGAGCGTACTCAACCCATCGATACGTCTTGTATCCTCGATGGGTGAGGAGTCGGTGGAATCCGACCCCGACGCCTAGGCTACTTACGAGAGCCCAGACGGAGAAACCGAGTATTATACGGTTCCGTGTTGTGAAGAACAACGCGGCGAGTGCCCCGATGTGGAACACCGCCATAATGAACGTAGCCTGTCGATTCAACGGATGACGGTGTGTCATGTCTGCCTCCAGAGATTATTATAACACGAAATACGATAGAAATTATTTCATTACCTTCATTTGTTAGGATAATATCATAATAAATACCATTTTTCAACTTCGGATTTTATTTCCCTAGGTAATGCCGGAGCGTATAGATCCAATCCTCGTCTATGCCGTCGCCGTTTAGTTTTTGGTCCAGGAGCCACTGCAAATATCCGCGGTCTATTTTCATCACGTCTTCTATTCTTTTGCCATTGTGTTTACCGAACTTAAAAGTGTGCAGAAGGGAAGGGTGTGAAGAAATTTCTATCATTTTTTCTATTGTTTCTTTTTCATCCAGATTCTGCTCTTTCATCATCTTATCTTTTAAATAGTGGAAAAACTTCTCTAATACCAAGACATCTCCCATAGCATCGTGAGCTGTCGCATCTATTTCTATTTCCAGCAGATAGCGCAAATACTGCAGATTGTATTTTTCTATTTTTTCTTCTTTATCCAGATATCTCACTATCCGGAGCGTGCAGATGAAGTTTTTCAGCTCAATCCCTTCTTTCTTTATCATTAATAAATCAAAAGGCGCGTTATGAGCCACAACGATGGTATTTTCATCTTCAAAAAGTATTTTTATTTTAGCTAAGTCGCCGGACTCTTTAAAAGACGGCAAATTCTCTACCATTTTATTAGTGATGTGATGTACGGCGGAAGCTTCCGGGGGGATTTTTTTCTCCGGTTTGTAAAGACCGGTGAAGGTTTCATTTAAGGTTTTATAGGCAATTTGTATGAGAAAATCTTTATCTGTATTGC
>Ga0155108_129_pt3 | contig 7032 bp, 6 predicted proteins | sample RifCSPhighO2_01_FD_106076 | JGI IMG/M metagenome (GOLD analysis project Ga0155108, IMG submission 106076) | Candidatus Nomurabacteria bacterium RIFCSPHIGHO2_01_FULL_40_12
CAAAATTCTCTTTTGGGCTATATATGGGCTCCGGCATACGTTCGTCTATATGTAGGCCGTCTTTACTTCCGGCATATCCGATATAAGAAGTGTTGTCGTCTCCTAGTGTCCGGTATAATATATGCGTTGTATTTTTCAGCCTCAATGCTGCCGGATTAAACGTCGCTTTCGCTTCCCAAGGATGCATCGTATTAGGCTGGATTATAGGATTAACAATAGCACGCTTAAAATGCCACCGTGAACTTGTTTCCGGACGTATCGTTCCTAAAAGATCAGCCAGATTCACATGGGCTACGCAACTCGTTGTGTCAGAAGCTCCATAATATATGTAAAGCGTCTCCCCGCCCGAACGACCATTCGGTCGGGCAAGTTTCTTCAAAACGGCTCCGGAAGGAAAAACTATATTGGGAACATAACCCGAAAGCTCATATGATTCACGAGGAACTAATAGAGGACCTTTCGTACGTCCCAGAATTTTAAGCGGATCATTAAGATTTAAAATTACCACCTCAATTCCAAAAATACGATTAAGGTTTTCAGGTGAAGGAAAATAATTTTGGATATGCGAATATACGAGGAGCCACCCATGGGGAGTTTTGAGGGGTGGGGCGCCGACTTCAATATGATCAGAAGGAAATCTTTTTAAATCAATCACGTGCTCGTCTATTTTTGCATACCATTTTCCCCAAAATTCCGGACTCCATAATTCTTCCATTCTATCCGCCTGCGCTATGGCAATTTTAGCGGGAGGCATATCCGTATTGACCGCTACAATCACCGTGATTTTACCATTGATACGCTCCGGAAAAAGCGTCATAGCTTTCGCATTAAATGGCGTTATTAAATGCCGTTCTTTGATTTTTTTCAAATCTTTAGAAACAGCGACCGCGACTTTGATACCACTCGCTTCAAACGGATATTTGGAAAGGGCTGTATAAAAAATATAATAATTTCCTTCAAAATAAGTGATACGCGGATCTTCGCAGCCGTACTTTTCCCATTCTTCTGTGGGAGTGATAAAAGGCACGCGTTCTTCAAAGTGTATGCCATCTTTAGATTTTCCAATACCGATAGTTGAAAGCTGGCCCGGCGTGTACATTTTATCCGCTGCCGAAATAGCCCGGTATACACCGTAAAACATCCGGCCTACTTTAATGACACTCATATTGAAGGCCGCAAAAGCTTCCCAATAATGATTTTTTTCGGGAATAAGAATCGGATTATGGTGGGATCTTTTTACGACAAACATAGTTATTTTATATACGGGTGGCCTGCTTTTTCAATTTTACGGCCTTATGCTTTTTGATATCATCAAGCAAGGTAGAAAGTTTGATGGAAGCGACGCCGATAACTTTATCCGCCCCGCCATAATAGACAAAAAGCGTTCCGTCTTTGACTACCGCCCCACAAGAATAAACCACGCCCCATTTATATCCGTTATTTTCATAATATTCTTCCGGTTCAAGAATTGGATATTGGGAGCGGTAGAGAATTTTTACCGGATCTTTCAAATCAAGAATCAAAGCGCCGATTCTGTATCGGTCTGGGTTGCGGTGATCCATCGCATGATAAATAATAAGCCAGCCAAGCTCTGTTTTAATAGGCGTTGGCCCGACTCCCCGAAAATGGCTATCCCAATTCCTACTTTGATCTATCGGCCTGGTATTGTCACTCTTGATAAATTTCGTGCCGTCAAGCTCACCCAAGGAGTCAAAATAATCAATTAGAATTTTAGGGGCAAAACTATGCAAAATTGCATATTTGCCATTTATTTTTTCCGGGAAAAGAACCCAATTTTTATGAATTTCACCAGGCGGAGAAATCAGAACCGGTTTTTTCCAATTCCATTTTTTATTCTCAAAATGGGTAAGAGGTATGGAAGTGAGCGCTATCCGCAATGACCCCCAGCCGTCAAAAGCCGTGTAAATCATATACACGGTATCACCCAAAAGCGTCAGCCGGGGATCTTCGCATCCCCCATTCCAACCCCCGCCGGAGATATAATCAATAGGTAAAAGAGATTGGTCGCGTTTAAAAAAATTATTGGATCTCTGGTAAATAAAATAAGGCAGACGTTCGTCTATATTATAGCCGTCCGAACTCGCTGCATAACCAAGCGCGGAAAAATCGTTGTCCCCGATTGCCCGGTAAATGAGATGAACTTTACCATTGGCTATAAAAGCAGCCGGATTAAAGGTGGCTTTTGATTCCCAAGGATATTGCCTTGGCTCAATGATGGGATTATGTAAAGCTCTTTTTAGTTCAATTTTTTTTATTCTGCGTACCGGCTTTTTAGATGGCTTCTTTTTCAGGGAAACTTTTTTTACTTTACTAACTCTCTTTTCTTTTGTTTTTTTAAGCGCGGCCATATTTGTCTTCATAGCGAACTTCATCATTTTCTTCAAAATTTCCTGTGTCAATTTCTAAAAAAGTTAATCCTGACGGGCCGGCAGTTGCGCGATGCTTTGCGCCAACCGAAACATTGTATTCATCACCAATTTGAGCATTGTATTTTTCATTTCCTATTTCTATAATTCCACTACCTTCCATAACTTTCCAAAATTCAGCACGTTTTGCATGACTTTGCAGACTTAACTCTTCATTTTTTTTAATCGTAACAATCTTTACCGTCACAAGACTGTTTAAATTAAACTGTCGGAAATTTCCCCACGGTCTCTCTACTTGAAATGGCTTAATTTCTGACATATTTTAATTATACAACTTAATAATTTTTTAGCTAATCCATTGTTTTATAATTACCGCAGTTTCTTCAGGTCCTTTCACTGCTATAGTTTCAAAACCAGCTTCATATACTGAATAATCATTACCACCTGGAAAAAGTCCATCTCCGACAAAAATCATATCGGATTTTTGTAAACCCATTTTATTGAGCAACCGCATGAGGCCTACTGCTTTATTAAATCCTTTTGGAAGAATATCAATACTGGAATACGCATTAATAAGAATACTGGTTTCGGGTAATTCCGGCTCAAGCAATGCTTTGATTTTCTCTCTTTTCTTTTTATCTGGATCCCAAAGTCTTTTATCTTCAATTGATGCAAGTTGTCCGCAAGCAGAAAAAGTGATTTGAGTATCCCTATCTTCTACAATATCTCCTTTTGGATTTGATGGTATATCGTATAAACCAGAATTAATTATTTCCTTTAATAATTTTTTAGCTTTCTCTTTTATGTCTTTTCTTAATGGCTCCTTATCAGTAAGTTCCCATTCTTTTTTTATTTTATCGTATTCAAATCTTTGGCTTCCGCTAGTTGGTAATAATTTTAAATTTTGAATAAAAGGAAGCATAGAATCATCATCAAAAAAAGGTGGTAAAAATTGATTTTTAAATTGTTCAAAACGCGCACCACTAATTGCGACAACCATTTTTTGCTTCATAAGCTCTTTTACTAAATTCGCCATTTCAGGTGTAATGGAAGACTTGCTTGGCGTAAGTGTGCCATCAACATCAAAGGTAATAATTTTTTTATCTGGTAGCATTTTATTTTTTCTTTTTACTTATTTTTCATTTATTTTTTCTTATGTTTCAAAACACTCTTTTTAATAAGTTTCGATGAGCTTTGAACTTTGCCACCGTAGCCCACATTAAAGACCATCTCAATGCCAAGTTTTTTATGTATTTCCTTCTCTTTGTATAGCGAAGAATCTGGATTATTTGCATCTTTTTCATCTCTGTCTCCACCATTCGCAAAGACATTTGGCTTGATTTTTATCAATCCCATACAAACACTCATATCTGTGGTACCTTTCTTGTGACTACTTATAATTACTCTATCAATTGGTTTAAATGCTTCAATTATTTCTTTTCGTTCACGCTCGGGCATGAAAACAAAACCTTTTTTAGCTCGAAGCCAATGATCATTGTTGACATATACCACTAATTCATCACCAAGTTTTTTTGCCTCCTCAAACATCCGCACATGGCCGATATGAACCGGGTCAAATCCTCCGCTGACCATAACTACTTTTTTAGACTTTTTTGACATTCATGTTATATAGATTACTATATATCAACAGCACTCGGACATTACACAAACAAATTTGCGTATGCTCCTCGCTTGTTGATATAATAACACTAATTTATGAAAAGTATATCAAAGGGATTTACCCCCACACCAAAAAATTTTGGTGTGGGCTTGCAAAGCAAGCGGGGGTTTACCCTAATTGAATTGTTGGTTGTAATAGCTATTATTAGCATCTTGGCAACAGTTGTCCTCGCGACAATAACAACAGTAAGGGCAAAAGCCGCTAATGTGGCCGTAAAATCAACACTATCAAATTTAAGGACGCAAGCAGCACTGGTATATGGTGCCGCTTCCCCAAACAGCTATGCAAATGTTTGTACCGACCTCATCTTCGTACAAGGCCTGACTCAAGCAGGCACTGTGGGAGGAGTGCCGGCAGAGTGTTTTGATGCCATGGAAAATTGGGTAGTAAAAGCCACCTTACAGCTCCCGGAAGGTACATTAACAAACTGGTGCGCCGACTCCACCGCAAAATCAGAAGGTATAACAGGGGCACAATATAACGCGATAACTTCCGCTTCTACTCTTTGCCCGTAAATAATTACGCTTGGAATTTTATTTTTTTCTACGAGCAACTCTTGTCGCGAGCATGGCTCGCTTTACCGCCAATCGCTTCTTGGTCTTGTGGGAACGTCTCGATTTCTTCTTTGGACTAAGTGTTGTGCCCCTTTTTGCCATAAATAAAGTATATTATATTATTTTTAATAAATTACGACAGATTTTCTTTATTTTTTTTACTAGTCATTCCTATTAGAACCAAAACCGTAACAATAATCAAAACCAAGACCGTAACAATAACATAAAGATTATTGCCTTCCAATAATCCCGGCTTATTTGCTTCTACAGAAGCTCCGGCTAGAGGAAGATCTTTAAGACTTGCGGCTTCGGCTGTTTTGGTAAATAAGTATCCAGGACTCTTGGCAATAATATTTCCAGAATTATTTACAGATGCCGTATAAACAGTATGGTCGCCATTTTCCAGTTCTTTATCCAACACATATTGCCATTCTCCCTTGCTATCTGTTTTCACGGTTACCATAATCGGCGTACTGTAAATATAAATGGTTATGAAACTATTAGGCAAAGCCTGACCTTTAAGGAGAACTGCTTTATTTTCTGTCAACGCCACTTCTTTAACCTGATAAGTGGGGACAGACGCAATTATGGATTCTGTGGGCTGCTCTTTATTTACTTCCACTATTTCGGATTGAGTCGGGTCAAATCCCAGTAAAATCTTTTCAGCAGCATTAATAGTTTTGCCTTCATAAGTAGAAACAGGAGATAACGCAGTCGGACTCATATTATAAACATATACTGAATCGTAGTCAGAAATTCCATCTTTGTTGCTATCTTTGTAAAGCAGGTCTCCGCCCTGTGCCTTTAATGCTTCAGCTTGATCATTAACCGCTCCGGATAATGTATTTAAGGTATTCGTAATATCTTTGGAAGATAAATCATTTTGTGCTATCGCTCTATTGTCACCTGCAACTGATCTGACATTTTCAATGCCTTTTTTGATTTCTATTTGTAAATCATTAATATTTGCGGGAGTAATATCTTCCGTTAAGGCTCCCAAACTGGAATCAACCTTGAGTAAAAGTTCATCACGCAGGGTATAAATTCTGGATGTATCGGTTTTCTTTCCTGATGTTTCAGTATTTGTAATAATAGCTGTAACACTTTCGTTAATTATTTTTACTAATTGTGCTTTAGAATTATCCACTGCTTTTTTTCGCTCTTCAACAACCAGTCCTAAACCCTCAACTTTTGAAGAAAATACATTTGTTGTAGTTATGGTAATCGGTGTAGTATTTGTGGTAGCTGTAGTAGTTGTCTCTCCATTTACTTGATTGCTCTGGGGTATTTGTACTTGATCTTGCAATGCAGAAATTTGCGTCTTTAAAGAAGCTTGTGTTCTTGTGTTAGTAGTATTATTCAATCTATTTTGTAAAACATTCATTTGCTCCAATAGAGGAACGTTGCTTTGAATAGCCGATGTGGGAGTTGTAGCTACGGTGGTTGAGGTAGTTTGTGTAGTTGGAGAGATTTGTGTGGTTGGAGATGTAAATGTTGTAGTTGTGGGTGTAGTTGTGGGTGTAGTTGTGGGTGTAGTTGTAGTACTGCTTGCCGTTGAAACTAAAACTCTTTCTAGGTTGGCATAATTAGAGCAACCACTTCCCGATAAACAAGCTTGAATGCGATAATCATATGTCATACCTGCTACTACAGACATATCAGTATATGAAACGGTATTTGCAGTTGTAATTTGAGTATACCAAGCTCCTGTCCAATCAGTTGCGGTAGTTAATTTTCTTTCAAGATTAAATTTATCTTCATTGTTAGAATTGTCTCTCCAAGCCAACGGGACGGTTGAACTGGAAGTCGGTCCTGCTAAACGCAGGTTAGAAGGAGCAAAAGGAATAGAAAGAGTGGCAGAAGTAGTAATATCACTATTTGTAGTTGGTATTAAGACTCCTGTTAGATTGGCAAAACCAGAACAACCAGTTCCCGATAAACAAGCTTGAATGCGATAATCATAGGTCATATTCGGAGCACCTGTAGTGTCAATATAATAAAAAATATTTGAACTTGTTTGAGATATAGTAGACCAGGTCGTTGTGTTGCTTAATTTTCTTTCAAGATTAAATTTGTCTTCGTTATTGGAGTTGTCTATCCAATAAAGTGAGATGAATGTCGGGGTTGAAATACTATTTACTAATAGATTGCTCGGAGCGGAAGGAATAGTGGAAGTGGAAGTGGAAGTGGAAGTGGAAGTGGAAGTTGTAGAAGCTCCAAGCACTGTAGTGCTAATTAAATAAGTAAAACCAGAACAACCAGTTCCCGATAAACAAGCTTGAATGCGATAATCATATGTCATACCCGCTGTCACGGATGTGTCAGTATAAGTTGTAGTGTTAGCAGTTGTAATTTGAGTATACCAAGCTCCTGTCCAATCAGTTGCAGTGGTTAATTTTCTTTCAATGGT
>Ga0155108_119_pt1 | contig 6975 bp, 4 predicted proteins | sample RifCSPhighO2_01_FD_106076 | JGI IMG/M metagenome (GOLD analysis project Ga0155108, IMG submission 106076) | Candidatus Nomurabacteria bacterium RIFCSPHIGHO2_01_FULL_40_12
CGACGCTTTCTAAAATTAATTGTTAATTACCTGCATTATAGCATACTTGCCTGAAAGGTAAAATAGGGATATATTTTAAATAATTGCGGGATTAGTTTAGTGGCAGAATGAGTCCTTCCCAAGGATTAGACGGGGTTTCGATTACCCCATCCCGCACAAATTATTTGAATAAATTCTTTAAAAAATAAAAGAATCCCTGTGGCGGATTATCTTTGACTTCCGTTAAATTTTTATCTTCTATGACCACAATCAGATCTTCCCCTTCCTTGGCCAGCCCGTACTTCTCCCGGATATTTCCCTCTTTTCCCTCTGCCGTATTTAATTCGGCAATTTTTGCTGAAAGTTCCTTTTTTTGTCTCTCCAATTCCGCCACTTTATTTTCCGCTATTTCCTTATTGTGGCTGGTTTCTTCCATTTTCGCCATAAAACCGACCACCCCATAAGTGAAAATCAGCACTAAAACGCTTAAAAACACCAAAACAGGCCTTGATTGTAAAATATACCTCCATTGTCTTTTTTGTTGAAAATTTCTCATCCCGTTAGAAGCAGGTCACGACTAAATCGTAACCATTTAAGGTAATTTTATAATTTTTATGTCGACCGCGGCTTCTAACGGGACTCATATTATGATATACTATACCATATGCTTTTCAATAAAAAACATCAAAAGAAAATACAAATAGTTTGGGCAGTCGTCAGCGTCCTCATTATCGTCAGCATGATTTTATTGTATTCCCCTATATTTACCTTACAATAAATCAATTCTCTCCGCTCTTCATCATTTTTAAGAAAACATCCTGCGGAATGTTTACCCGTCCGCGCTCTTTCATTTTCTTCTTGCCTTTTTTTTGTTTTTCGCGCAATTTCATTTTGCGAGTGATATCGCCTCCGTACATATGGGCGGTCACATCTTTTTTCATGCCGGAGAGAGTACGGGATGAAATGATGCGCCCGAAAGCTTTTCCCTGGATTTTCAAAGTAAACATCTGCCGAGGCAAGAGTTTTTCTAATTTTTCTACCGCTTGCACCGCCTCTTCCTCAACCCTCTTTTTTGAGATGACCCTGGAAAAAGCCGGCACCACCTCATCCGCAACCAATATATCAAGCCTGGTGACATTGGCCTCGCGATTTTCCCGTAATTCATAAGAAATAGAAGCATAACCCGAAGAAACACTTTTTAATTCATCAAAAAAATTGCGCATCAGCTCGCGGAGCGGCATAAGGACAGAAATAGACGACCTATTGTCCCCAAAGTTATCCGTCTCGCCTACTTCCGCCTCGTGATCAAATAAGAGTTGCATGATAGAACCCAAATATTGAGTCGGACTTATTATCTTTACAGCCACCCATGGTTCACGCACAGATTCAATATTGCTATCGTCTGGAAAAAAATAGGGGGAGTATATCTTCTCTTTTTTATTTTGCTTGTTTAATACCTCATAAGTAATAGATGGAGTGGTAATGACCAAATCTAAATTAAATTCCCTTTTAAGCCTCTCAGTGATAATTTCCAAATGAAGCATCCCAAGAAAACCACAGCGAAAACCCCGACCCAAAGATCCTGATGACTCTTCTTCAAAAGAAAAAGCGGAATCAGAAAGCTTGAGCTTGCCGAGCGATGCTTTAAGCTCCGTAAAATCATCCGTATCTTCCGGAAAAACGGAAGCCCAGACCACAGGAAGAGCCTTCATATAACCGGAGAGCGCGAGAAGAGGATTTTTCAGCATTGTAATAGTATCTCCGACCGATGCAATACCGGGTTTTTTTATGCCAGTCACGATATATCCCGTATCTCCAGAAGAAAGCGCATCGCGCGGAGTTTCTGCCGGCGAAAAAGTCCCGACTTCTAAAGAAGAAAATTTCTCGCCGGAAATGGAGAAGACCAGACTGTCTCCCCTCCGTACTTGTCCGTCCAAAATCCGCACAAAAACAATCACACCCTTATGATTGGAATATTTAAAATCAAAAACCAACGCGCGCAAAACATTGTCTCCGGTATATGTCTCTTTCGGGGCGGGCACCCTTTTTATTACCTCTCTAAGCAAATCCTCCACTCCTTCACCGGTACGGCCAGATACTTGTAGTATCTCGTCAGCACTACAATCAAGTAATTGCATCACTTCCTCCTGCACCTCATGCACTCGGGCAAGCGGTGAATCAATCTTGGAAAGCACCGGAATAATTTTCAGTCCTCCCTCGCGCGCCATAGAGAGCGTAGTGAGCGTTTGGGCCTGCACACCCTGGGTAGAGTCAATAAGTAAAATAGAGCCCTCTACGGCCTTTAATGCGCGGGAAACTTCATAAGAGAAATCTATATGTCCGGGAGTGTCTATCAAATTAAGAATGTAATCTTGCCCATCTACCGCATGTTCCATTCGCACCGGTTGCATTTTTATCGTAATACCCCGCTCCCGTTCAAGCTCCATTGAGTCAAGCACCTGGTCGCGCATTTTTCGTTTTTCTATGGTATGCGTAATCTCCAGCATTCTGTCCGCCAAAGTACTCTTACCATGGTCTATATGAGCTATGATTGAAAAGTTTCTGATATGTTTTAAGTCCATCCCGTTAGAAGCAGATCGCGATCAACTCGCGTGTCTGATATATTATGTTATTAATTTTTTCAATTCTTGTTTTCATGTTTTTGTTTGTTTTTAAATTGCGATCGCGGCTTCTGACGGGATTATGCTAAAAATCCCCCGGTCTGATGGCTCCACAAACCGGCATACACGCCATGCTTATTGAGAAGCTCTTTGTGCGTGCCTTGTTCAACAATTTGCCCCCGATCCAAAACAATGATTCTATCCATTTTTTGCACAGTGGAAAGCCGGTGAGCTATTACTATGGTGGTTTTTCCTTCCATTAATTTACGAAAGGCATCCTGGATATACGATTCGCTGACACTATCTAAGCTGCTCGTCGCTTCGTCAAACACAAGTATCGGAGAATCTTTGAGCATTGCTCTCGCTATTGCCACTCTTTGGCGCTCTCCGCCGGAGAGTTTTATTCCACGTTCGCCGACCAGAGTATCATAGCCGTGTTTTAGATTATTTATAAACTCGTGAGCATGAGCGTCTTTGGCAGATTTGATTATCTCTGCTTGTGTCGCGTCCGGCTTGTTATAAGCGATATTATCCCTGATGCTTCTATGGAATAATACAGGCTCTTGAGGAATATAAGAAATACTGTTGCGCAAATCATCTTGAGTTATATTCCTGATATTTTGACCGTCAATTAAAATCTCTCCGCCGGATATTTCTACAAAACGCATCAGCAATTTGGTAAAAGTGGATTTCCCCGCGCCAGAATGCCCGACCAGTCCGACTTTTTCCCCGGAATTTATTTTTAAAGAAAAATCATTAAAAACGCTTGTACCGCTCGCATAAACAAAAGACATATTTTTGATTTCTATATTCCCTTCTTGGATTCCTAGCTTTTCAGGTTTAGGCATATCCAGCACATCCGGCGTCTGTTTGAAAATATCCACTATTTCTTTCATATCCGACAGCGATTTGGTAAATTTAGTGCTGGCCTGGCCCAAATCCCAAAAATTGTTTCCAATGGTATTTGAATAACTTTGGACCAAAACAAATAAGCCGGCGGATATATCGCCCCGAAGCCAGAGATACCCCGTTGCAAAAGCCACTATTATCTGGACAGCCATTGAAATAGCAGATTGAATCGCATTTATTTTATTGCCAAACATCCAGGCCCGCAGCCGCAAGCCCGCCTCTTTGCCTGTAACTTTTTTAAAATCTTTTACTTCCCTGTTCAAAGCGGACGAAGATTTAATGGACAGCACATTGGTAATGGAGTCAGCCAAATATCCGGTCACTTGCGAATCCGCGGCAGCTTCGGCTAAATCATATTCTACTTTCTTGCGCGACATCAAAAAAACTATTGAAATATAAGTTATTGACATGGCTAGAAAGATAAAAGCAATCAGACGGGCCTGAATGAAAAACACCGTGAATATGGCCGCGAAAAGAACAAAACATGTCCAAAACCTGTCAATTAAAATATCGTGCATTACTTCAAAAGCGCGCACGAATTTCCTGGATTTGCTGACCAGGGAACCCGAAAAATTATCGGCGAAAAACATATAAGAGTGCCCGTGGAGTTTGGCAAAAGAAAAATCATGCAAATCTTTTATCACCGCGGATTGGAATTTGGAAATAAAATATTGAGTGGCCCGGCCAAAACACCAGCCAAATGGCAATAATATCACTATAAAAAATATACTCTGAAATAAAGGGCCGGACAATAACATCCTGTCAGCGCCCCCCTTGGAGATAATGTCTACAATTCTTTTATAAAAAATAGGAATAATGACAGCATTGCTCGTAATACGTACGGCATGCAATATAAATATGCCGTAAAACATCATTTTATATTTCATGACAATCGGCTCTATATAGGAAATTGTATTTCTAAAATTAGACATTGAATTTGAATAATATCATTTAATCCTCGTCTGCAAACTGCAAAGAGTGCAGCCGCGCGTATGTCGCACTCTTTTGCAATAACTCTGCATGATTGCCCATGGCTTCTATTTTTCCCTTATCAAATACCAAAATCTTGTCGGCATGAATAACCGTAGAAAGCCGGTGCGCTATGATAAATGATGTGCGGTTTTTCACCAAAGCATCGGTGGCGCGGGTTATGATTTGCTCGCTTTCCGTATCTAGATGGCTCGTAGCTTCGTCTAAAATCAAAATCTTCGGGTCACGCAATACCGCCCGGGCAATACCGATTCTTTGGCGCTCGCCACCGGATAGTTTTATCCCACGCTCACCGACCACAGTTTCATATCCATTTTCTAATTTCATAATAAAATCATGAGCCAAAGCGGTCTTAGCCGCATTAATAATCTGCTCTTTTAACACATCAGCGCGCCCATAAGCGATATTTTCGGCTACTGTCCTGGAAAATAAATCCACTTCTTGAGGCACGACCGCGATCTGCGCCCGCAGGGACTCTTGGGTAACGGAGCGTATATCAAAATCATCAATTAAAATATGGCCTTTTTGGGGGTCAAAGGAGCGCAATAATAAATTGATAAATGTGGTTTTGCCGCTTCCCGACCGGCCGACCAATGCGCAAGTCGTATGAGCCGGAACAACGACATTTAGGTCTTCTAATGCGTATTGGTCATCCTGATGATAGGAAAAATAAACATTTTTAAATTCAATTTGCTTTTGGAGAGGAGGCAAGACAGTGGCATTGATGCTGTCCGTTACATGAAGCGGCTCATCTAAAACCGCAAACAAGCGGTCAACACGGGTCATATTTCTGCGCAAGCGGGTAAAAAGCGACCCGAGATGGGACAAGGGCTGATAAGCCATATTCTGAAGAGTGACGTATAAAACAAATTGGCCTATGGTCGCTGTACCCTCTAAAACAAAATACGCTGAAAGTGAAAGCACTAAAACGCGTCCGGTAGTGGAAATTACCGCCTGGATATTTTCAATAAGCGACCACAAACGCTCGGCGCCATATTGGATTTCGCGCGCCTCGGAAAGCGAATTTCGGTTATTTTGCGTTTCTATTGCTTCCTGAGAAAATTTCTTAACTGTCAGAACATTACCCGCGACATCATACATTTCTTTTGAAACACCTTCAAATGCGTCATTTGACTCTTGTTCAATCAGGTAGATTTTATTGGCAATACGGCGGGTAGCCAGTATGTATATAGGAAAAGGAATAAGAAGAGCCAAGGCAATCCATACGTTGGAATATAAAAGCGCGGCAAATGCGCCCAGAAAAATAATAATCGGCGGGATAAAATTTTGTCCGATAATTTCATAGACAATGGTATAAATAGAGGTGCCGCCGCGGTCAATCCGCCCTATAATCTGCCCGCTGGAAGCTCCATGATGAAATAAAGAATGAAGCTGCAGATATTTCCCCAAGGCCTTATTCCTGATTCTATCCTCAACTTTAGTCGCCATTTCAAAAAGATGGTAATTATAAGTTGACTGCAATATACTGCTTATAAGCGTCACAATTAAAATTCCCAGGGAACAGTAGAGTAAACTGGACCAGGGTAATGCTCCGCCATTATTTACAAATTCTGTCAATGAATCAATAAGAATTTTAGAAATAAAAGGAGCGGCAATGCTGGCTGTCTGAGAAGTAATGATGAGCGCAAATAAAAAACAAATCGTTTTTTTACGATCTTCCAAAAATGAAGCAATACGTCTTAAAGTTGAAGATTTTTTATCTTTCACTTTTTGATTCTACCAGAAAAAGCCTTAATTTCAAACCCCCACACCTATTTTGGTATTATTCTGCTTTTTCAATAAAAGTACCACTTTACTTTAATATTTTAGTCAAAATCATTTTACTTAAATAACTTGATTATCAGAATAAAAAGCGATGCAAAAATAGGTGTGGGGGTCAAAGCTCGGGCTGGGGTTCTGTCACCGCCTCTGGCAGGATCCCGCTGTCAGCGGTGATTTCTTCCGGCGCTGGTTCTGGCTCGGGTTCAGGTGTCGGTTCTTCGGCTATAATTTCTGATTCAGGAGCTAACGGCTCATTTAACTCTTCTTGAGTTGTTTCTTGTGAGCTGGTCGAAATAGGCTCTGCCAGCGCCTCTGGCGCGGTTCCGCTTTCAGTAGTGAGTTCTGCTTCACTTGCCGTTTCAGGTTCGGAGGTTGGAGTAGACTGTGTCTCGCCAGAGGCGGATGCGCATTCACCTGGAGATTTATCAAATTCGCCATTTTTAATTTTTACGCAATATATTTCTCCATTTTGAGCGTCCTTCATTTGTATTTCTTCGGTGATGACTTTTTTGCTCTCTATTACACTGGCTAGGAGATGCGCCACTCTCATCACCCCCTTCTCAAACACAATCTCAAAAGCATTCTTGAACATAGAGACTATGGAGTCAAAGAAGGAGTTGCCGGCATTGGTACCGTCTTCGGATACCTCAAAGGTACCAAAGCCAGGGGCCCAGTAAGAGAGGTTCACAAAGAC
>Ga0155108_103_pt1 | contig 6295 bp, 4 predicted proteins | sample RifCSPhighO2_01_FD_106076 | JGI IMG/M metagenome (GOLD analysis project Ga0155108, IMG submission 106076) | Candidatus Nomurabacteria bacterium RIFCSPHIGHO2_01_FULL_40_12
ATTGAGTCGGTATTGTGCAGCTCAATTGACTGCACAATAGTCTAAGTATGTTGTGGACTTTAAAAAATATATTGACAGAGAGGAAAGACTCTTAGGTTATAGCCTCCTTCGCAGAAATGCTTCGGACGGCCGAAGGAACGAAACAAAACAAAGTACAGCAATAAAAACACCTCGCGTAAGCGGGGTGTTTTTTGTTTGTGCTATAATTAAACCTATGAGTCATACGTTTAAAACAATTTTGGCAACACTTTCATTAATAATATTTATTCCTATCTCTTTTGTTTTGTTTTCTGCGCAATCCGCTTTCCCTGAGACTTGTTATAGGATAGGATGTTTTATGGATAAATTACTAGCCTATGTAGGCCTTTTTGTTCTGATTACTTATTTTCTTTATCTTAAACAAAGAAGAGATTTATTTTTTTGGTTGACGGTTATTCCGTTTTTTCTCCTGTTATCAGCAATGGCTATAGGTCTATTATTGAAATAATTTATGAGTCAAGGAATTAAAAAACGAGTCGGAGTATTACGAGGCGGGGCAGGGGGGCATTATGAATCTTCTTTACAAAAAGGCGGGGAAATTATTTCGCACATTTTTGAGAACTTACCTCACAAGTATAAAGTATTTGACATTTTGATTGACAGAGAAGGCGTGTGGCATATAAATGGCGTGCCGATAATTCCGGCAGATTTAATTCATAAAGTTGATGTAGTTTGGGACACAACACACTCCAACTTGTCTACTACTCTGGATAATTTTTCTATTCCAAACATTGGTGTTAGTTCTTTTTCCACCACTCTCCAAAATAGCAAAGAAATGCTAAGGGAGCATATGAAAAAAGTTGGTGTAGAGATGCCCCGGCATATAATTTTGCCTATTTACCAAAAAGATTTTGACGGCCTGCGGGAAAGGTATCCAATAAAGAAGGCGAAAGAAATACATGAGAAGTTTGGAACGCCATGGATTGTGAAATCTCTGACGCCTGATTTAAATATGGGTCCCGTTAGAGGCCGCGAGGGCTCACAGCGACCCTCTGCCTCTAACGGGATGGGCATACACTTGGCGAAAACTTTTAATGAATTAGTAGCGGCGATTGAAGATGGAGTGAAGCACGAGAAAAGTATTTTGGTGGAAGAATTTATTTCCGGGAAAGTTGTCTCCATTCATTCCGTGCCGGACTTTCGCGGGGAAGATATTTATACTTTCCCGTTTGGCAATTCTTTTGGTAATTTTTCTCCCGATGAAAAAGAAAAGCTCATAAATCTAGTCAAGGAACTGCATAGGCATATAGATGCCAAGCATTATTTGAAGTCAGACTTTATTCTGAGCCCCAGGGGTAAAGTGTATCTTCTCCAGATTGAGTTGACGCCAAACCTAAGGTCTGACTCGCATTTTTCACAAGTCTGCGAACTGGTCGGCGCCAAAACGCATCACGTGGTGGAACATATTTTAGAAAGAATTTTATAATTACGTCTATGCAGCCAAACTTAATTTTTCTTCTTGCAAGTGTTGAGCAGCTTGAATACGGGCTTCAATTTTAGCTTTTAATGCTGGATCAATAGAAGTTAGATTAAATTCTTTAAAAAGAGAAAGTGCGCCTAGTGGTTTGTCAGAGCTGGCCTCAGTCATTTTAAGTTGATGTAAAAATTTCTCAGAAAAGAATTGGCGCGCTAATTCCTGAAAATCCTGATGGGTTAGATCCTCACCCTCTAGCTTTCCCTGCAACATTGCATTCCAAACGATTTTAGAAGTAACTCCTGTTTCTCTTGCTAACCGGTCAATCATTAACTCAACCAAACTCACTTCCAGATTATATTTTTTATGCCAACGGTCATCATTAAGTTTCGATGTAAATTCCTTTGTGCCTGTGGCATCTGCAAAATCAGGATGCGCTTCTAAATATTCCAGGACAATTTCGCGAGCTAACTTATCAGTTATTCCTTCATCAAGAATTTGATATGTATCAAATTCTTTGGATTCATCCTGCTCGTTTGCGTGATACAAACTGTAACCGCTACGCAAATAATATTCAGAAACATCACCAAAAGCCCCGACACATTCACTTTTTGAAACTGCGTGAGTTTCTTCATGAGCCAAAAGATATAACCACATTAGCTCGATTGGAACTTGCCATAGCTCCTGAACTTCACGAACTTTCTCTGGATTTACAACTAGTTGATTATTGAAAATAGAATAAAATCCTTCACTCTCCCAAGTATGGTCAGACTCAATCATATCAGGTGGAACAAAATTCAAACTAGCTGGGTCAATATCAGTATGAGCTAAAATGCGCCCAAAACGTTGCTTCAGCCAGCCCCAATCAACTTTGGCCAGTATCTGTTCAAGTTCAGGGTCACGTTTTGCTTCGTTTACCGCTTGGCGCACTTCCGCTTCATGTTCGGCTATAATTTCCTTGTTTTCAGGCAATCTATTAGATTGCAACATTTCCCTACTTTCTCTCATTGTTTAATTATACCAAAAACAAACGATTTATGTTAAATTATACTTTCTGGGCCCATAGTAAAATAGTATTACACGGCCATGGCATGGCCGGGGTCGGGGTGCGATCCCCCGTGGGTCCACAAGCGGGATGTAGTATAGTGGCAGTACGCAAGCATGGGGTGTTTGTAGTCCGAGTTCGATTCTCGGCATCCCGACAATATTCTGGGCATGTGGCGGAATTGGTATACGCGTACGCTTCAGAAGCGTATGTCGCAAGACTTGGAGGTTCAAATCCTCTCATGCCCACTTTATGATATAATTTAATTAAATTGTTTTTATCTGTAGCGGGTGGTCGCACTCACATAGGCACATATGTTGGAGTTTCGCCATCACCCGCTTCAAATGGAAACAATTTTCCTGCCCCGTACCGAGCTGTGCTCTGGTTCGGGGTTTGTTTTTATCCCAGTACTAAAATTTTAATATATCATATATGATAGACTAATTTTCTTTACTTTTTAATTGTTTTTTATTTTATTTTCACATAATCAAAAATTTAGTACGGGATCCTCAATTTTCTAATTTTGCCTCGCAAAAAGAAAATTGGGAGTTATCCACAGTTTGGCGTAAAAACTCTTGTGTAATGTTTTATTATGCGAGATAATTAAAGTGTTCATGCAATAAGTATTGAAAAATATTTTTTATAATTTTTTTTCAGGTCGTTTTATTGCAAACTAAAATTAAAAATTTAATTTTCGCTCGAGCGATAAATAAAATGGCAAAAAAGAAAAAGGCAGCAAAAAAGGGAAAGAAGCGAGCATAGTTTCTCTTTAGTCTACAAAAACTTCCGGCGAGAGTCGGAAGTTTTTTGTTTTTATGCTAGTATATTATTTATGTCTTTATTCGGTAAAATGTTCGGCGATGAGAGCTCTAAATTCATAGGAAATGCCCAGAAATTAGTGGCGAAAATAAACGCGCTTGAGGCGGATATTTCAAAGCTGGTAGACGCGGATTTTCCGAAGAAAACCCAGGAATTTAAGGATAGATTAGAAAAAGGAGAGGGTCTGGACTCCATGTTGACAGAGGCCTTTGCCTTGGTGCGGGAAGCAATGCTGCGCACAGATAAATTGCGGCTTTTTGATGTGCAGATGATAGGGGGCTTAGCTCTCCACAGCGGCAATATTGCTGAGATGAAAACTGGCGAAGGAAAAACTTTCGTGGCCGTGCTACCGGCATATTTAAATGCATTAACCGGGCAGGGTGTGCACATAGTGACCGTCAACGACTATCTTTCCCGTATCGGTGCAGTTCTAATGGGGCAAGTTTATAACTTTTTAGGATTTTCCGTCGGCGTTATTAATTCTCAGAATGTTTCCTATATCTATGATCCGTCCCATAAAGAGGAAGATAAAGAGCGCGATACGGTAGGGGAATTTAAAATTGTCTACGACTTTTTGAAACCATGCACTCGCAAAGAGGCTTATGCCGCGGACATAACTTATGGTACAAATCATGAATATGGTTTTGATTACTTGCGGGATAATTTGGCTACGTCTATCAATGATCTGGTGCAGAGAGGGCACAATTTTGCGATTGTTGACGAAGTGGACTCTATTTTAATAGACGAAGCGCGTACCCCGCTTATCATTTCATCCGCTGCCGGAGACTCGGAGGATTTTTACGTTAAATTTTATCAAATTGCCAAACAGCTGAAGCGAGACACGGACTATGAGGTAGACGAGAAGTTAAAAGCGATAACTTTGACGGACGCGGGCATAAATAAAGCGGAGCAATTGCTTGGTATTGAAAATATCTATACGGAAAAAGGCATTAAATATGTGCATCATTTGGAAACAGCAGTGAAAGCGCAAGCTATCTTTGAACGCGACAAAGATTATGTCGTAAAAGAAGGGGAAGTCATAATCGTGGACCCTTTTACTGGGCGTCTTCAGCCGGGGCGGCGCTGGAGCGAGGGAATTCATCAGGCGATTGAAGCGAAAGAGGGCGTGAAGATTGAAAAAGAAACCCGTTCTTCCGGCTCCATCACTTTTCAGAACTATTTTAGATTTTACAAGAAGCTCTCCGGCATGACCGGTACCGCTTATACTTCCGCCGAAGAATTTTTGAAAGTTTACGGGCTGGATGTCATTGTGATTCCCACCAACCGTAAAGTAGTGCGCATCGACCACAATGATTTGATTTTTCAAAGTGAAAAAGGAAAATTTCAAGCTATTGCCAAAAAAGTAAAAGAACTTAATGGGCGAGGCGAACCGGTTTTAATTGGTACTATTTCAATTGAGAAAAATGAACTTCTCTCCGCGTATCTAAAAGAAGCCGGAGTGCCTCATGTAATTTTAAATGCAAAGAATCATGAAAAAGAGGGTGAGATTATCGCGCAAGCAGGTAAAAGAGGCGCGGTAACTATCGCCACCAACATGGCTGGACGTGGAATTGATATCAAGCTCGGAGGCAATCCTATAATCAAAGAAGAATATGAATTTGTCAAAAGTGTCGGCGGACTTTTTGTTCTGGGAACAGAGAGACATGAAGCGCGTAGGATAGATAATCAGCTTCGGGGGAGGTCTGGTAGGCAGGGAGATCCAGGCGAAACGGCCTTTTATGTATCGCTTGAAGATGACCTCATGCGGGTATTTGGCTCGGAGAAAATAAAAAATATGATGGGACGCTTCGGCATACCAGAAGACCAACCGATTGAGAATAGATTTATCGGCAAGACTTTAGAAGGCGCACAGGCAAAAATAGAAGGTTTTCACTTTGATGCCCGTAAGCATACGCTTGAGTACGACGATGTGATGAATCATCAGAGGAAAATTATTTACGAAAGGAGGCAGAAGATGCTGCTGTCCGACAAAGAGGGCGTTCTGGCGCTGCTTGCGAGTGTAGCTCAAGCAAGAGAAAACAGAGATGAAGCAGAGAAGATATTTGCCACAAAAAAGGAGAAACTCGGCGACGAGGCTTTCCTTGAGACAGTTCGCCGCATAGCTCTCTATACTACCGATAGCCTTTGGATGGAGCATTTGGAGGCGATGGATTATCTACGCAGCTCGGTAAACTTACGGGCTTACGGACAGCGCGAGCCTATTGTAGAGTATAAAAAGGAAGGGTTGACAATGTTTAAAGAGATGGAAGAAGCTTTTAAAGAGCAGGTGTTTTCTTTGATTAGCACAATAACAGCCGAAGGTGCTGAGCGCAGTCGAACGCAAACCGGCGAAACTTCGCCGAAACAAACTTTAGTGACAAGCCATAATGAGCCCTCTGAAATAAGCGGAAAAAAAGATAAAGAAGTTGGTCGCAATGACCCTTGCCCTTGCGGAAGCGGTAAGAAATATAAAAAGTGCCATGGAAAATAAAAAATATGATTACTTACGAAGATTTTGAAAAAGTAGATATACGGGCGGGAGAGATTTTGGAAGTGGAAGATTTTCCTGAAGCCAGGAAGCCAATGTATAAAATAACGGCGGACTTCGGTACGGAAATCGGGATAAAAAAATCGTCCGGACAGTTCACTCAGAATTACACTAAGGAAGAGTTGGTGGGCAAAATGATTATCGGTGTGGTAAATTTTCCACCCAAGAAGATAGGACCCTTTAGTTCCGAATTTCTTACTTTAGGACTTGCGGACGAAGAGGACAAAATAGTGCTTCTTATGCCTACCCAAAAAGTGCCAAAAGGCGCAAAGATGTGCTAAAGATGAAAAACCTACTTAAAAAATTAAAATTGAAAAGGCGGGTGATTACGGCTTTGGCGGCGCTCCATTTTTACGGCAATCCGTCCGCGAAATTGAAGATTATCGGGGTAACGGGAACAAATGGCAAGACGACGACGGCTACGCTTCTT
>Ga0155108_116_pt2 | contig 6247 bp, 5 predicted proteins | sample RifCSPhighO2_01_FD_106076 | JGI IMG/M metagenome (GOLD analysis project Ga0155108, IMG submission 106076) | Candidatus Nomurabacteria bacterium RIFCSPHIGHO2_01_FULL_40_12
AGAGGTTTGGGATAAAGTGGATGAAAATTGGCGGAAAGGAGTGGAATATATTTATAGCCAAATGAATACAGTTTTTGAAGAATATGGGGTAAAAGCAGTGGGCGAAGTGGGGGAGAGTTTTGACCCAGTTATCCATCAGCCGGTTGAAATGGTGCCGACCGATAAAAAAGAAGAAGACCACAAAGTTTCAAGTGTAGTTCAAAAAGGATACAAACTGGGCGAACGCGTCCTGCGTCCGGCCCGGGTAAATTTGTATGAATACAAAGACGGAGATAAGTAAAATATGTGTTGATTGCAAAAAAGAATTCGTAATAGATTTAGGTGATTTGATTTTGTATAAAAAAATCGGTTTGAAAATTCCCGAGCAATGCTTCTTTTGTCGATTCAAACAATATTCTGCATTCTGGGTTTTTGGAAAGTTTAGGAAAGGAATTTCTGATTTGTCTGGGGAGAATTTAATAACTGTACTGCCAAATAACGCAAGATACCCTATTTATAAATCGCATGAATGGTGGGGGGATGGGTGGGACCCAATGAATTTCGGACAGGACTACGACTCATCAAGATTCTTTTTTGATCAGTTGAAAGAGCTTCAAGAAAAAATTCCGCGTCCCCATCAAACGGGTGAGAACAGCACTGGCTGTGACTGGTGTGATGATGTTTGGGATTCCAAAAATTGCTATCTTTCTAGATCTCTCTCAAAGTGTGAAAATTTAAATTATAGCTACAGGATTGTAGAGTCCAAGGATTCATCAGATCTTGTATTTTGTTTTAATTTGCAGAATTCTTATGATTGTTTAGCTTGCCATAATTCCTTTAATTTAAACTTTTCTGAAAATTCTAAGGATTGCATTGATTCAAATTTTCTTTTTGACTGCAGAAACTGTCAGAACTGCTTTATGTCTTATAATTTGCGTAACAAACAGTACTGCATTAGAAATAAACAATACAATAAAGAAGAATATGAGAGAGAATTCAAAAATATAAAGTTAGATTCATACAAAAATGTTCAAATCCTTAAAGACGAAATTAAGAACATGGTGAAAAATGAAGCTGTACATCGTGAGAATTTTAATCTCAAGACCACCAATTCTGTTGGTAATTATCTAACCAATTGTGATAAATGCGTGAATTGTTTTACTTGGGAACATTCACAAAATTGTAGAAATTTAGTCCGGGGGATAGACACAAAAGATTGCATTGACCAGCTTGGGACATGGCACGTTGAGGTTTCGGGAGCTAATAGTTGCGCATACGGTGGATATCAGCTTAAAAACTCATCTTGGTCCAATGCTCGGTACTCCGAATATCTTGATTTGTGTGATGACGTAGAATATTGTTTTGGTTGTGTTGGTTTAAGGAAGAAAAAATATTGTATTTTTAATAAACAGTACAGTAAAGAAGAATATGAGAAACTTCAAAATAAGATTATTAAAGATATGGAAAGTCGTGGTGAATATGGAAAATTTCTACCGTATTCTATGGGGCTCAGTGGTTACAATTTATCGAATGGCTTCATTTATTTTCCAGATACGACCAAAGACGAGATAATAAAAAAGAATGGATATTGGTCGGAGGAAGACATGTCTTCAACCGATGGTATTTCTTCTCTTGAATTACCAGATAGTATTTCAGACACAAAGTCTGACATCTCATCTCAAGCTCTGATTTGCCCAGAGTCAAAATACAGATTTAATATTTCACAAGCTGAATATGAGTTTCATAAAAATAAAAATTTTGCTTTACCGCGGCTTCATTTTGATTTACGAATGATAAAAAAGACGAATAAAATCAGGGTTTTGAGAAGTTACCTATATAAATGCATTTATTGCAAGAATGATATAATGGCCTATTATCCGCCGGAATGGGGATACAAGAAAATCGCCTGCGAAGAATGTTATAAGCACAATATAGCCTAATACACATATCAACTATAGCGTATATATGCAAATGAAAGAAGAAACCAAAAACTGCAAAAATTGTAAAAAAGACTTTACGATAGAGCCGGAGGATTTTAATTTTTACGAAAAGATTAAGATACCAGCACCGACTTGGTGTCCGGAATGCCGTCAGCTTCGTAGATATGCCTGGAGAAATGAGCGCACACTTTATAGGCGCAACTGCGATCTTTGCGGTAAAAGTACCGTGACGATTTATTCTGTCAGTAAACCACATAAGGTCTATTGCAATGAGTGCTGGTGGGGTGACGGCTGGGATGCTTCATCTTTTGGTAGGGATTTTGATTTTTCTCGGCCGTTTTTTGAACAATTTGCCGAGTTACAGCATGAGGTACCGCGTATGGCACTTTTAAATAAAAATAGCGTAAATTCTGATTATACCAACCATTCTGGTGATAATAAAAATGTCTACCTTTCGTTTTCTTGTTTTTTTAACGAAAATATAATGTATGGTACCTGGGTTTTTCATTCGCGTGATTGTATGGATTCTTGGTTTATCTATGAAAAAGGGGAACGCTTGTATGAAATTATTGACTCCCGTTCTTGTTATCAATGCCAATATAGTATTTTCTTAAAAGACTGTTCTAATTGTCTGTATTGTTATGATACTCGGGGATGCAATAATTGTTTTATGTCAACGAACTTACGCAATAAAAATTATGTCTTCAAAAACAAGCAATATTCACGAGAAGAATATTTGGAAAAAATGAAAAATTACGAGTTGTCTTCTTTTGTAGTTCGAGAAGGTTTAAATAAAGAATTTAAAGATTTAATAGAGCAAAATACAATTCATCGTTATATTATAAGTGAAAGGAATATAAATTCTATCGGCAACCTGCTTTATGATTGTAAAAATGTAAAAGAATCTTTTGAGGTTAATAAGGGAGAAGATTCCAAATATATTTACGGGAGTACTGAAATTAAGGATTGCATGGATTTGTATCACGTAGGTCTACAGACAGAGCTTTGTTATGAACTTCAAGGTTGTACCAGAGTTTCCAATTGCCAATTTTGCCACCTGTGCTATGACAATATGAATGTCATGTATTCTGACACTTGCCAAAATAGCCAGAATTTATTTGGTTGTGTGAGTGTCAAAAAAGGCGAGTATATGATTTTTAATAAAAAATATTCAAAGACGGATTATGAAGCGCTGAAGGGAAAAATTATTGAACATATGAAAAAGACAGGCAAAGAAGGAGGTGAGTATGGAGAGTTCTTTCCGCCTCAAATGGCGCCGGTGTATTATAACGAAACGCAAGGCGCTCTTTACATGCCAATGACTAAAGAAGAAGTTTTAGCTAAAGGCTGGCATTGGGAAGACAATGTTCCCGGAACTTTCGGTAAAGAAACTATTCAGAGCGCGTCTATTCTGGATAAGATAGAAGATATTCCGGATTCTTATTTAAGCGAGTTTTTTTCTTGTACTGCCTGCTCAAAAAATTACAATATTACCCAAAACGAACTTCTTTTTTACAGAAAAGAAAATCTGCCATTTCCGCGAAAATGCCCCAACTGTCGATACAAGCGAAGATTTGACCTGCGTCTGCCGAGGAAACTTTGGCATAGAAAATGCATTAAAGAGGGGTGTCAAAATGAATTTGAGACCACTTATTCCCCCGAAAGGCCCGAAAAAGTTTATTGCGAGAGCTGTTACAATAAAGAAGTGTATTAAATCAAGATTATATAAATATCAGCATACTAGTATGAGGATATAGGATATGGAGTATAAAATAGAAAAGAGAATATGTCAGAATTGTAAAAAAGATTTCGTTATCGAGCCGGACGATTTCGGATTTTATGAAAAAATAAAAGTCCCTCCGCCGACTTTCTGCCCAGAGTGCCGATTGATTAGACGTTTGGCTTGGCGCAATGAAAAATCTTTATATAGAAATGAATGTAGGAAATGCGAGCAATCTGTTATTTCGGTATTCCCCAAAGATTCAGGTATGCTTGTCTATTGCCGGCCTTGCTGGTGGGGAGACGGTTGGGACGGTACTAAATATGCTTCAGATTTTAATGAAAATGAAGATTTCTTTTTTCAATTAAATAACCTTTTACATCAAGCGCCAGTGCCGAGCTTGTTTGGCATATATCTTACTTTGGTCAATTCAGAGTATACCAACATGGTTACGGATCTCCGAAATTGTTTCATGATAACCCATAGTGATTTTGATGAAAATTGTCTTTATGGAAGCGTAATAGACCGATGCAAAGAATGCGTGGATAATACCATGTTAAATGACTGCGAACTTTGTTATGAAAATGTCGATTGCCAGAAATGTTATCATACTCTCTATTCAGTTGACTGCGCGAATTGCCGTCATCTGTATTTTTCCCAAAACTGCGTCGATTGTTCGGATTGTTTCGGATGCGTTAATTTACGAAGTAAAAAATACCACATTTTTAACGAAGCCTATTCAAAAGAAGAATATCAGGAAAAATTAAAGAAATTAGAGCTCAATTCTTACAGAAAAATCAAAAAAATAGAAGAAAAAGTTTTTGATTTTTGGAAAAAATTTCCTCAAAAGTATATGCACGAGCGACACAATATCAACGTTTCTGGAGATTATATTTATAATTCAAAAAATGTACATGACAGCTTTATTGTTTCTGACACGGAAGATTCCAGATTCTGCACTTTTGTGACACATGGAGAGAAGACGACTGATGCTTATGACTTTACCCACTACGGCATAGCCGCCGAGCTTTTATACGAGTGCTTACAGACCGGTAATCATATTTCTAATATTAAATTTTGTTGGTACACAGCTCTGAATACTAATGATATGGAGTATTCCATGTTTAATATGGGGTGTAAAAATTGCTTCGGTTGCGTAGGATTACACAAGAAACAATATTGTATCTTAAATAAGCAGTACACGAAAGAAGAATATGGAAAGCTTGTATCTAAAATAAAAAAGCACATGAATGAAATGCCTTATGTTGATAAACAAGGTTTGATATATAAATATGGAGAGTTTTTCCCGATAGAACTTTCTCCTTTTGGCTATAATGCCACGACTGCCCAAGAATTTTTTTCGCTTACAAAAGAAGAAATTAATCAAAAAAATTATGGCTGGAAAGAGTCCGAAAACAAGGACTACAAAATTGATATTTTACCAGAAAATTTACCGGATACTACTGATGCTGTTGATGAGAGAATATTGTCTCAAGTTATCGGCTGTGAGCATAAGGGATTGTGTAATGAAACCTGTATGACCGCTTTTAAAATTATTCCAGAAGAACTTCAATTTTATAAAAGAATGAATCTGCCGCTTCCGAGGCTTTGTTCAAATTGCCGACATTACCAGAGAAATAAATTTAGAAACCCCATGAAACTCTGGCACAGAAAATGCATGAAACAAGGATGTCAAAACGAATTTGAAACAAGTTATGCGCCTGATCGGCCGGAAATCGTTTACTGCGAAAAGTGTTATCAGCAGGAGGTGTATTAGAACTTTTTAAAAATAACTTTTTGTAGGGGTTTCGAGGCTGACGAGCCGAGAATTTCAGGATTTTTTAAGCTTCAAAAAATCCGTACCGAAAAAAAGTTCATTTTTAAAAAGTTTCTTTCTTTATTTTCCAAAAGTTTCAAATAAAATCTTTTTAGTTTCTTCGTCTATCAATTGCGTGACGATTATCATCATCTCGGTTGTGAGCCCCAGATCTTTTTTTATATTGGTAAACAAATGTTCAAAAGGGTAGGGGGAAATCCAGGCGGAATTTTTCAGGCAGACGAAGCCGGCTTTTTTTAAAAGGTAGCGTAGTGACTCACGTTCGCTTTTTCTGTTTTCGGGCAAGTCCAGAAGAATAATTCTCCAGAATCCGTCCCAGGAAGTATTTACGAGAGTGGTGTCGTTATCTAACTCCAAACTATGTACTTTTTTCTTACCTTCCTTTGTGAGCCGAGCATATTCATTTTGTGGAGAAGAGAGATGTTCTATCAATCCCGCGTCGCGTAAACCCTTTAAAGAGCGCGTGATAGCATATTGGTCACGAGATAGCGCTTTAGGCTCTATCTGAGCGCCTAAAGCGCTATCTCGAAGTCCCGACAGAGGAATAGCTGTTTTTTTACCTAGTATTTTAAGAATTTTATTTGCGTAGTCTTTTTTACTTGACATACCCATATATTATAATATATATTACCTTTTGACAAGTATTTTGCGACCACGAAATACTTGCTAAAAATTTAGGCTTAGTATATAATGGGTTTATTAAATTAATTATTAAGTAATTATCAAATAAAATATGAGCAAAATCATAGGAATAGATTTGGGTACGACAAA
>Ga0155108_123_pt2 | contig 5902 bp, 3 predicted proteins | sample RifCSPhighO2_01_FD_106076 | JGI IMG/M metagenome (GOLD analysis project Ga0155108, IMG submission 106076) | Candidatus Nomurabacteria bacterium RIFCSPHIGHO2_01_FULL_40_12
TGTCCGTGCTTACTGGGAAAATTTAATGAAGAATTCATGGCTAGTTTTAAAGGAGTGAAACGACTATTAAAACAGACACCCTGTTAAATGTCATGTGAAAGGTCTGTTCTTTTCTATTTTCTAATAATTTCTTCATAACTTATATTATACCCTATAATTATTTTTATTTCTTTCACATGCCAAATTTTGCTTTGCAAAATTTATTTAACAGGGTTAGGAAAATCATATTCGCTTCTCTCATTGATTTTCTCTAACATTCCAGCACCACGCTCTCGCCTGCTTCCGGCGCATAAGCTTGAATTCCCAGATTATCCCGAAGCTTCTGCACCAAAAAGAGAGCAGATTTCATTTCACCCATAACCACAAAAATTTTTTTAACCGTGTCTTGCGTGTCTTCAACGAAAGAGAGTAGTCCATCCGAATCTTTATGCCCCGAATATCCGGTAATCGTTACAATATGCGCCCGGACTGCCACATCTTCTCCGGTAATACGCACTGTTTTCACTCCTTCCTGGATTAAACGCCCGGGAGTACCGACAGATTGGTATCCGGTTAAAAGCAATGTATTATTCGGGTCCGGCAAGTAATGCCTTTCATGATGCACGACGCGTCCACCGGTGGACATCCCGCTTCCAGCAATGACTATCTTCGGATTAGGCACACTGGCAATCAATTTGGACTCTTCCGACTTCAAGGTATTGTGAAGGCCCGTAAAATCAAATAAATATTTATCATGCGACATCGCCTTTTGGGCATCTTCATTTAAATAACTCTTAAACTGCTTGAAGACTTCGGTCAAGCGGATAGCGAGAGGTGAATCAAAAAAAATGGGCATTACCGGAATACGATGATTTTCCACCAGAGCATTAAGCTCAAAGAGAAGCTCCTGCGAGCGCTCCAGTGAAAAAGTCGGGATGATGAGCGTTCCCTTCCTTTTATAATTGTCTTCAATGGTTGCCTCCAGAAACCTCCGGCGGTCAGAGCGCGACTCATGATTTCTGTCACCGTAAACGGACTCCATAACAAGATAATCTATATCGGTGACCTTCTCGGTGTCCGGCAAAAGGGGTGATGGAGAGTTGCCCAAGTCCCCGGTAAAAAGAATTTTTTTATCGTTATAAACAAATAAAGTCATAGCTGAACCCAAAATATGTCCGGCATTTAAGAAAGATATTTCTAAATTAGGAGTGACGTTGATTTTCTCGTGATACTCAAAATCCTCCCAGAGTGACAGCGCCAATTTTATATTCTCCTGCATATAGATTTTATCCAAGCCTAAATCTTTATTTTTTCCCAATATGTCCGCAGCGTCGTTGAGCATCGGGATGGCGAGCGCTCGGGTAGGCTTGGTTGAATAAATTTTTCCGCGGAATCCTTCATGAATGAGCTTCGGAATACGGCCCAGATGATCCACATGCGCGTGGGAAATAAAAAGAATGTCAATTTTCTTTGAGTCGTAAGGAAAAGGGTCCCAATTAATATCATCCGCCAATTTAAATCCCTGAATAAGCCCGCAGTCAATTAAGAATTTTTTATCTTCTATCTCTAATAGAAAATTAGCCCCTGTCACCGATCCAGCTCCCCCGCAAAATGTTATTCTAATTGTTTTTTCTGCTTGTTTTTCCATCCCGTTAGAGATAGGAAATCTTTAGATTTCCGTGCCCTTAATTATTATTAATGTGTTGATTAACCTTATCATAAATATATCTTTTATTATTTTATATTAAACTTTTTAATCTCTAACGGGATCCATAAATAAAGAATAGCACATAACCCTCCAGCTAAGTCAAAAAATACGTCGGAGGCAGTATCCTCTGAGTCAAAAATCTCCACCGAAACGATATTGAGAAAATATTCGTAAAATTCCCAAAAAATGCCTACGGCTAAAGCAGATACCAGAACCCTGAAAAAAAATAAGGAATTCCATTGTGTCCCGCTTTTCATGGAAAAAACATAGACAAAGAAAAGACTAACCCAAAAACCGCCAAAAAAATGCATAATTATGTCAAAATACCAAATAGAGAAATACCAGTAAAAACCATTCGCCAACAAATTCATTATAAAAATAAAAAACATCAGCACTACCAGATGTTTTAAAAGCTTTTTTCTGTCCATAGCTATATTTTATCACCAAAATAACTTTCAAACAAACCTATAGCAAGAAAAAATCCGCCCAAAAATACAAGCGGAGTCCTTCTTAGGACTATTTCTGATGTATTACCATAGCTCATAGCTAGGTGGGTGAGAGATGCGAGAAGCCAAGGCTAGACACAATCGACTCTCCCATAAATTAGTGTTCTAGGTAATAATCGGAAATAACCCTACTTAAAGTATAGCAAGACTAAAAAGTAAAGCAACTAGACAGAGATAATTTTATGTTTCTGAATTATTTTTTGCTTTGGGTAAACTTTTCATGAGCAGTCTGGTAGTCAAAAAGTTCATTTTTGAAAAACCAGTGGGCAATTTCTGCTTGAGCTTCTTCCGGGTCTCCTGAAGCATGTAAAATATTCGGTACGCCGATATCATGCGCGTCGGCATGTCCAAAACTCATATGCGCGTAATCTCCGCGAATGGTCCCAGGCAGTGCGGACTTTGGCTCGGTAGTGCCGACCATTTTGCGGACAACAGCGACCGCTTCAATGCCTTCCAAAACAAAAGCGATAACCGGGCCGGCAGTCATCATAGAGAGAGTAACATCAAAAACTTTCTTGCCTCTGCGTGAAACCATCTTGCCGATATCTTCATAATGCTTGAAATAATGGCTGGAATCCGGTTTGAGCATTTTCGCGCCCACCATCTTGAGCCCAGCTTTCTCAAAACGAGAAAGTATCTCCCCCACTATGCCTCTCTGCACCGCATCAGGCTTAAAAATAATTAATGTTTTTTCTTGTGAATTTATCATATATACCTATCTTATCAAAAAAAAATGTTTTTGCAAAATGAAAATTTTTATGGGGGAGTTTCAGCCGAAGGCTGATCAGCCTCGGGCTGAGGTTCAGGAATAGGCTCTTCAGCAGAAGGCTGACTAGCCTCTGGCTGGGGCTCAGATGCAGGTTCAGGGGTAGGTTCGGGTGTTGTCCCGATTTGTCCTCCGTCTTCCGGCGGAGTTGACAAATCGAGGATGCTCGATTCCGTATCTGAACTTTGTTCAGACGGAATCGGCAGTTCGGATTCTTCAGGTGCTGGAGTGCTCGAGCTTCCTACCATAGCCTGTAATTCATCACCGTCTGCGCAAAATTCAGTGCCATCGGATTTTTCAACACAAATTTCTTTAGTGCGAACACGATTGGCGAAGAAATCGCCTATACCATTTGTAGCATCTGCGAGCCAGGTGGTGATTTTTGAAAATAAATTATTAAAGAAACTTGTGACGAATGATTCGGATTCAGGCGTTGAAAGAGCCGCAATGCCGGCGATGCTTTCTAAGTTTAGATTCAATTCCTGGATGGCCTTAACGATTGGGGCAATAAGTTCTCCTTCTGCGAGGCCGAAGTAACCATCGGGATTCTCAGGGGTGCGCACCAGCCATGAATCAGTGATTCCAAATCCTCGGATAACCTGATCAACCTGTTGGGCCCTGAAACCGTAATGGCGCCAACCGCCGTCGCTCCACTTCGGGTCGTTGATACGGCGGAAACCGGTAGGTTCAAGCGCATTGATGAAATCAAGTCCGAGTGAAGGTGTCCAATCCTCCTTGTAGCGCTCGTCGGAGGTCTGGATGGTCGTGTTGGTGGCAAATACGGCGGCCCAGACGTTGCCACTCTTGCCAAGGTTATAGTTGTTATTGACGGGATAGAACGAGGAACCGCTTGGATCAAAGACGATGACATTCGTTGGAGCATTGTCAGCAGAGAAGCGAATATCTCCCGGCGTGAAGAATCCGAGGTCTCCAGTAATACCACCGGAAACATTTGACCCAATCTTACTACCGCTGTCCGCTAACGTTATGTAACCACCACTAGCGTGTGTTGAGTCAAAGGTCCACGCATCATCATTGCTACTCGTAAACGTCGCGGAGCCGTCGCTGCCGAGAACTTCTAATGCATTGAATGAGTCCGTCGAGTTAATGAGTCTAAATTTTGATCCAGAAGCGCTTCCGAGAGCCAGCGTTATCCATCCCGCTTGCGAGGCCGCTTCATTACCGAGAAACGAAGCCCACGATCCTCGCGATAGGCCAGATGAACCTCCGCCAGCAACAATGATCTGCCCGGTATCACTCCCATCACTCGTATTCCTGCGAATAACTTTGTCAGCCGAAAAAATTAAATCATCAGAAAGAGTAAGCGTGGTTCCTGTAGCTGCTCCAATGTTCGGAGTAGTAAAGGAAGGACTTTCCAGGAAAGCGAAAGTCTTTCTGGCAGCACCAGTAGTAATGGTGCCGTAGAAGGCATCAGTTAAGAACTCTATGGCTCCGGCTTCTGCTGTAGTCAGCAAGCTACCTGAATTAAACTTAAGCGGTGCACTATTAGCTGCTGTGGTGCCTGCTTTTAGATGTAATACTGCTGTAGGATCTCCTACCCCTATACCTACATTAGCTGTAGAGTAATATGCTTCATTGGTATCATTAAGTAACCAGATCTGTCCTCCGGCTGCTCCTGAGGGGGTACCGATGTTGGAGGTGGACCATTCAAAATTCACGATATAGGGCTGGAAGGTCCCTGCTGTTGCAACATAGGTGTACAACGCCTGATGCTCGGTGAAAGTAGTGCCTATAGTAAATCGGGCTGTCGTGCTATGAGTGGTTGCGACAATTTGGCCCAAATAAGGCGGGCTTGATACACCACCGGTTCCGTAGCCATCCGGTACAGGAGCGACGTGAACCTCAAGATTGGCAGTGTTGGCGTATCCCGACATTACGACTTTCGCTGGCCCCGGTGGAATAAAGGCACTTATATCGGTCAGTGTCGGGATTGTGGCCGTGATTTCAGCCACTTCCCCACTTTGATACCTCGTCACGACGTTATTGACCGCGGCGAATGCATCAAAATTGCTTCCACTATCGTTGTATACCCACCCAATATGCGCATAACTGGTGTTGTATCCGGACGGCGGAGCTGGAGTGTTATCGTTGCGGGTAACGTAGATTTTGAAAGCCATGTCTTCGTCGGTATTATCTACCCACACCCCTGAATTGAATGATTTCTGTACCCCAGCTGCATATCCGCCTGAGTTGTTGCTAGCAATATTGATAAAGTTAGTATCACTAGAGGTAAAGTCGCCTTGCATTACTACCCAATATGTCGTGCCGGCGGTAAGAGTAGTCGGCGTTCTGAATACTAGCCGATGAAAAGAGGAACCAGCCGTACTTTGAATCACTGACGCATCTAACTTGTCACTGGTTGCTAATGGAGTTCCTGAGGGACTACCAGCCGAGTCGGCTTCTAGTGTCGCCCACACACGACCCGATACCGTGCCCGTTCGAATCATCTTGATATCCACAAATTCTACTGGTCCGGTAACATCAGTATCAAAACTCTGAGCAATCTTGTCCTGCGTGGGCAAAGTCACCTGCCGTAAGCCACGATTCTGATCATGTGTCGTCTGACTCTCATCAAGGAAGTAATCCTTCGCTTGCTCCAAATAAATACCCGAGCCGGAGCCTCCATAAGCAAACATAACCTTGTACCAGGTAGAAGCAGCTTCAGTCTGTCCTGCCTTAAGTCCATTGATGCCTGAAGTAGTTATGGTAGCAGAGAGATTGTTGGCTGGAGTGTGCCTGACTCCATCCCTGGTCACTATCTCATCTACGTGAATCATAGTAACAGTGGTAGCAGCCAGGTCAGCGTCAGGAGAGGTACGTAATTGCAACCCTCTAAACTCATTAGTTATCCCTGCTCCGGCAGCCGCGGCACCACTACAGGTGTCTATGGTAATGAGTCCTGCACCATTACTCTTGAAACAT
>Ga0155108_125_pt2 | contig 4586 bp, 6 predicted proteins | sample RifCSPhighO2_01_FD_106076 | JGI IMG/M metagenome (GOLD analysis project Ga0155108, IMG submission 106076) | Candidatus Nomurabacteria bacterium RIFCSPHIGHO2_01_FULL_40_12
GAAATGCTCTGCAACTAGTACCAAAACCCTACTATTCGCCATATTTCGCTCGGCTTTTTCTTTTACCGAAACTTCAAAATGATCTTTATTCTTCTTCGTAAAAGATTCTTTTCTTACGCCAGCGGTAACTTTCACATGAATATATTCCATAGAAATATTATTGCTCCAATTCTCCCCCACCCCAACCCCAAACCCTTAAAAACTCCAGTTTTTAAGGGTTTAGTTTTTAGATCTTTTTGAAAGATTTTAAAAATTTTACGAACATCTCTCCATATGGAGAAAGAGTAAGCTCTACAAAATGCCCATTATGGAACCGATTCAAAAGTCCAGCCACAGACAACCGGCGCATATGCTCCCCTATCGTCTTTTCATTTGCCTTTATCTTTTCGATGATTTCGTTGAGCGTGATGCCCGGACTATCAGCCACCAAAAGTAGTATCTCTATCCGGTAATGATTGGCCATGCCTTTCAGGTGACGCTCCATCTGGCGAGAAGTTTTTTCTTTAGACATACAAATATAATACACCTAAAAACTGAAAAACTCCAGTTTTTAAGGGTAGCTGATCTTCTCACGATGATTATCTTTTATACCGCGAACTACTTCTCCGCCGAATTCTCCAAATTCTGTAACCATTAAACGAAGCTCTAACCTGATTCCTGCATCATCTTTGCGAACTTCTTCAACATCGCAAAATCGAGTAACTGGATTCTCAAGATTTGAATTAACAACAATAATATTCAAGGAATTAGAATCTCTGGGCACTCCCCCCAGCTCATTTAAACAATTAGCGAACATTGTGCCTACCGCATAAGCCAGCCTTTTCATCGCCTCCTCACCATAAGTCTCTTTGGCTATTTCAAGGTCAGCAGTAAAATTACCTAAAACTTCTCCTGGGACAAATTCTTTACAGATAAAGCCTTTAAATCTTCCGTCCACTGAATCCTCTATGGTTTTATAGCCGAAAAATCTTTGGACAGCCCAGGCTTTGCTTGCATCAACATTTGATAACGCTTGTGATTCTTGAAATGACGGACTTTGCGCAACATCATGGGTAGCATATTTATCAATACTGACCGTGAGGGAAAGATCGCTCTGGTCTCTCAATACTAATGTTATTAAGTCTACGTTGCGCTTGGTTCCCAAATCCAGGTCAATATCTTGCAACTCAAAACTCTCCACCACGACTTTTTGCACATCTTCTATATTTATACAATTTTTCTTAACAATTTGGCCTAATAATGAATCCGGGTCGTCTCCCTCTTTCAGTACCAAAGTCCCAAGTATTTCATAGTGATATTGAGCTTCCTGGTCTTCAGGGTCAATCCCCACAAATTCAACTTTTTTTAAAATCTGTTTTTCAAATTTGCCGGTATAGTGCTGAAAGTCTATGAGCAGCCTCATAGAGATCCTTTGTGTAAGAATTTGCATTCGTGTTAATTTTTGTTCTTGTTTCATCCTCTGGCCTAAGTGGGATTCCATTTTCATATTTTTAATTATACCAAAAAATCCAACCAACCCTAAACTCCATTCACCCCGATAAGCTTACTCGGATGTCTGTGCCCGTTTATTATACGGACTTTATTTAACGGAGCTTTAAAATGCTCTGCCATCAGTTCCAAGACGCGGGTATTCGCCATATTCCGCTCGGCTTTTTCGCGCACCGAAATTTCGAAATGGTCTTCGGATTTCTCACGAAAACTCTCCTTCCCCGCCCCAGCTGTGACTTTCACATGAATATACATTTAATTCCTGGACAATCTGTAAATAATACCAGCACTATCGTAAGAAATATACGCCGTCCCTCCGGAGAGAACTTTTATATCCACCGGCCGGCCGGTCTTTTCGCCAGCCTTGGTGAGCCAGCCACTGATAAAATCTTCCATACCGAGATACTCCCCCTTTGCATTCATTTTTATACGCACTATTTTGTAACCAGTCGGCTCGGAGCGATTCCAAGAACCATGATAAGCGACGAGCATATTGTACCAATACTCCTCCGGCCACCCTTCTTCCGGGATGAATGCGAGACCGAGCGGAGCCGAATGCGCCTGTAAATCTATAAATGACGGAGTCTCAAATGGCGCCATGCAGGGATTCCTGATATATGTATTCTTGTCAAAATTAGTATCGTGAATATTTTTACCATAACAAATAGGCCAGCCGTAATTTTGCGGCTCATTGTTTTTTTGCTCTATTATATTTATCTCATCCGGCGGAAGGTCGTCACCCAGATTATCACGCCCCATTTCTGTGGCAAAAATTTTCCCATCAACAGGATTTACTGCCATAAATACACTGTTTCGCAAACCACTGGCTACTTTTTTAAAATCTGTACCATCCTTGTTCAGGGAATATATTGCTGCGTTACGTTCATCTGTCTCATTGCAAACATTACATGTTGAACCAATAGAAACATATAATCGATCGTCGGGTCCTAAAAGTAAGCTGCGGGTAAAATGCCCTCCTCTTCCGGGGGGTAAAATAGCAATTTTTTCTCCCGTATCATCACTATATAAAGCCAATTTGGTAATTTTATTTTCTTCCGCAAAATACAAAAAGTTATTATCTATAACTAACCCATGTGGTTTATTTAAATTCTTTAGCACAGTGTGCTGCCTGGTTACGATACCATCTTTGATTTCTAATGTTGTAATTTTCCCCTCACTTGTCTGGCTCACCCACATATTGCCAAAACCGTCGAGCGCCATAGCTCTTACACCCGGCAAATCTTTCGCAAAAATATTCAAAGAAAAACCTGAAAGTCCTTTGGACAAGATAAAACCCGGCAAACTAGGAACCTTGTCTGCCCCTATCGCCGTGTCGCTCGTTGTATCAATAGGCACACTGCTTGGAATATTTACTGTGCCAATATTTTTTTCAAACAAGTACCAGCTAAAAAAAGTCAGCACAAAAAATGCAAATACAACATATATTATTTTTGATATAGAAAAAGTTTTCATAATTTAATTATATCAGCTTTCTGGATTTCTTGATTAATTCCAGCTTATCAACCCTTTTTAGCTTTTTAATCCGGGCTTCTTCGCGTGAGGCTGTAGACCTGTTTTTAAATTTCTTAGAATACACCACTTTAACGGGCCGGCGAGCGGAAGTGTACCGAGCACCCAATTTCCCGCCATTGTGCTCCACAATTCTCCTTTTCAAATCCGTGGTGATGCCGGTATACAGAGTCTCATCCGCACATTTTAATATATAAAGGTAATACATATAATTAAAATCCTCTTTCTCAGATACTTTACTCAACTAAAGTACTTTAGCGCGCTAAAGTAGCTAAAAAATACAAAAATAAATCTTCTCCCGATAATTTTGAAACATATTATTTTATCCCGCATTTTGTTTTAAGCGCCTCAAGGTCAGTTTTTGTCAACTTTTCGCTATTGCCTTGATTAAGCTCATACATTATCGCTTTTGGGTCCTTCACATGCTCAAGTCCGAGAGCATGGCCAAGCTCGTGAGCGAGCACGCGCACGAGCTTGGCCCGGTTACTAAATTCATAAATATCTATTTCTCTATTTAATCCATCGGAAGAATACACCCCTTCTTCAAAAGACTCTCCGCGGGAGACATTGATCGTATTGTATTTATCCACGGAAAGATTGAGTGTCGCGACCAGACGGTTGAGCACCACGACAAGAGCATTTATTTCCTCTGTTTTTTCATTGAGACTTTTTTGCATTATTTGTATTTGCCTGGCTTCATTTTCCAATTCCAGGCGCACTGTTTGCAGGGAATCATATTCTTTTTGCGGAGCGCCACCTTTTTTATTCCAGGCATTTACTTCACTTTCATATACGAGCTGTTTCTGATTAAAAGTCTCCACCTTTGTGTTAAAAATAATTTTTTCCTTTTCATATTCATTTTTTAAAATCGTAAATTTAGTCTTGAGCATGTCGTAGGAAGCTTTATTGTCTTTCACCACGATGCCTAAACTAGCCAGTTTGCTGGTCGCTTCCTGGCGATAGTCATAGATAAGATTAATTTTTAAAGTATTGCGGGAAGAATCCTTCGGCCATAGTCCTACGGGCGAGGCCTCCGGCATGTAAGCAAATAATTCTTTTCCCATATAGTCTCCTTGTGGCTTCTCCCAGATGGCTTCCGCCTCGGCAAGCGCGCTTAAAAAATATGCTTGTGAAATATTAAACTTCTTATCAAAGATGCCTAGGGTATAGGGTATAGTCCGTTCGCAGGGAGCGCTCTTTATGCCAAGTATTGTATTAAGTTCATTTAAAAATTGAGGAAAACGAGCGCGAATAATATCCTGATATTGATACCACAATATGCCTAAAATAAGGAGAGGTATAAAAAAATTTAAAATCTTTTTCACGTTATATAGTATAGCAAAAACGGGGCAAGATTTGCATTCTTGTATCAAATATGCAATAATCGTGACATGTTGTTAGTCACAGAAATCTTGCCTTATGCACAGATTATTCTTTCTGTAATATTGGTAACGGCTATTCTCCTCCAGCAATCCGGTGCGGGACTAGGAGGTGCTTTAGGTGGAAGCGACACCGGGAGTTTCCACCAGACCCGCCGGGGTTTTGAGAAGTTTCTTTTTTATTTATCC
>Ga0155108_107_pt2 | contig 4122 bp, 3 predicted proteins | sample RifCSPhighO2_01_FD_106076 | JGI IMG/M metagenome (GOLD analysis project Ga0155108, IMG submission 106076) | Candidatus Nomurabacteria bacterium RIFCSPHIGHO2_01_FULL_40_12
TCCGCCTCCACCGCGGTATGTTCCGCCTCCGCCTCCGCCGCCAACCACAAGATATTCAACACTTCCGGAACCATTAGGTGTAAATGCCCCGCCTGTTGTAAAAGTATGAATGGTATAACCTCCGCTAGTTGTTATTGTTCCACCAGTGGCAGAAATTGAAGTCCCTGCTGTTGTTCTGACATGAAAAAGTCCGGTCGGAGCCGTAATCCCGATGCCTACGTTGCCACTACCCATAATACGCATCCTTTCGGTGCCAAAGCTCCCGTTGAATGATGGCTGAAAGACAATATCTCCGGTAACAGTTGAGGGGGTATTATCAACTATCTCAGCACTTATACGGCCATATTCACGACGTACATCGGCAGAAGTATTCATCTGCCAGAGCATAGACACTTGACTAGCCGCAGTTGAGATGGGTCTATAAACAGCTAGGGCTGATGATGAGTCGGTGCGCTCAATGATTGATGCATCGGTACCTTTTGCATGTAAAGGTCCGGCCGGGCTGGACGTCCCAATGCCGACGCTGCCGCCGGTCGGTTGTAGAATTAAATAAGAAGTAGCTTTAGTAGCATGAGATGTTCCTTCAATGGTTAAATCATCATTAGCGGCTGTACCACCATAGATAGTCTGTCCTCCTAAAATTCCTGTTGAGATATTAGAAGTTATGGTGTTAGTGCTACGATTAAGTCCGGTAGAAATAGTTAAAGGTACTTCGTAGGCAGAGGCTGCTGTAAAGGCTGCTGTTCCGAGTGTTCCCCCTGTACCAACGTTGAGAGTTGAACCATCTATTCCTGTAAAGGTCAGCGTATTATTTGCTGTCAGAATTTTCCCATTAGCAATAGTTAAAGTACCGGTAGAAGAAGTAAATGAAAGTCCATTGAAAGAGGTAGCGGTGAGTACTCCTAAAGCAGTAGCTCCCGTCACATCCAGGCTACCTGTGAGAGTGGAGCTCCCACTGACCTTCAATTCAGCTACCTTGGCAGTATCAGCTGAAACTAGACCAGAAGTGATATTGGTGGCAGAAAAGTAAGAGGCTCCAGAGAAGTTGGCAGAGGGTGCGGGAGAAGCGGTATAGATGACTGCGGGGTAAGAGTTGGAGCTTCCATTTGTTCCGGGTGGGCCAACAGAACCTTGAGGACCCTGGGGTCCCTGGACTCCCTGGGGACCCCGCAGTTGATCTGCGAACTCTTTTTTACTCAGTAAAGTTCTCAGACCGGAGGCTAAGGTTTCATTACTAATTGAAGACTGGGAGATTGCCACCCCCTCTGCCTTCGGCACTTGCCTATTCTCTTGCTCCTTATTAAGGGGAAGAATTAAAGAGGGAGCGGGAGCGGGTGATACATAAGCTTTGAAAGCATTCAAAAGAGAAGTGGAAGAGAGAGAACTTTGAGCCAAGACGCTTGATGCGAAAAGAAAAATACCTAAGACTAAAAGCTCGGAGATTAAAACTCTTTTCATTATCCTAAAGACATCTTGATGTTTCATTTTCTGTTAGGATGCCTATATTGTATCATAGGTGCTAGAAAATTAGATGCCAGATGTAGCGGAGAATTAAGAAAATAATAATAACTAAAGATCCGTAAAATATTATTTTACTGTTAAAGATAAAAGACAATAAGGCAAAGAAGAAAGATTCAACATATTTAAAAGGCTTTAAAAATTTATTTGTTTCTGTTTTATTGCTCTCCAATGTTTTAATTTGATTTTGAATTGTTTCTTTTTTATTTTCTAGTGTTTGATCCATATCGGAACGAAAATTTTCAGTTGCAATAGCGGTTGAAATAATAGGTTCCACTAGAAATTCTGGTGTGTTTTCTCCGATTACTTTCTTTATATTTTCAATTGATTTTGAGCTGATAGCATTTACATTATCTATGACTGAAATAGAATTTTTATTTATGTCGTCTTCCGCAACAGTTTTTGAAATTATTTTTTTAGCAACAGTTCTTTTACTTTCTTCAGTTTGGTTGCCTAATAAATATACATCTTCATATTTTCCCGCGGAAATTAAAAATTTCGCATTTTCAATTTTTGCGAAAATAGTATGGTCACCCGCAGTTACCGTCCAGTCTATGAACATGTCTTTCACTTCTCTGGCTCCTATGGCGAAATCTTTTTTACCTAGAAACGTAGTTTTATCAAAAAATATTACAGTGCCGGAGAATTCTCTTTGGTCAGGATTGAAAAGTACCGTATAAATCTGTATTTTATCATTTTCTTCAAAGGGGTCTAATGAATACCAAATATTTCCGGGTACAAAACCGGCGTTTGAACTCTGCGCGTGCGCCACATAGGTCGGTAGCAACAAAAAAACCAGTATTACAATTATCCAAAATTTCTTCATTGTCCCATTATACCAATTTTGCGGCGAGACCGGTATAGTTTTCCGGAGTGATTTTTTTTAATTCTTTTTTTACTTTATCGCTAACTTTTAAAGTCTCTATGAATTTATGAATATCAGATAGTGAAATTCCTCTACCACGGGTTAAATCTTTTAATTTTTCATACGGCATTTCTATGCCTTCACGCCGCAAAATTGTCTGAATAGCTTCTGTAATGACTTCCGGATGGGCGTTTAGGTCTTTTTTTATTGTTTCTTTATTTACGCTTATTTTATGCAACCCTTTTAAAAGCGAAACATAAGCTAAATATGTATGGCCAAAAGCAGTACCAAAAGAACGTTCCACTGTGGAATCCGAAAGGTCTCTTTGCAGTCTTGAGACTGGCAGTTTACGGGCAAAGAATTCAAAAAGAGCATTAGCAATGCCTAAATTCCCTTCGCTATTTTCAAAATCTATCGGATTTATTTTATGCGGCATAGTGGAAGAACCGATTTCCCCTTTTTTCGGTATTTGCCCTATCCAGCCGTCTGAAATATATCTCCACATATCTTGGTTGAAATCAAGAAGGATGGTATTTATTCTCCGCAATGTATCAAATACCGCCACGTAGCTGTCGTGGCATTCTATTTGCGTGGTAATAAGGTTTGCAACAAGTTTTTGCGAACGGTCTTTATTAAAACTTTCAATAAACTTTTTACTGAAAGCCAGCCAGGCAACATTCGGATAAGAGGCAATGTGCGCATTATAGTTGCCGGTTGCGCCGTTTAACTTTGCTTCTATTTTTATGTTTTGAAGGCCTTCTAATCTTTTCTTTAAGCGAGTGCTAAAAACCCTCATTTCTTTGCCGAAAGTCGTGGGGCTGGCAGATTGTCCGTGAGTGCGGGCAAGCATAGGCAGATTCTTATATTTGGATGCAAGTTTATTTAAATTTAAAATTATTTCTTTAATACCCGGTATCATTATTTTTTCCAGGGCGTCGGATAAAAGTAAGGCATAAGCAATGTTGTTTGTGTCTTCGGAAGTAAGTGCGAAATGAATCCATTCTATACTTTTCTTCAGAGATGTCTTTGATAATCGTTCTTTTAAAAAATATTCTACCGCCTTAATATCATGGTTGGTTGTTTTCTCAATTTTTTTTATATGCGCAAAGTCTTTTGATGAAAGTTTATATAAACTTCTAATTTTTTTGATTTCGGCATTATTAAATTTCCTTAATTTTGTATTACCAGAGAGAGAAAGAGCAATCAAATACTCCCCTTCCACTATTATCCGATATCTCATTAATGCTTGTTCGGAAAAATACGGAGCCAAGGCTTGGGTTTTTTCAAAATATCTTCCGTCCAATGGGTTTATGGCCTCCCGGTTCATTGTTTTTTAGCTAAGTTATTTTTAATTCTTTCCAAGATCGGTTGTGAAAAATCGTGCTCAAACTTTTTCCCTGTAATTGTCTCATATATTTCAATATACCGGCGAGAGAGTTCAGCCACCAGATGAGCTGGGGCTTTCGGTAAGGTTTTGTCTTTATACGGATCACAATTATCTTTAAACCATAATCTTAAAAATTCTTTATCAAAATATTCCGGTTCTTCTCCGTCATTGAAACGTTCATCATAACTGACTGCTTTCCAATATCGGGAAGAATCCGGAGTGTGGATTTCATCAATTAAGGTCAATTTGCCAACAGAGTCCAGACCAAATTCGTATTTTGTGTCCACCAGTATGAGCCCTTGTTCCAAAGCTATTTCCTGTCCTCTTTTAAACAGGGCTTTGGCTACCCTTT
>Ga0155108_122_pt2 | contig 3119 bp, 2 predicted proteins | sample RifCSPhighO2_01_FD_106076 | JGI IMG/M metagenome (GOLD analysis project Ga0155108, IMG submission 106076) | Candidatus Nomurabacteria bacterium RIFCSPHIGHO2_01_FULL_40_12
CAGAGAAACACGCACGGACTTCACCCCCTTTTCTTTTTTTAGCGATAATAAAATTTCTTCCAGCCGCTTTGGATTTTTTATCCTACCTGACTCAATAATACCAGGCGGTATGTCAGCCTCTCCATGCCGGCCGACCCGGATGCCGTGCTTTGAATTGACAAGCTCTATGAACTTTAATGATTCATCGGAAATATCCAAGCCAAAAGAAGATGTGGAAAAAAAATTGGGCACAGGAAAAAATCGCAGGAGCAGTCTATTAAATGAATGACTAAGCATACTGATATTATAGCAATAAACGAGGAGCATAAACAAATGTATTTGTTTAATGTCCGAGTGCCATTGCTATATGGTACTCCATATACCCTATTTATTTCTTTTATCTAGATACCGCTGTAATATCAGAGCCGCTGCCTTTGCATCTACCCGGCCTCTTTTTATGGATTTCACCTTACTGTGCGCTTGCGAAGGACTTAATCCATTTTTGCCATCATGAGCCCTCCGCGCTTCTACCGACGTTAAAAATTCTTTTTGTTTATGGATTGGCAGTTTAAATTTCTCTTTGAGTTCTAAAATGAAAACTTCAATCCTAGCCGACAAAGCGTTTAATTTTCCGGAAAAATCCACCGACTCGCCTATGACAATTTCCCCTACTTTCTCTTTTTCTATAATCTGACCAAGAGTCTTAAAAATATCTGCATTGTTTTGAATAATCTCAAATGGCGTCGCTATAATGCTATTTTCATCGGAAACAGAGAGCCCAATCCTTTTTGTCCCGTAATCAATGCCGAGAATTTTCATAAATAAATACTAGCATAAAAAACATTTTCCTGATATTATGCAGGCATGTACCAGCCATTTTCCATGAATATCCTGACGACTGTGGTGATAATAATATTAGTCCTTTGGACTATCCCCTGGAAAATTTATGCGGTATGGACAGCCGCAAAAAATGGTCATAAAAAGTGGTTTGTTGTTCTTCTTCTTTTAAATACTTTCACCATTTTGGAAATTATTTATATTTTTAAAATCACCAAGAAGAGCTGGACTGAAGTAAAGGCAGATTTCCGGAACGCATTGAAGGCCATTTCAAATTAAACAACGTTTGTGGTATACTGGTTGAGCGCCTGAGGTATATAAAAGAAAACCAAATACCAAGTGTAGTGTCTGTAATAAAGAAATATACAGAAGACCTAGTCAAATAAAAGCAACCAATGGAAAGGTATTCTGTAGTCTAATTTGTAATGGTATCTATTGTAGAAAAGAAAACCCTTGCCTAGTTTGCGGGAAATTAATTTCAGCTGGATTAAATAAAAAAACTTGTAGCAGAGGTTGTTCAAATAAAAACAGAGAAGGGATAAGATATAAAATTGGGAGACCGAAAGATAAAGCAATTCTCTTCAGAACTTTAAAATTGAAATTATTGGAAGAAAGGGGTGAGAGTTGCGGACGATGTACTTATAACAAGTATGAAATATTGCAAGTTCATCATAAAGACAGAAATAGAAAAAATAATAAGTTTGAAAATCTGGAACTCATTTGCCCTAATTGCCATTACGAAGAACATTTTCTAGAAAAAAGTTGGCTGAAAAAAGATTGAAAAAAGTTTTAAATAGAGTATATTAACTTAAACATAGGGAGGCGTCGCATAGTTGGTCTAGTGCGCTCGTCTTGAAAACGAGTACGCCACAAGGCGTCGTGAGTTCGAATCTCACCGCCTCCGCATTTTATCCAAATCCCAGTTTTGGGAGGAGGTTGCCTCGGCACGGAAATTATGAAAAAATATATTTATCTTATTGTCACCATTGTATTAGCTGTATTGTCAGTTGGTTTTGTGTGGTATTTTTATCAGTCATCCCCACATCCCTTGAAGCCGAAAGTTCCAACTACGTCTATTGAAAAATTAGAGCAACAAGAGAAGTCTCCCAAAGTTCCTCTTCCTAAAGAGCCACAGAAAAGTATGCCACTGAAAAATGATACCACTAATACTCCGATTGTCGGAGCTATTAGATGGGATGCTTGGCACGACGGACAGGTGGGACGAGAAGTAGAAAAGGTTCTTGGACCGAAGAAATGGCGATACCGGTTGCCTTTCTTTAGCCAGGAAATTTCTGATACAAAAGTTTTTCTCCGGGCAGACACTCAGGCGGTCATGGATCAGGAGATTGATTATGCTAATGCCACTGGTTTGAATTATTGGGCATTTCTGACATACGAACCAATGGCAACAAGCAATTTGAGCAAGAGCTTTAGGCTCTACCTTTCCAGTTCCAAGAAAAGAGATGTTAATTTTGCTCTAATTCTTCATTCAAATGGACTTCCTTCAAAAACTCAATGGGTGGCTCTTATTAAAAAATATGTTGATTACTTCAAAGACCCAGCTTATCAAAAAGTTGCCGGCGGAAGGCCACTTTTCTATATTTATGAACTCGGTGGTTTTGTGCACTGGGTGGGATCAGAGCTAGATGCGCGTAATGCGCTTGCCCAGCTACGCGATGCTACTGTTGCAGCCGGCCTGCCGCCACCATATTTTGTTGCGATGGTATGGGATGCTACGCAGGGCGCGTCCTACGTTGATAGTTTGGGCCTTCAGGCTATCAGTGCCTATGCAAATGGCGCTGGGTATACATATGAGGAGAAACCTTATTCCGCATTAGCCCACTCAAACCAGAATTTCTGGGAAGCCTCTAAAAATACCGGCAAAAAAGTTATTCCGATTGTTAGTGCTGGCTGGGACCCTAGACCGAGATGGGAAATTCCTGTTTCTTGGGACACCAATCCAATCCCAGGAACATATTATACAGATGCTACGCCTGATGAGATTGCTAATAATCTCAAATCAGCCATGGATTGGAATGCTAAAAACCCGACAATGGCAGAAGCGAATGCAGTGATTATCTATGCCTGGAATGAAATTGATGAAGGCGGGTGGCTTTTGCCCGCTAATACGGTATTTAACCCAGTCGGTACAAGCAGATTAGACGCTATCAGTAAGATGCTTCGCAACTGGACATCTCCGTTATGATTTTACTATCGGATTTCCCCCGCTAAAAACTTGAAATCGTCCTTTCCGCTCCAGTCCCCGCCTATCAGTCGGGCAAGTAAAGCGAGGCGGGCGGGAG
>Ga0155108_105_pt1 | contig 2839 bp, 2 predicted proteins | sample RifCSPhighO2_01_FD_106076 | JGI IMG/M metagenome (GOLD analysis project Ga0155108, IMG submission 106076) | Candidatus Nomurabacteria bacterium RIFCSPHIGHO2_01_FULL_40_12
GCCATAGGCAATGCATTAGCAGAATTCAGGAATACCGTTTCAGTTGGGGTTATTTCCGGCCTTGCCCGTTCAATAACAACAGGGGATTTTTCCGGAAGCATAGAGGTACTTGACCACGTTATCCAGACAGATGCGGCGATTAATCCCGGCAACTCTGGCGGACCGCTTTTGGACCTTTCTGGGCGGGTCATCGGAGTCAATGTCGCTGTGGCGCAGGGGTCTCAGAACATCGGTTTTGCATTGCCTATAAATAGCGTCAAAAGTGTGATTGAGTCCGTAAAAAAGACAGGCAAGATTGTCCGTCCATACTTGGGTGTCCGTTATACAATGATCAATGCCCAAATGAAAGAGAAAAATAATTTAACTGTTGATTATGGCGTTTTGGTCAAAGCGGGGGCCAATACAAATGAGCTTGCAGTTATTCCGGGGTCTCCCGCAGACAAAGCCGGTATTGTGGAAAACGATATCATTCTGGAAATTGACGGAGTAAAGCTTGACGATAAGACAAATCTTGCTTCTATTATCCGCGGAAAAAGTATCGGCCAAGTGATTAACTTAAAAATCCTTTCCAAAGGTGTTGAGAAAAATGTTTCCGTCACTCTGGAAGTTGCAAAGGATAGTTAAAAAATTAGATATCGCTTTTCTTTATCGTGGAAGCAAGATAAACTCCACATAGCATCAATGCGGCGAGAATCGGGTAGATGAAATTAAAAGACGGAACGAAAACAAAAACCACTAAAGCGATAAGAGGGCCAAAAACATATGCTACTGGAGTTGCGCTACGATAGACTCCGACCCATTCCTCATTCTCCATTTTAATGTGCTTGAAGAAATAAGCGTCACTCATTATTTCGATAGTGGCGGCGCCAATTCTGGTCATCAAGAGCGCGAGCGCCCATATCCAGATCTCACGCCTCTCGATAAAAAAGAGGACGAGGGTAGAGAGCGAAGCTATCAAAAATCCAAACATCAACATTTTTTTTTCGCCTATTTTATCCGAATATTTTCCGATATGAAATGGAAGTATGGAAAACGGCAGAAGCATTACGGCGAAGATAATGCCGATCTCGCTCCAATTAAATCCTAAATGCGCTTTTAAGTATATTGGTGTATATATTACCATCCAACAAAAAAATAATTGAAGCAGAAGATTAATACCATATGAACGAAACAAGTTTTTATTTTTGAAAAAATTCTTGAGATATTTTATTACATTTAATTTATCATAATTTGGATCCGGAATATCTTTGAGGTGAAAAAAACACAATAAGAAGAATAATATCATTATAGAAAATGCGGTGAGATAAATCATCCTGAAAGAAAATTCTCCTAAAATCGTGCCGGACACCAACTGCGCCAAGATCCAAGCTGCACTGCTGACTGCAAGATAAGTCCCTCTTGTTTTTCCGGTTGAAGAGTTTTTAGAAAATATTTTTAGAATCTCATCTAATGAAAAGATGATTACAGTATTTAAAGCAAAACCAAGGATGAATGCTAAAAGGGCAACCCATGCATTTTTTGCCAAGGCAAAAGACAGAATAGACAAAGCGTCAAATCCGATAACAAAAAGCAAAAACTTATATCCACCGAATTTCCTGAATATAGTTGGAGCTGTTAAAAGGGCCAATATTGAAGCCACTGACCCTAGTGCATAAGTTACTCCCATCAATTTTCCATTGACAAAAGAGGAAAGAAAGCTTGAGTTGATATAAGACATTAAAGCAATTGGCATGGAAAACAAGAAACCCGCCAGATATATTATTTTTCTATTTTGCTTCATATTTTCGTGTTATTTTAAACACTCAATATCACTGGTATGACCAAGGGCCTTTTTTCAGTTTTCTGGTATAAGAATTTGGAAACTGTTTCTCCGAGCCCCGCTTTGACGTGGTCAAAATCTATGGGGTTCATTTTTGCCGTACTGTCCTCTACCGATTTTTTTATGATGATTCTGACTTGGCGCAGAAGCTCCTGATTTTCTTTCAGATAGACGAACCCGCGGGAGATCAGATCCGGGGATTTTTTTAATTTTCCCGTTTTTTGGTCAACCAATGCGATGATGACAAACATGCCGTCCTGCGCGAGCATGACGCGGTCGCGGATAACGACATCCTGCGCATCTCCGACGGATGTGCCGTCCACCATCATCAGCCCCGAAGGCGCGCGCTCTTTGCGGGCGGTTATTTTTTGCCCGTCAGGAGAGATTTCAATAATTGAGCCGTTGTCCGGTACGACAATATTTTCTTCACTCATGCCGAGCTCTAGGGCGAGTTCTTTATGCAGCACCAGACGATAATGATTACCGTGGATTGGAATAAAGAATTTTGGATGTGTTTTGCGGTGTAGCCATTTTACATCTTCCTGATTGCCGTGTCCGGTCGCGTGGACGAAATCTTCACCGGCAGTGCGGTAGCTGATGATGCGCACACCTTGCCTGGTCAGACCATCTTTCATTTTTTCTACCGCTCTTTCATTGCCCGGAACAATGGAAGCCGAGAGGATTATTGTGTCTCCTTTGTGAAGAGAAAATTTGGTGTGAGTTTTATTAGCTGCGCGGTTGAGCGATGCAAATTCTTCACCCTGGGCGCCTGTCATCAGAATGACCACTTTATTAGGCGGATAATTAGTTGATTCTTCTATGGATATGATGGTTCCTTTTTTGGGCTGGAACAATTCCGCTTCTATAGCCACTTCAATATTAGTTTTCATAGACCGTCCGTCAATGGCTATTTTCTTACCCAGAGATTCGGCAAATTTCACCACATGAGCCAGCCTGGTGATGTGCGAAGCAAAAGCGGCGATAATTATCCGGCCACTTACTTTCCTGACCAAATTATCA
>Ga0155108_128_pt2 | contig 2697 bp, 3 predicted proteins | sample RifCSPhighO2_01_FD_106076 | JGI IMG/M metagenome (GOLD analysis project Ga0155108, IMG submission 106076) | Candidatus Nomurabacteria bacterium RIFCSPHIGHO2_01_FULL_40_12
TGTTCCGAACCAAAAGAGAATCAGGGCAGTAATGAAATTAGAGATATTGGAATCCCGGATAGAGGCCCAAGCGCGGGAGAAACCGAGTTGCACCGCGTCTTTAATGGTGTGGCCCGAGACCAGTTCTTCTTTAACCCGCTCAAAGATAAGCACATTGGCGTCTACCGCTATGCCTATGGAAATGATAAAACCGGCAATACCGGCAGCCGTCAGTGTTACCGGCAAGAGTTTGAAGAGCGCCAATATTATCGCAACAAAAATAGAAAGAGAAAAGACAGCGACTAATCCCGGCAAACGGTACCAAAGAATCAGAAATAAAGCGACCAGCAAAAAGCCCGCAATTGCGGCCTTAACTCCGGCATTGACGGCATTTTCTCCCAAAGTAGCCCCGATAGTCTGTGTGGAAAGTAGAGTTATCGGCACCGGCAAAGCGCCTGAATTTAACCTGCCGACTAAGAGCTTGGCTTCGGTCGGAGTAAATTGCCCCGAGATAACAGCTTGGCCATTTGGAATTTCCTCACGAACTACCGGAGTAGAGACCGGCGCGCCATCGAGATAAATCGCCACCATCTTGCCGACATTTTCTTTGGTGATTTTCGCAAAAAGTTTTGTACCCTCAGCATTAAATTGTAAACTTACTTTTGGCTCTCTGGTATTTTGGTCAAAGTCCAGCGTCGCTTTTTCTAAATACCGGCCCGTAAGTTCAGTTGAAGCAAATTGCGAATTGACATCCAAAGTTAGCTGGCCATTCGCGTCCACGGTTGCGGCCTGGGGGGCGTCTTTGGGCATTTCAGTTTTAAATTCCAAAAGCGGAGTCTGCCCAATCATATCTATCGCCTTTTTTATATCTGTCACCCCGGGAAGATCAACTATCAACCGCTCTTCCCCGCCCGAAATGAACCCCCCATGCTGCACCTGCACCGCCGGCTCAGAAATGCCAAAAAGATTTACCCGCCGTTCAATGACATCGCGAAGCGCATCCATTGAACTCCCGACTTCACCTGATAAAACGGCGCTGACGTCGGCTTTATATATCAAGTGGCTGCCTCCGGAAAGATCAAGGCCCAGACGAAAGGGAAATTTTTTGAAAAATGCCTTTTCTGTCTCAAAATTTTTGTTTAATTTAGGCTCAGTCTTAAAGACAAAAAAGGCTACGCCTCCCGCTAAAATAAATATCAATAATGCCGAAGCAATTCTATGTCGCATAAATTTATGAATCCATTCTATATTTTTTTTACAAAATAAGCAACCAGAGCGCCAAGAACAAAACCGCCTAAAATATCAATGGGGAAATGCACCCCAGCGATGATGCGCGTGAGCCCTATCAATAGAGCAAAAAACATAAATACATAGCCCACTTTTTTATTGATAAAATATAAAGCAAAAGCAATTGCGACAGCAACAGTTGTATGCCCGGACGGAAACGCATATCCGGTCTCGGCAAAAAGAGACTGTACCTGTGGAAAAATTACAAAAGGTCTCATTGTATGAAATAAAATTTTTGCCACAAATTTGGTAAGAAGCCACGCTATGCCTCCGGAAAAACATACTAAAAATAATTGCCTCCATGATTTGCGGTAAAAAAAAGAAAATAATAAAGCTGAAATAATTACAATGTATATAAAATACATGGCAAAAAATGTAACTATACCGTCAAAAAAATTTGACTTGTATGCTAAATTATAAAAAAAGAAAAAGATTTGATTATTCATGCTTATTTTGCGCCACTTTCAACACATTATTGAGAAGCATTGCTATCGTCACAGGACCCACTCCCCCGGGAACAGGAGAAACATAACTAGCCACATCTTTAACTGATTCCAAATCTACATCACCGACAATTTTAGCATTTGGCTCTCCCATAGAGCTACGCTCGAGGGATTCAGAAGTTCCCGCGTCTATCAGGACAACACCTTTTTTAATCATATCCCCCTTTATATGTCTACTTTTGCCAATACCGGAAATTATAACATCGGCATTTTTTATAAGTTCTTCTTTATGTTCGGTATTAATGTCAATTGTAATGGAAGACAGTCCCCGGTAGCGTAGCAAAGCGGAAACAGGTTTGCCTACCAATATCCCCTGCCCTAAAACAGCTATGTTTTTAGTCTTTAGATCCAGATGGAGTGAATCTAAAAGAGCCATACAAGAGAGAGCGGTTGGAAAACATAAATCTGTTTCACTATTGTAATGACTATAAAAATTATCGCTAGCCACAGCTCCCAGACAATCAACATCGAGGCCTGAATCTATGGCATTGAGCACAAGAGCGCGGTCAAGGTGGAGTGGTAATGGAAGCTGAACAATAATTCCGCACATATTTTCTATCTTATTCAAAGCTTTTATTTCCTTGATTAATTCCAAAGTAGTGACAGACGAGGGGAAATTTGCTTTATGAAAAGCAATACCCATCATAACCGCCATCCGTCCTTTCATCTTTACATATTGAAGCGATGCAGGGTCCTCTCCCACCAAGACATCGCAAAAAACAGGCGTAAAAGGAAGTAACGACACTTCTCTTTTTACCTTATCTAAAATTTCCCCACTTAATTTTTTACCATCAATAATTTGCATTGAAAATTGTAAATTGATAATTTAAAATTATCACTCATGCTCCCAAAAATTCGTTTTTCATATCGTCCCGGTGCACCGACCTGGAATATCTTTTCATGCTCATTAAAATCCCTAAGGCTGAAA
>Ga0155108_118_pt1 | contig 2182 bp, 3 predicted proteins | sample RifCSPhighO2_01_FD_106076 | JGI IMG/M metagenome (GOLD analysis project Ga0155108, IMG submission 106076) | Candidatus Nomurabacteria bacterium RIFCSPHIGHO2_01_FULL_40_12
AGAGAGATGTGCTCGTGAGCTCACTCTCCGGTGTGATGAATTCCCGGACTGCGTCTAAGACGGAGGAGGTGAGAGAGGAGAGGGAGGATTCTACTTTATTTTTCAAAGAATCAACTTCAGACTTTACTAAGTCAATGTAAGGATTGATTTTAGATAGAGGTATATTTATATCCGAAACAGCTCGCGTGTGCACCGGAGACAAAAGCAAAACACCTAAGACAAAAAGTCCGAGCAGAAATCTCGAAAGAATCATTTTCCTAAAATGTTTTTGCATCATAGGACTCTTTAATTATATCACTTAGTAATAGGAAAATTATGGGGATAACTTACAAAAACTGCCTCGACCGAAAAATTCCGGCGCCTTCGCCCTCGGAGACAAAAGGACAGGGAACCCACGACGCTTTAAATTTTTGTCGAGGCAGTTTTTGAGAAAAAACTCTCTGAAACATAACTTTTCGCGGGGTTTTGAGCGCGACGGCGTGAAAACTTCAGGATTTTTTAAGCTTAAAAAAATCCGTACCAAAGAAAAGTTCATGTTTAAGGAGTTTTTATTTTTCTACTTCTTGTTATGGAACCCCGAACGAAAGCCTTCGGCTTCATACGGGGCATGTTTTTTATTTACGATTATGAAATTTCTTATGTATGTCTCTTAAATGTTTATCTGTGACGTGAGTATAAATCTGGGTGGTGCCGATATTGGCGTGGCCCAAGATAGCTTGCACTGAGCGCAAGTCCGCGCCATTGCCTAGGAGATCAGTCGCGAACATATGACGCATCACATGCGGAGTAACTTTTTTTGAAATTCCGGCTTTTATCCCATGCTGTTTGACTATTCTTTCAACTGACCTGCGGGTTAAGGGAGATATTTTGCTCCCAATTTGTATAAAAAGAGCGTCAGACATATCTTTGCGCGCGGCTAAATAATTTTTTACAGCTTTTTTGGCCTCAAGGGAGATAAAAACTACACGCACTTTTCCACCTTTCCCGCGGATAGATAATTCATCGGACTTCAGGTCAATATCGGAAGTTAAAGAGCATAATTCCGAGACGCGTAATCCGGTGGAAAACAGAAGTTCCAGGATTGCTTTGTCCCGCAAATCTTTTAGGTCTGAACCTTTCGGAGAGTCGAGTAGCCTTTTCAGTTCCGTATCAGTTATCAAGTCCAGGGTTCGTTCGTTTATTTTTGCCAGTTCTATTTTTTCAGGGGGGAGAGATTTTATTTCCTGCCTGGCTAGATATTTTAAAAAAGCCCGGAGTGCTATCAGATAATAATTTTGGGTTTTCTTAGATAAGGTTTCTCCCGTAGCCCTGTTGTTGCCGGTACTTTGCCTGTTGAGCCAGAGGCGGAACTCTCGCACGGAGTTATCCGTAATATTTGCGGGGTTGTCATTTTTTGTGAAATTTAAAAAACGAGTAAGATAACGGTCGTAATTTTCTACCGTCTTAAGCGACCGTCCTTTTTCTATTTCTATGTATTCCAAGAATTGAGTTTTGAGCTGTTTGAGGGAGGCCATATTTGTATTTTAACACAAAATATTGTGCGACATGGTAATGTTGCATAACACATTAATGGGTGGTATTGTTTTAATGTATAAAAATTATGAGAGAAATTATACCTGAACCAACAAGAGGATATCTTATTGTCACAAGAAGAGATATTGAGAATTCTGAAGTCAAATTGTCAAGAATAACTCCGCTAGGAGAACTGCTTAAAAATGCAAAATTTGCCGAGTGTTTTTTATTGAGGCTAAGATTGCAGATGTTAATGATAATTTTTCCATATCTTAATGAAGATAGATTTGACTACATATTAAGTAAATCGGTTAGTACGAAAGCCCGTGAAAAAAGATTAAAGGAAGGAAAAGAGCCTATTGTTCCAGAATTTAAGAGAGATGAGCAGTTTGAAAAGAAAATTGGAGTTGTTAAAAAAAAATATCTTGAAATGGAGGGGCTAGACTTCAGTGGCCTAGAAGAATTTGATAAAAATAAACACCATGGTAGCATTTTTAAAAAAATTATTATACCAATTTTGATTAAAGAAACCTTAGAAGAAGATTTTAGGATTATAGAAAAAGACGAAGAGTTTGGAGGACACGCTTAAACTATTTGTAATTTTGGGTGTTTTATGCTAGCATGTATATATGTTAGCAACCAATAAAAAACAGAAAATTATTAAGAAAAA
>Ga0155108_127_pt3 | contig 2014 bp, 3 predicted proteins | sample RifCSPhighO2_01_FD_106076 | JGI IMG/M metagenome (GOLD analysis project Ga0155108, IMG submission 106076) | Candidatus Nomurabacteria bacterium RIFCSPHIGHO2_01_FULL_40_12
TAATTTAAACATTTCATTATTTTATCATAATTTGCTACAATATGTGCATGTTATACGAAGAAATAAAAAACAGTTTAAAAGAATCCATGCTCGCTAAAGATAAGGTAAAACTTGAGACTATCAGGGCGATTATCGCGGGTTTTACGAATTATCTGGTTTCTAAAAATAGAAAACCCAATGAAACTCTTAATGACGCTGAAGTTATTGATGTAATTACCCGCCTTAGCAAACAGAGGAAAGATTCAATAGAGCAATATACTAAAGGCAATAGGAATGATTTGGTTAAAGAAGAGAGCGCTCAATTGGCGATTCTGGAAACTTATCTGCCTAAAATGATGGAGAAGAGTGAGGTAGAAAAAATTGCCCGAGCTCAAAAAGAGAAACTCGGGGTATCCGATGATACAAAAAAAGGAATGCTAATGTCGGCTCTGATGAAAGATTTGAAAGGCAAAGCCGACGGAGCTCTGGTCAAAGAAGTGGTAGACGCTTTATTTTAATACTTGTCCCGTACTAAATTTTGATTAAAACAAATGACCATTATAAATAAAAACTTAAAATTTTAGTACTGGGATGAATACCGTCAAACTTTTAACTCACCTGGTAGGGAATTACGAGATTTTAGTCTATGGCATTATATTTTTCTTCATAATTATAGAAGGAGAATTTATCCTGCTTATTACCGGAATTTTGGCTCATTTGGGCGCTTTAGATTTTTACTCCACGCTTCTTTTTGTTTTCATTGCCGGCTTAGCTAAAACTTTTACGGGTTATTATATAGGCATTTTGGTTCATGATAAGTGGCATCAAACGACACTTTTAAAATATATTGAAAAACGGGTTTCCAGCATGATGCCTCATTTTCAGGAAAAGCCCTTTTGGTCTATTTTTCTTTCAAAATTCATACTGGTCAATCATGCTGTTATCATTTATGCCGGCTACAAAAAAATAAAGATTAAAGAATACTTAAGAGCCGAGTTTTGCTCCACTCTCATCTGGGCGCCGGGCTTGATGCTCCTCGGATACTTTTTCAGCTATACCGCCATCCGTATCAGCCATGAGATTTGGCGATTCTCCCTGATAGTTCTCATTCTTATTACATTATTTGCTATTATTGACAGATTAGTCAGCTGGGCTTATGAAGTATTTGAAGAATTTTATCATGATGCTTAACAATAATTTAAATAAAGAAATAAAAAAATTTATTACCCATGACGGGTCTTTTCATTCGGACGATATTTTTGCCGCAGCCGCGCTTAGCCTGATGGTTGAAAAAGACGGTTTTGATTTTGAAATAATTCGCACACGGGACGAGGAAATTATAAAAAATGGCAAAGAAGACGAACAGTATGTTTTTGACGTGGGGGGGATATATGACGCCGAAAAGAACAGATTTGACCATCATCAATCAGGCGGGGCGGGTAAAAGAAATGGTTCTTTGGGCGAGCCCGGCATAGAATATGCTTCTTTCGGTTTGGTTTGGAAAAAATTCGGAGAGAAAATTTGTGGTTCTAAAGAGGTGGCCGAAGTTCTGGATAATAAGCTGGTAGCGCCGATTGATGCTTGGGACAATGGACGCGACTTAGTGGAAAATAAACATGCCATTTCACCTTATTTTATACAGCATGCCATGATGGCCATGCAGCCTACTTGGCGGGAAAAAGATTTAACCAATGAAGAGATGTTTTCACAAAGCGTGACTATAGCGAGGGAGCTGCTTTATCGCGAGATAATTCATGTCCAGGATTGGATTTTGGCGAGAGAAAAAGTGGCCGCAATTTATCGCAATACGGTAGATAAAAGAATTATTGTTTTAGATCAAAATTATCCCTTTGAATACATTCTCAATAATTTTCCCGAGCCTGTCTTTGTAATTTATTTCAAAGAAAGCAGCAATTCCTGGAGGGTAAAGTCGGTGCGGGAAGACCCGCGAACGTTTAAAAACAGAAAAGATTTTCCTGCTTCTTGGGCTGGTTTAAAAGGTGAAGAGTTGCAGAAGGTGACGGGTGTATCGGAT